>Ga0315280_10002298_pt1 | contig 31226 bp, 18 predicted proteins | sample YL17G06_40_MG_FD_203697 | JGI IMG/M metagenome (GOLD analysis project Ga0315280, IMG submission 203697) | Sediment microbial communities from Yellowstone Lake, YNP, Wyoming, USA - YL17G06_40 | ecosystem: Environmental > Aquatic > Freshwater > Lake > Sediment | place: USA: Wyoming | collected... | reverse complement strand
CCGCTCCCAGGCGTCCTCCGGGTATCGCCTCATCCTGCCTCCTTCCCGCAGAATGCTTTACCCGAACTCCGCCCTCAGCGGACAGATCACTTGCTAATTCACCCGGACATTTCACGTGCTAACGACATCCCTGAATGATGACGTTGACCACGACCGCCCGACCGGGTTATATGGTAGCCTGGGATGCTTTGGCCGGGGTTTTCGGCACCACGCCAGCATTGAGCGATGAATCGCGCTGGATCTTGCCCTGGGAGGCCCCCTCAGCAGAGCTCGCCACGAGGCCTGCTTATTGGGCTTGCCCTTGCCGGGACGGCCATGGACTGTGGCGGAATGGCGCTTGAGCGAATCCTGGCACAATTCAACAACCTTGCAGCGGTCTTCATTCCCAGCGCCTTCACGGACATTCGCCAGACTGCGGGAACTGTATTCAACCATGATGCGACCGGCAGTATGGAAAGATCCCCAGTACTACATTACGATTAGACCCAAACCCGGAGCGCTCGTGGGGAGTCGATATGCCGCTAAGAGTTGCTATTGACATCGGGGGAGGATTCGTAGATCTCGTCGCCGTCGATGAGCAGACGGGAGAAATGTTGTGGTCCAAGAGTCGAACCACGCCTGACGACCTGAGCCGATGCGTTGAGGAGGTGTTCAAGCTCAGCGGAGTTGAAGCTGCGAACGTCAGTCAACTTCTCCACGGCCAGACTCTCGTCATCAACGCCATTCTGCAAAGGCAGGGGGCCAAGGTCGGGCTGATCACCACGAAAGGCTTCCGGGACATCCTGGCCCTCCAAAGGTCGAACCGGAGGGATATCTTCAACCTGCGCTACCGCAAGCCCGAGCCATTCGTGCCCCGGCACTGGAGGCTCGAAGTCAACGAGCGCACGCTGGCCGATGGGGAAGTGCTCCGGCGTGTGAACGAACAAGAAGTCCTGAGTGCCTACCGCGCCTTGCTCAAGGAAGAGGTTGAGGGCGTGGCCATTTCCTTCATCAATAGCTATGCCAACCCCGCCAACGAAGTTAAGGCACGCGATCTGATCGAACGTTACCATCAAGGGCTCGGTTCCGGCCGCATCCCCTTTCTATCCATCTCCAGCGACATCTCCCGGGAGTGGAGGGAATATGAGAGGACGAACACATGCGTTGTCAACACGTATGTGATGCCCTTGATGGATACATACCTGCGCAAGCTAACGCGCGATTTTCGCGGGCTGGGGATGAACGGCACGCTCTACATGATGCTCTCCGGTGGCGGTGTAGCTTCTTTTGAGTACGCGGCGAAACGCCCCATCGAAACGGTCGAATCGGGGCCGGTGGCGGGCGTGGTGGGTGCCATTGCCGTCGCCGAACGCATCGGGTCGCGCAGCATCGTCGCTATGGACGGCGGGAGCACGACCACCAAGGCGAGCCTTATCCACGACCTCCAGATGAGATTCACTAGCGACTACGCCGTGGAAAGAGACGAATACCGGCCGGGGTATCCCATCAAGGTTCCGGTCGTGGACATCAGCGAGATCGGCATCGGTGGCGGGAGCATTGCCTGGCTCGACGAGGTGGGTGACCTGAAGGTGGGCCCCTTGAATGCCGCGGCAGACCCGGGGCCGGCTTGTTATGGCCTGGGAGGGACGCAACCGACGCTGACCGATGCTTACCTGGTAGCGGGGTTTCTCAATCCTGCATTCTTCCTCGGCGGAGCCCTTCCCATCCACCCGCATTTGGCCGCGAATGCCGTTGCCACCATCGCCGACCATTTCAAGATCTCCGTGGACGAAGCGGCGTTTGCCATCGTCCGGATCGCCAACGACAACGCCGCCCAACTGCTGCGCCTGATCTCGGTGCAGCGAGGCTTCGATCCCCGCGATTTTGCCATGGTGGCATACGGGGGTTCCGGCCCGATGCTCGCTCCATTCATCGCGGAGGAATTAGAGATCCCCAGAATCATCATCCCGGCCATTCCACCGGGGAATTTCTCCGCCTGGGGCTTGCTGATGAGTGATCTCAGGCATGCGGTGGTGCAAACCATGGTCAGGAAGCTGGAGTCGGCAGGATCGGTGGGCCTGCTCAATAACACTTATGCCGCGCTCGAACGCAACGTCGTCGCCCTCTACCGGGAGGAGGGGCTGAACGAGGATATCGTCCTGGAGAGGACAGCTGATTTCCGCTACTATGGCCAGGAGCACACCATTACGGTCCCGGTCGTCCGCGGGACGCTCGCCGAAAAAGACGTGCAGGAGCTGAGCACGACCTTCAGCCAATTTCACGAAAGGGAATACGAGTTCCGTCTGGATAGTCCTGTCGAACTGGTCAATCTGCGGGTGAGTGGCACGGTCAGGGTGCGCAAGCCCACGGCGCAATACCGGGGGGCCACGAGGCGCGACATGGCCGCAGCGCATCCAGGCGAACGCATGGTCTACTGGGGTAAGGAGGGCAGGATGGCTACCGTCGTCCTCCGGCGGGATCAGTTGCCACCCCAGGCGCGTCTCGCTGGCCCTGCCATCATTGAGGAGCCCACAACCACTGTGGTCATTCCTAGCGCTTTTTCGGCTTGGGTCGATGACCACGGCAACCTCATCCTGGAGCGAACATAAAATGGCCTTCAAAGGCGGCAGTGATGCCTTCACGCTGAACATTATCCATAACGCGCTGGTTTCCGCGAGCGAAGAGATGTTCACGGTGACCGCCCGGACTGCGAAAAGCCCTATCATTTATGACGTGCTGGACTTTTCTGCGGCGATCACGGACCCGGAAGGGAACGTCACGGCGCAAGCCATCTCGTGCCCGGTGTTCGTTGGAGTGCTGGATTTCACTGTCAAGGCGGTGCTGAAGAATTACGGGAGGAACGGCCTACGGCCTGGAGATATCATTATTCTTAACGACCCGTACATTTCGGGGACACACCTGAACGATGTCGCGATCGTGATGCCAGTCTTCTATCATGACACCCTTATCGCCTTTGCTGCCAGTAAAGGTCACTGGAACGACATCGGTGGAATCACTTTTGGAAGTTGGGGCCCTGGCAGAACCGAAATCTACCAGGAAGGGTTACAGATTCCACCCTGCAAAGTTTACGCGGAGGGGAAGCCCAACGTTGACATACTGGAAATCATCAAAGCCAATTGTAGAATCCCGGAGATGTCCATCGGCGACATGGAAGCGCAAGTTGCCGGCGTCAGAGTCGCCGCCCGGAGAATCGGGAAGATCATCGACAAATACGGGCTGGAGACGTACTTCGCCGCCCTGGAGGACATTCGCAAGACCGGAGAACAGATCGCCCAGAAGCGCCTGAGTGAACTCCCTAAGGGCCGGTTCCGAGCCGAGGATTTCCTGGACGAGGGCGGAGAGGATGGAAAGCCTCTGCCCGTGCACGTGGACGTGGAGATCACCGAGAATGAGTTCAAGGTGGATTTCACCGGGAACTCGCCGCAACTTCCATTTTCTCTGAACAATACTTATCCCGGCACGGTGGCGGCCGTCAGGGTTGTGTACATGGCACTGATTGACCCGCACGCGCGATACAGTCAGGGACTGGTATCCCCGTTGAAAGTGATTGCGCCGGGGGGGACGATTTTCAATGCCGTGCGGCCGGCTGCCGTCTCTGTGTATTGGGAGGTGTTAACCTACGCGGCTGACTTGGTGTGGAAAGCCCTGGCCCCGCACGCTCAGGACAGACTTACGGCCGGCCATTTCTTGAGCGTCGTCGGATTGATCTTCGCTGGGGTCCACGACAAGAGCGGCGAGCCGTTTGCCCTGGTGGAACCGAATCCCGGGGGCTGGGGCGCCGGGCCCGACAAGGACGGCGAAAGCGGGCTGGTGAGTTTTGCGGATGGCGAAACGTTTGCTTCCAGCGTGGAGGTGCTCGAGACCCGCTACCCGTTGATGGTTGAAAGGTACGAGTTCAACACCGCAGACGGCGTCGGGCACGGCAAGCACCGAGGGGGATTCGGTATTGTCAAGGACTACCGGGTCTTGAACAGCACGGCCGAACTCACGACGGATATCAATAGGGCCGTCGTCCCGCCCTGGAGCATGGAGGGTGGGTTGACGGGCACACTCAATCACATTCTGATTTCGAGCCAGGGTGAGCCACCACTGCGAGTGAGAAAGATCTCGGCGCACAGACTTCATCGGAACGATATCATGAGCATCCGGACAGGTGCTGGAGGCGGTTGGGGCGATCCGCTGGACCGAGATCCAGCGTTCGTGCTGGAGGATGTCCGCGAGGATCTTGTTTCCCCCGAGCAAGCCAGCGAGATTTACGGTGTCGTGATTGACCAAGAGAAACTGGAAATCGATCGGGCCGCGACGGCCGCTCTGAGGGAGAAATTGCGGCAGAAGAAACGCCTAAACACTTCCGGCCGATAGCGAAAAGGCCGGGCGTTTCCTTATCTGGGTTCCCTGCGGGCCCCGGATTTGCGCCAGCAGGTTGTGACTCCGTCGTGCCCGGGGCCTGTCTCCGCTCTTTTCCAGCCAGAACACCGATCTGAGGTTGTCGCCTTGGCTAAACTCCCAACCTCCACAGAGATCAGGAAAGTCAGTGTCGGAGAGCTGTTCGCGGCGATGCCTCTCACCCGGCAGCACTGGAAGGCCGGCATCGCGCTCTTCTTCTCCTTTGTGATCGAAGCTTGGGAAATGATGATCATCATCATGGCCAGCGGGATGATCGCGGCCGATTTCAAGCTCACGCCTGGCAAACTTGGTTCACTAATGGGTTCCATCTTTTTGGGGATGATCCCCGGATGCTTATTATGGGGAAAGATTACAGACTCCATAGGCCGGAAGAAGGTGATGGTCGCCAGCCTCGCTTCGTATGGTGTGATTTCACTCCTGAGCTCACTTTCGCCCACCTATGGGATTCTCTGGTGGACCCGCTTTGTATCCGGGGTTGCGCTTTCGGGGGTTTTGGTTTCGGCGTTCATCTATTTTGAAGAACTGCTGCCCGTCAAGAGCCGAGGTCGAGCGACTGTCTATCTCGCATCTGGCTGGCCACTCGGCATGCTGATTGCCATCGGCGTGACCCACGCGTTTCGGAACATGAGCTGGCACTGGGTTTTGGCAGTCAGCTCCTTGGCCGGTCTTTGGGCGTTGGTGGTGTGGACGCTTGTCCCCGAATCGCCTTATTGGGCGGTGAGCGAGGGAGACCAGGAGCTCGCCAAGCAGTCGCTACGACGCCTGTCAGCGGGGCAGTTGAAACTGGACCTCGAAAAAGTGGACCTTTTCGTGGATGAGTACAAGCGGGGCTCGTTTCGTGAGTTGTTTCAACCGAAGCTCTGGCGCGTGACGGGACTTCAGACGGCCGTCAACTTCTGCTTTTGCTGGGGCTATTGGGCTCTGGCTTCCTGGATGCCACTCTTGCTGGCCAAGAAAGGCTTGTCCGCGCCGGAAGGCAACGAGTTCATGGCGCTGACGGCGCTCATCATGTTTCCCGGCTACATGTCCGCTTCGTGGCTCACCCATCGTTTCGGGCGCAAAAAGATCATGGTGAGCTTCGTGAGTCTCGCCTCGGTCTTCGGTTTCCTCTTCGCGCAGTCGGCGACTTTGGGGCAGATGTACCTCTGGAGCTTCGGACTGTACTTCTTCAATCAGGGCGCCTGGGGCGTGTGGGACACCTGGATGGGAGAACTCTATCCGACCGATGTCCGGGGCGTCGGTTACAGTGTAGGGCTGACCGTGCAACGCGTCTCCAACTCACTTGCACCTGTCGTCATCGGAGCGCTGCTGGCGAGGAACACCAGTTTTTCTCTGACGGTGTCCTTCATATCGGCATTCCTGGTGGGTACGGTCATCTTCGCCTTGTTTCTGCACGAAACCGAAGGTGAAGTCCTGCACTGAGGGACTGTCTTACCGGTTTGCACGCGATCTGGGTGGCTTCGATCCGGTGGCTTCGCGGCTTTCCCACGCAAGATGTGCTGGCGGGCTGAGGCATGCGAGGCGCGTCTCGGGAAGGGCCTCTGTTCAGAAGGCACGCTGGTCGGCGGGTCGGCCATGCGCATTCATTAGTAGCGAACCGCTGCTGCCGTAGCTTCCCGAGCACGGAGAGGTGGCAAACGCGCGACGCCGGTAAGTTGTGGTTGAGACGTGTCTTGTTAGTTGCGATCTCTCCGGCGAGCGGGCATGGCGCATTCAGGACCGTGGTTTAGCGGGTGAACAACCAGCCTGCCGGGGGGCTTGACATGGCGCAATAGTATGCTAAATTGTATACGGAACCGCGCCGGGAGTGGAGGTGGCGGAACAACGGTAGTCTGACAATTGGCGATCGCCAATTAGGTCTCTTCTCTGGGCGTTACGACCATGACCACGCATCGGACACTAAAGAAGACTGTTCAAGGGAAACCGAAGATAGCGGAGCGCGGAAGTCGCGTTAGGGCAACGTATCACCAACTTCGCGAACTCATTGTTCACGGACGCTTGGCGCCGGGCACCAGGATCATCGAGGCCGACTTAACCAGTCGACTTAGCGTTAGTCGCACTCCTGTACGGGATGCCCTCCGTTTGTTGCAGCAGGAAGGGTTTGTCTTAGGTAACTCCGCAGGTGGTCCTAAGTCGCGGCTGGCAGTGGCTCCCCTCACTAAGGAAGATGCACGCGAACTCTACCGGATCGTAGGCCGCGTCGAAGGCTTGGCCGCCCGACAGACGGCCGAGCTCAAGCCCGCTATTCGCGCGGGGCTAGCCAAGAAGCTAAGGTCGTTGAACGACGGTCTCCGTGATTTGGCACGGGCCGGCCTTCCGGACCCTAATCGAATCTTCGAGCTCGACCTGAGCTTCCACCGGAACATCGTTGAGCCCAGTGCGGGTCCTCGACTCCTTGCGCTCCACAATGCCATCAAGCCACAAACCGAGCGTTACTGGCGCCTGTACGCCAGTGCGATCGTGGATCGGCTTAGCGTCTCAGTTGCCGAACACGCGCAGATCATCAGAGCCATCGAGGAGGGCGATGGTGACGCTGCTGAGCACGGGGTGGAGATTAATTGGCAGAACGGCGCGGAACGGTTGTGTAAAGTGATTGATACTCTCGGCGAGCGCGGGAGCTGGTAGCCGGGCACTTCCTGCGACACGGAAGATTGTTGCGGATTATGTGCGAGCGCGGCTTTGGGCTTGTCGAGGACGATATAGGCTTAAATGAGCATCGCACTGGAGAGGACACAAACAGAGAGTCGATTGCCCCAGGCGGGGGTGGGCCTTCTTTTTGACATCCGGCGCTACTCCGTGCACGACGGTCCGGGCATCCGGACTACTGTCTTCTTCAAGGGTTGTCCGCTCTCTTGCTGGTGGTGCCATAACCCTGAAGGACGCAGTCCGAAACCGCACTTGATACTCTTCCAGGACCGCTGCCTGAGTTGCGGCGACTGCCTCGCGGTCTGTCCGCAGGGAGCGATCGTGCGGGACGGCGGGGCCATCCGCACGCTTCCCTCCCTCTGCCGGGCTTGCGGCACTTGCGCTGAAGCTTGCCCCAGCGAGGCAAGGCAACTGGCTGGCCGCTGGATGAACGTCTCGGCGGTTGTTCGAGAAATTGAAAAGGACATCATTTTCTACGATGAATCGGGTGGGGGCGTCACTCTTTCGGGCGGCGAGCCCCTGGCGCAGCCGCACTTCCTTGACGCTCTCCTCGAAGCGTGCGTCGGAAGGGACATTCACACGGTTGTTGACACCTGTGGGCTCGCCGACAAGCATCTGCTGCTTCACCTCAGCGAAAAGGTGGATTTGTTCCTATACGATTTCAAATTGTTTGACCCCATCAAGCACCAGAAATATGCGGGGGTCTCCAACGACTGCATCCTGGAAAACCTGGAGGCGCTGGCCCAAAGAAAGAAACCCATAGTCGTTCGCTTCCCCGTCATTCCTGGCATCAATGACGAGGCTGAAGACATTCGTCAGATGGCGGCATTTCTCTCCCGTCTCGGACTCTTGCGTATAGATCTGTTGCCATACCATCGCAGCGGTGTGGAGAAATACCGGCGTGTTGGAATGCCGTACCGGCTGGAGGGGCTGGAACCGCCGTCGGCGGATCACGTGCGGCAGGTCGCGCAACTATTCGAACGGGAGGGCTTCGCTGTCAGGGTCGGAGGCTAAGATGAACGAACGCGTAGCCCGCTTGCGTCAGCAGAGCTTGGAAATAAAACCCTGGCTGTCCATGGAACGGGCGAAACTCATCACCGAATCATACCGAGACTCCCGCGTCTCCTCGGCGCCGGTGCGCCGCGCGTGCGCTCTCCGGTATTTGATGGAACGCAAGACCATCTACATCGGGGACGATGAGCTGATCGTCGGCGAGCGCGGGCCCAGCCCCAAAGGAACGTCAACTTACCCGGAGATTTGCTGCCATAGCCTCGAGGACCTGGAGATCCTCAGTTCTCGCGCGAAGATTGCCTACCGCATTCCCGAAGACGCTAAGACCATGCAACGCGAGGAGGTCATTCCGTACTGGCGAGGCCGCTCGATACGTGACCTCATTTTTCAGGAGATGACTCTTGCGTGGAAAGATGCCTATGAGGCTGGAGTATTCACGGAGTTCATGGAGCAGCGTGCCCCCGGCCACAGCGTCCTGGGGGATGTTATCTACCGCCAAGGCCTGCTGGACCTGAAGGCGGACATCGAGGCCAGTCTCGAGCGGCTGGACTTCTTGAATGACCCGGAGGCTTACAGCAAGCAGGAGCAGCTAAGGGCGATGTCGATGGCCGCTGACGCTGTCATGTGCTTTGCTGAGCGGCATGCCCAAAAGGCCGAGGAAATGGCGGCGAGAGAACCCAATCCACGTCGCCAAGCAGAGCTGGAAAGGATTGCGGATGTTTGCCATCATGTGCCGGCACATGCGCCGCGAGACTTCTGGGAGGCTTTGCAGGCCTATTGGTTTGTCCATCTGGGCGTCATCACGGAGCTTAACACGTGGGATTCGTTCTGCCCGGGTCGGCTGGATCAACATCTGCACCCTTTCTATATGAAAGGGCTGGCGGAAGGAACGCTCACCCGGGATGAGGCCCAGGAGCTTCTGCAATGTTTCTGGGTCAAATTCAACAATCAACCTGCGCCGCCCAAGGTGGGCGTGACGGCTGCGGAAAGCGGCACGTATACGGATTTCGCCAATATCAACAACGGCGGCCTGAAGCCGGATGGCTCAGACGGCGTCAACGAAGTCACGTACTTGATCCTCGATGTGGTCGACGAGATGCGCTTGCTCCAGCCGTCTTCAAATTTACAGCTGAGCAAGAAAAGCCCTGAGCGGTTCCTTAAGCGGGGGATTGAGATTATTCGCAAAGGTTGGGGTCAGCCTTCGATCTTCAATGCTGATCTGGTCGTGCAGGAACTTCTGCGGCAGGGAAAGTCGATTGAAGATGCGCGCGCCGGCGGGACTTCCGGATGTGTGGAGACAGGCGCATTCGGTAAGGAGGCTTATATTCTCACCGGCTATTTCAACCTCCCCAAGGTCCTGGAGATTACCCTCAACAATGGCTTGGACCCGCGCACCGGCAAGAAAATCGGGCTCGAGACCGGGGATCCGAGAACTTTCTCGTCCTACGAGGAATTGTTTTCTGCCTACCGGAAGCAGCTGCACCACTTCATCGATATCAAAGTGAGGGGAAATAACGTTATCGAGCGGCTGTACGCCAGGCACTTGCCGGCGCCCTTCCTCTCCCTCTTTATTGGCGACTGTATTGCCAAAGGCGGAGATTACAATGACGGCGGCCCGCGCTATAACTCCACCTATATCATGGGCGTGGGGCCAGGCAGTTGCACGGATAGCCTGGCGGCGATCGGCTACCATGTTTTTGACCAAAAGCACTTCTCCATGGCGGAACTGCTCGAAGCTCTCGCACGCAATTTCGACGGGCACGAAAAGATGCGCCGGGTGCTCTGGAACAAGACGCCCAAGTACGGCAATGATGACGACTATGCCGACAGCATTCTCGTGGATGTGTTCAATGCCTTCTACGACGCGGTGAATGGGCGCAAGAATACCAAGGGTGGGCACTATCGGGTCAACTACCTTTCCACGACCTGCCACGTATACTTTGGTTCAGTAACTGGGGCGACGCCCGATGGACGAAAGGCCTGGGAGCCCCTCTCGGACGGCATTTCCCCGGTGCAGGGAGCGGACCGTCATGGCCCGACGGCCGTGCTTAAATCCGCGGCCAAGATGGATCAGGCGCGCACGGGGGGCGCCCTGCTGAATCAGAAGTTCACGCCGCGATTGTTAGAAGGCGAAGAAGGAGTCGGTAAGCTGGCGCATTTGGTGCGTTCGTATTTCAAGCTTGACGGGCACCATATCCAGTTCAATGTGGTGACGGCAGAAGCCTTACGGGCGGCGCAGGCTAACCCGGAGAAATACCGCGACCTGATCGTGCGCGTTGCGGGTTACAGCGACTATTTCTGTGACTTAACCGAGGCCTTGCAGAATGAGATCATTGCTCGGACCGAGCAAAAGGGCTTCTGAAAACTGTTTGGGACGTGTGGCCCCTTGCTGGTGGTCGGAGCTGAACTGGAGATGGTCTTTGACCTGACCGGATCTTGCCGCGGCAAGTGAAGCGACGCAAGGTTAGACAAAATCCGGTCTCATACCCGTCCACATGGCGGACCCTGCCCAGCCCGTCTCACCAGGCATTTCGACCTCCCCAGATACGGAGTTTACCCGAGGCCTAGGGCTTTTCGATGCGGTGATGGTGGTTGTGGGTGCCATGATCGGTTCCGGCATCTTCATCGTGTCGGCTGATATGGCACGCCAGACGGGAAGCCCGGGCGGATTGTTGACGGGCTGGGTGGTCGCCGGGATCCTGACCGTCGCGGCGGCTTTCTCCTATGGCGAACTGGCGTCCATGATGCCGCGCGCGGGCGGCATGTATGTATACTTACGCGAGGCCTTGTCTCCTCTCTGGGGCTTCCTTTACGGCTGGACATTCTTCACGGTTATCCAGACGGGCACGATTGCAGCTGTGGCGGTCGCCTTTGCGCGATTCACCGGTGTGTTATGGCCCCAAGTTGCTGAGAATCACTACCTGATCCCGCCCGTCCACTTGTCAACCCGCTACGCTTTCTCGCTCTCCACGGCCCAGCTCCTGGCGATTCTCGTCATCGTGTTGCTCACGTGGACCAACAGCCGCGGACTCGCCTACGGAAGAATCGTCCAAAACGTATTCACCACGGCCAAAACGGGAGCCTTGCTGGGGCTGATCGTACTAGGCGTGTTCGTGGGACGAAACGCCAGCGCCGTTGCCGGGAACTTCGCCGATCTATGGGCTCCCCGCGGCTATAGCCCTATCAGCGCGGGACTGGATGCGACGACTATTTTTGGGCTGTTCGTGGCTGTCTGTGTCTCTCAGACAGGTTCACTTTTCGCAGCGGATTCCTGGCATGACATTACTTTTGCCGCGGATGAAGTGAAGAATCCCGAGCGCACTCTTCCGCTCGCGCTGGTGTTAGGCTCCGTCATCGTTGTCGTTCTTTATTTTCTAGCCAATCTCGCTTATCTGCTGGTTCTTCCGCTCGCCGGTATCCAGCACGCCCCGTTCGATCGGGTGGCTACAGCGATGCTCCAGGCGATCTTCCCCGGAGTGGGGGCGTTGGTCATGGCACTCGCGATCATGGTCTCGACCTTTGGGTGCATTAACGCCCTGATTCTTGCCGGCGCACGCGCCTACTTCGCGATGGCGCACGATGGTCTTTTTTTCAAATCGGCGGGCGTTTTGAACGCAGCAAGAGTGCCTGGGCGGTCGCTCTTGGTGCAGGGGATCTGGGCCGTGGTGCTTGTTCTGCCCAGGACTTTTGATCCCGCCACCGGAGCGTACGGCAACCTGTATAGCAACCTACTAGACTACGTGATCTCGGCAGCGCTCATCTTCTACATTTTGACGATTCTCGGCCTTTTCCGCCTGCGGGCGACTCGGCCCCAGGCCAGACGACCCTACCGGGCCTTGGGCTACCCGATAGTGCCAGCAATCTATATTGTGGGGGCTGCTGCAATCGTGGGCATGCTCTTCGTGTACCGTCCCTCAACCACGTGGCCCGGACTTATCATTGTGCTGTGTGGGTTACCCGTCTATCGCTTGCTGATGACTCGGCCACGCGCCAAAGGGTGATACGTCCGGGCATGCACCGAAATCGTTTCAAGCTGACCGGAGCGGTCAGCGAGTGCGGTTGCAACTATTTGGAGCTGCTTTTGTGAGCGGCAATCTCGGCCCATCTGCAAAGGACTCGGCACCAGTCGCTCGGCGCATTAGGTTGGAATGCCACTAGACAGAGCAGTTGCGTAATCTCCTCTGAGGGGGTGTCAGTATGAAATCTCACCACTGGCTGCTAGCGCTCGTGCTTTTTGGGCCCATGCTCGCCTTCTCTCAGGATAGTCCATGGTACCAGTCGGATTTTCCCCCCGATGAATACAAAACGCGATGGGAGAAGGTCTTCGATAAGATTGGGAATGATGCCGCGGCGATAGTGCAAGGCGCACCTCAAACCAATGGCTTCATTGTGCCGCGCCAGACCAACGAGTTCTACTACCTCTGCGGGGTGGAGACCCCACACTCCTATCTACTCCTGGATGGGCGGCGGCGCAGAGTCACGCTTTATCTTCCCCCCCGCAATATGAGACTGGAAAGTGCTGAAGGGAAGGTCCTGTCTGCTGCCGATGCGGATCTCGCAAAGAAACTGACCGGGGTGGACGAAGTGTTGAGTACCGACACCATGAGGGGAGATTGGCTCAGAAGTTTGCCCGGAGGCTTGCCCCGCGTAATCTATACCCTATTCAGTCCAGCCGAAGGCGCCGCGCAGAGCCGCTATGAGCTTCTCAGCGCCAATGCCAGCCTGGCGTCCGATTATTGGGATGGGCGCCTGCCAAGGGAGGGCCATTTCGTAGAATTGCTTCGCACTCGGTACCCACGAACCACAATCCTAGATTTCACTCCGATCCTGGATGAGCTGCGTAGTGTCAAAAGCCCGCGCGAGATCGCTCTCATTCGTCGCGCCTCTCAACTTGCCGGCTGGGGCATCATGGAGGCCATGCGGAGTACCAGGCCGGGGCTTTATGAGTACCAGCTCGATGCCGCGGCTCGATACGTCTTTCTGGTGAACGGCGCGCGCTTGGAAGGCTACCGTTCTATCACCGCGTCTGGCACCCCACATATCTGGAACATGCACTACTATCGCAATATGGGAGAGTTGAGAGATGGCGAGCTTGTGCTAATGGACTACGCCCCCGACTACCATTATTACGTCAGCGATGTGGCCAGGATGTGGCCAGTTAACGGGACGTTCAGCAAATGGCAGAGAGAACTCCTGGGATTCGTGCTGGAATACCGGAACGCGATTCTGAAGCGGATTCGCCCGGGAGTCACGCCCGCGCAAATCATGGAAGAAGCCAAGGCGGCCATGGAAAAAGTGTTCGCAGCGACGACGTTTTCCAAGCCGGTCTATGAACGAGCTGCGCGCAAGCTGGTGAGCACGGGTGGGGGAGTTTTTTCGCATCCGGTGGGAATGACCGTGCATGATGACGGAAGTTACGAAGAGGGTCCACTGCGCGCCGGCCAGGTATTCGCAGTCGATCCGCAGTTGCGCGTGCCGGAAGAGAATCTGTACATACGTTGTGAAGACACGATTGTGGTGACGGAAGCGGGCAGCGAAAACTTCACCTATTTTCTGCCTTCAGAACTCGCTGAAATCGAAAAGGTTGTGAAAGAGGGAGGCGTCCTGCAGAAGTGCCCTCCTTTACCTGCGCAGAGGTGACGCACCGGGAACGTCAGAAAGGATGGCTGCTCCTGGTGCTGCGAGCAATTCTTCCCGTTGGTGAAGGCGGAGGGGTGGACGTTGCAGGTGCACGGTTGGTTCTGGCCATTTCGTAACGACTTCTTTTGAGGAGAAAACGATATGAAAACCTCACATCCCCTCACGCGAAGAGAATTTGTGTCTGCCGCTGCGGCAGCGGCCGGGGCTTGCCTGTTTCCGGCTGGGGTACGCGCTGCGCCTGGTCAGGGTCCCATGGTCGCTTCCGCCCAGCAGGCGGGAGGTCCCAACCGTCGGGAGCGAATCCCCGGGAAGGTCGTGCCTTTCCCGATGACCCAGGTGCGGTTGAACGATGGCCCTTTTAAAGAGGCCATGGAGATAAACCGCAAGTACTTGCATTCCCTTCCGGCCGACCGGCTTCTTCACACGTTCCGCGTGACTGCCGGCCTTCCTTCGACGGCCCAACCTCTGGGTGGATGGGAGAAGCCAGATTGCGAACTGCGCGGACACTTTACCGGCGGCCACTATCTTGCAGCCTGCGCGTTGACCTACGCCGGCACTGGGGACGAAGAGCTCAAGACCCAGGCCAACGCCGTGGTGGCTGAACTCGCCAAGTGTCAGGCTGTGCACAAGAACGGCTACCTGAGTGCCTTCCCGGAAGAACTCTTCGATCGTCTCCGCGAGGGACGGCGAGTGTGGGCTCCCTTCTATACCATTCACAAGATCATGGCGGGCCATCTCAATATGTACGTGCATTGCGGCAACGAGCAAGCCTTGGCGGTGGCCGAGGGGATGGCCGGCTGGGTGGAACACTGGACCCGGGCGCTGAGTGACGAGCATATGGCGCGTGTCCTGCAAACAGAATACGGTGGGATGAACGACGTGTTCTACGACCTCTACGCCGTCACCGGCAAGGAACAGTATTTGCGCCTGGGCCACCGATTCGATCAAAAGCAGTTCTTTGATCCCCTGGCGGCACACCAGGATGAGCTGAAAGGTTTGCACGCGAATACCAACATCCCGAAGGTTATCGGGGCCGCGCGCCGCCATGAACTGACTGGTGAACAACGGTACCGCGATATCGCCTTCTACTTCTGGCAGGAGGTCACGACTGAGCGGACCTATTGCACGGGGGGCACGAGTAATGAGGAGTTCTGGCGGACCGACCCTGGCAGGCTGGCGAGTGAACTCGGCCAGAACACCGAGGAATGCTGCTGCGGATATAACATGCTCAAGCTGACAAGGCACATATTCGGCTGGACGGCTGATCCCCGGGCGATGGACTATTACGAACGCACCCTCTTCAACAGCCGTCTGGGGACACAGGATGAAAACGGCCTGAAGTGCTATTTCCTTCCTCTCGCCTCCGGCTACTGGAAGTACTTCAATACACCTTTCGATTCTTTCTGGTGTTGCACCGGCACAGGGGCTGAGGAGTTCGCCAAGTTTGGCGATACGATTTACTTTCATGACGACCAGGGAGTGTATGTCAATCTCTTCATTGCCTCAGAATTGCGCTGGCCGGAGAAGGGCATCCGGCTTCGCCAAGAAACGACTTTCCCCGAGCAGGAAGGGGCCAACTTCGTCATTAACGCAGACAAACCAGTAGAGATGACTCTCCACGTGCGCATACCTTATTGGGCGACTCGCGGTGGGACCATCAAATTGAACGGGGCTGCACTTCCCGTTTTCGCGAGTCCCAGTAGCTACCTGGCGCTGAACCGTGTCTGGAAGAATGGCGACCGGCTGGAAGTCAGCCTGCCCATGAGCCTGCACCTAGACCCCATTCCGGACGATCCGACCCTGCAGGCGATGATGTATGGCCCATTGGTACTGGCCGGCCGTCTAGGGGCTGAGGGGTTGACGAAGGCCATGGTTTACGTTGGCTACGACACCAGCCCGGGGGGTGATCCTGTTCCCGTACCGGCGATCGCGGCTGACTCGAAGGATCCGCTGGGTTGGGTCGAACCGGTGCCCAATCAGGCGCTGACCTTTCGCACCGCAGGCCAAAATGAAACCCTCACGCTTATCCCGCTCTACAAGCTGTTCGGCGAGAGGTACGCGGTGTATTGGAAGACGAATACAAGAACGTCTGGAGGTGGTCCGTAGCCTGTGGAGCGGAATCGGGCTAGGTTGAGCGAGTGCGCGCCATCGCTGACCGCTATGTCGGGGAATGGATGCACTTCCACAAGCAAACTCCTCGACTATCGCATATCACGTGGGCTGATCTGCTACATACTCACGGTTGCAGGGCTGTTCCGCGCGAGTGGGGCGCGACCCAACGCCCCGAAGCCCTACAAGGCTCTGGGTTGCGCGTCCAACAGCGCTGCTTGCACAGTCGGCGCCGGGACGACATTCGCACGACTCTTCGTTTGCTGCCCCGCGGCCGCGCGGCCGGGACTCCTCATCGTCTTGGGTGCCGATTCGTTGGCTGCGGGCAATCCACGCGGGGGGCCGACCTGATGTCCCGAACGTTGGCTTGAAGCGAGCACGTCAGCCGCCTATGGTGACGCCATCGGTAGAATTCCTCGGAGGAGGAGCACAGTGATGGAGCGCAAAATCTTCGAACCGTCTGTTTTGTCAATGGCCGCAGCGCTTCTGTGCGGATGCTTGATCGCCAGCCGGCCAGCGCAGGCGCTGCAAGGTGAGCGGAAGGCCGCCTTCCAGAGCCTCGACCCTCAGCAAGATAGAAGGGAGGCGAACCCGCCGCAGCCCGACTTTGATGCCTTTCACAGCGACATGCGCGGCTTCATCGAGCGCTACGCGGTCGATCGCAAAAGCCTGAATCGGTATTACGCGGTGGAGACGCGGGAGTTGGGGGCGGAACGAGAGAGCCGAGGTCAGCGTTTGGCGGCCGAGATGTCGCCGGCGTACCGGGCGCGCATGAAGAAGTTGGACGGGGAATGGCTGGACCGTCTGGAAAGAATGGACTTCGATGCGATGAATGAAGATGGACGCATCGATTACCTGCTCCTGAGGAATTACCTCCGGCACGAGTTGCGGCAACTGGATCTGCAAGCGAAAGCCTTCTCGGAGGCCGCTCCGCTGGTGCCTTACGCGCCGTCCATCCTGGACCTGGAAGAAGCGCGGCGCCGTATGGAGCCGATCGACCCCGCCCAGGCGGCGGCACTTCTCAGCAACTCAAAAAAGGAAGTGGAGGAGAAACGTCGGAAGCTGGAAGCGCAGATTGAACCCCGCGGCGGCGCGTCAAATCGCGCGGAGGTCGCGGGCATCAAGAGGACGGTGGCTAACCGTGCCGCCCTCACGACCGAGGGTCTGCGAATCACGCTAAAGAAGTGGTTCGACTTCTACAACGGCTATGACCCTCTCTTCACGTGGTGGGCGGACGCGCCTTATAAGGCGTTGGATGAAGCGCTCAAGAATTACGAAGCCTTCCTGCGCGAAAAACTGCTCGGAACCAAGCCGGGTGAGGAGAATGCCATTATCGGTGACCCGATCGGGCACGACGCTGTGGTGAGCGAGCTAGACTACGAAATGATCCCCTACACGCCCGAGGAATTACTTGCTATCGCCCAGAAGGAGTATGCCTGGTGCGAGAATGAGATGAAGCGCGCCGCGCGCGAAATGGGTTACGGCGACGACTGGCACAAGGCACTCGAGGCCGTGAAGAACATGCACGTTGAGCCCGGCCAGCAGCCGGGGCTGATCCGGAAGCTGATGTTCGAAGCCGTCGATTTCATCGAACAGCGGAATCTAGTCACCGTACCCGAACTGGCTCGCGAGACCCTGCGGATGGAGATGATGTCGCCCCAGCGGCAGCTGGTCAACCCGTTCTTCAGCGGAGGAGAAGTCATCACCGTCTCCTTTCCGACCAACACCATGAGTGAGGACGATAAGTTGATGAGCATGCGGGGGAACAATATTCCCTTCGCGCGCGCCACGGTCTTTCACGAGATGATCCCCGGTCATCAGATGCAGGGCTTCATGGCCGCGCGCTATCGTACTTATCGCCGGCTGTTTGACACGCCCTTCTGGGTTGAAGGGTGGGCACTTTACTGGGAACTGCGAATGTGGGATCTGAACTTCGCCAGCACGCCGGCGGAGCGAATCGGCATGCTGTTCTGGCGCATGTTTCGCTGCGCGCGCATCGTCTTCTCTCTCAGCTTTCATCTGGGAAAGATGACCCCGCAGGAGTGCATAGATTATCTGGTCAACCGAGTGGGGCACGAGCGGGCAAACGCGGCCGCGGAAGTCCGCCGCTCATTCGACGGCAGCGACGAGCCTCTTTACCAGACCGCGTATCTCCTCGGCGGGCTGCAGATCCTCGCCCTGCATCGCGAACTCGTCGATACGGGGAAGATGACCGAACGCGCTTTCCATGACGCGCTGCTCAAGGAAAACAGCATCCCGGTCGAAATGATACGCGCTAACCTGATCGGCCAGAAGCTTACGCGGGATTTTCACTCAAGTTGGAGGTTCTACAATCTGCCGCCCGGTGGCGCACCTTCCGGCTCGTTACGGTAGCAGGGTCGCGTTCGGCTCACAGATTTGACATCGACGCTCTCTGCTTCCGGCAAAAGGCTGTTCGGTCGATGGACTCTATGCGACATACATGCGGGGGCTGTTCTCAATGCGAACGCGCATTTCCAGACGAACGGTGATGGTGGGTGTCAGCTTGCTGGGGGCCGACGCGCTGACGTCTCTGGCGCTACCTTGCATGCCGCGAACCTCCCCGGAGCTACAGGGAAGCCAAACGGCGTTGAAGGTCGGGGGGGCACCCGCCGAGATGCATATCACAGCGGTCTCACCGCACACGCTGCGCGTGAGCCTGGTTTCGATAGAAAACGCTGCTCAACCTGGAAGCGATCTCGCCCTGGCGTACGAGAACTGGCCGGAGCCCCTGGCACGGTTCCGCTCGTTGCCGGAACAACGAACGATCAAGTGGGAAGAACTCAGCCTGAAGGTTGCCACGGACCCCTTGAGCCTGTCGATCTTCGATTCTCGCGACGAACCGATTCAGAGCTTACATCTTGACCCTGCGAGCGGCCGCATTGAGTTTGCTCTTGCCGATGTTCCTGTCCTGGGCCTGGGAGAAGGCGGGCCGCAGTTCGATCGTCGTGGGTCTCTCCATCCAATGAAGCATGGTCAAGATGTGCCCGACTTGGCCTTGGATGGGGCACGGATGTCTGTTCCCTGGGTCATCGGGACAGGCGGCTGGGCGATGTTCTTCCACCGGCCACACGGCACGGTCAACCTGCGGAGCAAGTTAGGAGTCTTCACGCCCCTCACTTCTGGGGATGTGTTACCGATAGACTTCTTCGTCGTTGTCTCATCGGATCCGCAAACCATCCTCCGCGAATACGCGCAGCTTACGGGTTTCCCTCACCTGCCGCCGCTGTGGTCGCTTGGCTACCAGCAATCGCACCGGACGCTGGCGAGCCGCGAAGAAGTTCTTTCGGAGGCAAAGAGGTTCCGTGAAGAAAAGCTGCCTTGCGATGTGCTGATCTATCTCGGCACGGGCTTTTGTCCCTCCGGATGGAATACTGGCCACGGTTCTTTCATCTTTAACCCGAAGGTGTTTGACGATCCGGAACGGATCTTCCACACACTTCACCAGGAGCACTTTCGCATCGTGCTTCACGTCGTGAATCCGCCTCATCATCTGGACGGCAGTGTCCATGACGGCGCGGCTGCCGCGAAGAATCCTGACGACGTTGCTACATACTGGAGAAAACATGAAACCCTGATGCAGCTTGGTGTCGATGGCTGGTGGGCTGACGAAGGTGATGACCTAACCGCGGAATCCTGTTTGGTGCGAAACCGGATGTATTGGGAAGGGCAGATCATGGATCGGCCGAACCGTCGGCCCTATACCCTCAACCGTAACGGTTATGCGGGCTTGCAACGCTACGGATGGCTGTGGTCCGGAGATGTTGATTCCACTTGGGAAGCATTGCGATGTCAGATTGCCGTGGGCATCAACGCCGGTCTGAGCGGGATACCGTATTGGGGGACCGACACCGGAGGATTCGTCACGACAAAGGAACTGACCGGCGAATTGTACGTGCGGTGGTTCCAGTTCAGTGCCTTCTGCCCACTCTTCCGGTCTCACGGACGAACCTGGAAACTTCGCTTGCCGTGGGGATGGAACACAGGCGACTACGGTCCCACGGAACTCGAGGGCTACCGTTCCCCCGCCGCGCTGCCCGATGCTTCTGAACTCCGCAATCCCCGTGTAGAACCTATTTGCCGGAAATACCTAGACCTTCGCTATCGGCTTCTCCCCTACTTGTATTCTCTCGTGCGGGAGTCCCATGACACCGGGCTCCCGATTATGCGTGCCTTATGGATCCACTACCCTGATGACCTGCAGGCGGTCGCGCGGGGCGATGAATATCTCTGGGGAAGGGACATGCTCGTAGCTCCGGTGACCGAAAAGGGAGCAGCTTCGCGGTCTGTATATCTGCCACAGGGAGAGTGGTTTGACTTCTGGACAGAAGAAAAGGTTCAAGGCGGACGCGAGTTCAGCAGGCCCGTGGATTTGGGAACCCTTCCACTTTACGTTCGTTCAGGCGCGATTTTGCCCATGGGGCCCGCAAAGCAATTTGCCCTTCAGAGCCATTCGCAACCGTTGTCGGTTGTGGTCTATCCCGGGATCAGCGGCGAGTTCGTTTTGTACGAAGACGATGGGCAGACATTTGATTTCCGCAAGGGACAGGCGATGTGGATCGGCCTCCGCTGGGACAACCAGGCAAAGCACGTTAGGATCACCCGGCAAAGGGACTCCAAGATATTGCCGCCCTTCCCCAGGAAAATGCAATTCCGATTGGCGGGCCGGTCGCAGGTCCACTCAGTGGTTTTCGAGGGGAATCCTATGGAGCTTTCCCTGAAGGAACTTTAGTTTAGAGATTCTAGGGGGCCGCTGATCCCGGATTTTTCTGCACTTCCGATCCTTGCAAGGTGAGTTTGGAGGCCAGGGGAGTTTCAACCATGACGGAAACGTCTCGAAGCAAGAAGCAAGCGGGAAGCGGCAGGGTCCTGCTGCTGTATTTGTGGCTTTCTTTGACGCTGGTCGGCTTAGCTTTCCCTTTCCGCGCCGGGGCGCAGATAACGCCCGAGCTTGCGAAAAACCTGCGCCGTATCTTTGCCGACAAAGAGTTTGACGCCAAGTCTTTTGGGCCGGTTCGCTGGCTGGCGGGAGGTGATGCCTACGTCACACTGGAACCTTCCGCCGATCATGCCGGCGCAAAAGACATCGTCCGTTACGAAACCGCCAGCGCCAAACGGGATGTGCTGGTGACTGCATCGCAGCTTGTTCCCGCGGGCTCAAGAGAACCTCTGAAAATTGAGGACTACGCTTGGTCAGGCGACGCGAAACGAGTTTTGATTTTCACGAACTCGGTGCGAGTCTGGCGCTCGGATACCCGAGGTGACTACTGGGTACTGGATCGCGACACGGGAAAGCTGAAGAAGCTGGGTGCTGATGCTCCGCCTTCCAGCCTGCTGTTCGCGAAATTCTCTCCCGATGGCACGAGAGTCGCGTACGTCCGCGCAAATAACATCTACGTCGTAGACCTGCAAAGCGGAAAGACTACCCCGCTAACGCAAGACGGATCCGAAACCACCATTAACGGAACCTCAGACTGGGTTTACGAGGAAGAATTCGATGTGCGGGACGGATTCCGTTGGAGTCCCGATGGACAGCGGGTGGCTTACTGGCAGTTCAACACGCGCGAGGTCCAGGACTTCCCGCTGATTTACTATACAGGTCGCCCTCACGAGGTAGTTACACATATTCCCTATCCCCGCTTCGGCGTCTATCCGGTTATCCAGCACATTCCATATCCTCAACCTGGAACGACCAATTCTGCGGTTCGGATAGGGGTGGTGAGCGCCGCAGGAGGCCCCACGCGCTGGATGGAGGTGCCCGGAGAACCGCGTGACAACTACATCGCGCGCCTGGAGTGGGCGGGGAACTCGCACGAACTCGTGCTCGAACACCTGAACCGCCTGCAGAACACCAATGACGTCCTTTTGGCCAACGCGGACACCGGCGCTGTCCAGCGGATCTTTCGCGACCAGGACAAGGCCTGGGTGGAGGTTGTCGATGATTTGCGCTGCATCCGGGGCGGGAAAGAGCTTCTCTGGTTGAGTGAGCAGGATGGGTGGCGGCACGTTTATGCGATCTCGCGGCAGGGAAGTGACGCACGGCGGATTGCTTCGGGAAATTTCGATGTCATCACTGTCCTGGCTGCTGACCCGCAGGACGAGTGGCTGTACTTCCTGGCTTCACCTGAAAACGCGACGCAGCGATACCTCTACAAGATTCGCCTGGATGGGTCCGCACCTGCCGTGCGAATCACGCCGGCAGGCCTGCCAGGGACTCACGCCTACCAGTTTTCCCCGAATTGCCGGTGGGCCTTGCACACGTATTCGACTTTTGACACGCCGCCCACGACCGAGCTCGTTCACTTACCTGGCCACGAAACGTCACGTGTGCTGGAAGATAATGCCGCCCTGCGGGCCAAGCTCACGGAGTTCATCTCCCACCCAACGGAATTTTTCCAAGTAGATGTCGGCCCGGGCGTGATGCTCGACGGCTGGATGATCAAACCGCAAGACTTCGATCCCACCAGGAAATACCCGCTCCTCGTCCATGTCTACGGCGAACCGGCAACGCAGACTGTCCTCGACGCGTGGGGCAGAAAGCTCGTGCTGTTCCATCATCTTTTGGCGAATGAAGGGTATCTCGTCGTGAGCATCGATAACCGAGGAACGCCCGCGCCCAAGGGACGGGGGTGGCGAAAAGTTGTCTACGGAAACGTTGGCGTCCTCTCCTCAAAGGAACAGGCGGCAGCCCTGCAGGCGCTGGAGCGCCTGCGCCCTTATATTGATTCCTCGCGCGTCGCCGTCTGGGGCGCAAGCGGAGGCGGCTCCAACACGCTGAACTTGATGTTCAGGCACCCGGATCTTTACCGGGTGGGGATGGCTGTTTCCCCTGTCCCAGACCAGCGGTTGTACGACACGGTCTACCAGGAGCGGTACATGGGGTTGCCTCAGGATAACGCGCATGGATACCGCTCCGGTTCCCCCATCAACTTCGCGGAAGGTTTGCGAGGGAGTTTATTGATTGTCCATGGCTCAGGGGACGACAACGTTCATTTCCAGGGTACGCAACTCCTGATCAACAGGCTCATCGAGCTAGGGAAGCAGTTCGAATTCATGGAATACCCAAACCGCACGCACAGCCTGTCGGAAGGGCCGGGAACTCAACTGCACCTTTATTCACTCCTCGCCAGGTACCTAGAGGAGCATTTGCCGCCTGGGAGGTGAAGAAGTTGGCTTCGGAAGCGCCTGTCTCGTCGAACCGGATCGAGGGAAGCAATAGGTTCTGGTAGGCGAGGGAAGAGGGCGAAGGCAGGGAGTTCTGGCTGGTTGATCTGGAGCGTCAAACCCGCGTCCCCGCTATTGACCATGCGCGGCTTGGGTCCGTCTTGTCGCGGGCAACCGGGATAAAGATGGTTCAGCGGCGAAGCTCCGGCCCGGCAACGTGCCCAGTGCGGAGGGCTGGCAGCAAGTAAGAGACTCGCGATCAGGGAAAGGACGGGCGATTCCTTTGAGAAGAGATCTACTACCTCGCGGAGTACAATCGTCACGGGTTCAAACTGTCAAGCAGCGGGTAAAGACCATGAAGAAGACAATCATTGCATCCTTCGCTGTCGCGGTGGGGCTGACACTGCTTCCATGTTCCCTTTGGGGCGCAGGGCTGACCAGTGAGGTCAAGATCTTGAACGGGATGCCGGCGCTTTACGTCAACGGCAAACTGACCAGCCAAGTCCTGGCTGCCCCGTACCCGCCCGGGCTCTCGGACTTCACGGACTTCCTTCAAGCGGGGATTTCGATCTTTGACATCTACCTGCGGTTCGATTGGTCCGGCCCGGAGCAATACGATTTCAAGCGGGTCGACGAAAAGCTCGATACGTATCTGAAGCTCGAGCCGAAGGCACTTTTCCTGCCCCGGGTTCTTTTGACGCCAGGACCTTGGTGGTGCAAGGAATTCCCGAGCGAGATCACCATGCGGGATGATGGCAGCCCGGCCGGGATGTTTGGCGCACCTTGCCATCCTTCCCTGGCATCGGAGAAATACCGTGAGCTTTCACACAAGGCCATGATCGTCTTCCTCAACCATGTGGAGGCCAAATACGGCGATCATATCGTGGGCTACCAGGCTGGAAACGGCTTCGGCGGCGAGTGGCTGACGTTCAACTCCTTCTGGGAGGTGCGTCCCGGCGCCCCGCCGCCCACCAAGTTCGGTGTCGAGGATTACAGTCCTCCGGCTCAAGCTGGCTTCCGGCGCTGGTTGAAGGAAAAATACGGCACCGTCGAGGGACTCCGCCGCGCCTGGCGAGATCCAAAGGTGACTTTTGAGACCGCCACCCCTCCCAACGAAGTGGAGCGGTACAGTTCGACGCACGGGATCTTCTTCGACCCTGGGGTCAGCCAGCGGGTGCCGGATTACTTCACCTTCTTCAATGACATAGTTGCTGACGTGCTGCTCGAGAATTGCCGCTGGATCAAGGAGCTCACGAACCGCAAGAAGATCGTCGGCGCCTTCTATGGTTACCTCTGGTGCAACTTCCCCAACCTGAGCGTGGTTCATAGCGGCCATCTCGGTTTGGCCAAGGTCGTGCGCTCGCCCGACGTGGATTTCCTCGCCAGCCCCTATACCTATGACAACAAACAGATCGGGGGCCCGAATAATTCGCAGACTCTGCCTGAAGCCGTCGCCCTCCACGGCAAGCTCTACTTCAATGAAGTGGACACCGAGACCCACCTTCACCAGCGTCAGTGGCGCTGGGGCAACTCACTCAACAATCCCAAGAATTGGGAAGAGACCAAGGGCCTGCTCACTCGCGATTACGGGTATGCCCTGAGCAAGGGGTTCGGCATGTGGTGGACGGATCTGCACGGGGGAACGTTCCACGACGACCAGATCATCAGACTCCTCGGCGATCTTAAAAAGGTAGATGAGAAGTACCTCGAAGCCGACAAGCGCTCGAACGCGGACATCGCCGTCGTCCTGGACGAAGCGACCTTCACTTACTTCGGCGACGGCGAACCGCTTTTCAATGCTCTGCTCACTGCCCAGAAGCAGTGGGAGCTTGGTTTTATCGGGGCGCCGTGGGATCCCTGCCTTCTGACCGACATGGCCAACCCGAAGCTTAGGGACTACAAGCTCTACATCTTCCTCAACACCTTCCGGGTCACGCCGGAGCAGCGGGCCGCCATCCATGCGCGCCTGAAGCGGAACCACGCGACCGCGGTCTGGGTTTACGCGCCAGGTTATATCGGGGAGAAGCTCTCTGTGGACTATATGCAAGACCTGACGGGAATTCGCCTTGCCGAAAGTGATTCAGCCGGCGAGTTGCACGTGGATATCACGGCCTACGACCACGCTTATACGAAGTCGCTACCCAACGGATTTGCCTATGGTTCGGACGTGAACGTGGCGAACATCATCCGCTGGTACGACCACCAGATCTACTTGAAGGATCCCCGGGATCCCAGCCTCCAGCGCGACCTGCCGGGCTTCCGCATTAACCCGCGCTTCTGGAGCGATGAGCCTGAGGCCAAGGTTTTGGGCCGACTGGCGGGACTGGACAAGCCGGGCTTGGTCGTGAAGAAGCAGCCGGGTTGGACGTCAGTATATTCGAGCGCACCAGTCCTGCCGGCAACTCTGTTGCGGAACATCGCGCGTGCGGCCGGTTGCCACATCTACAGCGAGGCGAACGATGTGGTGTACGCCAACCGTAACTTCCTTTGCATCTATGCACCCGGCGGCAGCACGCGGACGATTCACCTGCCCGAGGAATCACGGGTGGTGGACCTGCTCGAGAACCGGATCGTCTCGGAGGGAACCAAGGAGTTCCCGCTTACCATGGCGCCCAACAGCACGGTGCTTCTCGGTATCGAGCATTAGAAGGGGGAGGCTTGGAGGGGGACTGCGCACAGTCACTGAATCGCAGGACCGTGAAGGAAGGACGATGAATGGCGTTCATGAGTGGGCTCAACGCGGGCAGTCGCCCAGATCCGCGCCCTCCGAAGGAGATGATTCTATGGGCCCTGGGATTTTGCGTAGAGACTTCTTGAAAGGTGCCGTCGCAGCGGCTGGCCTGCTGCCGCACTTGAGAGCGGTCGCCAGTCCTGCAACGTCCGCAAGGACGATCCTCGAACCGTTCGACTTCGACGGAGTGCAGCTGAGGGCCAGCCGGTGGCAGGAGCAGTATCAGAGTGCCCGGGATGCCTACCTCGGTGTTTCAAACGACGATATTTTGCAGGGGTGGCGGGCGGCTGCCGGACTGCCCGCGCCTGGGAAGCCCTTAGGAGGCTGGTGCCGACGCAACTCCGCGACCGTCTTCGGCCAGTGGCTAAGCGGGATGTCACGGATGTGCAAGGCCACGGATGACGGCGCCCTGCGAGACAAGGCAGCGTACCTGTTGACGGAGTGGGCCAAGACGCTGAAACCCGACGGCGACTGCGGCATGAACCACTACCCTTACGAGAAGATGGTGTGCGGGCTGGTGGACATGCACAAGTACGCTGGGCACCCGGACGCCATCCCTCTGCTCGAGACAATCACGGCCTGGGCCTCCAAGACTTTTAGCCGAGAAAATGTTCCTGCGGCTCCCTACCCCGCGGAACTGCATTCCGGCCGAGTGTTGGAGTGGTACACGCTGGGCGAAAACCTCCTCCGCGCGTATCAGGTCTCGGGTAACCCGAAGTTTAAGGAGTTCGCAGAAGTCTGGCTGTATCACCCCTACTGGAAGAAATTCTCGCAGACCTCGATGCCGACGGATGCCTGGGGTGTCCACGCCTACAGCCATGTCAACACCTTCAGCAGCGCGGCCATGGCTTATGCCGTGAGTGGGGATCCGGAGTATCTCCGTATCATCAAGAACGCTTACCACTTCCTGCAGGCCACACAGTGTTACGCCACGGGAGGATACGGGCCGGCAGAGCGAATCATGCCGGCGGACGGAAGGCTGGGTAAATCACTCGAGAGCAGGGCAGACAGTTTCGAAACGCCTTGCGGGTCCTGGGCAGGGTTCAAATTGTCGAAGTACCTGATGCGATTTACCGGGGAGGCGCGCTACGGAGACTGGATCGAACGGCTTTTCTACAACGGGATCGGCGCAGCGCTGCCTTGGAGGACTGATGGCAGAAACTTTTACTATGCCGATTACCGGATCTCCGGTGGAATGAAGGATTACGATCACTCGACGTTTACCTGCTGTTCGGGCACCTACATCCAAGGCGTGGCCGACTACCACGATTTTATCTACTTCAAGGACGCCTCGGGCCTGTACGTCAACCTGTTCGTTCCCTCGGAGGTGACGTGGACCCGGCCGGAAGGTACGGTGAAGCTCACGCAGGACACCGCCTACCCGGAAGCCGATATGACGACCCTGCGGCTGGAAATGAAGCAGAACATGGGCTTCTCGCTGAACCTGCGCGTGCCGGGTTGGGCCCGCGACATGTCGGTTAGCGTTAACGGGGCGCCCGTGAAGGTGAAGTGTGAGCCCGGCAAATGGGCCACGCTGAACCGCACGTGGGCCAAGGGGGACCGAATCGAGGCCCGGATTCCGTTGCGGTTTCGGCTTGAGCCGATCGATCCGCAGCATCCGACGCGGGTGGCGATCGTGCGTGGTCCGGTCGTATTTGTGATCGATGCAGGCGCTCATGAACCCATGCCGCCGATTCCCGCGGAGGCAGAGCTCGAGAAATGGTTGACACCCGACGAAACGCCGGGCCTATATCGCATGCAGCCGTACAACGTCAGCGGCGGCCCCAGAAATCTGACAGCAAGGGCTCGCCCATTTTATGCGGTGGACGAACGCTGGCCGTACCGAATGTACTTCGAGACCAAAGACCTGCCGATCGTGCTGTGGTAGGGGCAAGCTGGTGGACTGCGGCATGCCTGGGGCAACGGGTGAGTGTGATCGGACTCGTCATGACCAATGAGGACGGCTTGTTCCGAAGGCGATATACTATCCGTAGGGCTGGGCGTTTCATTGTGTGCGCGGGCAAGCGCTTGACCTGTTCCGGAGTCGGACCCGAGGCGTGTGGTGTTCCGGAAACTGGAGGCGTCCGCAGCAGGGGTTCAAATGCAGTTTGAGCTTGCGGGGCGTTCGTATACGATTGGCAACGTCAGCTTGGCGTAAGCAGTGCATTCGCCGGGCTGACCAACAGGGAGGAGAAAAACATGTCGCGGGTGCGATACGGTGCGGCTTTACTCCCCCTTGGGTGGGGACTGTACGCGGCGCTAATATTTGCAGGTTTGGGAACAAAATCCGGCATTCAAAGGAGTACATTCGGAAAAATGGCAGACGGTCAAACAACTGAGCTTTACACGTTGACAAACCGCAAGGGTATGCAGGTGGCGATTACGAATTACGGCGGGAGAGTGGTGAAGTTGATCGTTCCCGACCGTCACGGCAAGATGGCGGATGTAGTTCTCGGCTTCGACGACCTTGATGGATATCTTGGGAACAATCCTTTCTTCGGGGCCCTCATCGGCCGCTACGCCAACCGGATCGGGAATGCACGCTTCAAGCTGGATGGAGTGGAGTACAAACTGGAGGCGAACGACGGCAACAACAGCCTGCACGGCGGATCGCAGGGCTTTGACAAGAAGGTCTGGACATGCAAGGAAATCCCCCGAGACGAGCCGGCGTTGGAGCTGACTTACCTGAGTGCGGACGGGGAAGAAGGTTATCCAGGTAACCTCACCGCAACAGTGGTCTACACGCTGACCAACAATAACGAACTGAAGATCGATTACAGGGCGACCACCGATAGGGACACCGTCGTCAACCTGACAAATCACTCCTATTTCAACCTCGCGGGAGAAGGGAACGGCGATATCCTGAGAACGGAACTGACGATAAACGCCGACCGCTTCACGCCCGTTGGGTCAACGCTGATTCCTACCGGTGAATTGCGCAAAGTGGAAGGAACGCCGCTGGATTTTCGTAAGCCCACGGCTATCGGCGCGCGCATCAATGCGGAGGACGAACAGCTAACATTCGGAAGGGGCTACGATCACAACTTTGTGCTGAACCGCCAGGGCCCGGCGTTGACGCTGGCCGCGCGGGCCGTGGATCCGGGTTCTGGCCGGGAGCTGGAGGTCTACACCACGCAGCCCGGAATGCAGTTTTATAGTGGTAACTTCCTGGATGGATCGGTGAAGGGCAAGGGTGGCGTTGCCTGTGCCCGGCGCTCGGCGTTCTGCCTGGAGACGCAGCATTTCCCCGATTCGCCCAACAAGCCGGACTTTCCAGGCACGGAGTTGAAGCCAAGCCAGACCTATCACGAAGTGACCGTGTTCAAATTCTTGGTTGCGAAGTGATCATCTTGTCAGCGCGTTCTCAGAGGGACTTGCTTATATGGAGGCGGCCACTCCTGCCTTAAAGGACATCGCGAACGTAAGACCGGAATGCATCCCGATGATGTTTCTCGAAGGAAAGCGACGAGCCTGGACCTCGAGCGGCGGACGGTGAACTACACCTGTGCGTCTTCAGCACCACTTGGCGCAAAGCCTGTTTTTCATTCCCAATCCGGCTTAGGTGGGGGTTGGGCTGTTCTCGACAGTAATCCCGGCATACCAACCCCATGCGGCCACTCGTCCGGTTTGCGACTCTACGACCAATTCGCTGCAGACTGTCGCTGAGTGATTGCGGACGATTGTTTCCGAGTGGGCGACGATCCAGGAGTTGAGCGACTTCGCTCTACCCTACGGCGTTACTCGGGATATATACCCGCCGGTGTCGTTCACCACAAAGTTGCTCGAAGGCGAACTTCGGGGCCGCAACGCGCGCGGGCACCGGCATCGGTGGTAGGGGACGCATTCAAGATGACGATGTACGATGGTTTAGCGGAGTAAACTGGAACAAGAAGAGTGGGATCGAGGCGTGGCGCTGGCAGCGGGCTTCAAGGCGCAAAACGTTTTCGAGCTGGCGCTCACCACAAACGAATGGCACTGACTCTCTACAAGTACCTCCCGTATCGGTATGCTGAACCGTTTGTCGCGAACGGTGAGGTTTTGTTTCGTTTGCTGTCGTACTTTCTGGCGTGCGAGCACGATGAACGGGGCGACGACCTGGAGGGCATCCGCATCTACGAGCCCGCAACGGGACTCGAGATCACGAAGCAGACCGGAGAGAAGCTCAGGATGCAGGGATCGTTTCGGTCCAGCGTCAAAGAGCCGGATAAGCTCTTCATCTGTTCGACGAGTACTCTACTGAGTGCGGATCTGGCTCTGAAGTTCCAGGCCGATGCATGCGTCGAAATCGCTGATAACGGTACGTTCGTGGCTCGATTGAGAACCGCCCTTCGCCGGAAGCCCAGGGCAAAACTGAAGACTCTGATTCACGGGAAGGTCACGTACTACCGCACCGAGAACCCTCCCGAGGAGGTCTGGGCGCTACCGGAGCGAATCGTCATGCACAAGCCACAGAGGTTTGCGGACCAGTGCGAGTATCGATTCGCCTTCAGCACCAAGGCGGATGCGTTTGAGTTTGAGAACGTCAATCTGACTCTCGTACAGGGTCAACCCGCTAGGCTCCCCTTGGACAGCTACCCGGCCATGCCGTTGAAGCTCGGGCCGATGAGTGACTGCTGTCGAATACATCGTTTCTAAAGTGCCTGGGCCAGACGCCCCACACGTGGCGGTCTGGGAAATCGGTCCTGCCTCGTCGCCTTGTGTTTAGCGACGAATCCGCAGGGGCAATCCGAAGTTCTGGCCGAGCGACGACGTAACCGGACACAACCCGTTATGGAAGGGTGGGCGACGACTCGTCCGCCGGGCCAGATCGGCAAACAGAACGGCGTGATTGATCCACCGCCGTCGGCAGCACCTCACCAGGATACAGGAAGAGGGTGCCACTACGTTTGAGGCCCAAGCGCAGGCTGGACACTCCAGGCCAGACATGACCTATGACTACACGATAGTCAGTTTCGAGCGGCGCAAGCAGGCAGTGCTTCGGTTGCAGGAACGACTACTCGGGAAAACTCACACGCTGACTGTAAACTGAGGCATTATGCGGGAATTGTGCGGGATGCAGAACGTATCAAACCTGGGCAACTTGTTGGAAAACGTGGTAGGCCCGTGGGGACTCGAACCCCAGACCTGGCCGACAAGGTCGGCCCGCCCTAACCCTTGGGGCTCTGGAGCATTTGCTGAATCAGCTTGGCTGATTTGCAGCGCTTGAGTTGGAGCTCTCGCCTGCGAGCCTCGATCAGGGATGGAAAGGACTGCTGATAGACCAGCTTCCACGGCCCACGGCCGCGGGTGGCCGGGGAGTGTCCGCGCTGATGCTCTGCGAGTCGGCGCTCTAAATCCACGGTGGAGCCGACATAAAAGCGGCCGGTGGAAAGACTCTGGAGGATGTAAACCCAACCCATGGGGGCCTGCTGGTAGGCCCGTGGGGACTCGAACCCCAGACCTCTACCGTGTCAAGGTAGCGCTCTAACCAGTCTGAGCTACGGGCCTAAAACGACTGCTT
>Ga0315280_10002297_pt1 | contig 31235 bp, 35 predicted proteins | sample YL17G06_40_MG_FD_203697 | JGI IMG/M metagenome (GOLD analysis project Ga0315280, IMG submission 203697) | Sediment microbial communities from Yellowstone Lake, YNP, Wyoming, USA - YL17G06_40 | ecosystem: Environmental > Aquatic > Freshwater > Lake > Sediment | place: USA: Wyoming | collected... | reverse complement strand
GGCTCGACGCCTATCTGGGGAAGGTCCGAGGTTTGTCGAAGTCGACGCGTGTTCATCATCGGATAGTGGCCAAGCGGTTCCTGGACTCGCGGCATAACCGCTTCGGAGCGTTGAAACTTGCGGAGATGACCTCCGCAGAAGTACTTGATTATTCGCGTGAAGCGCTGACAGTGCCATGGAGCCTTGCGACAAAGAAGGGCGGGCTGGGCCACCTGCGCGTGTTTCTGCGTTTCCTCTGGTGGGAGCGCATTCTGAATCGCGATTTGAGCCGCGCCGTGCCGTCGGTGATCCAGTGGAGATTGGCCGACGTCCCCAAGCATTTGCCCTTCAAGAAGGTGCGGTTGCTGCTCAATACGCCCGACACCGACACTCCGATGGGGAAACGCGACCGGGCCATCATGATGCTGTTGGCGCTGCTGGGGTTGCGCGCCGGAGAAGTGGCGGCCCTGAAGCTTGACCACGTGTATTGGCGCGAAGGACGCCTGACGGTGCCCAGGGCAAAGGCGAGCCATCAGCGCAGCCTGCCCCTGCCGTCGGAGGCGGCTCGAGCCCTTGCGGACTATCTGCAACACGGACGGCCCAAGACGCAGAACCGCGCGCTCTTTCTGCGATGCCGAGCGCCAATCATGCCTCTGTCGCCCAATGCGGTGACCCACCTCGTGCGTCACAATACCCGCCGCGCCGGAATTACGGGCACGCTCCATACAGGCTCGCACGTGCTGCGCCACAGCCTGGCAACGCTTCTGATCAACAAGGGCGTTCCCGTGAAGCAGATTTCCGACATCCTGGGCCACGCCGACATCGGGAGCACGTGCATTTACACCAAGGTCGACGTGCGCCGCCTGAGCGAAGTGGCCCGTCCTTTCCCTGCCTTGAAGGAGAACTGACATGAAGGAGTATCCACGCATCCTATCGAGTCCTTTCGCCGAGAAGCTTCGCGAGTACATTCAACTGATGCGCAGCATGGGAAGGTGCTTCCGCAACGAGGAATATTATTTGCACACCTTCGATGCATTCTGCCTGAAGCGCTGCCACCGGGGACCGCTCACCCAACGACTGGTCCTTGACTTTGCCTGCGCTGACCGCAATCCCGGCGCGCCTGAGTGTGCGAGGCGCCACACGACCATTCGGGGTTTTGCCAACTACCTGTCGAACTATGAACCGCAGACCGAGCAACTCGATCCTCATGCCGTGCCGAATAAGAGGCACCGCAGCCCGGCGTACATCTACACCGACGCGGAGGTCCGCCGGCTGCTGAAGACCGTGCCTCGACTGAGATTTTCCAACCCATTCCGCGTCATCACGTATCAGACGATGCTGGGCCTGATTGCCTCCACGGGACTGCGCGTGGGGGAGGCGCTTAGGCTCGACCTCGGCGATGTAGACTTGAACGCCGGCCTCCTGCGGATTCAGGGCACGAAATTTCGCAAGTCGCGGATCGTGCCGGTCCACCCGACCACCAGGGATCGGCTGCGAACGTATTTGCAGGCGCGGGCCGCCCAAGGCGTGGCTCCAACCCAGTCGGCTTTCTTTCTGGGCGGTTGCGACCGTCGCATCCAGTATGGAGCGACCAACTACATTTTTGCGGCGTTGCTGCGGAAGGCTGGACTGAAACGCGCCATCGGGCGCAAGCCGCGAATTCACGACCTGCGCCACACCTTCGCCGTGCGGCGAGTCCTGGCCTGGTACAGAGAGGGCGCCGACGTGCAGGCGAAACTGCCGCTCCTGGCCACGTACTTGGGCCATGTTTCCTACGAAACCACTGCCTATTACCTGAACGCCACGGGTGAACTGCTGGCGAAGGCCGCTGAGCGATTCGAGCAGAACAGGAGCCACGCCCATGACTGATCCCTCCCACGATCTGGCGTCTCTACTGCAATCTTTCTTCCAGGAGCGCCTGGCCAACCAGCGTCGCGCCGCCGCCAACACGGTGAAGAGCTATCGCGACGCGTGGAAGCAATTCCTACAGTTTCTCAGCCGGACAACGGGCAAACGCCCGGACCATCTGAGTCTCGATGATTTGACCGCCGAGACGGTCCTGGCCTTCCTCGACGATGTGGAAACCACCCGGCGCTGCTGCACCCGCACGCGCAACCAGCGTCTGGCGGCCCTGCGCGCTTTCTTTCACTACGCATCCTTCGCCCGACCCGAGCGGCTCGACCAGTGCCGGCGCATATTGCAAATCTCCTCGCGGCGTTGCGAGCGGCCCGTCTTCGGCTTCCTTGAGCGCGAGGAGATGGACGCCATGCTCAGCGCAACGGATCGCCGCAGCGCCCTGGGCCGCCGGCACGCCGCGCTCATCCTCTTTCTCTACAACACCGGCGCCCGCGTGGAGGAGGCCGCGTCCCTGACGGCAGGCCGGATTCGCTTCGAGAAGCCGCCGCACGTGAGGCTGATGGGCAAGGGATCGAAGGAGCGATTGGTCCCGTTGTGGGAGGAGACGGCACGGACCCTCTCCAAACAGATCGCCGAGCAGGGAGCGGCCGGCCAGCAGGAGGCGCATGTCTTTGTCAACCGGCGCGGCCGAAGACTCACTCGCGGCGGCGTGGCGTACATCCTGGAGAAGGCACGGAAGAAGGCCGCCAAGAGCTGTCCTGCCCTCGCGCGCAAGCATGTCACGCCCCACACCCTGCGTCACACGACCGCCACGCACCTGTTGCAGGCGGGAGTGGACTTGAACCTCATACGCTGCTGGCTCGGCCACGTCAGCTTCGAGACAACCCATCAGTACGTCGAAGCCGACCTGGAGATGAAGCGGGCGGCATTGGCCCAAGGCAAAATCAGCGTCCTGCCCGGCGGGCCGAAGCACTGGAAGCCCACCGAGGACATCCTGGCCTTTCTCGAATCGCTGTAGGAAAGGAACCACCGAATTATGCACAGTCACATACGCCTCTGCACTGCCAGACCGCCACCAATTCCACATGTCTGCCGCTCTACTGCGCATAATTTTCTGGTCTGGATAATCGGCCTGGAAGCAAGGGCAAATATGCAGTAACGGGCATAAATTCCGCCGCCGCATGTCGCGCCCCCGGCGCGAGTTACGCGTGGGCGGCCAGAATCTGGAAGATTCCCGATGGACGCTGACCAACCCAATTCGCAGCAACTGAACCCGGCGGCCCTGACCGCCGAGGATGCGGCACGGGCCCTGGGCCTGCCCGTGGACGCCATCCGGCAGGACATCGCGGAAGGCGCCCCGACCAATGCCGACGGCAGCGTGAACCTCGTGCACTACGCCGCGTGGCTTATCAAGGATGTGGCCGATGGCGATTGACCTCACCAACCTAAGCCAGACAGAACTCCTCCAACTGGTGAACGCCACGCCGCTGGGGCAGGTCCTTACGCGCTCGCGGCTCAGGCGCCAGATGGACGCGGCGGCACTGCGGTTCGGCGACGGCACGCGCATCCACTTCGTCAAGTATGTCCGGTGGCTGGTCCTCGAGCACGACCGGCCGCGCCCCAAGCCCCTCGACTACGAGCAGCAACGAAAACGAAAAACGGAGCGCGGCCGCGCTGCCACCAAGGCCAGCCAGGACATCGCGCCCATCCCCGAGGTCGAGGACTACCCGCGCCGGCAGGCCTGCCGGGAGTCGTTCCGGCTGTTCTGCGAGACCTACTTCGCGGCGGCGTTCTACCGCGCCTGGTCCGAGGACCACCTCCGGGTCATCGCCAAGATTGAAAAGGCCGTCCGCGAAGGCGGCCTGTTTGCCTTCGCCATGCCGCGCGGCAGCGGCAAGACGACCCTGGCGCGCACGGCGGCGCTGTGGGCCGTCCTTTACGGGTACCGGCCGTTTGTCTGCCTCATCGGCGCGGCGGACGATCGCGCGAAAGAACTGCTGCTGCCGATCAAGAAGCACGTCTTGGAGAATCTGCGGCTCCTGGCGGACTTCCCCGAAGCCGTCTACCCGCTGCGGTGCCTTGAGAACTCCTCGAAGCGCCAACTTCAGCAGCACTGCCGGGGGCGATTGACACACGTCCACTGGGGCCGGGGAAAGCTTGTCTTCCCGACCCTCGAAGGCGACGACCTGCCGGCGACGCTACGGCAGGACGGCTACGAGGCCAGCCCCTCCTGCGGCTCAATCATTACGACGACGAGCCTGGACGCCAACCTGCGCGGCCAGCAGCACACGCGCGCCGACGGTTCTGTCATCCGGCCATCGCTGGTGCTTCTGGACGACCCGCAGACGCGCGAGTCGGCCCGCTCCGCCGATCAGACCCACAAACGGCTCGAGCTTCTCAACGGCGACGTGCTCGGCATGGCGGGCCCGGGTGAGCAGATCTCGGCGCTCATGACCTCGACGAAGATGTACGAGGGCGACCTCGCGGACACGGTGCTGGACCGCGAGAAGTCGCCGGAGTGGGACGGCGAGTGCACCCGGCTGGTCTGCGCCTTTCCCGCCAACGAAAATCTGTGGAATGAGTATGCAGAGGTCCGCTGTACCCAGGGCAAGGCCGCCGCGACGGAGTTCTACCGCCAGCGTCAGGCGGCGATGGACGAGGGGGCGCGGGTCGCTTGGCCGGCCCGGTTCGACGCCAAGGCGGGGGAACTGAGCGCCGTCCAGCATGCGATGAACCTGCGGCTGAAGGTCGGCCTGGAGGCGTTCGCCGCCGAGTACCAGAACGAGCCGGCCGTGCCGCAGATGAACGACCAGACTCTGACGGTGGACCAGGTGATGGAGAAGACGAACGGGTACAAACGCCGCGAGGTGCCCTTGGCCGCGACGAAACTCACCATGTTCATCGACACCCACGACCGGATGCTCTTCTATGCCGTCTGCGCGTGGCAGGAAGATTTTACGGGGTATGTCGATAGTGTAGCATCCTTACCGCGGTCGAAGAGCCTGTCCGAAAAACCGAGGGTCAGGCATATATGCAACCAAAGCCAGCCGTTGGGCTTTGGTTGGCATGTCGCTTCAGCCCCGGGAAGGAGAACCGCAACAACTTTACTGAGGCAAACGCAAAAGCGCGTTTGCCTCAATAAATATGCCTGACCCTCGGTTTTTCGGACAGCCTCTGCGCCGGTAATGCTGCTACAGTCTCGCTACGTCATCGACTACGGCACATTCCCAGACCAGCGGCGCGGCTACTTCACGATGGCCGACGCCACGGAGACGCTGGGGCAGATATTCCCCGGCATGGGCATGGACGGCGCTATCCATGCGGGTCTGGAGCGGCTGGTCACGGTCTTCCTGGCCCACGACTGGAAGCGGGTGGGCGGGGGCCTGGTGAAGATTGACCGGCTGTTGGCGGACATGGGCTACAAGCCGGGCGTCGTCGCGGAGGTGAAGCGGAAGGCGGGCGGTGGGGTGATGATGCTGTCCAAGGGCATCGGCATCCGGGCCAGCCGCAAGCCCATCGCCGAGTACGCACGCAGGCCCGGCGAGATCCTTGGACACCACTGGTATGTCCCCAACGTTCGCAAGACGGGCCAGTTCGCGCACGTACTGGTGGACGTGAACTACTGGAAGCGATTCATCCACGAGGGCCTCGCGACGGCCGCGGGCGACCGAGGCTCGATCAGCCTGTTCGGCAGCGACGCCCGGGAGCACGCACTCTTTGCTGACCATGTGGCCCGGTCAGAGAAGTGGGTGGACCTGACGGGTGCCGGCGGTACGGTGCGGGAATGGTCGCTGCTCCCGACGCGGCCCGATAACCACTGGTTCGACTGTCTCGTGGGCTGCGCCGCGGCCGCGTCGATGTGTGGCGTGCGGGTGGCGGGCGAGGAGGCGGCGAAACCTCGTGGCCACGCGCCCCGGTGCTGGACGGCAACGGACTTGAGGGCCAGGAGGCAGACGCCATGAGTAGAAAGTTCGACGCCAACTGGGTGCAGGTTGATGCGCCAGACGCCCCGGCGGGCGCTGGCGTGGCCGCGCCGTCCGTCGGGCTTGAGTGCCCGACGTGCGGGTGTCGGCACTTTGAGACCGTCGAGACCCGTCCCAGGCCCGGCATTATTTTGAGGCGGAAACAGTGCCGCCACTGCGGACACCGCGTGACGACCCGCGAGCGAGTGCTTTCGGCGAAATGACCCCTACGGGTAGGGGTCATCTATGGAATCTTGTGCACGCAAGCCGGCGTCGGCCCTCGGGTGAACGGGGGGCGTTCTATGGTTCCTTCCTGGGCCTTCGGCCTCGGGAGGGCCGCGGGAACGGTCGCGGATGGGCAGAGAGTTTGTTTGTTAGCGCGCAGAAATTAGCGCCCGGATATTAGCGCCGGAGGCTGAGTCATGAACCTGACGCCGAATATGAAGTGGGTCCTGAGGGCCGTCCTGGAGGACGTGGAGCGCCTCGAATCCATGCCCGATCGCCCCGGTTCCGACATGGGCCGCGACGCTTGGCGGGCCGTCAGCCTGGAGCGCCAGGAGTTCAGGCAGTTCGGGGTCCGCCACGACCTGGAGCGACGGCTGGGCTACCCGCCCTCCCGGGCCGATAGTGCGGTCTTCTCGCGGGCCCTCCAGCAGATGGAGGACCTGGGGCTCCTCGTCCGCGTGAACCGCTGGGGGCCGAGCTCCCGAGCAACGCATGTACGGCTCACGCCGCGGGGCGAGGAGATCGCCAACAGCTTGCTGGCCAAGGGGGAGGTGGACGACCTCCCGAAGCCCTTGAACCTGGACGAGGTCGAGTTCTTGCCCATCGACCCGCTCGACACCGCCGCGGACGGCACCGCTACGAAGGAGGACGCCCATGACGCCCGGGCTTGATCCTGAAACGATGACCGCTCAGGAACGTCTCGACGAGGTCGCCGCCATTCTCGCCGCCGGCTTCCTGCGCCTGAAGTGCCGCCGCGGGTACGTGCCTGAGAAACCATCCGAGCAGGCCGAGCCGCCGCCGGCATCCGAAGGACCTCCGGAATTCCCCCGGAATTGACTGGAGGTGTCTTGCGCCCCGAGCCCTCATGGTGCCAGTGGTTAACAGGCATCGAGAGCGCAAGATAGGAGGCACCGCATGAAGCTGAACGTGGGAAAGGAGGTCGCCGCCCTGAAGGCGATGACCGTCCCGGAACTTCGGGCCCGGTACGCCGAGGTGTTCGGCGAAGAGTGCCGGTCGCGGCACAAGCAGTTCCTGTGGAAGCGGATCATCTGGCGGATGCAGGCGAATGAGGAGGGCGGCCTGTCGGAGCGGGCACGGCGCCGGGCCGAGGAACTCGCCAAAGACGCCGACCTGCGACTGAGCGCCCCGAAGATCAGGGCTGCCGGGACGGGCCCAACCGTGTGCGGCAGGATCGAGGCGCCGCCCGATAGCCGGCTGCCGATGCCGGGCACAGTCCTCGTGCGGGAGTACAAGGGCCGGACCGTCCGCGTGACCGTGCTTGAAAAGGGCTTCGAGTACGAGGGCGAGGTGTACCGCTCCCTGAGCGCTGTGGCCCAGCAGGTTACGGGCGCCCACTGGAGCGGGCATCTCTTCTTCGGTCTCGCCGGCAAGAAGGAGGCGGTGGCATGATCAGGCCCGCTACGAAGACCGTCCGCTGCGCCGTCTACACCCGCAAGTCCACGGATGAGGGCCTCGACAAGGACTTCAATTCGCTCGATGCTCAACGCGAGTCGGCCGAGGCGTTCGTCGCCAGCCAGAAAAACGAGGGTTGGGTCTGCCTCAAGGACCGCTACGACGACGGTGGCTACAGCGGCGGCGACATGGACCGCCCGGCGCTGAAGCGGCTCCTGGCCGACATCGATGCGGGGGAAGTCGACGCCATCGTCGTCTACAAGGTGGACCGCCTGAGCCGGTCGCTCCTCGACTTTTCGCGGATCATCGAGACGCTCGACCGACACAGCGTCTCATTCGTCAGCGTCACCCAGCAGTTTAACACCGCGACCTCAATGGGCCGGCTGGTGCTGAACGTCCTGCTATCCTTCGCCCAGTTCGAGCGGGAAATCATCGGCGAGCGGACCCGTGACAAGATGTCGGCCGCCCGCCGCAAGGGGAAGTGGATCGGCGGTATGCCCATCCTGGGCTACGACGTCGCCCCGGAAGGCGGCAAGCTCGTGGTCAACGAGGACGAGGCCGCCCGGGTCCGGGCCATCTTTGACCTCTACCTGGAGCACGAGGCCCTGATTCCCACGGTGCAGGAAATGGCCCGCCGCGGCTGGACGAACAAGCAGTGGCGTACCAAGCGTGGCAAAGAGCGCGGGGGGCAGCCTTTCGACAAGAACAGCCTCCTCAGGCTTCTCTCGAACGTCACATACCGGGGCAAGGTCAACTACCACGGCCAGACGTACGACGCCGAACACGAGGCCATCGTGAGCGAGGACCTGTGGCGCGGCGTGCACGGGCGCCTTCGCCGCAACGGCGCGAGCCGCGGCGGGGGCATGCGGAACAAGCACGGGGCGCTCCTGAAGGGCCTCCTCCAGTGTACGCCGTGCGGCTGCGCGATGGCCCACGCCTTCACGGCCAGGGGCAACAAGCGCTACCGCTACTACGTCTGCGTCCATGCCCAGAAACGCGGCTGGGACACGTGCCCGACGAAGTCGGTGCCCGCCGGCGAGATCGAGCGGTTCGTGGTCGACCAGATACGCGCGGTCGGCCGGGACCCCGCCCTGGTGGCCGAAACGCTTCAGCAGGCCCAACGCCAGCAGAAGGAAAGCCTGGAGCGGCTCGAAGCGGAACGCCGCGTCCTGGACCGCGAACTCGCACAATTGAATGATGGTGTTCGCCTGGCGCTGGACGCCGCGTCTCGGGATGAGGCCGCCCGGGGCAGGCTGGCCGACCTTCAGGACCGCATCCGTAAGAGTGAGCAGCGGGCAATGGAGGTCCGCCAGGAGATGGCGGCCCTGGAGCGCGAGCAGGTCGACGAGCGCGACTTGGCTGCGGCACTGTCGCTGTTCGACCCGGTGTGGGATTCGCTCGCGCCGCGCGAGCAGGCGCGGGTGGTGCAGTTGCTCGTCGAACGCGTGGCCTACGACGGCCGGGACGGCCAGATATCGCTGACTTTCCGGCCGACCGGTATCAAGACGCTTGCCGCCGAGATAGCGAGCCGCGAGGAGGTGACAGCATGAACCCCAGTGCGAATGAAACCGGGTCCGGCCTGACGGTCGCCTGCAAGGTCCACTTCAAGCCCGGCGTTCGCGGCCGCAGGCGTTTGCGGCAGGGCGAGGCCCCCGTGCCGCCCACGGTCGAACCGGGCCGCGTGCCGCGCCTGGCGCGCCTCATGGCCCTGGCCATCCACTTCGACGGCCTCATCCGCAAGGGCGCGGTCCGCAACTACGCCGACCTGGCCCGCCTTGGCCACGTTACGAGGGCCCGCGTGACGCAGGTAATGAACCTGCTGAGCCTCGCCCCGGACATCCAGGAAGCCATCCTCTTCCTACCGCGGACCGCGTCCGGCCGCGACCGTGTCTCCGAGCGACAGATGCGTCCCATCGTAGCCGAATCCGGGTGGCGCAGGCAATGGCGGGTGTGGCAGACCCTCGCGCATCAGACCAACAATCTGCGGCCCTGCACACCTACGAACGTCTGACCGGCCTCTCATGCGGACACTTCCGCCGAGTTACAGAGGAGTGTCGAGTTCCAGGACCTGGGGCTGGCCACCTCACCGATGGCAGCAATCGCGTTAGTGGATCACGATGAGAAGGTGGCAAGGTACTGCGGATTGAGTGTTGCGTAGCGCCAAAGGACCAGATCCACAACGGAGTCCTTGTCGCCGACAATTTCGGAGATCTGTCTGCACATGGTAGACGGTGATGAGTATCCGGCTCGCTCGGCAATGCGCAGAAGATGGCGATCAGGCTTCGCTACGTTGATGCCTAGGTTCTTTGCCAGGTGGCATGAAGTAGCCGGACCCAGATAGGGGAACGACTGAAGGTAGTCCGTCCCATCTTCTGCAATGCGTTCGCGTACCTTGGCGAACCCCGTCTGGGAAACCTCTCTGGCCAGGGTCAGAATCGCCCCGATCTTGCCTTCGTGAGCGAACACCGAGAGCGCCGATTGCCTGCAGCGTTCTGAGTGGCACACAATGGCGCGGGCGCTTGCCCAGCCAAGGAAGGCCCCTGATATGGCGGGGAACTTCGCACGTACCACTGTTTCCTTCATTCCCGCGGAAAGGACCACCCATGCCGATTCCTTGAGGAAGTCCTGCTCGGTGATGCTGGCGAAATCAATCTGATGTTGCCACTCGATTTCGGCGGCATAGCCAGCCTCGATGACGCTCTCCTTTGCCGTCATGTAGGCAGCAACCAGGCACTCAGTTCGGGCGTCGAGAGAGAGCGGTTTCGGAAACGCGATCACTGGTTCTGTCCTTCCCGATCCTTTTTACCAAACACTCCCTCCCATACCAAGCGCAATCGCAGCCACCATACCGGGCACCCGATGTGCGCATCGATCATCTGGCTGAGCCGAACCTTGCGGAGATGGTAGGCCTTCAATGAAGGAAAAAGCTTGTCAGGGATAGGGGGGAGTGCCGCCAAGGCCTGGCCGAACTCTCGCGACAGTTGCTCGCCGCCATCAGTAGCGGCAGTCTCGGCAGAGGTGGCTGTGCGATATCTATGTTTCAACTTGGCCAAAGTCTCCACGGCATCGCCGTGACGCTACGATGCCTTTTCCCAAGCCACACACAGGTCCACGAGCGACAAGAAAAAGACAAGGCTCGAGAAGACGCCCACAATAACGCGACTGGCGAACGGGGATACACGCATGAACGCAAGAGCGTCGTCCGGCAGAAAGGTCACCGTGCACAGGATGACAGAGCAGCCCAGTACCCCCAGCGTCAACCACTTTGCTCTGCGGGCATAGCGATCCCGGAGCGCCGAGTGCATACTCAGCATCTGGTCCACAACGCGAGCCTGTCGGTTCAGCTCTTCCGGTGTCATGTGCCCTACGTTAACTCGCCAAGGATTTCTTGCCACTGCTTGACCGACTTGGCTCCGTCTGCGTTCTGCATGCTGCGGCCGATGCGCGCAACGGAGTCAGCGATGATGCGACGAGAGACGTTGTTGCCTCCGCCCAGATAATCATCGACATGGACGGACTGCCCGGTTGAGTCTTTGATTGGCTGCCTGATGAGCTGCGGGGCTTGAGCGAAGAAATGCCTCAACATGGCCTTCGTTGTTGTCGTGCTCTGGTAGCCGTCAAAAACTCTGAGAGCTAGGGATTCCACGTGATAGCCACTGAGCCTCTGGCTGTCGGGGAGTTGGGCCAGGATGGACTTCGCAATCTTGATGGTTGGGACCAGCTTGCCATTCGTTGCCTGGTTGACCAATGTCAGCTTCCGAGCGAAAGCATCGGGACGAACCACCGGCGACCAAGAGGCCCCCTCCGCTTGGGGGATTCTGATGCCCGCTCCCACCCGTACCGCTGGCAGAAGTTGGATCGTCGCGTCCTGAAAAGTCACGGTAACAGCCAATGCGCCTTCCTCAACAGGCGTTTGGTGCAGATGGTCCCGCAGCCGCTGGGCAAAGTAGGCCCTAACCTCAGCAGGATTCATGTCCTTCAGTTCAGACTGGTTGAGAATCACCAAGGCGTCAATGTCGCTCAGGCCGTCCACATAAGTGTGCTTGGCCACCGAGCCGCTGAACTGAAGGCCTACCGAGCCCTCGATGTCAGACTCGATGGCCTTCGTTATCGTCTCCAAGTGCTGCTCGACTGCCGCAGTGTCGCGTCTGTTCACCTGCGTCAGCAGCGAATCGATGCAACTCGAGACTTCTGTCTCAAAGCCTTCCCCGGGTACTTTCTCCGCGGCCTCGCTTACCAGACGGCGGAGGTCGGAGGGCTTATACTTCCCAGAGAAGAAACCGCCACCGGAACCGCCCATTAGATATCTCCTCCAAGCCTGGTGTGCAAGGAATCGCGAGCCCTCTGCAAGTTGCTGGCGAACGGCATGACCCGGTTGTCCAGCCTCGCAAGATCGCCATTCACGACGAAGTTGCGAAGGCACAGTTGCAGATCGCCCAAGAATGAGTAGTTGTCCGAAAACACCTTGGCGCGAACGAAGTCATCTTCCTGATCTATGCCGACACGCAACACGCCGTAGTTGTGCGAGTAGACGCACTGTCCAGCCTCATACGAGAATCGCAGCCACGTCAGGCCATCGAAGATTTCGGCTCCCGCAAGGCAGTACAGGGAAGACGAAAGCGGGTCAAGGGCTCCGAACACTTGGATCGGGGCCGAGACGCCAGCGGCATCCAATCCGCGACGGAGTCTTGCTATCGTTTCCATGCGGTCCAAAATGCGCCGGCCTAACTCCTTCTCCGCGACGCCAATGACCTGGAAGCCTGCCAATGGCTCCAAATGCTGCGGTTGAACAGCGTTTACCGTGTTCGTGAGCAACCCCCGGCACGTTCTCGTAGGCTTGAGCAGAATGATGTGGAGGTGGCGTGGGTACCGGGAAAGCAGCGCGTGAGCCTCCGCTATCTGCCGTGCGAGAGACTTCCCGGCGCTGCCCTTATCGAAGCTGACGAAGGCAGCCGGTATCCGGTCTGGCCATTCGTCTAGGACGGCCTGATACGACCGCAGGTCCCATTTCCGCGTCTTGTGGTCGAAGCTGTAGACGGAGGAGTAATCGTGGTCCATGCCTGTCTCGTAGCCACCGCTGTCCACGATGGTAAGCGATGGTGTACAGGGGAACAAGGATGGCTTGGGCAGGTGACCGTATCGGATGTCGTAGGCACTGATAAGCATGGACTCGGTCAAGATTTCCGCTGTATTCAGAAAAACGTCCTTGATCTCCGAACCCCCCCTGCGGTTGACCCGGAATCCCCTGCTGGAGAACGACGGAACCAGGAGCGGAGTTCGTAGCGGAATGCCTGAAGGGTGCCTAAGCATCGAGCTTCGGGCAAGCATGAAGGGCCTCCAGGTCTTTGCATGAGCGGCATTCACCGCACGGTTGTTCGCGCCCCAGTTCGCAGCTGTAGGTCATGTGAACCGGCACACGCTTGTCCTGGCAGAACTCCCAGATGTCCCGCTTCGACCACGTGAGGAAGGGTACACCGATTCGGATTCGGCCGTCAGCGTACCCATCAAAGACCGACTGTGTTCTCTCGACAAAAGCCCCTCCACAGTCGTAATACGGCGTCCCCGCGTGTACCCCCGCTGCAATGAGTCCCGACGGAGCACCAAACTCCATGAGGGCTATGAATAGGAAGAAGGCGTTCCGGCCAAGGACCAGGCCGCTCTGCTTGTCATGAACGCCGACGCACGTAATGCGCCTCAGGGGCACGCCATAGTATGCCGTCACGCGTTGCGCCGCCAGGAACTCTCTGGTGGCGGCAACCTGACCGTAATCGACGAAGAGACAGTCTACGTCGCACCGTTGGTCAAGGTAGAACGCAACCGCAGCAGTGGAATCCATCCCCCCACTGAGCAGCACCAGAACGTGACAACCCTGAGTATCCGTGTCCCTTGACATGGGATTCCAGTTGCCCCAAGAGGAGTCTCAGACGGCCGCCGACAGTATGACGATACCGTTTCTCCGTCCGGCATGCAAGTGTGCCGACCCGCGTGTGCGCCAACGTTCGCGTCATACCGAACCCCCCTTGAGCCTGCCACGGTGGGGCGCCGCATTGACCAAGCAGACTCTTCGAGTCTCTCCTTTGAAGAGCGCTACGTCGGGACACCGCCCGTGATACCAACGGCAATTCACCATAAGGCAGTTTGAAATGTGGTACGTCCGGGGTGCGGTCGATACACCGGTGTAAACCACTTCGCCTTCCGGGGCAGAGAGCGAGAGAGGTTCGGCGGTCGGCGCGAGCGCAGACCCCGTGTATCGTTCGCACCCCGGACGAGCCATTTCATAACAGAGAGCGCCGCACGGCGGGCGGGAGCTGACGTAAGTCTCTATTCCGGGCCAGATATGGCGAGAACCCTGACGCCTCTCGGCTCGGGGTTCTCTGTTAACCACTTCGGCCGCGAAAGTTCGCGGCTAGATTTCTGGCTCCCCGTGCCCAACCTCTCTCGGAACTCTCGCCGGCGCTCTCCTTTTCCGCAACATTCCCTGCCTCAAAAAGGCTACTTGGCATCGGGCGTTGCCGCGACAATCCCTTCGAGCCGCACTACAAGGTCAACCCACGTTTTTGGGGCCTTCCGCGCCTCCTCACGGTCCGTGAGTTCCTTGTCTTGGTGCGCCACGTAGGTATTTCGGAAAGCGTAGACCTCCGCTAGGTGTTTCACAAGCCCCGTTCCGCGCAGGTCGCGGGAGTTTAGTCGGATCGACTCGAACACGCCGCGCACGTGGTCGGACGGGGACTCCGCATACTCGAGGCAGAACTTCAGAATCCCCGTCGGCATGATGGGCGCGTTGTAAACCAGGAGTTTCTGAATCAGCTTCGCTTTCTCCAAGAGTTGCTTCGCCCGGCGACAGTATCTCCAGCAGGAAGGCGGGTGCACGCCGTTCGTGTGGCATGAACGCATCATCACATCACTGCGACGGGTTCGTCGATTCTTGCGGCGTCCGAACGACATCTAGAAGGTGAACACATCGAAGTGGGCCCCGGCATGCGCCAGCGTCCAGAGGATGGCGGAGACCGCCAGCAGAAAAAGGAGATAACGACGCAGGTGGGCGGTCGAGGCAGGTTCGCCTGATGCCGTGTGGCCCCTCAGTTTGACAACATCCAGGAACCGGGCTGCTCCCAGGCAAAACACAATAGCCCAGAAGATGGCGTCGGCCACGGAGAGGAAGCTCCCCCGGTGCCTGAGAATGGCGAAAGCGCAGAAAAGCAGCGCCACATTGCCCACGATCATCCAGAATGCGCGCACCAGGCAACCGCTCAGGTGCATGGAATCAGGCGAATTGGGACTGCCCTGAGGAACAGGCTTCGACATGGCCGTCTCCGGGAATCGCATGGCGATTCATCGGATGGCGGCCCGACCATCCGCGACACCTGCGACGGCACCTCGCCGCGGCACCCTTCCATCGACTTCGGCCTGATTCTAGAGTTTCCCGTTTGACCTGTCAATGCCTTGTGGTGCCAGGCGCATTACAGACCGGCCGCGTTCGCCGCGGGGAAGGCCGCTGCTGTGGCCTTACAGAACCAGAATGGAGACCACCGCGCCGACAAGGACGACCCAGAGAATATCGATCTTGAGACGCAGCGCGGCGAAAGCGGCTGCCGCCAGGATGACGGAAAGGATGGACCACGCGATGGCCAGGGCGAAGTTCACGGCCGCCGCCGCCAGAAGCCCGACGAACGTCGCCAGCACGCCCCTGACGGCGCGGCGGAAAAGCAGCGACTGGCGCAGCCGGTCGAAGTACGGAACCGTGAGCAGCACTATGAACAGCGACGGCGTGAAGATGCCCAGCGTGCCCACGATCGCGCCCGGCTTCCTCGGTCTCCTGCATTCCTGACTCCCGATGGCGGCTGGCTCTCACAGCATGCGGGCCAGGCGGTCCTCCAGGCCGCGGACCTCACCATCGGTCAGGTCGGCCAGCGGGCCAAGCGGTTCGGTTCCTCTCTTATCGAAAGCATTCTGCCCGCAAGAATCCGGGGCCGCAAGTGATTCTTGCACTTGCTGGCGCCGACGCAGGGGTGCGCTGTCGTATAATAGAATGGAGTCCGCAAAGCGGCGGGCCAGGAGGTGCGCTATGAGGAAGGCGGGCGCTAAACCTGGCATGCTGGCTAAAGAGTCAGCACCGCTCGCAGGGCCGGCGAAAGGAAGGCAAGAATGGGCCGAGGCGGGGGCGCAGACGGCACGTGCATCGGTTGGGGAACTGAAACCGCAGGAAGGCCCGACGGAGAGAGACCAGGAGGAGGTCGTAGCAGGCATGCGGGACGGGTGGGGCGTCAGGTCGTAGGCCCTCCAGGACCGCGCGAGACCCACACGGGAACTTGGAATTGACTTTGCCCGGCCCGGCCGATATAGTCTGGAATGGTGGGGATGGAGTCCCCCATAAACGCCAAACACTGGCTGATGACTCCTACTCAGGCTCAGGCCGGTAGGAGTTTTTTGTCGGGGCGCCGATACTCCTACAGGCAGCAGCCTGTGGGAGTTTCTTATGCGCGAGCCGGCAAAGGCAGATTGCGCCAGCGCAGCCCAGGGCGTCGGTCGGGAGGCCATTGATGGCTTCCTGCTGCACGCTGTCCAAGAAGCCCGGCGGGTCTGTCAGGACTTCCGTATCACTTCGCTCTTTCCGCTGATTGACGCGGCCGATGCCGCGCTCCACGACAGCGGCGTCCTCGACGTGGCCGTGGTGGGCCGGTTCAAGGCGGGCAAGAGTTCGCTCCTGAATCTCCTCATCGGCCGCGACATCCTGCCGGTTGCGGTCTTGCCGGTGACGGCGGTCGTCACGCGCATCCGGTACGGGCCGCAGGACCGCGCCACGGTCCGCTACCTGGACGGCCGCGAAGAGGACGTGCTGCTTGAGCGACTGGCGGATTACGTCACCGAGCAAGGGAACCCCAGTAACGCTAAGCAGGTTGCCATTGTGGATGTCCAGGCGCCCGACCTGCGCCCGTACGCTGGGGTGCGGTTCGTGGACACGCCGGGCCTCGGGAGCGTCTTCGCCCACAACACGCAGGTCTCGATGGACTGGCTGCCGCGCGTGGGGGCGGCCTTCCTGGCGGTAAGCAGCGACCATCCGCTCTCGGAAGAGGACGTGCGGCTCTTGGAGCACCTTGGTCGGCACACGCCGGAGGTCGCCATTCTCATAACGAAGGCCGACCTTGTGTCGGCCGGGGACCTGGCAGCCGTCGCGCAGTTCATCAGCGAGCAGACGGCGGGTCGGCTGCGGGCGGGTCTGCACGTGCTGCCCATCTCGACGCGGCCGGGCTTTGAGCGCCTGGCGCAGGGCCTCCGCGAGTTCCTCGACAGCCGCATCGTTTCGCACCGCGCCGAGAAGGCCGCCGAGATCCTGCGGCACAAGGTGCAGGCGCTGTTGGCCGGTTGCCGCGAGTACCTGGGCGTGGCGCTCTCGGCGGCCTCGGCGGCGGAAGAGGCGAGGCTGCAACTTCGGCGGGAATTGGAGAAGGAGCGGCGCGACCTGGCGAGCGTCCGCAACGAAGTCTGGCTCCTGGCCACGGACCTCAAGGGGCGACTTCAGAAGGATGCCCTTCAGCGGTTCCTGGAGCACCACGGGGAATTGACGCAGGGGCTGGACGAGGACCTCCGCCGCCAGATGCATGCGTGGCGGGGCAACCTGGCGAGGACGACCGCCCGGTTCGAGCAGTGGACGCGAGAGGCGATGGCAGCCCGCCTCGTGCCGCTTTCGCACGAGGAAGGCGGCCAGTTGGCCGACCGGCACGTGGACGCGATTCGGGCCAGCCTGGAGCGCGTGGTGCGAGGTTTCCAGGACCGGCTCTCGCAAGGGATTCGGCGGGCGCTGGGCGTCTCGTTCTCCGGCGCGGAGTTCGAGGTGGCCGTCATGCCGCCGCGCCGGCCCGCCACGGGCATCGACCGTGTCTTCGACACGCCGTTTGAACTGCTCTGGTTCCTCATTCCGATGTGGCTGGTGCGGCCGCTCGTAAATCGCCACTTCCTCCGCATGCTGCCGTGGGAGGTCGAGAAGAACCTGTGCCGACTGGCCGCCCAGTGGACGGCGGCCATCGGGCGATGCGTGGACGACGTGGCGCGAGAGGCACAGGAGTTCATCCAGAGGGAACTGGCGACGGTGGAGGACCTGCTGGCGAAGGCGCCCGACCGCCGTTCCGCTGTCGAGAAGGCGCTGGCCGAGATCGAGACCCTTGAGTCGCGGCTTTCCGGGAAGTGACGGCGCCACGGTGCGATACTTCTGCCCCAACTGCTGGAACGACTTCGCCGAGGACCTGGCCGGCTGTCCCCGGTGCGGCGTGGACATCCACGCTTTCTGGGATTCGAAGGACATGGCGGAGAAGTTGATCCTGGCGCTGGCCCATCCCGAGCCGGAGACACCAATCCGCGCGGCATGGATTCTGGGGGAGCGGCGGGAGGCGGGGGCGGCCGCGGCCTTGGCCGCGCTTGTCAGAAGAACGAAAGATGTCTATGTGGCAACGGCGGCCGTCGAGGCCCTCGGCAAGATCGGCACGCGGGAGGCATTGGGTTTCTTGAACACGCTTTCGTCTTACCCGGCCCGGATGGTCCGGGAAGCGGCCCGAGAGATTCTAAGGCAGCATGAGGCGGAGCCTCGACTACACGAGGGTCAGGAGGATCGGGGATGAAGGCTACGCTGCGCGACTGATCTCCGCGCCACTGGGCTGCGGGGCGACTTGAGGGAATACGGGATTGAGACAGAGACCATGACAAGGAGACCACGATGAAGCCTGCGATCAGCAACATCCGCGCGATGGAGATTCTGGACTCAAGAGGCAACCCGACGCTACGGGTACACGTGACCCTTACGAGCGGCATCGAGGCATCGGCCTCGGTGCCCTCAGGCGCATCGACCGGCGAGAACGAGGCTGTTGAACTGCGCGACGGCGACAAGAAGCGCTACGGCGGCAAGGGCGTACTGAAGGCCGTCGGCAACGTGAACAACGTCATAGGTCCCGGCTTGGTGGACGTGGATCTGTTCCACCAAGCCGAGATTGACCGGATGATGATCGACCTGGACGGCACGCCGAACAAGGCGAAACTCGGCGCGAACGCCATCCTGGGCGTGTCGATGGCGGTGGCCCGCGTGGCGGCGATGGCCGCCGGGCTGCCCCTCTACGCATACCTGGGCGGGCCGGGGGCCACGCGCCTACCCGTGCCGATGATGAACATCCTGAACGGCGGCAAGCACGCCGACAACAGCGTGGACTTCCAGGAGTTCATGGTTATGCCCATCGGGGCGCCGACCTTCGCCGAGGCGCTGCGCTACGGGGCGGAGACGTTTCATGCCCTCAAGAAGATACTGGCCAAGAAGGGATACGCCACCAGTGTGGGCGACGAGGGCGGCTTCGCCCCCAACCTCAAGAGCAACGAGGAGGCGTGCGAGGTCATCGTCGAGGCCATCAAGGCCGCCGGTTACAAGCCGGGTAAGGATGTGGCCATCGCGCTCGACCCGGCCGCAAGTTCCTTCTACGAGGACGGCGCGTACAACCTCGCCAAGTCCGGCCAGGGCAAGAAGACCAGCGCCGAGATGATGCAGTTGTATCAGCAATGGATCGCCAGGTTTCCGATTGTCTCTATCGAGGACGGTCTGGCGGAGAACGACTGGGAAGGTTTCAGTGCCCAGACGGCGGCACTGGGCGACAAGGCCCAGATCATCGGCGACGACATCTACGTCACAAACACCAAGTTCATTGCACGCGGCATCAACGAGAAAACGACCAACGCCGTGCTGATCAAACTGAACCAGATAGGCACGGTGACCGAGACCATCGAAGCCATCGAGTTGTGCCGCAAGGCGGGCTGGGGCTTCGTCATTTCGCATCGGTCAGGCGAGACCGAGGACGCCTTCATGGCCGACTTCGCCGTGGCGATGGGCGGGGGGCAGATCAAGACCGGCTCGGCCTGCCGCAGCGAGCGCATCGCCAAGTACAACCGCCTGCTGGAGATCGAGCAGGAACTGGGAAAACAGGCGCGTTTCGGACGTTAGGACGGAGGCAAGACATGACCGGAGCCGACATCCATTCTCCTGACCTCGGCTGTCGGGCGCCGCCGCGCCTGCCGCCTGGCCCGCTGGGCATGGGATCAGTTCAATTCCAGAGCATCCTGTTTCCGGGCCTCCAAGCCCCCGCCGGGCAGGAACCGGTCGAAGGGCCGGACTTCTTCCACGACCTGAATCTCGATCAGATTGTGGAAGCGGTCACGACCGGATGGCAAGAGTACAACCTGGCGCCCTGGTTCCACGCACCCCTTCATGATCTCGATGCGATTGCCTATCGCCAGGAAGTCATGCGGGATCTGGAGAACGCCGCCCTGATGCAGGCGGTCAAGTCGTTCTCCCAACGGATGCACGCTATGCGCGTGCATCTGCCTCAAGCACAGCAGCACTACTACAAGTACCACAAGGAGCGACTGTTCCTGGGCGCGGTGGAAGTCTATTGCGAGGCCGTCGAGGGCCTCGCGCGGGACCTCGCCGCCTTCGCCTTGACATCGCGTGGCCTGCGCGCCTTCCGCGAGTATCTGACGGAGCATGTCGCATCGGACTCCTTCCGAACGCTCGTGACGGAAGCGGCAACGCTGAAGTCGGGTCTGTCCGCCGTCAGGTACTGCCTGCTCATCGACAGAGGCCGCGTTACGGTGCGCCCTTACGAAGCAGAAAGCGACTACAGCGTCGCCGTCGAGAAGACTTTCGAGAAATTCAGGCGGGGCGCGGTGAAGGACTATCGAGCCAAGGACTTGTACCCTGGAGGCATGAACCACGTCCAGGCGCAGGTGGTGGAGCGGGTCGCACGGCTGCATCCGGACACGTTCCGGGCCCTGGAGACATTTTACGCGGAGCACGCGAAGTATCTGGACGAGACCCTATCGCAGTTCGACCGCGAGATTCAGTTCTACGTCGCCTATCTGACGTACATCGAAACATTCCGATGCGCCGGTCTGCACTTCTGCTACGCGCAGCTTTCCGATCAATGCAAAGAAATCAGCAGCCGCGAATCCTTCGATCTCGCTCTGGCGGGCAGACTCATAAACGATAAGAAGACCGTCGTGACCAACGACTTCTTTCTGCGAGGCCCGGAGCGCCTCTTCGTCGTCTCCGGCCCGAATCAGGGCGGCAAGACGACTTTTGCCCGCACGTTTGGCCAGTTGCATTACCTGGCCAGTCTGGGCTGTCCGGTCCCGGGCACGGAAGCACGGCTCTTTCTTTTCGACCGTCTCTTCACGCAATTCGAAAAGGAAGAGGACATCGAGACGCTCCGCGGCAAGCTGGCGGAGGACCTGGTCCGGGTCCGCCGGATACTCGATCAGGCGACGCCGAACAGCATCATCGTCATGAACGAGATCTTCTCGTCCACGACGCTCAAAGATGCGGTCTATCTGAGCAAGGAGATCATGGCAAGAATTTCCGCGTTGGGCCTGCTCGGTGTCTGCGTCACCTTTCTGGATGAATTGGCGTCATTCAATGAGAAAACGGTCAGCATCGTCGGCACGGTCGATCCGGACAATCCGGCGATTCGAACCTACAAATTGGAGCGAAGACCGGCCGACGGAGTTGCATATGCCCTGGCGATCGCGGAGAAGCACCATGTAACCTACGACTGGTTGAAGAGGCGGATCAAGGCATGAAAGTGCTTTTGATGTATCGGGACCGGGATTTCGACCTGCGGCAGGAATTGCCGTGGAACGAATCCGCGCTGATGCAGGACCTTGAACTGGGCACGCTGTTGCGCGCCATGGCGGGCGACGACAAGTTCCTGTTCGACGTGGCGCGCAGCGCACTCCTCTCGGGTCTGCAGAATGATGTGGATACGATTCTGTACCGACAGGAGATCTTGAAGGACTGCCTGAAGAACCCGGCGATCGTCAGGGGACTCTACGACCTTGCGGGGGAGACGATCGAACAAAAATGGAAGCATCGGTTTGGCATTATCAGCCGCTCTCCGGATGGAATCCTGTACGAGGCGATCAAGCTGCTGCAGATGTTCATGGGCATGCTCAGAAAGCTGAGAGGTATCGCCGAAGCACATGCCGGCCGATTTGAGTCGGAGGGTTTCGCGGCGCTTTTCGCGATGATCGAGAGGGAATTGAGCGACGAGTACCTCGCCAGCATCCAGGATCATCTGACGGAACTTAGGTTCCGCAAGGGCGTCTTGCTGAACGCCGAACTGGGCGATGGCAACGAAGGCACCAACTACGTGCTGCGCCGGGCGCGCGGGAAAAGGCCGAACTGGCTGAAACGGATCTTTGGCCGGAATCCGCCTGCCTATACTTTTCGTCTCCACGAGCGCGACGACGCCGGCGCAAGGATCCTGTCGGACCTGCAGAACTGCGTGATCAACCTGGTGGCGAACGCGCTCGCCCAATCCGCCGACCACGTCCTGAGCTTCTTCGACATGCTGCGGACAGAGTTGGCCTTCTATGTCGGCTGCCTGAATCTGCACGGGCGACTTGTGTCTAAGGAAGAGCCGGTGTGCTTTCCCCGCCCGGCGCCCGCGGGCGAACGCCGGCACCGTTTCAGCGGGTTGTATGACGCGTGTCTTTCGCTCCTCATGGAGCGTAAAGCGGTGGGTAACGCCGCCGCCGCCGACAAGAACCTCGTGATCATCACCGGCGCCAACCAGGGCGGCAAGTCGGTCTTCCTGCGCAGCATCGGCCTGGCGCAGATGATGATGCAATGCGGCATGTTCGTCGCGGCCGAGTCCTTCGATGCCGAGCTGTGCACGAGATTGTTCACCCACTACAAGCGGGAAGAAGACGCGACGATGAAGAGCGGTAAGCTCGATGAGGAACTGGCCCGAATGAGCGATATCGTCGACCATCTCGCGCCGAATTCGATGCTGCTCTGCAACGAATCATTCGCCGCCACAAACGAGCGAGAAGGGTCCGAGATCGCGAGACAGATTGTCTGCGCCTTGCTGGAAAGGCGCGTCAAAGTCTTCTTCGTGACGCATCTGTATGAATTCGCGCACGGCCTGTTCGACAGGAAGACGGGGGATGCCATCTTCCTGCGCGCCGAAAGACGGGCCGACGGGACGCGAACCTTCAGACTCGTCGAGGGCGAGCCGCTCCAGACCAGTTATGGCGAAGACTTGTACCGGGAGATATTCCCGGTCGAAACAGGCAACTGAACGTGGGATGGCTTTTCACAAGGGCGACACCGTGACCCAAACGATTGAGGCGGCGGCGCTTTGTCGCAAGGCTGGCTCGGGCCATGTGACCTCAAATCGCAGCGGCGAGACGGAAGACGCGTTCATGGCCGACTTCGCCGTGGCGATGGGCGGCGGCCAGATCAAGACGGGCTCGGCCTGCCGCAGCGAACGCATCGCCAAGTACAACCGCTTGCTGCAGATTGAGGCCGAGTTGGGCAAGGCGGCGGTCTTCGGAAACGTGCTCTATTCCCCCCAAGCGGCGGTCGGCGAGAACAAGAAACAGCAGTCTCGCAGGTCCCGGGTTTGCATGCCTATGTAAAGGAGGCACACGATGGCGTACGGGAAGATCCTCCTGGGACTGGACGGTTCCAAGGGCTCCTTCAAGGCTCTGGAAGAGGCGGTCGTGCTGGCCAAGGTGTTCGGCGCGGAACTGCACACCATTTCCGTGGAGGAGGTTCCGCACTACGCGGGGACCGTGGGCGAGGTCGTCGAGACGAAGGACCTCGAGGACCACAAGTTCCACGAGGCGATTGTGCAGGCCCGGGCGATGGCCCATCGGGAGGGCATCGAGGTTCAGCCCCACGTGATCGTCGGCCACGAGGTCAAGACGATCCTCGAGTTCATCAAGGCACGCGGCTTTGATCTGCTGGTGATCGGCTTCATGGGCCATTCCGCGGTTTACGAGCGGGTGATGGGAAGCACGGGCCAGAGCCTAGTGCGCCTGGCGCCGTGCACCGTCATGGTGGTGAAGTAACGCGGGTGCCGAGGATGGGTCCGAAACCGGCCAACGTGATGTTTCCGACTTTGGGCGAGAACCACAGGCGAGCCATCGGAACCGTGGCATTCATGCTGGACCAGATGCTCTGCGACTTCGAGACCTACGCCAGGGGACGTGAGTTGCACGGACTGCTTTGCCACGAGCGGAACCGGCTCTCGCCGAAACAGCGCCGGGCGATCCTGGACGAGGCCGGCCGCATCCGGGCCGTCTTGAAGGAACTTCAGGAATCGCTCGGTCTTGAGCCCAGACTGGAGGACGTTTCGCGCGACATCTGGGCCCGCGGTTCGATGTTCTGGGAAAGCCTCGTCGAGACGGAAACCAAGTACCTGCGGCGGTACGGCGAGACGCCGCCGGGTCTGGCGGACTACCTGGACCCCAAGATCGAGACGCTCATCGAGCACCTGGAGACCATCGTACGCATCGCCAGTAGCAAGACGCCGGGGCGCGGGCCTGACAAGGAAGAGCCTCAAACCAAACCGTAACGGGGACTTTAGATGCCCCGCAAGAAAGACGCGCGGGACCGGAACGAGAGGGTGGAGGACATCCTGCGTCCTGCTCCCTACCTTGGCCACGACCGCGACATGCTGGCGCGGCACCTGATGGCCTGCGGGGCGTTCCGCATCGCCGAGTCGCAGTTCCGCCGGGCCGTCTGGCTGAATCCGTTTGAGGCGAGGTTCAAGCAGCACCTTGCCCTGTGTCTTCACGCGGAGAAGCAGTACGCCGAGGCCAGGGACTGGATCACAAAGTCCCTGGAACAGGAACCCGATAACGCGGAGAGCCGGCGCATCTTGAAGATGATCGAAGAGGGCCTCCGCCGCACAGCGGAAGGACAGGCCGCCAGTCCCGGAAGTTGACACATGGCCCCTACAGACTTGACAACCATCCTGGGCGCCGAGGTCGTCCCCGACGCCACGGCGCTCAAGCGATACACGAAGGCCAAGCAGGCCGTGGCGCGCGAAGTTCGCGGCCTGAAGCGGCTCTTCGCCGAGGTAGGTAGCGGGCAAGCCGCCGACGCCTGCCAGGACCTGATCGTGCGCCTTGCGGAAGACCGATTCACGCTGGCCGTGGTGGGCCAGTTCAAGCGCGGCAAGAGTTCGGTGATGAACGCCGTGATCGGCCGCGACTTACTGCCCACGGGGGTGCTGCCGCTGACGTCGGCCATCACGGTCCTGCGCTACGGCCCGCAGGAGCGGCTCATCATCCACCGCGACGGAACCCAGTTCGCCGAGGAGACGCCTGTCTGGCGCCTGGCCGAGTACGTCACGGAGAAGGGAAACCCCGGCAACCAGAAGAAGGTCCGGACCGCGTGCCTGGAACTGCCGCTGGCCTTCCTGCGGCGCGGCTTGGAGTTCGTGGACACGCCGGGCGTGGGGTCCGCCATCGAGGCCAATACGGCCACCACGTATGCCTTCCTGCCCCAATGCGATGCCGTGCTTCTTGTGACCAGCGTTGACACGCCGCTCACGAAGACCGAGATCGAGTTCCTGGGCCGAATCCGAGAGCACGTCCGCAAGGTCTTCTTCATCGTGAACAAAACGGACCTCTTGGCCGAGGCCGAACGCGAGGAAGTTCTTCGCTTTGTCGCCGAGACGCTGAAGGCCCACGTGGGCGGGCAGCCCATCCGGGTGCTCCCGCTTTCGTGTCGGCTGGGCCTGGCGGCAAAAATGGCGGGCGACGCCGACGGCTATGCCGCAAGCGGCCTCAAGGCGCTGGAAGAGACGCTGGCCGCGTTCCTTTCCCGCGAGAAGGCCGCTACCTTCCTTGCATCGGTCATCGACAAGGCGCTGAGGCTCCTCGCCGAAGGGACCGGCGGCACGGAGAAGGGGCAGGCGATTGGGGAGCGGCTCGCGAGCCTCCGAGCGAGGGTGACAGACCAAGCGCTCCCGGAAGTTGAGCCCGCCGCGCCGCCCGCGCACACCGCCCCGGTCCCACCGCCGCCCGAATCCGTGCCGGCGGCGATCCAGGAAGCCGACCTTGTGCAAGACCTCCAGACGCGCGGATGCCCCGTGTGCCAGCGTCTGGGCAATGCGGCCGCGGATTTCTTCGCCCACTGGCAGTATGCACTTTCGTCGGACGAGGCCGCGCAAAGCGCCTTTGCCGCCGAGTCGGGTTTCTGCCCGCTTCATGCGTGGCAACTGCTCGCCCTGTCCTCGCCACAAGGGATTTCGCAGGGGTATCCGAAACTCGTGGAGCGCCTGGCGCGGGAGATCGCGCCACTGGCTGCCGCCCCGGCGGCGGCGCAGTTACCGCGTGTCCCGGATTCCGGCAACTGCCGCGTGTGCGGACTCCTGCGGGCGGTGGAGAAGGCCTACCTCCAGCGCCTGGCCGGCTTCTTGCAGACCGCTGAAGGTCGCCAAGCCTACGCACAGTCGCAGGGCGTGTGCCTGCGGCACCTGGGGCCGCTGGTGGAAGCGGTTGGGGCGGATGATCCGGCGCGGTTCCTTCTGGCAGAGGCGGCCAGGCATTTTGAGGAAGTGGCTGAGGACATGCAGAACTTTGCCATGAAGCGAGAGGCCATCCGCCGCACGCTCCATAACCGCGACGAAGAGGACGCCTACGTGCGCGCGGTCATCCACATCGTTGGCGAGAGCCGCGTATGCGTCCCGTGGAAACAGGACGGCCCGGTATGACGGCCCCCGACCGCCGGGTTCGACCATGAAGCGTAAGCCCGAAAAACATCTGCCCTACTTCAGGGTCCTGGAGGCCTTCCAGAAGGCCAAGGGCTGCGCGATGTGCGAAATGGAGACTGCTTCCACACGCCGCTACCTCGACTCCATCCTGTACGAGTCCGTGAACGACCCGGGCGTGCGCGCGAACCTCATCCGGTCCAAAGGCTACTGCCTGCGCCATGCTCATCTACTGCTCGGGTTCCAGGATGGCCTGGGCACAGCGATCCTCTACCAAGACCAGGTGCGGCTCTTTCTCGACTTCCTGGCGGGTCTTCAGGGTATGAAAGCGAAGGTTCTCAGGAAGATGGGGGCGGCCCAGTGGGACCGACACCAGACGTGCCCGGCTTGCCGCCTGCAGATCGAGGGACGGCAGTACCACACCGACGTTCTCCTGGAAGGGCTGGCCCACGAGGAAATGCGGGCGGCGCTGGAGGCCGGCCCCGGCCTGTGCGTGCCGCACTTCCTTCTGACGCTCGAACGGACCCGCGATGCCGAGCGACAGCAGTATCTCATCCGGCTTGGGGAGAAACGTTTCAGGGAACTCCTGGGCGAACTCCAGGAGTTCTGCCGCAAGAACGATTACCGGTTCCGGAAGGAAGGCTTCGGCAAGGAGGGCGATTCGTGGATTCGGGCCGCCAAGATGATAGTGGGTTCCAGGGACGTTTTTTGAGTCAGCGGGCGCAAGGGCGGGTCCGTCAAGTAGTGCTTGACGAGCCACAGGCACGCGGCTATAGTTAGACGCGTTCGTAGCGGGGATGGAGTCCCCCTGGACCGCCAGAATGGCTAATGACTCCTACTGCGTGAACCATGCGGTGGGAGTCGCACTGTTTACAGGCCCGCCGCACGGCGGGTTTTTTCGTCCCGCCTTCACGCCGGTGGTGGAGTCCACCGCAACCGCCTCGTTGGCTGATGACTCCTACGCATGCACGGATCCTGGGTTCGTCGGTGGTCTTGCGCAGGCGTGGGGTGTCCGCCGGCCTGACCTTCGGCAGCATCGCCGCCCTCTTCGGCCTGACCAGCGGCATCATCGACCAGGACCAGTACACGGTGCTCGCGGCGGCCGTCATCGCCAGTGCCGTCGTGCCGACGCTGATCGCCGAGAAGTGGTTCCGGCCCAAGGTCGAACCTATCGAGGAGGAAACCAATGGGTCTTCGGGAGTTGGAACCGGCTGAACCGCCGCCGAAGCGCTGGCTCAACCGAAACGTCTTCGCGTTCGGATTGACCAGTTTCCTGAGCGACTTCTGTCACGAGATGGCCACGGCCGTCCTGCCCCAGTTCATGCAGGCCATCGGCGCATCGGCCGCGGCCTTGGGATTCATCGAGGGCGTGGCGGACGCCCTGTCCAGTTTCGTCAAGCTCGGCGCTGGCTATCACAGCGACAAGATCGGCCACCGCAAGGGCTGGTCGGTCCTCGGCTACGCGCTGACGGCCGTCTCCAAGGCGATCTTCGCGTTCGCCTTCGCCTGGCCGCTGATCCTTCTGGGCCGGTCTATCGGCTGGCTCGGCCGCGGCATCCGGGGACCCTTGCGCGACGCGATGCTGGCCGACTCGGTCACCCCCCAGGACCGCGGCAAGGCATTCGGGTTCCATCGCGCCGGCGACACGGCCGGAGCAGTGGCAGGGCCGCTGGCCGCCTATGGAGTACTCAGCCTGGCGGCGACCTACCCTGGCATCGAGAAGACCTTCGCCTCGTGGCTGCCAGCCCTTTCCGGCGCGGCAGGCTGGGAGTTCCGCATCATCTTTCTTCTCACGCTTGTGCCCGGCCTCCTGTCGGTCGCCACGATGGCCTTTCTCGTGACCGAGAAGCGGCGCACGCGAAACGTGGGCCTGCGTTTCTGGGGCGCGATGCGGGCCATGCCGAAGGAATACCGATGGTTCCTTCTGGCCGTGGGCCTGTTCGGCATGGCGGACTTCGCCCCCACGCTTATGATCCTTCGCGCCACCACCGTCCTTGAGCCGCAGATGGGGATTCTGGAAGCGGCCCGCATGGCGGCACTGCTGTACCTCTTGCGCAACATCGTTTATTCCCTCGCGTCGTTCCCCATCGGGGCCCTCAGCGACCGGTTCTCACGGACGCGATACCTGGCCGTCGGCTACGGCGTGGCAGTGGTCACGTTCCTGGGATTCGCTTTCGTCGTACCGTCGGTGTGGTGGTTCGCGATCTTCTTCAGCCTGGCGGGTGTTTTCATCGCCTGGGAAGACACGATGGAGGGCGTCGCGGTCCGCGATTACGTCGCCGGCGAGATCGCCGGCACGGCCTACGGCACGCTCGGCGTGGTCAACGGCATCGGCGACTTCGCCTCCAGCCTCATCGTCGGCGTCGTGTGGGCCGCCGTGAGCCCCACGCTGGGCTTCTGCTACGCCGCCGTGGTCGGTCTGGCAGGCACGGTCCTGATGGCCGGCCTCGGCGGCCGCCACGCCCCGCGTCGGGCAGGATGAGGTCGGGAAAACGACATGTGGCCTTCGACCATCACGTGGGGGCCGGTCATGCTGGCGGACATCATTCCCCAGTCTCTGCTGGGCGAACAACCGACAGGGCTGCTCTGGCTGATCGTGCTGGCCTCGATTGGCCTGCTGGTCTTCGGCGCCAACCAGACGGTTTCGTCGGCGGTCCGGCTGGCTCGCTCGCTTGGCGTGTCGAAGGTGATCGTGGGCGCTACGATTGTCAGCGTAGGCACAACCACGCCGGAGACGTGCGTCTCGGTCGCCGCGGCCTTCCAGGGCAATCCCGGTCTGTCGCTGGGAAACGCCGTGGGTTCCATCCTCGCGGACACCGGACTGATCTTCGGCCTCTGCTGCGTCGTCAAACGCCTCCCGATGGACCGCTTCGTGGTGAAGCGCCACGGCTGGCTCCAACTGGGCGCGGGAGTCTTGCTCGTCGCCACGTGTCTCGGCCTGTGGGCCTTGTCCGGCGATATCCATGACGTGGTGATTCCTCGGTCCGTCGGGTTCCTCTACGTCCTGCTCCTGGCGGGATACCTGTACCTCTCGGTCAAGTGGGCCAGGCAGCACCCGCAGTTGATCCCGGAAGAGGCTAGAGAGGCAAACCGGGCCGCCTGCAAGGGCGGCGCCTTGCCGAGAAACCTCGTGCTTCTCGTGACCGGCCTGGCCGTGGTGGTCCTCACATCAGACTCGCTTGTCGGCTCCGTCGAGGTGATATGTCAAAGGAGCAATATCCCCGAATCCGTCCTCGCCGTCACGCTGGTGGCGGTGGGCACGTCCTTGCCCGAACTGGCCATCGCCCTCGGCTCGCTCATCAAGGGGCACGAGGATCTGTCGGTCGGGAACATCCTGGGGGCCGACATCCTGAACGTTCTGTACGTCAGCGGCGCGTCGGCCGTCGCCTCGCCCCTTCGTGTCGAGCCTGCATTCTTCTACCTGTACTTGCCGGGCATGATGGCGGTGCTCCTGCTGTTCAGGCTCTACACGCTGCTGGGGCGAGATCGGTTCCACCGATGGCAGGGCGTGCCCCTCTTGGCGGCATACGCGATATTCGTGGTATTGACACTGGTTCTCGCGCGTTCCTGAGTCCGGAGGGATCGTGGGATGGGGCGGGGCTTCCGATTTGCGGGCAGGTTCACGAGCGTTGAGGAAACACCGGAGCCGTTCCGGCATGTGCTCCTAGAGCGCATCTGGCCGCACGAATCCGTCCGACTCTTGGTGCATAGCCCGCCGGACCTTATCCTGGGCGCGAGAAGGCCTGGGACCCTGCTCACCGTGACCGACCGGCGTTGGCTCATCGTGTACGAGAACGCGGACGAAAGCGCCACGGTTGCCGAGTCGAGTTTTGCAGATACCTTGCTTGTGGAACTCACAACGATTCTGCTCTACGGCCGACTGAAACTGGACTATGTGGCCGAAGGCGCGGGGCGCTGCGCCGCCGTCGAGTTCAACACCGTTTGGGACGAGTATTACCGTGAGGCCACGTACCTCGTGTTGAAGAGCATCGACGATGCCCCAAGAGGTCCGGCGAGCGACAGGCAGCAAGTTCTGAACTTGCTGGAGGACTGGCCGCTGAAGTTCCTGAATGCGGCGCTCCGATGCCTTCCGCCAGGGCATTGCTTGCGCGAGGCCGTCCATTGGCCTGCGGTCTACGGCAAGTGGCACAGAGAACTGGTGACGGCCGCCGCCCTCCTCCTTACGAACCGGGCGGTCCTGCTGATCTCGGAAGAGAAAGCAAAGTGGTGGCAGCGGTTCCGCGAGGGGGCAAAGTACGGCCAGATTACGACCTACATCCCGCTCGTGCGGCTTGCGCACTTTGGACTCTGCGAGCGCGAGGGGTTCGGCCTCCTGGGCATAGAGATAGGCACAAGCCTTGGGAAAGAGGAACTGCACGTGCCCGTTCCGCTCACCCAAGTGTCGGCTATCTCGCGCCTCATGGACCAGACTTTGCGCGGCGGGTAGAGGCATCCGCCGACAGATATGGAGCAGCAACATGGACCTCCTCAATGTGACCGGACTCAAGAAGTCGTACGGCGGCCAAAAGGTTGTTGATGACGTTTCGTTCTCAGTCAACGAGGCGGGAATCGTGGGCCTCCTGGGCAAGAATGGCGCCGGCAAGACCACAACCTTCAGGATGACCATCGGCATGATCCCCGCCGACGCCGGGCGGGTCGTCTTCGAGGGTGAGGACGTCCGCCGACTGCCCATGTATCAGCGTGCCCGTCGCGGCATGGGATACCTCGCCCAGGAACCGAGCATCTTCTAGCGTCTCTCGGTCGAGGACAATCTGCTCGCTATTCTGGAGATGATGCATTTGTCGAAGACCGAGCGGAAGGCGATTGCGGCCGAACTGCTCCGCGATCAGGACGAGTTCGGTGCGGCGGCCGATGGCCGGTCGCGCGGCGCACGGTCAGCCTGTCGGGTACTCGAAGTGCCACTTCAAGACCGCGTCCGGCGGGTCGTCGCAGATGTAGCCGCGATGGCCCGGGTCGGAAGCCGGCCAGTTGGGCATGACGGGCGGGCGCTGGCCGCAGTAGTCATCGCTCACGCCGCTCCGGTCGGCAACGCTCGCCTTGGTGAACCACTTCTTCAGTTTGTCCTGGACGGCGAAAACCGTGAGTAGAGTCCAACGTTAGGCGTATTCCTTGTCGATCCGCACCTGCCCGCAATCCAGGCACCGGCAGCGGCGGCGAATGATGGCGGTGTAGGGTGTGCCATCGGCGCGGAGGCCCGCACATCGCTGGACCATCTTCCCCCAGTACTCGCTCCGTTGGGCAC
>Ga0315280_10002296_pt1 | contig 31240 bp, 34 predicted proteins | sample YL17G06_40_MG_FD_203697 | JGI IMG/M metagenome (GOLD analysis project Ga0315280, IMG submission 203697) | Sediment microbial communities from Yellowstone Lake, YNP, Wyoming, USA - YL17G06_40 | ecosystem: Environmental > Aquatic > Freshwater > Lake > Sediment | place: USA: Wyoming | collected... | reverse complement strand
ACAGTAGGCTCCTGTCTTAAGAGCCTCGCCTTGCGCCTCTTGGCGCCGCCGCGAGGCATTCCAGGAGCTTTCCGGGCGCCGCCACCGGCCCTCGCCGGCCGCGGCCCGTCCAGGGGTCTTTGGCCTCCGGTCGGGGGGGTGGTAAGATGCGAGCGGTTACCGGCTTCAAGTTTTGTTACGGACGGACGCCCGCCTTGGACCCGATCGCGGGCGGAGGTCATTCGTCGTGGCTCTTTATTCGCACTCTCAGCTCCAAACCTTCGAGGACTGCCCCCTCAGGTACAAGTTCCTCTACATCGACAAGATCAGGAAACCCGAGGAGCAAACCATTGAAACCTTCGTGGGCTCCTGCGTCCACGACGTCCTCGAGAGGCTTTACAGGGACCTCCTGCGCTGCAAGCTCAATTCCTTCGACGACCTGCTCGCGTACTACCGAGACGTTTGGGAGAAGGAGTGGGCGCCGACCATCAAGATCGTTCACGAAGAATTGGCGCCTGAGCATTACTTCGATTATGGCGCAAAGTGCATCCGCAACTACTACGAGCGCTACAAGCCTTTTGACCAGAGCCAGACGCTTGACACCGAAATGTGGGTGAGCTTCGCGCTCGACCGCGCGGGTGAATATCAGCTCCGAGGGAAGATCGACCGCATCGCGCGGCGCCCCGACGGCACCTGGGAAATCCACGACTACAAGACCGGTGGCACGCTCCCTTCGCAAGATGAAGTGGATTGCGACCGCCAGCTCGGCCTGTATCAGATCGGGCTAACGACACGCTGGCCGGAGGTCGAGCGGGTCGAACTGATCTGGCACTATGTCGGCTTCGACATCGCATTGCGCTCCCAGCGCACGCCCGCGCAACTGCAAGATCTGGCCTCGCAAACCATCGGCCTCATCAACCAGATCGAGCAGGAGAAGGAATTCGCGCCGCGCAAGAGTGACCTGTGCGACTGGTGCGAGTACCGCCCCGAATGCCCCTTGTGGAAGCACGTGGCGGCCATGGAATTGCTACCGCCCGCCCAGTTCGCCGCCGACGAAGGCGTGCAACTCGCCGACGGCTATGCGAAGACCAAGGATGAAATGGACCGGCTCGCGCAACGGCTGAACCAGTTGCGCAAACTCATCCTGGAATTCTGCCGTCAGAAGCAGGCGAGCATTCTGGCCGGGCACGGCGTGCGGGTCGCGGTGAAGTTTGAAACGGAGGCGAAGTTACCGGGCAAGAACGATCCCGGCCGCGAGTCGCTCGAGGAGTTCATCCGCCGCATTGGACGCTGGGAAGAAGTTTCCGACCTGAGCACAACCCAGCTGATGAAAATCCTCAAGGAGAAGCGGTGGGCGCCGGAACTGCTCGAACAGCTTCGAAGGTTTGCGACGGCCGAGCCGACCGCCTCGGTCCACGTCACCCGGTCAAAGGCCCGGGAAGGGTGAGACCCCTGGCGTCATCCGGTGCGATAATCGAAATGATCGAATCTTCGATCCGGCGGAGAGCAATCCCAAGATTCCGCAGGAGTGCGCGTGGCGACTTTTGATCTGCAAGCTTACTTGAACCGTTTTCCCGAAGTCTGCCGGAAAAAGTTCGGGCGCGTTTACAATTTTCACGCGCTCGAAAAGGACTTCGAGCAGCTGCGCACGGGCAAGCGCTGGCTGGTGGCGCGGGATGTCCTCAAGCTTTTCGATCCGGCGCGCACCCCCTTCGGTCAATACTGGGCCAAGCCCGTCGAGCGCGAACTGGACCAGATCCTGAAAAAGGAACGGCTGTATCTTGCCCCCATCGCCTCCGACCGCGAAGTAGTGCGCAGCCTGCTCGGCTTGCTGCACAACACCGGCATCGTTTCCCTTGTCCTCCGCTTCGTACATCCCGGGTATTTCGGCATCTTCAGCACTCCGGCCATCAACCTGCTGCTGATTCACCGCCCGACGACCATAGAGCTCTATCTCGCCTTCTGCGAAGAGCTACGCGAATGGCAGAAGCATTTCCGCCTCGCCTCGGTCGCGGACACGGAACTGGGGCTGTGGACTTTTCACACGCTCACCAGCGGGCCCGAGCCTTCGGCGGAGGCCGAGCAGGCGCGCGCCGAATTCGACGCCGACGTGTGGATCCAGCGCCGCCGCGCTGCCCAGGTCCTTCGGCCGTTCTTCAAGAAGTACGGGGCGCTCGAACTCGCGCGCATTTTCGTCGAAGAGCACCCGAAGCTCGCCGGGAAGTTTGCGGGAGAAGAGTATGAGCGGCGCCTGCGCGCCGTCGCCCGCCGCGTCGGCTTGCGCCTGGGGGTGAAAGGCGCCGTCGAAGTCCTCTTCGACCGCCTTGCCCAGTACGACTACATCACCCTCGAGCAGAAGACACGCCTGCGGAGGGTCTGGGAAATTCGCAACCGCGCCGTCCATCCCGCCGCCGACCTCACGCTGGAAGAGGTCGAGAATATGATCGAGACGATCGAGGATATCTGCTTGGGCTGGGAAACGAAGCTGCTTGCAGGCCCCGGGCCTGAAAAGTGGTGAGCCTCGAGATGAAGCACCCTATCCCGACGGGGATGCAAAGCCTCCCCCTCAGAACCAGCAACTCCATCAAAGCAATTTCAAGAATTCGTCCACGGTCATGCCGGATGCGCGGATGAGAGCACGTAAAGTCCCCACAGAGAGTTCCTTGTGTTGAGGTATGGAGAGGTTGGCCCGCACGCCGGCGTTGACCATGACCAGATGGCTTCCCACCTGGCCCATAGGCTGCCAGCCGGCTTTCTGAAAGGTTTTAGCTGCTTCCCGCCCGGAAATGTTGGCGAGTGTGCCCATCCAGCTACAAGGCCACCACGATTTCCTGCTGTCCGGGTTTCCTGGAAAGAGCGGAGGCGGCCTTTTGATCTTCAGCCCACAGCCATGCCTTGATGGCCTCCTTGATATTCTCTAGGGCTTCCTTCTCGTCCTTTCCCTGGGAGACGCATCCGGGCAGAGCGGGGCACTGGGCCACCATCCAGCCGTCTTCGGCCTGCTCGAGTGTGACGTGGAAGATCATCAGGTTCCTCTTCTGTTCAATAGTGCCCGAGATTCCAGGGTTTGGCAAGCGCGCGCGGACGCAAGGCGCGCGCCCCTCTGCGCGCACCTTAGCATGCCTGTTCTAGCACGCACCCTTGTAACCAACCGCAAACTGGATCCTACCAACTATTCTGCTTCGTCAGGGACGCCCATCTTGGCGAGGCGATAGCGCAGGGCGTTGCGCGAGATGCCGAGCAGGCGCGCGGCCTGGCTCTTGTTGCCGTTCGAGCGCCGGACGGCTTCTGTGATGATTTCGTCTTCAAATTGTTCGAGCGTCACGCCCTCGGGAACAAAGGGTGCACCCGCGGCACTGAGCGAAGAGACAGCCTTTGCGGGAGAAAGATCCAAGCGGATATCGGCCACGTCGAGCATGTCCCCCGCTGACAAAGCCACCGCGCGCTCGATGATGTTCTCAAGTTCGCGGACGTTGCCCGGCCAATGGAATTCCATCAGCAGTCTCTGCGCGGCGGGCGTAATGCCCTTGATCGGCTTGCCGGATTCGCGCGTAAAACGGTCGATGAAGTGGTCGACGAGGTAAGGAATGTCCTCCTTGCGGTCGCGCAGGGGTGGAATGTTGATAGGCACGACGTTCAGCCGGTAGTAGAGATCCTCGCGGAAGGTCCCCTCTTCGAGCGCAGCGCGCAGGTCCTGATTCGTGGCAGCAACCACGCGCACGTCCACCTTGAGGGTCCTCGTTCCCCCCAGCCGCTCGAAATCGCGGTCCTGGAGGACGCGCAGCAGTTTCACCTGGATGCTGCCCGGCACGTCCCCGATCTCATCGAGAAAGATGGTGCCCTTGTCGGCGAGCTCGAATTTTCCGGGCTTGGCGCTCACCGCGCCGGTGAACGCACCCTTCTCGTAGCCGAACAGTTCGCTTTCCAGCAGATTTTCCGGGATCGCCGTGCAGTTGATTTTGACGAACGGTCCCGAGGCGCGGCGCGAGTGTTGATGGATGGCGCGCGCGATCAGGTCCTTGCCCACGCCGCTTTCGCCGCCCAACAGCACCGTCGAATTCGTAGGTGCCACGCGCTCGACAGTCCCGAGCACCTCCTGCATCCCGGCGCTGCGCGCCACGATATTCTTGAACTCGTAACGCTTCCCCAGCGCCTCGCGCAGCGAGCGGTTTTCCTCTCGCAGATGGCGGACGTCCAGCTCTTTGTGGACGATGAGCTTCATTTCCTCGAGTGAAAACGGCTTGAGCACGTAATCGCTCGCGCCCGCCTTCATCGCCTCGACCGCCGTCTCGACCGTTCCGTAAGCCGTCATCACGATGACCGGGAGGCGCGCGTCGGCGCGTTTGACGGCCTGCAGAAACTCCAGTCCGTTCATGCCGGGCAATTTCAAATCGGTGATGACCAGGTCGATTTTCTCCTGCCGAAGGAGTTTCAATCCGGTCTCGGCATCGGCCGACGCGTGCGTCGCATAGCCCTCCTCGGAGAGGTTCAGCTCCAGCAGCCGGAGCATCTTCGCTTCGTCTTCGACGATGAGGATGGTAGGCATGTGCGACAGCACCTTGGAGTGCGGCGGCTTGCCGCCGCCTTTCGGATCCGTGTCACCCAGCTCGCACTGTAGTTCGGCTCGCGTTCAAGAAAGCGGGAGCAAGCTCCCGCACTCCAAATCTACTCCGCCGGCAAGAATACCCGAAAGCAGGCGCCTTTGCCTGCTCCACTCCGCGGGCTCTCCACGCGGATCCCGCCGCGGTGGTCGTCCACAATCTTCGAGACGATGGAGAGGCCCAGCCCGACGCCGCTCTTCTTGGTGGTAAAGAAGGGGTTGAAAATTTGTTGTAGCATCTCCGCGGGGATTCCCGGCCCGGTGTCCTCGACGGCGACTTCGACGCCGCTCCGCCCGTGGGAATTGGCGGCAGTGATTGCCACGCGCAGCTTGCCGCCTTCGTCGCCCATCGCTTCATAGGCATTTAGGAAAAGGTTCGTGAAGACCTGCTCGCAGAGGTCGGCATCGACCGGAACGGGCGGAAGGTTGCCGGCGTAATTGCGTTCGACGTCCACCTTTGCTTCGGGCCAGCGGTCGCGGGCGGCTTTCAGCGCGCGGTCGACCAGCGGAGCGATCGGCTCCCGACGCAACTCGAGCTGCGAGGGCCGCGCGAAGTCCAGGAAGCGCGTGACGATAGTGTTGAGCCGGTTGACTTCGCTCGAGATGAATCCAGCGAGCTCGCCGGTCACCGGATCGCTCGTCTGGAGTTTTTTGCTCAGCATTTCCGAGGAGCCTTTGATGACGCCGAGCGGATTGCGGATCTCGTGAGCAAGCCCGGCGGAAAGCTGCCCGAGGGCGGCCAGCCGTTCCGAGCGGCGTTTTTCCTCCTGCACCTGGGCGAGCTGGCGATTGGTTTCGGCAAGCGTCTCGGCAAGTTCGCGGTAGCGCTGCGCTTGGCGGCGGTTTTCGGTGACGAAACGGTTGACCACGATCGCGGCGAGGAAGAGAAACAGGTTGCGAATAGCCAGCTCGGTGGCGCCTTCGGCGGTCAACTCGTAATTCCACCAGGGAACCCAGATCAGGAAGGAGCAGTACGTCGCTGAGGTGACCGCTGTCCAGAGCAGCGTCTCCCAGCCTTCGAAAAACATCGCGGCGGTCACCACGGGCAGGAAATAGATGAGATAGTAGCTCGACTCGATCCCGCCCGTGCAGTTGACTACCACCGAGGCGAGCAGGATTTTCAAGACAACGCTGTAAGCGCGCCCGCGCCGCGGCACCAGTCCGATGAAACGATATTCGAAGATCTGGAAGATGCCGAGGCCCAGAAGGGTCAACTGTTTGTGAATCTCGAAGAGCGGCTTCAGCAGCGCCAGGCCGACCAGAAAAGCCAGCCAAAGAAGATCCATCCAGGCGAACCTGCGACGTCCCGGTTCAAGCACGGCACTCTGATTCACGGCATCACTTTAGCACGGTTGAAAAGCGCCGGCGAAGGAGGGGGCGAGCGAGGATCGCATAGGAAAGCTGGGCGTTCTTGGGGGCAATGCATGGGCCCTGCGCGGCGCCAGATCGCAAATTCCAGATGGCAGATTCCAGATGCACGGTTACTTTTTCCGCCGCCGCTTGAGAGCCGGCAGCATCTCCGGCTCCGGGTCAATGCCCAGCGCGTCTGCGATGCGGTTGATGTAGTTGAAGTAGGCGATCACTTCCACCGCGTCCAGGATGTCGCGATCCGAGAGGCCGTGCTTGCGCAGGGTGTTGAGGTCCTGCTTGCGCACGGCGGCGGGATGGCGGGTCACTAATTCCGCGAACTTGGCGAGCGCCTTCTGGCGCGGCGAAAGCTTGGCGCGCAGATAGTTGTGCTTGACGTGCTCGGCCAGCTTCGCGTCACCGGTTTCAACACGGAGATCCTCCCCGTGAGCCTCGATTCAATAGAAGCAATCGTTGGCCCAGGAGACCACCGTGCCGAGCATTTCCCGCTCCGCGCGCGTGAGGCCCGACGGCCCCCGCATCGCCGCCAGGTACATCTGCATCGAAGCGCGCAGGACCGGGGGATTCAGACTGTGCACTTTGAGGATGTTGAAGACCTTTCCGGCGCGACGCACCGCCCGGTCGTATTCATCCTTGAGCTCGCCCGCCGCTTCCTCCGGCTCAACCATTTTGATCCAGGCCACAAACCCTCCTTGCGAAGAAGCCCGCGTCCAAGGTTGCACAGTATCTCACGAGCGCGCGGAGAGATTGAACGGCAAAGTTTCCGGAGCGGAAGTCTGCGGTCCGGCAAGCATCGAGGGAGAGAGTTCTGAAGGGAACGCCCCGCCGCATGGAACGATCACGAGTCGGCTGACAGGGAGCGGTCGGCGGCGATTGTTCCCCTGCCCACTTCGGGCTAGAATGGATGATGTCGATGGCCGATCTCATCCAAATCATGCCTTCTTCGGGGCCCGCTCGGCGGCCCGAGTGGCTGAAGGTCCGCATCCCGGGCGGGGACAACTACTTCGAACTGAAGCGGCTGATGCGCGGGCTGGGCCTCCACACGGTCTGCGAGAGCGCGCGCTGCCCGAACGTCGGTGAGTGCTGGGCGCACCGCACGGCAACCTTCATGATTCTGGGCGACCTCTGCACGCGCCGTTGCGGCTTCTGCGCGGTGCCGAAAGGCCGGCCCGCGGGCAAGGTGGATTGGGCTGAGCCCGAGCGCGTGGCCGAGGCCTCCCGCGCGATGGGCCTGAAATATGTCGTTGTGACTTCCGTCGACCGCGACGATCTTGCAGATGGCGGCGCGGCGATCTTTGCCCGGACCATCCTGGCGCTGCGGCAGCAGATTCCGGGCTGCAAGGTGGAAGTTCTGATTCCCGATTTCCGCGGCTCGGATGCGGCCCTCGAAACGGTCCTCGCCGCCGGCCCCGACATCCTCAACCACAACATCGAGACCGCGGCGCGACTCTACCCCGTGGCGCGGCGCGGCTCGCGCTACGAGCGCTCGCTGCGATTGCTCCGACATTCGCGCGCCATCGCTCCCGGCATCCCCACCAAGTCCGGCCTGATGGTGGGCCTCGGTGAGACGTTGGAAGAAGTCCTGGTGCTGCTGGGCGACCTAGCCGCCGCCGGCGTCGACATCGTCACCATCGGCCAGTACCTGCGACCTTCGGACGAGCAATTGCCCGTGGCGCGCTTCTGGTCGCCGGAAGAATTCGCGGCCCTGAAGCTCGAAGGCGAACGCCGCGGCATCCGGCACGTTGAATCCGGCCCGCTCGTGCGCAGCTCCTACCACGCCCACGAACAGACCCAAGCCATTTCCTGATTGAGTGATTGAACGATTGAGTGAATGAACTTCAGGAAGCGGGAGGAATCATGAGGAGTCATAGAACGAATCGCCGGGAATTCCTGGCCGTGACGGGAATGGGAGCGCTCGGTCTGGCAAGCGCGGCGCCCCTCGCCGGAGCGAAAGCGGCCGAACTGCCGGAGCGGAAGTTCTACATGCTCCTGAGCTGTGACCGCATCGGGGTCAAAGCGAGTTTTCGCGAATCGCTGGACCTGGCGGTCAAATACGGGTTTGAGGGCGTGGACCCCGACGCTGAATACTTTCCCCAGCTGTCGGATGAAGAACTAAGGAAGCTCCTCGATGAATTGAAATCCCGGAACCTGAAACTCGGTGCGGCCGGCCTGCCGGTGGAGTTTCGGAAAGACGATGCAACCTTCAGCGAGGGACTCAAGAACCTGCCGGCGGTGGCGGGGACCCTCGAAAAGGCGGGGGTCCACCGCGTGAGCACCTGGATTCTCCCTTTCGACGATGAGCTGACTTACCTGCAGAACTTCCGGACTCACGCCTATCGGCTGCGCGCGTGCGCCGAAGTCCTCAAGGACCACGGCCAGCAACTGGGGCTGGAGTATGTCGGCCCACGAACCGCCTGGCGAAGCAAGCGGCATCCGTTCATTCACACCCTCAGCGAGACCAAGGAGTTGATTGTGGCGATCGGCACCGGGAACTTGGGCGTGCAGCTCGACAGCTATCACTGGTTCAACGCCGAAGAGACCGAAGGCGACCTGCTGACTCTGCGCCCTCAGGACGTCGTCACCGTGGACCTGAACGACGCTCCGGCCGGAAAGACGCTTGACGAGCAGATGGATCTCGCGCGCGAGCTCCCGGCAGCCACGGGCGTGATCCCCGTGAAGGTCTTCCTCGGGGCGTTGCGGAAGATCGGCTACGACGGGCCCATTCAGGCTGAGCCTTTCAACGCCGCGTTGCGCACAATGCCGAAAGACGAGGCCGTTGCGGCGACGGCCGCGGCGATGAAAAAGGCTTTCGCCCCTTAGCAGGATGCTGAAAAACCTCTGAAACGGTCATCCTGAGGAGTCCGTCAGCCGACGGACGACGAAGGATCTCCGTATTTGCGTGATTCTGGAAATGCCGGGATTCTTCGCTTCGCTCAGAATGACATTGCCAAAGGATTTTTCAGCAACCTCTTAGGGCTTCGGGGCTGTCTCTCTCAGATCTCTGTCGCCGGCCTTACTCTGCAAACTTCTCTTCCGGATGGCGGCGCGCGAGGGCCTGGCGCGCCGCGCGCCGCAGCGCCTTCTCGACTTCGTTTTTCCCCCCCGCCGTCCGGTTGTAGACGTCACGGTAGCCCGCTTCGCATTTCTGCCGATGGCCCATGCGGCAGTGCAGGCTGGCGATGAGCATCGGCCAGAGTGGATTCCGCGGATATTCGCGCTCGAGTTCTTGGAAAAGCTGCATCGAGCGATCGTACTGGCGTTCGTTCTGGCGCGAGTAATCTTTGGCGAGGTAAAACTTTGCCTCCGCTCGCGCCAGATCGCCTTTCTCGGCGACGAGCCGCATCTGCTTGAGTCCTTCTTCGCGGCTCCCGCCCGGCAGCCCGATGAACCAGCGAAGGATCTTGACGATGGCGGAGAGTGTATCGACGAAGTAATTGTAGATGCCCACTCCGAGATAGGCGTCCGTCAAACCGGGATCGAGTTCGAGCGCTTTGAGCAACAGCGTGCGCATCTTCTTGCCGGCGCGTGCCGTGGGCAGATCCTTGTCGCGCAGCCCTGCCAGACGCGCGCGCAGCGCGTAGGCCATTCCCTGGTAGAGATAACCCCGCGCCACCTCTTGGCTACTCTTGATGCGTGCCTCCGACTTGGCGATGGTGATGTTGAGAAGGTCCTCGAAGTGCGCGTCGTAAGGCGTGGAAGGAAGGTCCGTCGCGGCGAAAACGTCGGGGTCAACCAGATTGGCGGTTGAATAGTAGATGCGCCACCAGGCCGCGTCCGCTTCCAGCAGGTAGCCGACGGGCGATTGCGGATCTTTCTTCTCAATTTCCTTGAACACCGCGATGGCGCCTTCGAGGTCGCCATCCATCATCAAATCCAGGCCGCGGCGACCATAGGCGCGGTCTTGCTCGTCGGGCGACGGCTGGGCCATGGCGTTGCCAACGCCGCATATCCCAGAAAGGAGAAGCCACAGCCCAATGGCCAGCTTCGCTCGCCGCACGCGGGTTCGTCTTATCAATCCAGGCGCCATGCCTTGCATGGGATGAATTGCGAGTGGCTCAGGTTTTTTGTGATGGGGGACGTTGGAGCCAGCCCGCCAAGATGTCCTCGCCCTCCACGCGCACTTCGTAGGCCGAAACCGCGTGCCCGCCGGGATGATCGGGCAGGCCGGAGCGCACGTCGAATGTCCAGCCGTGCCAGGGACAGGTGATGACGCAGCCCTCGAGCCTCCCGCTCGCGAGCGGCCCGCCCATGTGCGGGCAGACGGCGTTGACGGCGTATAAGTTTCCTTCCGCGTGGCACAACGCCATGGGCTTGTCGTGCACCAGGATGTGCTTGACCGTTCCCTCGGGGACGTCGCTCACGCTCGCGACGCGAACAAACGGCGGACGCTTGCTCATAGCGCGCCTCGTGTGACTGTGGGGTCTGATGACATGCCCGATCTCGCCTGGCCCGATGCGATCGAGCAGCGCAGGTCAAACGGTTCTCCGCTGCCGATCAACCCGACAGCGGAACCTCGAGCCCTCTGCCGCCTCCAAAACTCGCAAGCTGCTTTCGCAGGATACCAAGGAATTCGTACATCACGAAGGATTCAAGTGCGAACGCCGGAAATCCCAGGAAGCCCGCGAGCGACATTGCGAAAATCTTCCAGCCGTGCATGATGGGGAAGACGTAAAGCCATTTCGCTGCGGCCCAGTAGTTCCAGAACTCCCAGAGGAGTCCGCACACGAGTCCGGAGGCGAGCAGGCTATGAAGTGTCAATGTCCGGCCAGCTTCGAGCTCGCCCAGGAGGGCGCGCCCGCGCGCCAAGTAATTGATTGGATCGAGCAGCAGCACAAAGCCCACCCACACCGCGCCGAACAGGTATTGACCGACTCGCACCGGAACGAGCACCGGCACCACGACGAACAGCAAGCCGAGAACGATGAGGCTCAGACGCGTGCCAGGACTGAACACGATCCGGCGGCCCTCGCGCGGCCGAAACCAGCCCAGGGCCCCAAGAAGATCGGCCGTCTCGAAGATCGCCGGCCAGATGGTGGCGAACGACCAGACATACCCGATGGCCTGGAGCAGCGGGCTCGCGGGAAGGCCGACGTAAGTCCAGTTCGCAAGCCGCAGGTTGTAGGCTTCAAAGACGAGCCAGAGCGGCACTGACCAGAATGCGAGCGCGAAGAATTCCCGCCGCGCGCTGCCCAAGCGCGACTCGCCTCGCAAGCTCCAGACCGCCGCGTCGACGAGCAGCAAGTAACCAGTCCAGGCAATCGGCGTAAAATAGATACCCACCCAGCGCTGCCCGTAACAGAGCAACCCCTCGGCAAGCAGGATAATTGCCGCACCGGCCCAGCCCCACGGAGCCAAGCGCGCGCGCTTCGCGGCACGGAAATAGGCTCTTGCTAGGGCCGTCACGGTTGCGGCGACGAGGAACAACCCGGCAGCGGTAGAGAGGTCGATCATCGGCGTCCAGGCTTCGTCTCTGCGCGGAGGATAGCCAAGCCACCGTCGAAAAGCAAATTCCTCGCCGGCGTCGCAACTTCCCCACCCAGCCAAGACACGCAGTCGGAATAGTTAGTCCCGCTGGTCTAATAATCACACGACCAGATAAAATGTCGCTGCAACGCCGCAGGCGATTATTGTTTTCTTGCGGTTGCATCATGTATGATGTGTGGACAAAAAGTCCGAAGCTACGACCTTCCGGGAAGGGAGACTAGGGATGGCTGAGCTGAAAGCAGGCCTGCAGGGCGTTGTCATCGCCACGTCGGAAATCTGCTCGATTGATGGCGCGAAAGGAATCCTAACTTACCGCGGGTACGACATCCACGACCTGGCCGCCCATTCGAGCTTTGAAGAAGTCGTCTACCTCCTCTGGAGTGGTCGCCTGCCCAATCGCGCCGAACTTGCCGAGCTCGAAAAGCAACTGGCCGAGAGCCGCCCCATCTCCCCCGAGCTGGTTGACCTGCTGAAGCGCCTGCCGCCGCCCCAGCATCCGATGGAGACACTGCGCACGGCAGTCTCCGCGCTCTCGCTTTACGATCCCGAGGCCGAGGACATGTCGCCGGAAGCCAATCGCCGCAAGGCGCTGCGCCTGACGTCGCAGATGGGAACCCTGGTCGCCGCGTTCGGCCGCATCCGCGAAGGCAAGGATCCGGTCGCGCCCGACCCCAAGCTGAACTCCGCCGCGAATTTCCTTTACATGCTGCAAGGCAAAGCGCCCAACGCGGAGGACGCCCGCTGGTTCGACGTGGCTTTGATTCTGCACGCCGACCACAGCTACAACGCCTCGACGTTCGCGGCACGCGTCACCGCCTCGACGCTTTCCGACATGCATTCCGCCATCACTTCCGCCATCGGCACGCTGAAGGGCCCGCTGCACGGCGGCGCCAACGAGCAGGTGATGAAGATGCTCCTGGAAGTCCAGACCGAGGACCAAGCTGAGGCTCACGTGCGCGGCCTGCTCGCGCAGAAGAAGAAGGTGATGGGCTTCGGGCACCGCGTCTATCACACCGAGGACCCGCGCGCTACGGTGCTGCGCAAGATGTCGGAAGAGCTCGGCCGTCGCACCGGGCAGACCAAGTGGTTTCAGATGTCGAAGCGGATTGAAGACCTGATGATCCGCGAGAAGAAAATCAACGCCAACGTGGACTTCTATTCGGCCTCTGCCTACTACGTGCTTGGTATTCCCATCGATCTATACCCACTCATCTTTGCGGTAAGCCGCATCTCCGGTTGGACAGCGCACGTGCTCGAGCAATACGCTAACAACCGCCTGATCCGCCCGCTCGCCGAGTACACCGGCCCCACGGGCCTCAAGTACGTTCCCATCGACCAGCGCTGATGCGCATCGACCCTCGGCCGGCGGCGACCACTAGTTTGCGGGTCTACGATTTCCCGAAGCGCGTAGAAGAACGAACCGCGGACCTGCGAATCAGGTCCGCGGTACCAGCTCAGGGCGATGGTGGAAGCGTGGGACCACCTGAGTCCCATCCTTTTCAAGATGCAATGGCAGATTCTCCACTCCGAAGGAGGGCAGTCCTTTTTCACCTCCGACAACCCTGTCTTCAGCCTGCTTCCGAGCGGCCAGGGCACGGCTAAGTTTGGTATCGGCTTTTGCATACCTATGGTCGAGGTGTATTTTCCCGTCAATCGCAGCGTGTGTCTGAGGCTGAGCGAAGCTGCCACTGAATCAAGTGCCACCGTTAGCAACTCGCAAGTCCGCCAAATTAACAGGGCTGTCGCGCTTTGCGCGAAGCGGTTTTTGTACGCCCCGGAGCGATCGGCAAAAATAGCGGCGCTATTCGACAAGGTCGGCGGCCAGCTCTCGTATGGAGTGAATGCATTTGTCCACCCGACCCAGGTGGAGAACGCGGCTGGAAAGCGGGGAGCCCCTACCAACCTGCGTGAAACGGCGGAGCAGCCGCCGCTCGCGGACCGGCGCCACAGCTAAAAAAGCCCCTCCTGTTGGGACTTCGTCTTCCGCTCGGCTTTGGCGAAGGTTTCGACGCGGTGGGCGGGGTATTCGAGTTTCTTCCCCGCCAACAACTCGGCGATGGTCAGGATTTGCAGGCGAGGATAGCGGCCCGGAAAATCTTTCGACTCGTAAAAGCCCGCCGCGGCAGCTTCCGTGAGCATAGGTTTAGTTGGCTCGCGCAGGATGACGAGAGCGCCGAGGGCGGCCTTCTCGCGCTCGATCACACCTTTCAAGTCGCGCACGTGGTTCACCCCCGCGTAACCGCTCTTCACCTGCACGATCACCTGCTTGGCCTGGGCGCTCTTGTCGTCGAAAAAGTTGATGTAGCCGTCGATGCCCGTGTCTGCGCCTTTCTTGTGGTCCTTGGCGGGCCGCGCGTTAGCCATCAATCGCTCTCGTGTAGCAGTCAATATACGTGGAGTTGCAGTTTGTGCGATGACCCCAACAGCACTCGTAGGCACGAGCTTGCTCCCTGCCGTCGCTGATGAACCGAAGGACGCCCTCATTCGCGTGCTTTCCTTTTTCGCCCCTGGTCGCCGTGACGACGAACGGGGTCTGGTTACCGGTGGTGTGATGCGTGCGGTTCGGGTTGGCCACGGCCTGGGCGTACGCCTCATCGAAACTCAACGGGTTGTTGACATGCCCCGCGTGTGCACCAAGGTTCGGTTTCACCACGGTCATTCGATTCTCCTCCGGCCGGCCTAACGACCGCCGGCCCACCCGCCGCCCCCTTTTTGGGCGGTCGGGTGCAGCCGCTCGTTAGGCACCATGTAGGAGTCGTCGGTGAGGACCTGAACGAAAACGAAGAACTCATTGTTTTTCGGCTTCGGCTTATAACTCCTCTCCACGGCATCATGATTGAACATGATGATCTTGTAGTCCGCACTGACGTCACGTTGTCTTAGTTTCTTGAGCACCGACGTCTTCTTCGTCTGAAAGAAAGACGGTGCAACGTTGAACGCTTCACCAATCAACTTCTTGCCATCGCTAGTGGCTTGGATGTCGAAGGCGTTCTTGTCGTCGATGCCGTATTGCACCGTGTAGGTCCCAAACGGGAAGACGTTGTTGTCCAGCAGCCACCTCACGCCGTAAAGAATGACCAAGTCGCTCATTATCCGGTTCGCGGCCTCGAACAATGTCACCTTGGGGTAGGGGCCAGCTTCAACGGCTTCGCGCTTTAGCGCCTGGATCAGGCGAAGGCCCTTGAAGTTGGCTACGGGGTTACCGACCTGCTCGACCAACTCGAGATAGTTTGTGATCAGTTGGCCCGCGTTGGCCTTCGAGATTGCCCTCTCAAGATTCTGCACAGGCATGAACCTATGTGGTGCCTAACTCTTGTTTAGGCTGACTCGCATAAGCAAAGCCCACGGTTGTGAAAGCGCCAACCGTGGCTACCAGCATCTTAACTCTGGAGTCAGGCAAACTCCAGCTGCACTGGGCGCTGGCGCAAATGAGTTCTGGTTGCCCGCTTGCGCGGGCCGCTCTCGACGATTTCCCTGTAAACCGCCTCCGATTCCAGGCCCCACTGCCAAGTGTCCTCAAAGGCCGTGATCTGCGCGGCGCGAAATACTTGAAAAGCCGCAGGGCCGGAGAGCGGGCCCTGCGCTACATCCTTTTTGAAGAGGACGTTGTAGGTGACGCTGGAGTTGAACGGCGGGTCGAGGTAGATCAGGTCGACGCTTGCGTCCTCGACATAGTCGCGGAGGATTTTCAGGTTGTCGCCGAAGTAGAGTTTATTTTTGTCGTCCATGTTGTCGAGAGCATAACACAGACGGAGCGCGCTGGCACCTAGCCCCACATGCCTGATCCAAGACGTCGCCGCCGCTCATAGAGCGGCGCTACAGTTCGCCCTACAACTAAAATCCTATGCACAAGCCGCGATTGAGACGGCTCGACTGGGTCTACCCTCCAGCCCCAATCTACTTTGTCACCGCTTGCACTCATGCCCGCGAGCCTGGCCGAGGCGCAGCGGGCCTTCCTGGCTTTCAAATGGAACTGGCAGCGCGCTTATCCCGCGATGGTGCGGCGGCTGGAGCGGGACCTGCCCGAGCTGCTGAGCTTCTTCCGCTTCCCCCGCCACCTGTGGCGCAAGCTGCGCACCACCAATGTCATCGAGCGCTGCTTCGTGGAGGTCCGCCGCCGCACGCGGTCCATGGTCTGCTTTGTGAATGTCGAGAGCGTCGACCGGATCATCTACGCGATCTTCAACGGCTTGAACGACCAGTGGCGTAAGCGCACCCTCCGCATCTTTACACAAGCAGCTTGACGCCACCACAGTCTTTCCGATGAATTGACAAGTCGCTAATGCGGTGATACCTTGTTTTTGCTCGTTCGTTCTTTGAAAACCTTGGTTCCCGTGGTGGCCCCGAGAGTGACTCGGGGTGAAAAGGAAAAGCCGTGCAAATCGGCCGCGGTCCCGCCACTGTGATCGGCGAGCCGCATCCTCTCCCGGCGTAAAGCCAGCCACTGTCCCGCCCTGCGGGATGGGAAGGCTGAGGATGCGGCGACGACCCGAAAGCCAGGAAGCCTGCCCCGGGGACTTGAACTCAGACCCACTCTTCGACGGAAAGAGTCCTGGGGTGAATTGCCGAGGCCTTCCGGTTCCGCATCGAGGAATGGGGAGGCTTTTTGTTTTCCGCCATCCCGCCTTGGAACTCCTTTCGTCGGCGTCCTCGTCGCGAGAACGGGGAGAAGGAGTTCCTTCGTGCAGAAAGCAAAAGTCCAAAGGCAAAAGTCAAAAGTCGGCGGTCAGCAGTCGGCAGTAGGCAGTACAGAGCAATCAGCGCTCAGCCGTCAGCGTTCAGCTATCCGCGGCACTGCCCCCGGGTCTCGAAACCCGAATCCCGAACCCCGGATATGCTACGCGGGGCCCCGGACGGTCGTCCTTGCGGTTGCCGCATTGGCGCTTCTGCTGATCATAGGCGGCAGGAGTGCGCGTGCGGCGACGATCGAAGGGACGGTTTTCGACCCGAGCGGGCAGCCCGTGCCGAGCGCAGGGGTCAATCTGCTTGCTCGACTCGCACCCGTGGCGGAGCGCCAGAGCGATGCGCAGGGCCATTTCCGTTTTGAAAACCTGCCGGCCGGTGCGTACCGATTGGTGGCCAACGTCCCCGGCTTCAGCGCATCGACAGTCCCGGTTGACGTTGCCGATGGCGAGACGCGGACGGTGGACCTGCGCCTCGCTTTGAGTGCGGTCGAGGAACACGTCGTGGTGTCGGCCAGCCTGGGCGGTGCGCTGGCGCCAGAGCTCGGGTCGTCGCTGAGCGTTCTTGGGCACGACGACATCGAGGAGCGCGGCGCGCACTCCATCCTGGAAGTCCTCCGCGACGTTCCCGGCGTCGCGGTAACCGCCGCTGGACGGCGTGGCGGCGCCACCGGTGTGTTCATCCGCGGCGGGAATTCCAACTACAACCTGGTGATGGTTGACGGGATTCAGGTCAACCAGTTCGGCGGAGATTTCGATTTTGCGCCGCTGCCCGCCGAGGGCGTCGAGCGCGTGGAAATCGTCCGCGGGCCGCAGAGCGCGCTCTACGGGTCGAACGCCATCACCGGTGCTATCAACATCCTAAGCCGTCGGGGCCAGGGCCCGCCGCATTTTACGGTGCTCGGCGAGGGCGGGAGCTTGACGACGTGCCGCTTTGCGACGGGCGGGAGCGGCCTCACGCGCAGCTTGAGTTGGGCTTACAATCTCTCACGGCTTGACACGGGCGGCGTGGTCCCCAACGACGGTTTCCGCAATCAGAGCGCCTTCCTCAGTCTCGGCTACTCGCGCAGCCCGCGGCGGCAGGTGAATTTTCATTTCTTCGGCAACGCGAACGACGCCGGGTCACCCGGCCCCTTCGGCTCCGACCCCTTGGGCGTTTTCCCTGGCATTGACCTCACTTCGCGCGACAAGCAGAACCTCTTCGGCTACCAGGGCAGTTACGCCGAGCAGCTCACGCCACGATTTCGACAGGTGGTGAGCGCCAGCGTGGCAACCAACGACTACTACTTCCGCACGCCCTTCGGCGACTCGTATTCGAACAACTTGCGCGGCGTCTTGAATACACGGAGCGAGCTGACGGTCTCGAGCCAGGACTTCCTGGTCTTCGGTTTCGAGTACAACCGCGAGCAGGTGAAGAACACCTTTATCGCGGACGCCGGCAATACGCCGTTCGTGCTGCCCCGGACGAGTGACGCGTACTTCGCGGAGAACCGCTGGAATCCGTCGCGGCGCTGGGTGGTGATCGCCGGCTTGCGGGTGGATGACATTCGGACGCGCCGGCTGCCACCGGATGGCTTCGGGCTGCGTCCGTTGCTCCCCGCCAATTCCGTCGCCAAGGCGAACCCGCGCCTCTCGGCCACATTTCTGGCGCGTGAGGGTTCGGGAGCGAGCCGCCTAGGCGCGACGCGCTTGCACGGGTCTTTCGGCACGGGCATTCGCGCGCCGAGCGGCTTCGAGCTTGCCTTCACCAACAACCCGCGCTTGAAGCCGGAGAAGAGCCTCAGCTTTGACGCGGGCGTCGAGCAGCGTTTTCTCGAGGACCGCGCCGTCCTTGACGTCACCTACTTCGACAATCGCTTCAAGGATCAGATCGTCGTCCTCGGTGGCTCGCTCAGGAATCTGAGCAGCTTCATTTCCGACAATCTTGCCAATGCGCGCGCCCGCGGAGTGGAAGCGTCAGTGCGCCTCCGACCCGTGCGCTCACTGGACCTCGCGGCCAACTACACGCGACTCGATTCCGCCATCTTGGCACTTGACGGCGCAACGATCTCCCAGTCTCCCTTCGAGGTTGGCCAGCCCCTGCTGCGCCGTCCGCGCAACTCCGGCAGCCTGAACGCCACCTGGCATCACGGCCGGCTGATGCTCAATTTGAACGGCAACTGGCGGACCCAGGTGCTCGATGTGGAACCGAGTTTTGGCGCCTTCGGCGGGCTGTTCCCTAACAAGGGCTATTTCCTTGCGAACGCCGGGTTCGCCTACCGGCTTCCGGGGGGAGTGGAGCTTTACGGCCGGCTCAACAATTTCCTGAACCGCAAATACGAAGAGGCCCTGGGCTTTCCGGCGCTGCACTTGAACTTTCTCGCCGGCGTGAAGCTCACTTTCCCGGCGGAATAACCCGGGCGAAGAGAGCGGGCGCGAGTTCTCGTTCTCTCTGCGGGAATCCTTCACGCGGCGGTCTTCCACTTCGGCCGCGAGCAGTCGGTGGGAGAGAGACTCTGATCTGGCGGCAGGGGACTAGATCAGGCTGTCTTCTTTGCGGTGGGTTCGCCAGCAATAAAGCTGCTCGACCGAGACCGAGAGCACGCAGATTCCGCCGGCGATCGAGACGCTGCTTTCGATCAACTCTGCGATGATCTCCTGATTCGCGCGTAGGAGCCCGTGGATTTGTGCGGCCAGCACGATACCGTGGCCCAGGACCCACAACCCCACGAAGGCGGCTAAGACGAGAGCGGTGACGCGCAGGGCGGTCTTCATCAGCCAACCACCCGCAGGGTTCAGCCTGGCGCGGAGGCGACGCTCGATCTTCCGAGCGATTGATTCATACACCGGCGAGCTGGCGAAGTCAATCGAGGCCGGGCACGGTGCGTGCTCGCTGCGGCGCGCGGCGGAGTTACTTCTCAATCCGATGGACCTTCAGTAAGTTCGTGGTTCCCCGGCGGGCGATGGGGGTTCCGGCTAGAACGGCGATGAGATCGCCGGGCTGGACGACCCCGCGAGCACGCAACAGGTGCGCGGCGCCTTCCACCATGCGGTCGGTGGATTTCACGTGTCGCATGTGGATGGGTTCCACTCCCCAGTAGAGCGCCGTGCGGCGAAGAATCTGCGGCAGGGGCGAGAAAGCGAAAACCGGCACGCGCGGCCGATACTTCGAAACCAGCCGCGCACTCGAGCCCGATTGTGTGAAGACGGCGATGGCCTTCAGGTTCAACTCTTCGGCCATCTGCGCCACGCTCTGTCCGATGGCCTCCGGGACGCTCAGTTCTTCGTCCGCGAATCGCTGGCGGCGATACCAGGCATAGCGCGGACTTCCCTCGGCGGCGGCGATGATGCGCGCCATCATCCGTATGGCATCGACTGGGTAATGACCCGTCGCCGTCTCGGTGGAAAGCATGAGGGCGTCGGCGCCGTCGAAAATCGCGTTGGCGACGTCGGAAGCCTCGGCGCGCGTGGGACGGGAGTGCTCCGTCATCGACTCGAGCATCTGCGTGGCCACGATGACGGGAACCTTGAGGGCGTTGGCGCGGGCGATGATCCGCTTCTGCATGACCGGCACGCTCTCCGGAGGCAGTTCCACTCCCAGGTCGCCGCGCGCCACCATGACGGCATCGGCGACATTGAGAATCTCCTCCAGCCGCTCGATGGCTTGCGGCTTCTCCAGCTTGGCGACCACGGGAATCTGGCGCCCGGCGCGCGCCAGATATCGCTTCAGCTCCAGGATGTCGTCGGGACTGCGCACGAACGACAGGGCGACATAATCCACGCCCTGCCGCACAGCGAATTCCAGATCCTCGCGGTCCTTGGCGGTCAGGGCCGAAATATTGAGCGCCAGGCCGGGCAGGTTGATGCCTTGGTGTTCGCCGAGTTCCCCACCTTCGACAACGCGGCAAACGATGTCGCGGCCGGAAATCCGCTCGACGCGCAGCTCGAGGCGTCCATCAGAGAGCAGGATGCGGCTTCCGGGCCGAACTTCACGGGGCAGAGGCCGAAAGCCAGTGGAAATCAACTGTGCGTTCCCTCGCACAGGGCGCGTGGTGAGCGTCACCCGTGAGTTCTGCTTCAACTCAACAGGCCCGTCACCCTGCAAAGGGCCGGTGCGTATCTTGGGGCCTTGCAGGTCCTGAAGCACTGCGAGGGTCCGCCCACGCTGGCGCGCCAGGCGGCGAACCAGCCGCAGCCGCCGGGCGTGCTCCAGGTGCGTACCATGGGAGAAATTCAGGCGGGCGACATCCATACCGGCCTCGAGCAGCGCGTCGAGTCTCTCCGGCGTGTCGCAGGCCGGCCCCAATGTGCAGACGATTTTCGCCCGGCGGGATTCGGCCGCCGCTTCTTCCGGATTCTTCTCCTCGACCATGAAGGGGGAATTATACCGGGGATGGGCAGAAATTGCGCCACGGGAAGGCTAGTGCCGTTCCAACTTGATGCGACTAGAAAGTGTAGCAAAGGTTGGCTGTCGGGTACGCAGGACGACGCCACAAATGCATGGAAAGCGGCGCTCGGGGAGCAGGCCAGAATAGTTGGAACGGCACTAGAGGCTCAGGAGATAGTCCGAGGCAGTGAGGTTCCCGAACTGGACCATGCTGACCCGCTGGCCCACCACGTTGGCGAAGTACTGAAGGATGGCCGTCAGCTTGAGGATGGCGGTCTTTTCCCGCAGCCGCAGCCAGTGCCGGGCCACCAGGGAAAAGAACACTGCCTTGAAGTAGAGAATCAGCAGGCGCTCCTCGCGCGAGTATCGCTGGTTGACGTTGGCAGCGTTTTTCAGCAGGTAGGTCAGCGCGAGGTAGTCACACTTGAGCGTCATGCACACCCGCGCGTATTCCACCGGTGCTTCGTACTCTTCGAGAGCCTTCCGGACAACGGGGAATTCGAGCCGGTTGGCATTGACGATGGCCAGGAAGTACTCCTGGTCAAACTTCCGCCGCAGGATCCTCTGGCAGGCGACCTGGAAATAGAAGAAGAGCAGGCCGGTGGAGATCACCAGCACCAAAGACGCCATGAACATTACCAAAACCCCTCTCAGACTTCCCGGCTTGCGACCGCCGCCAGCTCCCGGGCCGGTTCTTTTCCGGTGCGGATGGCGCTGGGCTGCGGCGCCCGGGCAAGCGCGTAGAACCACGTCAACAACATTCCCATCGTGCAAAGCGGCCCTACGTACGGGTAGAGTATGTTGTAATAACCCTGGCCCGGTGTCAGGTGGACCAATGCGAAATTCGCCGCGGGGCCGGCGAACTGAATTCCCATCCCGCAGACGAGCAGCGTCAGCTCGTCATCCGTGCTCTCGATCCGCTGCATCAAAACATAGAGCATCGTGTTCAGGACTAGGCAGGTGAAGTAGAGGTTTTGCTGAAACTCGAAAGTGAAACGCGTGAGGAGCTGGTCGTAATATTTGGAAATTGTAAAGAGTGAGATCAGCAGGGTGAGCGCAAAAACAAAGGTCAGCAGCAGGCGAATGAAATGCCACATCTTCCGCTCGTTTGCGCAAGCCCGGCGGAAGAACGCGCACACGAGCAGGAAGGCCCCGAGGGTGAGCAGTACATCCGTCAGCCAGTAGAAGTAAGCGTACGCGCTCGAGGAATAGCCGTAATGGTAGAGGACGTACGACCGACCCAGGCCGTCGACGGCCAGCAGCAGGCCGAGGTAGAGGCACACCGCCAGCAGGTGCCTTACGCCCCGCCGCACCGCCAGATAGACTAGGAGGCCGGCTCCGAGCACATAGACGCCCAGGTAGACGCCGTATTGGACCGCAAGGCTAACGTACCGCAAGGTGAGCAACCCGGTTCAAACGCCCGGCGCGCTAGCTTTCTCCGGGTCGCTCACGCAAACCGCAGAAAACGAGCGAGCCTAACTGGGCATGCGCGGTGGCGGTGCACCACCGATCCCAACCGCGCTCGGCATGCGCGGTGGCGGCGCGCCACCGATGGCAAAAGCCTGCCGCAAACTCGAGCTGACCAGTACGACGAGTACCGCCAGCAGCAACGTCAAAATAAAGTTCTTCATCGCTCTCCTCCAATGTGGGTGAATAGGATGAGGACACCCTATTTGGAGGCAGAGCGTAAAGAACTATTGGTCGAAAGTCAATACAAATCTACCAAACTTCCGCCGGTTACATTGTGCCAGACAAAAGCCCAAAGTCAAGTCCCAAGGGGTAGTACGAAGGTACTTGGACAAATTGTCCGACCCGCGGCCTTAGCGCCACGAAGCCAACAGACACGAAAGCACATCCAAGCCTGCGGTGGGCCGGTTTCGTCGGCTGAGGGGGTGTTGGGGCTTCGGGAAGACCTAGCTTTCCCAACTTGAGATCCTGGCCCGAGGTGTACCGTCTGATCCGCCCGAGTTGACCTTGCATCCCCGTAATGACATCATACGGTGAAGAAAGAGAGGCAGAGGTTCCGGGGGTGCGCCAAATGAGACACTCGTTTGCAATGCGATGCCTGACGCTTTCGCTGGTGGCCGGGGCACTCCTCTTCTTCTCCGCCCCCGGCTTGACCCAGTCGCAGGACCAGGCGCCCAGCACCTCGGGCCCCAAGCCCAACGTGGGAGAGACGGTCCTCGTTCCCAAGAAAACCACCCCTGCCCCCGCGCCGCGACCGGAGGAGAAGAAGCCGGAGAAGATCAATCCCAACGAGATCTTTACGCTGTCGACCACCACGAATCTGGTGAATGTGGACGTTATAGTCGTGGACAACAACGGGAACCCGATCCCCAACCTGGGGAAGGTTAATTTCAAGCTTGCCGACGACGGCGTACCGCAGACGATCACCAACTTTTCCACCGGCGAAGCGCCCATGACCATTTGCATGCTGATCGAGTTCAGCAACAAATGGTGGGGGTTCCTGTATCTGGCGCTGCAGGACAGCTACGAGTTCGTGCGCGTCATCGAGCCCAAGGACTGGGTGGCAGTGGTCACGTTCGACATGAACCAGACGATCCTGCAGGATTTCACCCAGAATCGACAGGAGGTTGTCCAAGCGCTCGACCGGCTGCGCATCCCCGGTTTCAGCGAGATTAACATCTGGGACGCTCTGGCCTTCACCATCGACCGCATGAAGGATATCCAAGGGCGGAAAGCCATCCTGGTGATCTGCACGGGGATTGACACGTTCAGCAAGCTCACCTATAGCCAGATGCTCAAGATTGCGCGCACTTCGGACACTGCCATCTACCCCATTAGCATCCTGGAATTCGTGACCGTCCGCTACGGCGAGTCCATCGATGCACTGCAAGCCCGGAACGCTCTGCAAACCATTGCCAAATACTCCGGCGGCCAAGCTTATTTTCCCCGCTTCGAAGCCGAACTTCCCGACATCTATCAGCAGGTCGCGGGTCAACTGCGCATGCAGTACAGCTTGGGGTTTATTCCCACCAATCCTTCCAAAGACGGCAAATTCCACAAGCTCAAGGTTGAGCTCGTCGACCCCCAGGGCAATCAGCTCAAAGTAGTTGACCAGAAGGGGAAAAACGTAAAGTACCGCGTGGTTTCCCGGGAAGGTTATTACGCTCCCAAGTCCTGATGCCGGACCGCGGTTCCTCCGCCGGCTTTAGCCCTCGCCGCAGACTCGGCAGCTTCCTAATTTCTCTCGGTGTCTCACTTGGTCAAGCAGCTCAGCCCGGAAGGGGGTCCTCGCCTACCGTGCGCCCCGGGGCTTTTCGGCACGGCCGGTCAGTTCCAGAACGGGTTGTTGAGGGGGAGGCGGTTCGGGTCCGGCCACCTTTAAGGTGCGCACGCTCTCGTCGCAGGCCTGCATGTAGAGGTCTTCGTCCTCACGCCCGGGAGTGCAAGCGGCTTCCACAATCCGCTCGGGGGAAATCACCCGAGCGGTGAGCAGCATGGCGCGGTTTGCATACTGCCAGATCAAAACGGCGTCGCGATTGTTGATCTTGGTGCGCTCGAAATGGTAGCGGGGAATCTCCTGGTAAACGCCCTGCGTTTGCCACTTGGCCAGGACCTCGGGCGAGAACTCGAACACAGCGTCGGGATTCGGCTGCGAAGTAAGGGTCAGCGCGGGCGGGATACTCCAGAACTTGGGCCGCGTAATCCTCACCCCGCCGGGGAAATCCTCGACTCTCCCGTAGAGGCCCGCGGCGATCTGCATTTCCACGCCCAACGCGGCGTTCTGGTAAGGCATCAGCTCTAGGGTCTCCTCTCTCACGCGCTCTTGATGCTTCGGCAGCCATTTCACCAGAAAGTATTCGCCGCCCAAAGCTCCGCCGCCCACGAGCATGATCGCCAGCGCCACAATCAGTTGCGTCGGAATCGCTTTTTTCATACCAGGTCATCTTACCCGCCCCCGCAAGTCTCCGCAATGCGCTCGTGCTCATCAGGACGCTTTCTTCGCGAGCGCGCAAAGGACGGAACGGCTTTCAGGATCAGAGCGGAGCTGGGAAGGTGAACCGCTAAGCCAGCTTCAGTTCCATATTGATCGCCCCTGGGGCGGGATTCTCTCGGTAGGGCCCGATGCGCCGGAAGCCGAGCGACTCGTAGAGGGCGACGGCTTCTTGCATCGAGGGGAGGGTGTCGAGACGCATGCGCTGGTAGCCAGCTTGGCGGGCCTCCTGGAGGATTGCCTGTGCCAGCGCTTTACCCATTCCCTGGCCGCGGTAGGCGGGGCGCACGTAGAGCCGCTTCATTTCGCAGACCCCGTCCTCGATTTTCCGCAGGGCAACGCAGCCAGCCGCCTTGGTGCCGTCGAACGCGAGCAACAGGCGCCCCGCGGGTGGGGCGTATTCGCCCGGCAGACCAGCAAGTTCCTTTTCGAAACCTTCAAAGCACAGGCAGCTATCGACGGAACTCTCGTACTCCACAAACAACTCGCGCACCCGCCGCAGAAGTTCGTCCGAGCACGCTTGCAGAGTCATCATCAGGCCTCTCTACCTGTTAATCCGCCCGCGGTCGCGCTGTGCGTCACGGGTGCCCGCCGGGCGTGTGGGCTCGAAGATGATGGAACATCGGGGCCGGCAAGGGTTCACCTTGGATCCTAGCGAACGAGGATCAACGGTCTCGTTTTCTCGAGGACTTCGCCCGTCTCCTGCGCGCGGACCCCGCGCTCGCGCAGGGCGGCGACGAGGGGAGCCGCCGCCGGCGCTTCCACCGCGAGCAGCAGCCCGCCGGAGGTTTGAGGATCGAAGAGCAGATTGCGGATCTCTTCTGGAATTCCATCCGCGAACTCGACGCAGCCGGCGATGAATTCGATGTTTCTTTTCAGCCCGCCGGGCAGAAACCCCCGGCGCGAGTACTCAACTGCGTCGGGGAGTAGCTCGATTCTCGCGTGGTCGATTACCAGGCTGACCTTGCTGCCCACCGCCATCTCGCGGGCGTGACCGAGCAGGCCGAAGCCGGTGATGTCCGTGGCGGCGTGGACCGGGAACTCCAGCGCCACTTCCGCGCCGGCGCGATTGAGCGTGGCCATGGACTCGATGGCGGCGTTGACGGCAGCATCGCTCGCCGCGCCTTGTTTGAGCGCGGTGGCGATAATGCCCGTGCCGATGCGCTTGGTCAGCACCAGCCGGTCGCCCGGACGCGCTCCAGCGTTGGCGAGCACGCGCTGCGGGTTTACCAGGCCCGTCACGGCGTAGCCGAACTTGATTTCGTCGTCGCTGATCGAGTGCCCGCCAATCACTGCGCAGCCCGCCTCCTGCATCTTGGCGAGGCCGCCCTGGAGTATCTTCTCCAGAATGTCGAGCTGGTCGACCTTGTTCGGAAAGCCGACGATGGATAGCGCCGAAATCGGTTTGCCGCCCATCGCATAGACATCGCTCAGCGCGTTGGCCGCGGCGATCTGGCCGAAGGTATACGGGTCATCCACGATGGGGGTGAAAAAATCCACGGTCTGGACGAGCGCCAGGTCCGGCCCGAGACGATACACTCCCGCGTCGTCGGCGGTCTCGAAGCCGATGAGGACGTTAGGGTCGGATTGTTTCGGCAGCTTGCTGAGCACCGAGTCCAAAATACTTGGACTCAACTTGGCCGCTCAACCCGCCGCCTTCACCATCGCGGTGAGGCGCGTGCGTTCGTCCATACGGGATTGGATTATATGCTGCCTTCGGACGTTTCAAAAGCCGACGGTGGTGGGCTGCGGTATCATCATCCGCTGTCGATCGTCACATGCCTCCCGCTGAATCAATGAGCAGGCCGCTGAGCCCATTCCTGATCGCCATGGGAGGTGGCACGGGCTCGGGGAAGACGACCTTGGCGAAACGCCTCTGCGAACGGTATGAGCGCCTGGGTGCGGTGCTCGTGGACCAGGACTCTTACTACCTTGACCGCAGCCACCGAGGCGAGCCCGAGAGAGCCCGCGCGAACTTCGACGAGCCCGCGGCGCTCGACCACGACCTCCTGTTCGAGCATCTCCAGCGGCTCCTGCGCGGCGAGGCGATTGAAAAGCCGCGCTATTCATTCGTCACCCACACGCGCACGGGCGAGTTTGATCGCGTCGCGTCTGCGCCCCTGATTGTTCTCCAGGGGCTCTTCGCTCTCTGGGATTCCCGCGTCCGCGCCCTCGCGGGGCTCAAGGTCTATGTCGATGCCGCGGCCGACTTGCGGTTCATTCGCCGCCTACGCCGCGACGTCGAAGAGCGCGGGCGGACGTGGGACTCCGTCGTCGAGCAGTATCTGTGCACTGTCCGCCCGATGCATCAGCAGCACATCGAGCCGACGAAGGCATTCGCGGACCTGGTGCTCGACACCACCGACGAACCCCTGGAGGAGTCTGTCAGAAAGGTTTGCCAAAACCTGTATGCGGCGTGCCCAGCTCTGAAAGAATCCGCGCCCTCGCTTGAACTGCCGCCGAACCACCGATAGAATCTCCGAAGGTGAATTCGTTGAGCACGCGCCTACTTATTGTCCTGGCCCCTGCAACCCCCGCCATCGTGATTCAGCACAACATTCAATTCATCGAGGAGTTTTCCTATGTTCCCATTTCATGGTGTTGATTACGTCGAGATCGATTCGCTGTTCAGCGATGAAGAAAAACTCGTGCGCCAGACGGTGCGCGAGTTTGTGGAGACCGAAGTCCTGCCGCACATCGAAGAATGGAACCGTGAAGGCAAGTTCCCGATGCATCTGGTGCCCATGATGGCCGAGCTGGGCTTCTACGGCGCCAACATGGAAGGTTACGGCTGCGCGGGAATGTCCAACGTCGATTACGGCCTCATCATGCAGGAGCTCGAGCGCGGCGATAGCGGCTTGCGCAGCTTCGTGTCTGTGCAGGGCGCGCTGGTGATGTATCCCATCAAGGAATACGGCTCGGAAGAGCAAAAAGAGAAATGGCTGCCGCTGCTCCAGCAAGGCAAAGCCATCGGCTGCTTCGGACTCACCGAACCCGACTTTGGCTCGAACCCCGCTGGCATGCGGGCGCGCGGTGTGAAAGACGGCGACCACTGGATTCTGAACGGCGAGAAGGCGTGGATCACTTCCGGGACGATTGCCGATGTCGCCGCGGTGTGGGCGCGCACCGACGAAGGGGTGCGCGGATTTCTGGTTGAGAAAGGCACGCCGGGTTACACCTCGAAAGACATCAAAGGCAAGTGGTCGCTGCGCGCTTCGGTCACTTCCAGCCTATCGCTTCAGGATGTGCGCGTGCCCGCGAGCAACATGTTCCCGAAAGCCCAGGGCATGAAGGCGCCGCTCTCCTGCCTGACTCAGGCGCGCTACGGCATCGGCTGGGGAGCTATCGGCGCGGCCATGGCTTGCTACAACGAGTCGCTCGAATACGCCAAGATCCGCAAGCAGTTTGACGACAAGCCCATCGCCTCGCATCAACTCGTCCAGGCCAAGTTCGCCGATATGATTACGGAAATCACCAAGGCGCAACTGCTGGCGCTGCAAGTCGGTCGCCTCAAGGACAAAGGTCGCGCCGACTTTGCCCACGTCTCCATGCTCAAGCGCAACAACGTCAAGATGGCGCTCGACGTGGCCCGCGCCGCGCGCGACGTCCTGGGCGCCAACGGCGTCGCCGACGAATACCCCATCTTCCGCCATATGTGCAACCTGGAATCCGTCTTCACCTACGAGGGCACCGACAACATCCACACCCTCATCATCGCCGAGCGCGTGACGGGCATCCCGGCGTATAAGTAGGGGTGGGCTCGCCCTGGCCACGCGTTGAGCGCCGAGCTACGTGCGCAAGCTGCAAGCCACGAGAAAAAGGGACAGAAGCGCCCTTCTTGTTATGGCTTAGCGAAGCAATTCAGAATGCAGCGCTCTGTGTCCGTGTTCAGGAACGTTTCCCGCGGGGCTTTCCAATTCTTGGGTGGGCGCGAGTGGGTCGCTTCTTCCTTTCCCACCGAGGGGGCTCCTTCATTGAGATATCAGCAGTCCAAAGCGTCCGCCGCCGCCGCAAGCGCAGGATACGGCTAGGAGCCAATGAGGTGAGATTCAAGTCGGCGGTGGCGATTGAAACAGCAGTGCCCCCCACCAGCTGGCTGGCGGTGCCGAGGCCAGCCGTCCCGTCGGTCATTACAGCGTGCATATCTTCCAGACCCATACGTTACTCCGTCTAAGCGGTCTTCCTCGCCTGAATTCGCCACGCATCCTCAAGGGTTCGATGCTGAAATCCCTCAAGCTGGATGCCTTCCTTGGTGGTCCTAACTCGCTTGAACTCCCGCTTCGTGTGGAACACGTACGTGCAGTCGGAACTCTCAATGAATGCTCTATCGAACTCGACCACCTTGGTGGTCTGGTTTCCTAAGACCAGCTCGGGGTTGAAGGCTGTCGCAAGCTCCAAATCCTCTGCGTAAGCATCGTACAACGCCATAATCTCGGATTCAAGGGCTTCCGAACACTCTTCGACTTGGAGTCGGACATGATCTTTCGCCTCTTTTCGGCCCACCAGGTAATCGTGAGAATAGAGTTTTCGCGTCAGCGTTTCGACGATGTGGTTGATCCGACTCTCCTGCTGAGCTGAGTCCATATGAAAGCTCAAGAGCTTGCGCGCGAGCATGCCGATTTGTTGCTTGGCCCGATACACGTTCCCCAATGCAATCGGCCTCACGTCAGATGCCAGAACCTTTACAATTTCGGCGATATAAGCCTCTGCGTTTATCTTCGCCTCGTCACGAACCAAATCCATAAAAGAAACGACGTCCTCGACACTCAGCGGGAGGAAGTTGGGAGGTGCCCCAGGCACCTCGCTCGGCAGCGTCGGATTGAATGGCGAGTTCACGGTTGGATCCACTGGGCTAAGCTGGCCCATCTTGCTCATGATTATCCCGTTCGCCCCCAGTGCAATTAGTGTAGCGCTGCTGTACGCCTTGAATGGCACCAAAACGGTCAAGCTGTCGCAGAATTCCCGCAAAAGGTTGACCAGCCCCCAAGCAGCCATCGTCACTCCGCCTGTGCTGTAGATAAACAAATCGATTTCGGGCTGCTTACCCATGCGCGCCAAGACATCGTAAAACAACGGGATGATGTCCATTCCGATCCTTGTCTGCAGATCCGGCCCCCTGTCTCCTGTAACGTAGGCCAGGACCCGTGTATTCCGGGTCTTCTCCAGCGCCTTGATTCTCGACACCCGTTCCTGGAGGTCCATCAGGACACCTCTACTTAATGCGTAATCGGATGAAATCTTACTTACTTGAAAGTACAAATTCAAGTCCTGTTTTGGGTCAACAGGCTCAAGGGGCCCTCTCGGGCCGGCGTGGCAGGGATGGCAAGAAATCAATCCGCAGACCCGCAGGGTCTGCGCGAGCCGCGACCACCACTAGCCCCTCCTGAACCAGGAGGGGAGTTCAACAGGGAATACCCCTCCTGAAAAGGGAGGGGAGTCTGCCACTACAGATTCACCACCTTCATCGCCATTTCCGGGTATCGCTCGCCGACGGCGACGCCTTTAGGCGCAATTTCATCGATGCGCGCCAGTTCTTCCGGCGTGAGGACGACCTCAAGCGCGGCGAGATTCTCTTCGAGATGCGCGCGTCGCGTCGTTCCCGGGATTGGCAGCACATCCTCGCCCTGCGCCAGCACCCAGGCGAGCGCCACTTGTGCAGGCGTGCATCCCTTCGCTGCGGCCAGCGCCTGGACGTGGCGAACCAGATCAAAGTTTTTCTGGAAATTGTCTCCCACGAAGCGCGGCATGTTGCGTCGGCAGTCGTTAGGCGCCAGGTCGTCCACGCTTTGGATTCCTCCGGTGAGGAACCCCCGGCCCAGCGGGCTATAGGCGACGAAGCTGATGCCAAGCTCGCGACACGTCGGGATGATTTCATCCTCGGGGTCGCGGCTCCAGAGTGAATACTCCGTCTGCAAGGCGCTGAGGGGGTGCGTGCGGTGCGCGCGACGGATGGTGGCGGGCGCAGCTTCCGACAGGCCCAGAAAGCGAATCTTGCCTTCTTCGATCAGCCGCGACATCGCCCCGACCGTCTCCTCGATCGGGACGGTTCGGTCCACGCGGTGCTGGTAGTAAAGGTCAATCGTCTCGACCTTCAGGCGCCGCAAGCTCGCGTCGCACGCCTGACGAACGTACTCGGGCCGGCCGTTGATGCCGAGGAATTGGCCGTCCGGGGCACGGACATTGCCGAACTTGGTGGCCAAAACGACGCCGTCGCGTCGCCCTTTGAGGGCGCGGCCCACCAACTCTTCGTTCCGGCCGATCCCGTAAACGTCGGCGGTGTCGAGGAAGTTCACGCCCAGGTCGAATGCCCGATGGATGAGGGCGATGGATTCTTCATCGTTGGCGGGCGCATAGAAATCGGACATCCCCATGCACCCCAGGCCGATGGCCGATACCGTGAGCGGGCTGTGCCCCAGCTTGCGAGATTTCATCAAGTCCCTCCGCGCAGACACCTGGATTTCGGGTGGAATGATCAGCATAGCACCTTGCTTCGATCAACTTCAAGCGTGCTCTGCCTGAGGGGCCGGTCGCGAGGGCGGTTTCGCCGGTCACTTTTTTTCGGAACTGCAAGGTGGCCGTGGACGTAGAATTAAGTGAAGGTCACAAACGCCCCAGGAGTGTCCTATGAATACATCCCCTCAGCCTCCCCACGGGCCTGCTGCCCCGCCGCCGCCGCGCACGGGCAGCCATATCGTGATGATCGTCCTCCTGCTCCTCGCGCTGATCATCGTCGTGTCAGTGGCCACGGTCTGGGTCGGTCTTCGATTCATTACGCGTGGAGTGAGCGTTAATGTCCAAGACGG
>Ga0315280_10002295_pt1 | contig 31242 bp, 31 predicted proteins | sample YL17G06_40_MG_FD_203697 | JGI IMG/M metagenome (GOLD analysis project Ga0315280, IMG submission 203697) | Sediment microbial communities from Yellowstone Lake, YNP, Wyoming, USA - YL17G06_40 | ecosystem: Environmental > Aquatic > Freshwater > Lake > Sediment | place: USA: Wyoming | collected... | reverse complement strand
TAATCCTTCCTGGGGCGATGGCTTCCGCTATCATGAGGATGGTGAGGAATTGGGCGGAGAGGCGCAGCATCGGATGTCATCATCTTTCTATTGAGCATTAATGCATATTATTGCTTATTGTAATGAGCAATATTTATATACCGAGGAACCTCAAAAATAAAAAATCATAAAATATATATTTTTGTATGTCTGATAAAGGTTGTCAGAAATAGAGAAATCTTAAGCGTTGAGATTCTCCATTATGGTGACTTGCGATGAATCGTTGTAGTGGGTTATGTTTTGGTTTGCTAATAAGTCTGTACGATTAATCGAGCAGCCCAATAATCGTAATTGTACCAATAGACATATGATGATCCTATCGTTTTAACTTGAAGTTTAACATTATGGTTGCCAGGTTGTAGTGTCACGATGCGTTCAAGATACCAAGGGTGATACACTCCGTATTCGTCGATGAGAAGATCTCCGTATGTTGGGTCTCCATATGGAATGCCATCGACCATGAAGCGTAATCCAATATCACCATCGGAATAACTACTGCCAAAAGCACGAATGTCAATGACCTTATTTGTTGCAAGAGTAAAATTGAGAATGACACCTGGTACATCAAACCATGTATCTTGGCCTGAAATTGTTAAATTCGCATTCTGCTGTGCAAACCCAACATATGAGCAGACATTAAATCCATCCTGGGTGATGTTTCCCCCTCGTACATCGAGTTTTGCTGTTGGTCGTGTCGTGCCAATCCCAACGTTGCCTTGAATAGTCATTCCATCGTCCGGTGCTGAACCAAGATAATTACCGCCAACGGAGACACCGCTTGCAAAACCAGATTGATTCCAATACAGCCGTAAATTATAATGAGTATAATAAGGAAAATAATTTTTTTGACACCCTAACACAACAGCAACATCCTCCGGAACAACCACCAGACCAGTTTTATTCTCCCCGGTGACCACTAATTTCTCTTGTGGTTCGGTCGTCCCGATACCAACATTCCCTGAGGAGATCGCGAAGAGGTTCGGTGGATTGGACCAATAGTCCCAATCACGATTCAACAATCGAAACTTGAACAGACCCTTCAAGGGAGCCGGTAGTGGTGATGTCAGGTTGTACACTTTCTCTTGTTGTATTGTCTGCGGATTTCCTGATGTTCCGATGGCGCTCGTAAAGGTCACAGCGAGTAAAACGATGCAGGATCCTATCGCTATCACAAGCCTTCTTTTTCTAAAAAATGTTTGTTGCATGATTTTTTTCCTCCTTTAGATCATAAATAGGGACGTCTCCTATAAAAACCTATATATCAATTCAACCTACTCATTTTATACAATAAAAGGATATGAACCCGTATGAGAATCACCTGTCCCCGTTGTTCGCGACGGATCCGGTTGAAAAAATCCCGTCAGATGTTTTGCCAGTGTGGCCATGAGTTTGACTATAGTACCTATTACCGGGGAGAAACCCCGGTGTATCTTGTTGATGCGAATATTCTTATTTATGCGATACGAAACGATGCTCACCATGGAAAAGCGTGCCGAACGCTTGTGATGTCCTCAGGTCCGTTTCAGTTAGGGACGACCGAGACGGTTCTGTTGGAAATTAAACAAGAGCTTCCCTGGGCGCTGAAGATCTACACGGTAAAGGTGGTGGAACAAGAGCTGAAGGATCTCTTTACCGAAAAGACGTTCAAGCAAGCGTCCTTTGCGGATCTGTCGTTGATACAGGCGGCGCGCGAGCACCCTGAGATACGAGGGATCATCACCTATGATCTTGATTTTAAGAATATTGCGACTGCTGGTCTGGTTCGTACGAAAGAAGGACGGTTTTTTGTTGGTACTGCAGATGAGGTTCTCAAGAAGCATGGGCTCAAGTATGCGCAGGAAAAGAAGAAGGGGAAGAAATGATTTGGAGAATCTGTGGTACTGAAGAAACAGATAACCGTGATGGAATCTGTGATGATTGTAGGCTCGGTTTATTCTCAATGATAAGAATATTCCACCTGATTTCTTATCAGGGAATCATGAAGAAAGCACTTGAAATGAGTATCACAGGAGATGTTCTCTTAACCCAGCAACATCGGTGAAATACACCGTGCATCCATTCACGGTCATACGCCCGTGTTTTCCTTTATAGGTGACAACGAGTGCAGTTTTTGGATGATACGCCTCGATAAATGATCGTAAACCTCGTTCAATCTTCCCCGGATCGGCACGTAGTTTCACTTCAATCGGAACAACCGCATCGTTTTTCTCAACAACAAAATCAACTTCGGTTTTCATTTTTGTCCGCCAGTATTTCGGCATCACGCCAAGCTTCAGAATCTCAGTAAACACGTAATTCTCAAACAACATCCCGTCAGGTTCCGTTGTAAAATTCTTCATGATGATGTTCCGAAGCCCGGTATCGATGAAATATAGCTTCGGCTGTTTTATGATTTCTTTCAGTTTGTTCGTAAAAAAGGGGTAGACTCTGGCAATAAAATAGCTTTTCTCCATGGCGTCAAGATATTTTTTAATGGTTCGGAAAGACATCTGAAGCGAGTTTGATAGTTCCCCATACGAGATGATAGCCCCACTGCTTAATGCGAGGTACTTTGCGAACTCCTCGAGCGATCGGATGTCATCAATCGAGAATGTTCTTGCGACATCCTTCAAAAGCATCGTTTCGTACAAATCACCAAGGATAGTTTTTTTCATTTCACTGTCGTTTGTCAATACGACCTTGGGATACCCCCCGTACTGCATATGTTCCCACATCATTCGCTGTGCGATAACCGATGTGTCCGTTTTCTGTCCTTTCGCGATTAAGAATTCTTCGTACGAAAATGGATACAGTTTTACAATGGATATTCTGCCGACAAGATAGGAAAGGATCTCTTTTCCAAGGATAACTTCGGATGATGAGGTGATCCAGAGCTTTCGACCAGAATCAACAAGGTATTTTAATTTTCGTCCCGCGTTTGTACAGGATTGAACCTCATCGAGCACTGAGAAATCGTATCCCTCGAGATATTGCAGTTCAAATTTTTTTACGTCCTCGTCAAAGAGCGAGTGGACATCAGGGTCATCAAAGAGGATGTAGGTTGACTTGGTATGCTCCATCTGTTTTTTGAGAAAGGTTGTTTTTCCTGCTTGTCGTGCGCCAACGACCGCGACCATATTGTAACTTTTGATGATTTTATCGAACCTGTTCTTTATCTCTCGCTCAACGTACATACGAGTATCTCTATGCATACCCCCTATTTAAAATTTACTAAAATTGACATGTAGTTTAGTAATAGTAATACTAAAATTGACTTATGTGTTAAAAAAAGTAAAGAAAAACAACGAATTCTTGCGTAAGAATTCTCCGTTAATTCTCATTAAGATCTGTGGCACCGAGGAAACAGATAATCCTGATAGGACCTGCGATGGTTGTAAGTTTTTAATACTGAGTAATGATTGATGTTTTTATTATTGGAGATATGCTTCTAAAAAAATATCTGTTATGAGATTGGTGGTTTCCGGCGGGCGCACATGGGATATTATTGCAATGAATGTAAGAAGACCATTTCAATGGAGGAGTTTCACTATTCAATGAATAGATATAACAAAGCTCTTTGTAGTGATCATCAGCGTAGTAATAGAATAAGTGGGACTACAAAAGATTTACAAGACCTGGTGAGAAATAGACATAAAGATGAATTAACAAAAGAAATACCAACTTTGAAAACGATTAAGGATTGGATAAACGCAGATTTTGAAACCTGGGATAAAGTCATTAAAAAAGAGGATGATGAAAGTTATAGTATTAAAATTTCAGGGGAAGAGTTGAAAAACAGTTATTCAAAACGTATCAAAAATAAGGATACATCGTAGAATCAAAGGGGAATGTAGAATTGGGGAGCGGAAGATACTGTACGTAATTTGTAAAATCAGTGGGGTGAAGAAACTGATAACCCTGATTGGATCAAAAATTGATAAAGGAATTGAAAGAGTAGAGGGCGTTGGAGAAGAAGAAACGGTTGAATGTGAGTAAAATTCACAGGTTAAAAATTAATGTTTTATGTATACAGGTAAAAGATCTTTTGTTCGGAATACGGTGAATTGTTTCTGTGTGTAAAAGTGTGTATCATCACTCCAGATACCATCGGCTTTTATTGCGAGACAGAGGGCGATGAACGGAACATCGTTGATATCCTCGATGAGTGTTTTTGCTGTATTGAGAAATTCTTCATAGTCTTCTTTGGGAACAATCATGATGTGTTCAAAGATAAGAGAGAGTAAAAGATTGAATTCTTGATGAGTGAGTTTTGCTTTTTTCCGAATCGTCTTTTCGTATTTGGAGAGTTCTTGGAGGGTATGGTCTGGGGTGATGAACTGGAACATCGGAGTACTAATGATTCGTCGTGAGAGACTGTCTTTGATCATAGCTGCCATGATTTTGTTTGAATCGATGACGAGTTTCATTTCACCAGGCCATGTTGTTTGGCAATTCCTTGTTTTATTTTTCTTCCCAAGGTAAGCGCGTCTTTTTCGGTGAATTCACTTTTCGAGAGAAGGTTGTCCATGAGTTCGAGTTTTCGTGCTTGGGTCCATATGGCTTGTCGTGCGACTTCGCTCCATTTGATCTCCGAATGTTTTTTCATTATGTTGTAGAGATCTTCTGGTATTGCTAGGGTCATGTTTGTCATACGTTATTCCTCGTTAAGTATAATATGTGTGTTTACTTATTTAAGGTTTTGGTTCTCATGGATGACAAGACGCATGGTGGTATATGTTCTTCTTTTACGGGAGAAAGGGAGGGAGGAAGGAAAAAAGGAAAGGAATGGTAGATCTGGTGAATCTGTGGTACTCATGAAACAGATACACCCTATTAAGTGAAGTAGACCTGACAAGTTAATAATGTGCCCAATGAGACAAAAAGGATATAGATAGATATCGGAATTTACTTTCACTGATCCCTCCTATACCTATATATATGATGTGATTCATAAATAATTTCAATGCTTACCCAGGTGAGATTGGAACTCAATAATGAATTAGATGATACAATGAAAATGATGCAAAACCCTATTGATGCCTTTAATCAGTTAGCAACTAGTAGGGTGAATGATAGAACCCGATGCAGACTTCCCAACTCGACCTTGTCTATCGAGTTTAAAAATATGTTGGCGTTGAATGGTGAGGTAAAACCGGTTTTTTCCAATTTATCTGATGGATCAATAATCACATTATTTGATAAGACGCCTTTCCCGAGGAAAAAGGATGATGTAATCTGTCCACATTTTGTTGAGTTGAAATGGGCTAATGGATGTAATTTTGATTGCGCATGGTGCTATCTAAATGGTACGATGAGGTTTCGACCTAGGGGCAAAGAACCATATCTCAAAGAGAAAAACAAAATACTTGATCATATAAATAAATACCTTCAACAAAATACTGTTCCTTCTTTGTTGAATTCAGGGGAGTTGTCTGATTCTTTGGTATTTGAAGGTAATGGATCTGCGTTATCGAAATTCATTATTCCGTTGTTCAAATGCCAGGATAAACATAAGTTATTGATTCTGACGAAGTCCGCGAATATTCAGGGGCTTTTATCTACGAATTCACAGGATTGTGTGATTGTCAGTTTTAGCATCAATGCATTTGATGTGGCAAAACGATGGGAGAAGAAGGCACCGAATCCGAAACAACGGATACATGCGGCAAAGAGATTATATGATGCTGGGTATGCGATTAGAATGCGTTTGGATCCTCTCGTTCCGGTAGAAAACTGGGAACATGGTTACAAGGAAGTTATCGATTTTCTTTTTGATAATCTTATTCCTGAGAGAATCACACTTGGTTCGCTTCGTGGACTGCAAAGCACGATAAATTACTCAAAGGACCGGAGTTGGGTTAAGTATCTGAATGAGACGTCTAATTGGGGGAAAAAAATCGGTTTTGAAATCAGATTAAAGATGTATAAAACGATGATAGCATATCTCAAGAGACGATATAAGTATACCAACATTGGTTTATGTAAAGAAACGATGGAAATGTGGGATAAATTAGGGATGAATTACCAGGATATAAAATGTAATTGCATTCTATGATTTGCTACGGTGGCTACTTTGACGAAGGGAAAACCGCATAAAAGCGATGAAGAATTCTATGATGAAAGAATTCGATTTTTTCTTGAAAATGGTTCAATATTTCAGAAAATCTGTCCCACGTGTGTCGATGAATATAACGATCATTCCCTATTGAAACTCATTAGTATAATGTATTGGATTGGTATCTTTTCTCCCATAGTTCATCGACAACTTCGAGATAATTTCGACTATCGAATTGCATATGTTGATTCTATGGCAGGAAGTGGTGTTACTATGGCAAAACGAGCTAACGATTATTTTTGTGGGAGTTGCCCTGGTGCACTTTTATCTGCTATAAAACACAATTGTCCTTTTGATTTAATGATTGCTGTGGAAATCAAGCCTGAAAAAGCAGATGCCTTAAAACAAAGAATTAATACAATAACACCGCAACCAAACATAACTGTTCATACGAAAGATATTTTGGAAATATCGCAAGATATCGCCCAAGAACTACAAAAAAGAACAATATCGTATATTGTGATAGATCCTCAGGCACTTAAAGGAATGACGTGGGCAGGTATCGGTCCTCTTCTGAAATGCAAAGGCGATGCGATGGTCACCTGGTTCGAAGCTGAAGCATGGCGTTTGAGACGTGCTGCAAGCTCACCAAAAGAACATCAAGCTGCCGAGGCAAGCAAGGAACGGTTAACAGAATTACTTGGAGAGGAATGGAAAAATGTGCAATCGGCCGAAGGCTTAACTGATTTATTCATTAAAAGAGTCATCCATGAATGCGGTAAAACTGCATATGCACAAGTTAAGATTCCTCGTTTAGATGGTGGTTATTATTGGATGATTCTTTTTACAGGAATGCCTAAGAATCCGCAGAAACTTGTCGATGAATGGAAAACGAATGTCGATCGACGGATAAATTCAGTTTATGGCCGAGGTATTCCTTCATTATTGGATGTTAAAGCTGGAAGAATATCTACCTTGAAAAATTGGATTAAAACTGAGTAGTTATCAAAAAATAGTTATGGCATGTAAAATCTGTAGTGTTGAAGAAACCGATGACCATGATGAGATTGATGATCATAACCAAGGAGGTATTCTATGAAACAAAAAACAATTACAATAGAAGTTTGGAGAGGTGTTGTATCAGAAGTAAAAAACCTTCTAAAAGGTTGGACATACGAGATAGTAGATTTGACCGAGCAGAAAATAACATAAGCAGATAATGATCTGTAAAATCTGTGGTCCGAAAGAGCCAGATAATCCGATGCGGTCTGTGATGATTGCAAGTTCTGTATTGTTATACAAAAGGATATCTCTCCAAATTTCTAGGATGCGGTGGAGTAGGGTCATACGTTAGGGGAAATTGAATGAATAAAAGAAACACCAATGGTGAGGTGAACTGGTATGAGAATTACCTGCCCCCGTTGTTCTCGACGGATTCGTTTGAAAAAATCCCGTCAGATGTTTTGTCAGTGTGGCTATGAGTTTGACTATAGCACCTATTTCAAAGGAGAAACCCCGGTTTATCTTGTTGATGCGAATATTCTTATTTATGCGATACGAAACGATGCTCACCATGGAAAAGCGTGTCTAACGCTTGTGATGTTCTCAGGTCCGTTTCAGTTAGGGACGACCGATGCTGTTCTTTTGGAAGTTAAGCAAGAGCTTCCCTGGGCGCTTAAGATCTACACGGTAAATGTGGTGGAACAAGAGCTGAAGGACCTCTTTACCGAAAAGACGTTCAAGCAGGCGTCCTTTGCGGATCTGTCGTTGATACAGGCGGCACGCGAGCATCCTGAGATACGAGGGATCATCACCTACGATCTTGATTTTAAGAATATTGCGACTGCTGGTCTGGTTCGTACGAAAGAAGGACGGTTTTTTGTTGGTACTGCTGATGAGGTCCTTAAGAAGCATGGGCTAAAATATGCGCAAGAAAAGAAGAAGGGGAAGAAATGAGGTGGAAAATCTGCAGTACCGAAGAAACAGATAAATGAAAGAATCATCTTCTAAGTTATCTTCAATTATTCATAACTGTAGAAATCATAAATTACTTGAAATCCTTGAAAAAGAGAATTAATTTCTCTTGTAAAGACACTGATTTCCGCTTTGAAATTGTCGAAAGAGAGTCATGAAACGACCTTTTAAAATGACAGAAAATGCACAATGAAAGACTATTGTGATTCGGAGATAGCAATTGTTAATGAATTCTAATACCATCAACATTCCACTCTTCATTATTAGAAAATAATCTTATTCCTCCATCATGACTGATTGCTAGCACTACACCCATATTTCCTAATCTTTTAGCAGCTCGATGTCTGGCTCCTCCCTCTTCGATTTTTCCTCCTTGTTCACGAACCATCGCTGAGGTCATTAATAATTTTCCGTCGATATTAAAAATTGTAGCTCCATCCTGTAGTGCAGCATTCATTAATGCTCTTCCAATCCCTTCACTCATTAGAACATTTTCACCAATTACTTCTCCTTCTTCGTATCTTCCATTTTTTAATGATTGACAAATAAGATGTCCATTGGAATTACTACTTTGTTGTTCGACATAAGTTTTATCAAATGTAATTTCGTCGACAATTGCTAATATTCCACCATGCCAATGAGTGGCCATGTGATATGCCAATCTTGTTATTCTATCAATGACATTCGAGTTTATGGTTTTTCCGAATTTTTTATAGGCTATTTGTCCGATCGTATCAGACCAAGATCGATAATCAACTATATGCCAGCCTCCATCATAGAATTCGAAAATCGGATTTGATTGTTGAGCTATCGTAATATGTCTGTCTCTTTTCAATATTAAAGAAATAAATTCTTTTAAATTAGAACAAGGATCTTCTTTTAAATCATATAATTGAGCAAGGGGCGCACCATTATGTTTTGAATAAAATAATTTAACATAACCTCGACCGGCAAGACCTTTAATTAAATTCTTCCCTGATGTTACAGCTATACCCCTTCCAAAAACATTTGCCAATAATCCTATTGGAATATTTGGCATCGATTCTTCCAATTCATCGAAAGGAAGGTATATTTCCAAAGATGGCGCTTCTCTTTCTTCGGTCGTCTCTCTAATCCAAAAAATACTTTGTAATAATTTTCTGTTTGTATCTCTTAATTCCTTAATTTTTCTTATTGACTTTTTTTTTGATTCAGGTTTTTCATGAAAAATGCTTATAGTCCTCGACAAAGTAGTAAAAAGAAAAGGCGCTTCATATTTTACTAATTCTCTGGTTTCTATAAATTTTTCATAAAAAAGTAATTGAAATGGTGAATAGAAACCTTTACTTATTCTTTCAATATCTTCCCATTCGGGAAAAATAAATGTCCAATCTAAATCATTTTGTCTTATTGAATTTGCAATATCATAATGTATTTCTTTTCTACTCATTAATTCATCGACTTTTTGCCAAACTTTTTTATCTTTTACTCCCGTCATTTGTCTAAGGATCTCAATTTGCATTTCATTGAATCGATATTTTTGGATTTTTTCCGGCATGAAACACCCTATCCTTTTGAGAAATTGATTCCTTTATCTTTCAATTCTCTTTGCAAAGGATTCATTACTCTATTCCTAGAAGTGTAATAGCTCCAGGCCTTTTTCAGTGCCTTATCTTGTTCATCAAGTGGTGCCTCTTCCTTTCTTAATCTAAGGTAATCGCTAACATATTCTGCTTGAATTTCCATTACCTGTTTATATGCTCTTAAAATATCTTTGATCAGATTCCAGTTCGGTTCTTCACAAGACATAATAGATTTAGCAGATTGAAAACCATTTTTAAGATCTTCTTTCAGTTTTAGCATCAATTGCCCTAATGACACGATACACCAATATTTGCAACCAACTTTTGTTGCAGTTAAATTTTTATCTCCTTGTTTTTCTAATAATTCTTTAGTAAAAAAGATACCAGAAAAAATAGCCCCAAACATTCTTACATTATTTATTTCAATATCTCTTTCAGCCCCAATATCATCATATGGTTTTTCATGACATAGAGGTTGAATAAACTCCGCAAGACTGCCTGCAGTTATTGGTTTATAAACAATGTCATATTCAGAAAAATTTAATCTTTTTCGCAATGTTGGATATTCATTAAGATTTATTTTCTCTCTTTGACCTAAACCAACAAAAGGATACCAAGATCCTTCTTCCTCCTCATCAAATGCAACTAATCCAATAATTCTGCCTATTGTAAAATCAAAATTTTTATCGATAAATTCAGTTGCTTCAATACTATTAATAATTCTTTTTTCTTCGGGCATTCGTCCTTCTGATGCTTCAATTTCATCTCTCCGTTCATTATATATATTTACAATAGCTTTATAATATTCTCCTTTTTTTAGCTTTTTTCTTGTTTTATTTAAATAAGTGGCCATTGCATGAAGATCTGACTTAGGAAGTCCAAAAAATATTTTTAGATCTATTATTGCATCGCTTCCCCATTTTTGATCATTTTCTGCGAGTTGCTGAAGAGCCTTAAACCTATGTCTTCCATCAATTAAAACAACAACCTCTTCATCCTTTCCCCTTTTTTCTAAATATGCACATGTTAAGGGGGAGAATAAACCCATTGTATATATCGATGCTTTTAGCTGGTTAGTTTTCTTTTGATCTGGTTCACGCGGATTAAATCTGGGATCGTTAAAAGTCAAGGTCTTTAGTGGTACAGAACATAATACATATTCCTTTACCTGTTCAACATTCCCCGGCCAATAACTTCCAGATGATATGTATTTTACACATCTTTCCTTTATCCAACTTTCCAATTCATCTGGAATTTTTTTTTCTAATACCATAAACTCCCCAATTCCTTTAACTTCAGCAAGTTCTTAAATATTTATTAACTATATTGGTATATCTATTGTTACATAAAATGAATCAAATAAATTTTTACCCTGTTGTTCATCTATTAACTGGTCCTCCAGGACTAGAAAGAAATGGTGGTATATGGAAAATAATAAAGAAATATATTAATAGAGTTCAAAATCCAACATTTTTAATGGTTCAAGCATTACATTTCACTACTTACCAACTTGGAGAAAAAGCCTGGGATGGATGGTTTTATTCCTATAATTGTAATCCTCAAATTAAGAAGGAATTAAAAAGATTATATGGGGAAGAACTACAACTTTTTATTGATAGTGGGGGTTTTCAATTACTGTACAATGATACTATTGATCTTTCAAAATGGGATATTAATGCTGATGCAGAGGGAATACTTGATCTTCAACTCAAATTTAATCCTACATCCATTGCTAGTCTGGATTACCCAATAAATAACGGTTTATCTGAAAACCTAGCAAAAGATAGAATGCTTAAGAGTATTGATAATTGTATTGCTTTATTGGAACTACTAAAAAATAAAAAACAAAAATCTTTTCCTTTTTTAGTAGTACACGGAAGAAATCCAGAAGAAATTTCTTACTATATGAAAAAATTAAATTCAGAATTAGTAAAAAATAAATTAAATAAAGAATCATTTGGTATTGCTTTAGGCAGCCAAGTACCGCTATCTTCGAATCCAAATATAATTATTAATAATGTTAAGAATTTGAATAGATTAATTACAAAATTTAAAATGGAAAATGTACCAATTCATATATTTGGAATTGGAGATTCATTGGCAGGAGAAATAATCAGAAACGCAGATAATAATTTTAAACTCTCATATGATAATTCTACTTACGTCCAAAATGCTCTTAGATCAAAAATGTATTCTCCTCATCTTAAAAAATATTCAAATTTTGATCATTCTTTAATTAGTAAATGCCCGTGTTATGCATGCGAAATTTTACGTCAAATAGAGCGCGAAAAGCTTCTTCATAAACTTACACAAGCGCCAGCTTACAGCAGAATCATTAGGAAAGATGGAAGCCAACTTATCAAATCAGATTTTCTTGGTTTGATTGCATTGCATAATTTATTTTGGACCGATGACAGACAAAAACTAATTCCACAAAAAATTGATAAAAAGAATGACATAAAAATCCCATCTAAAAAATCTAAACAAATTAAAAATGTTTACCATTTTCCTTTAACCGGTTTTACTCCTAGAAGTAAAAATGTTTTATTTCTTCAGTGTTCTAAGAAAAAACCTTATTCCTCTAGCAAATCACACAAGATTATTATAAATGAATTACGAAAAAATAATTTATTTTTTAACAAACATTTTGATATAATTACTTTAAGTGGATTATATGGACCTGTTCACTGGAATGATGAGGAAAAAGAGGAGATATTGAATTACGACTATAAACTTAGCAATATTACATCTGTTGATCATATTGAAAAAATAAGATTTGTTACTTCTCAGGTACTAAATGTTATAAAAAGAAAATATGTAAAATCTTATGGACTTTTACCCAATAAACATTATGAAAAAGCATTTTCAAAAACATTAAAAAATTTTGGTGTTGAAGTTTTTCGAGATAATAATGAATTAGTAAATAAAATGATTAAGGACTGCAGAATATGATAATATGAATGTACCGCCAAGAGATCATTTTCTGATTGAGTTTTATAACAATGTTTGGTTGAATATTAGAAGGGCTGAAACCTCTTTATGGACGTTATTTTCATTTTATTTCCCGATAGTGGTAGGTTTATTGGTATATAGGGAACAAGTAGGGATTACTGTTATTACTTTTATTATTGTTCTTGTTAGTTTTATTTTTTCAATATTCTCTTTCAATCTGAATCTCTGGTACATAAGAAATCTGAGACTTACCTCAAGAGTCGAAAAGGAATGTTTAGTAGATAACGATTTTGATAAAATTATTCTACCGAAAATATGGTAATAATAAGACTTAGTTTAATTTATTCGTAGTGATCGGTATCGAGTATTTTACCTAATGAATAATATGTTGAGAACATCGGATTTGATAGTTGATCCCCGTCTCTTACCGTGTGGTAACATTCAGGACATAACGGATTGGATTTATTTTCACTGACATAGAGGTTTCCGCATCTAACACACGTATGGATATTACTTGGTTTTGTTGAATGTTTTTTTGCTATTTCTTCTGTCTGTAACTCTCTTACTTTGTTAAAACATTCCTTTGCTTCTTCTTTTCGTCCGATTTTTTCTAATGAGAATCCTTTTCCTCTCCATAAAACGATATCTTTTGGGTTACCGTTTAGAGCTCTATTAAAACTATTTATTGCGCTTTCGTATCGGTCGAGATGATAGAGAAGAACTCCTCGTCTTCCCCATATAATGGTGTCTTTTGGATCTAGTAATAATGCTTCCTCGTAGCATCGTAATGCATCTTGATATTTTCCTTCATCAGCTAGTTTCAGTCCTTTTTTATACCAAGATTCTTTGTTTTCGTTGACGATTTTTCCTCCCCCGATTTTGTTATTCGATTTTTTCTTTGGTTATTTTTGCACCTATTTGTGCGATAGTTTCTTTTATTTTATTTTTTATGGTGTTTTCTGTAACTCCTTCTGCTTGATCAATTTCAATTTCCATGTTGAAATTAAATGCACCTACTTCTCTACTAAGTGGCATAAGTACCCCTCTGCTGAGATCAGCGATCTTTGAGGAGGGGATTCCTTCTATTCTGAGTGATATTTTTTTGTATCGTGCTAAACCATCTTTTTCTCTATCAGGTGATTTTTCTTGTCCAATTACTGGACTTATTATTTCTCCTATTTTTGTTCCTTCTTTATATTCAATACCTGTTCGTAGAGATGATGCTATGTTTTTTGAGAGAAGAAGTTCTCCATCATTAAAAGATATTGAATTTGTGGGAATATTCGATTGGAATTTCAGAGTATCTCGATCGATTTCTTCTTTATTTAGATATGCTAAGCCGAATGCTCCTTCTACAATACCTTGCTGGATTGATCGTTTAATTACTTCAGTTGATTCAGGGATAACAAATGAAGGATCCTTGTAAAATTGGTCAACGATAATCTTTGTTTCAATTCTTTCTTTTCCCTCTAAAAATTTTGTAAGGATAAACCGGTAATGGAGATTTGTAACGAGTCGTTCTCTTGATTTTAACTCCATTTTGTACCAATTGGATAGGCTTTCTTTTCCCACTGTTGGTTGACCGAGCGGGATTTTTTCTTTCCCTATCATTAATACATTATACATTCGTCTGGCGTTGTATGAAAAATCGTCTCGTATTCGTTTCATTCTTTGGGAGATTTCTGATGCTTTTTCTCCCAGACCCATTTCTTTATTTGTTTTTATTTCTTCGTCTATTTCTTGGAGGGCTTTGTAGGTTTTTACTTCTTCTTTAAATGCACCAAATCCTGCGGGATCGGGCATAGCGAAAATGAGTGTGTTTTTGTATGTTCTAAATGTATTCCCTCGTTTTTCTAACCATTTCTGTGGTGTATCATCTTTTTCATTTGGTTGTAAAATCACCAGTTTAATTTCCCGGTTATCTGGAACATCTTCTGATCCAGTTGGCCAGAGGAATGTTTGAAATGCGTTTCCAATTTCTTTCTGAAGGATGTTTCGCATTTCTTCTTTGTATGTGATGTTGTAAAGTTCTTTTTTATCAAGAATCATTCTGTTCAGATTTGGAATTTTAGAGAAACGGTACATCTCTCCTTTTTCATTGAGATACCAGAGGGATTTGTCTAGTCGTTGAAGAACTTCGGTAACCATGGATGGGATGGTGTCAAGATGCATAACGGTAAATTTTATATTTTCAAGTGTCGCACCTTTTTCTGATTTATCTCCTGAAAACGAAAAGAAAAAGATAGATGTTGAGATACGTTCAGCAAGGTGCTTCCAGTTTTTGTTTTCTTTATCAAGTTCAATTGATTTTGCTTTGTGTCCCGAGATGTCAGAGCCGATGATACCTTCGTATTCAGGACCTATATGTTTGAGAAATTCTTGTCGTACCGATGGTGTAGCTAATTCGATGTCTGATGGAAGGATGATATCGATGTTTTTTTCTTTGTTATAGAGATCTTCGATGACATTTGCTAGTAGTCGGAGAACGCCTCGTGTTCGTTGAAAAGTTGTGAATGTTCCCCATTTTTCATAGAGGATGTCGATGACTTCTGGATGGAACGGATATGCGAGCGTCATTTTTCTTTTATAATCTGCGTCTTTTGCTTTTGTGGAAAGTTCGTCTTTCTGTTTCTGATACAGTTCGATATAATTCAGGATGATTTCATCCCGTGCTTCAGTATTCGTTACACCTGAGAACAATCGCCGTTGGATAATTGAATAAATTTCCTCTCCTTTTACAGTTGTTTCAATCGCTTCTATTCTTCCAAATGTTTTTTCCAATTTTGCAAGTGATTCTTCTTTTCGTTCATTGTAATCTTCAAGATAGCTTGAAGGCAGAGTGACGATAAGCATTCCTTTCTTCAATGATGAAACAGTCTCAGTTAACTCCTGGAAAAACGCGTGTGTTTGTGATGATAAATTGGTTTCTTGGTATTCGACTCCTCGTGCTTTTGTAATATATTCTAACACTTCATCGAAAAGGATGATGAATGGTTCACATTTTTCTAAGAATTCTCGTAGTTTTTCTTTGCCTGGAGCTACGCGATCTGTATCGTTCTTTTCGAATTGTTTGTATCCTTTTTTTCCTTCAAGCTGGTAAGCGATTTCTCCCCACAGAGTTCGTATAGTGATTCCTTCTCTCTGATTTCCTTCAACTGGGTTAAGGTGCGTACCAACAACTACAGCAACTTTGGCATTGATTAACGATAATCCTTTTGGTAATTGGCTTTTTACTTTCGCACCGTTTTTTAGATAGTGATAGATCGAGATAAGTGCATGGGTTTTCCCACCGCCGAATGGGGTTTTGATTTCGACAACAGAAGATCCTTTTCCGTATTCTAATTTGTTATAGACCATTGATAGAATTTTAATAATTCCTTCTGTAAAATAAGTTTTTTTAAAGAACATCGCTGGTTCGTTATAATCAACTGGAGCTTTTCCAAAAGCAACGTCGCCCAAATCTGCTGCGAAAATTGCTTCATCGAAGTTCCCTTCTTTTATATCTTCATGTGGTTCAACAATATCATACCATGTTGTCATATTTATCTCACTCCATATTGTTTTAAATCAGTCTGAAATTTCTGGGTTTTTACTTCAGCTCGTGCATAAGTATCGATTCCAAGTAAAAATCCTTCTAATAATTGTTTTTCCTTGTTGCCATTCTTTAAGGATTCTGCGACTGCTTGACAAAATTGTTTGAATGCTGGGTTATTTCCAAAACCAGTTTTTGCAAGAAGTTCTGCGATTTCATCTTTTTTACCTTTTTTCCAGAGTAAAAGAGTTTTATGCATGACGTCAACCATATTTTTAATCGATTCGATATCGCTTCGTTCCTTTGGTCCTAAGACGCAAATGGTAGAACCATTTTTTTTCACAAAACCAGCTGGTCCCCAAAGATCTTCCAAGCTTATACCACTTGCACTCGCTAATTTTCTTGCATCGTCATATTCTACAATATTATCTTGATAGGTCCATCTGTAGGCAAGGTAAAAATCTGATTCCCTGTCGATGTTAGCTGAAGAGGCATTCTTTAGAAGTTTTCCAACGATAAAATCTGTAGAGGCTGATCTAATATAGTCTAACAGTTCACTAGTTGTTACTTGTTCACCTGATAATTTCTCAACTCGCTCATATTGACTGAATATCTCCATGCCAGGACCAATTGCTGAGATGAAAAAATCTCCTCCAGCAATGCCTTCGTCCCAGAACTGTTGAAGTTTTTCTTCAATTCTTTGTTTAATTTGTGGTTGTATTTCACTATAAAATCCAACTTTTTTTCTATCTATTTTTCGACAAACCATATAAATGGATGAAGCTAATGCTGCTGATCCCTGGCCTCTCAATCTACCAGATCTTTCAGTGTGTAATGGCCAAGAGGCAGTAACTACTAAACCCGCATTAACTAAAGAATTTAGCATAGTTTCCCACGCAGTAGTTGTTTTGTGTGCATAGACTATTGTGGCTATACCATTTGGTTTGAGAATACGATGGATCTCCTTAAATGACTGAGATATCATATTCTCAAAAAATTTATCAGGATTTTTCTGTCTCATCGGTTCTGCTATAGCTTCTTCTGACTTTGGTGTTAATGGTGTAGAAAATAAATCTGAAAAATAATCACCAACACTTCTTTTTAACCATACATAGAAGAAATCTGATAAATCTGAATATGGCACGTTATCGTAATAGGGAGGATCTGTGAATACGGCATCAAAAGTATTATCTGGTAACTTAATGTTAGTTGCGGAGAAATTTGTGATAAACACATTTTTTTTTTCCAAATTATTGAAAGATTTTGATGCAAAATCAATAAACTCTACTAACCAATCAATCTGATTCTCCCAAGCTCTCGCGGATCCTTCTAAAATATTATTTTCTAAATAATCCCACACTACAGGCAAAGCCTGCCGCCCGAATGTTCCAGCAGGTTTTTCTCCTACAGGAATCCAAACATTTTGTTTTGAATAGCTATCAATAATTCTATCCAACAAAATTCCAAGATAACCTATGATAGCTTTTGTCGCGTCATCTGTATCTATTTCATAATTATCCAACGAAAGAGATATGCAATCTTTTTTAATCTTATCTTGATTTTTTTGTATTTTTTCAAGGATAGTTAAAATAACGGCTTTTTGTCGGCTATTGAATAATTCTCCCCATTCCTGATTGACTGTATATCTTTGTGCATCAATACCATAAGTACCAATTGGTGCTATTTTTTCATCTGGAATCGGAGAATCTAACCATGTCCAATTATTTATCTTTTCTTTTAGAAAATTTTCTGATTTATTATAAATTTCCAGATCATTTTCAGTGGCAATTCTATATTTTTTACCATTTTCACTTGGATTATTAAGAATAACCACAGCTAATCTTTGACCCATTTTTCCTTGGCTTGCAAGTCGGCGCGTTAAGTTAGCTTTTGTTATTTGCTCACAAACTAAGCATCTGACATCAGCTCTGTTTACCGTTCTTTCTTGTGGATCAAATCCTCCCATTTCCCCTTTAATTATTTCAAATTCAATGGTCTTTTTTTCTTTGTTAATAATAGGTTTATACGCCACTTTAATATTTTCTTTATTAGCTAACCAGAATTGTCCAACTAACGGAATCTCAGCTCCACAATTTGGATTCTGACATGTGATTGTTCTTGTCCAAATATATCCTATAGGTATCGACCCATCTTGTTCTCTTGGATAAAAATGACATGTTTCTTGTGTGACTTGTTCAAAAACTATTTTTGCCCATTTTTTAAACATATAAATTAAAAAATTTATTTTATTAATCTCACCGTCAATCCCTGTTTTTCTATTGGGATTTGATATTAAAACTCCATATTTTAATGGCCATTCCAATGTAGCTTTTTCGATAAATACTGCAACTGGATTGTAATCATTTGAATACGTTTCACATCCCAATCTCAATGTTTCAAAAGGTATTGATCCTCCCCCTGAGAAAGGATCTAATACTTTTGGAGTGTTATTTTTCCATTGTTCTTTTATCATCTGTCGAGCCCTTTTGATGTTCTCATCATTGCCATCTTCGACTGCTTCCCATGGAGAGATTTTTTTGATAAGTTCTGTTATTTCATTTCTCTTTTTTGGATCATCTGGCAAATCGATTAGCGCAGCAAAATTTGTCGCTCTACTTGATGCTAATGGACGCCGAGCCCACCAAATATGTAATGTTGAGGGATGACCATGTCTGATACTTTTTTCCCTTGCAGATTCCGCTGAAATCTCTTTTAATGGTAAATCCCATTCGATAAATCGTTTTTTCAACCTTTCACCTTTTTCACCAATGTCTCTTTGGGAATGATGTAACCAGTCGCATAGATGTCCTCATCGACCATGAACATTTTTACAGGATTCTGAAACTTTTCAAGTTTCGGTTTTGATGTTCCTGCAAACGAAACAACATACAACCAATACTTATCTTGGAACCGCTTCGCTTTTTTCCATTCATTCGCAGAAAGACGAATAGATCCATCCTGTGCTCTTGCCTTTACTTCAATATATCGGATATCTTCAAAGGTTCCCTCTTCACCGTATTTTGTCGAACGAATATCAAACCCGAGATTATCCCTATGAACATCTTCTGGAACCCATCCTTGTTCTACTTCATGTTTCGTTGCGTGTTCCATTCCTGCTTGTTCGATTTCTTCATCTCGAACCATCCCAGGACCAGAAGGAGTCGGTTTTTCCGAATCGTTCTTCATACGATTCATAGGTAAGATCGCTGCAGCACCAATAACTCTTGGTTCTGAAACTGTTAACTGCATTTCTAACTCTATTTCCTGTTTCAATTTTGTTTGTTTTACTTCCAAATCAATTCTTTTTTGATCCTCATTACGAATCGCAAGATTCATATCTTTTCCTGCGTCCAGCTGTTCCTGATAATGTAGTAATTTATCATTTGATTCTTGGAGAAGATATTCAAGGGAACGTAACCCATATTTCTGTTTAATTTCAGATTCTCGTTCCCTCCTTTTCTTAATTTCTTCCAGATAAGGAAACATCATTTCAGTGACAACATATCCTTCAATTTCATTTTTCTTCTCAAGATTGCGTTTCAAACTTTCACTCACACCCGCATCATCGATGGGTGCGAGATCCCAAATAACCGACGGACTCATTTTTAAAAGTCCACCTTTCATATCCTGGAAAAGACAAAAAATCCGTTTCCCAGCAATTTGACCTAAACCATCGGTGAGTTCCCCTTCAATAAACCAAAGAATTCCTTCCATCGCATTCGTTTCATCACCAAACACCGCAAAGATATCGGAATGACCAATTGTATCAATTGCCTGTTGATTCACGGATTCAAGCAATGGATGGCCAGGAGCAACATATTCATACGCTGCATGGGCTTTTGCTTCCTCCTTATTAAAGGTGATATTGACATAGGAAGGTTCAACCCGTCCAAATCGAGACTTAAAATCATAATTATCATTCATTTTACGAAGATCATAGGGCACTTTCATAATTTTATAAGTGTTCCCCTCTTTCTTGTAAATCCCACCAAATCGCTCAAACGCCCGAAGGAAATAATCTTCAATATACTCAGGCATTAAACGATTTTCATCTGCTTCTTTAATCATCTGACTAATGCCGGAATAATCAATGTGTTTTGTTGCAAGACTTGTTAAAAATATCTGATCCATTGTTTTTTTGAGAGCGCTAGGATTAATGTGATCAACCATATCGTAAATATCTTCCATCCGACGTTGACCTGTAATAGCATCTCGCAGTATATCTTCTAAACTACTCCCAGGAATTACTTCTCCAATAACATCAAAAACTCGATCAGAACCTAAAGCAACCCGCATACTGTTTAACTTTTCAAATAGTCGTTCAAGAATCTGTCCTTCCCGTGTATCCTTACTGACCATATTGTAAATAAAAACTTCCTTATCCTGCCCATATCGATGTATTCTTCCCATTCGTTGCTCTAAACGATTAGGATTCCATGGAATATCATAGTTCACCATTAGTGAACAAAATTGTAAATTGATGCCTTCACCAGCAGCTTCGGTCGCCACCATAATTTGTGTCTCATGTTTGAACTTATATTCAGCTTCAATTCGAGCATCCATATTCATACTACCATGGATTGTATTGACCTTATAACCCCAATATTTCAACTTCTCTATAAGAAAATCAACCGTATCTTTAAACTCAGTAAAAATCAACAGTTTATTATCCCCGATATTAGAAAGAACATCATCACGAAGTTTGACTAATTTACTTTCGATTTCCTTTTTCTTCACCGTTTCAGCCAAGATAATTAGTTCATCGATTTTCTGAATCTCTATTTTTACTTCATCGAGATTTTTTGCTAACGTTAGATGGTTTAGTTTCTCTTCTATTTCCCATCGCTCTTCCTCTTCCATATCCTCCAAATCATCTTCCGTGAGGTTTTTCACTGCTTCATAATCGGCATCTTGGCTGATTTTTTCAGGGAGCTTTAAAATTTCTTCAAGTCGTTCTTTTCTTCGTTCCAATGACCGTAAAATTGCATGAGTACTAGACGTTAATCTTCGTTGAAGTATCATCATCGCAAATGTAATTGATCTGTTTTCTTTTGCTCTATCAAAATACTCACGTACATAGTTAGTCACTGCGTTATAGAGATTCTCTTCATCAGGGGTCAAAGGAAAACTTACGGTATTGACATGTCTAGGAGGAAAAAGTTGATTGCCCTTAAAATCCTTCATATCCTCCTTTAAACGTCTAATAAAAAGAGGATTCTCACCCTTTTGAATCGATTCTTGAAGAAGATCTGCTCTTGAAAAAAACCCAGGTCGAAGAAGATTAAGAAACAACCTGAAATTCTCATCATCTCCTCGATGTGGTGTGGCCGTCAAAAACAACATATGTGTGGAAATATCGGAGAGGATTTCCCCCAATCGATATCTTCGAGTTTTATCTATTTTTGTCCCGTTTCTCATAGAATATCCATACGCGGACATCTTATGTGCTTCATCTACTACAACAAGATCCCATGCTGACGACTTTAATTTTTCAGCGATGTCATCTCTTTTTAAAAAATCAATGGACGCAACACAACATTTGTGGTTTTCCCAGATATTTTGACCCCAATACGACTCCATCAACCCGCGATCAATTAAGGTAAAAGGTGTCCCAAACTTTGTTCTCATTTCTCTTTGCCATTGATATTTGAGATGACCGGGGGTGACAATTAGAATGTTATTTGCGAGATTTCTATATTGTAATTCTTTGATAATGAGGCCAGCCATGATGGTTTTTCCGGCTCCAGCGTCATCTGCGATAAGAAATCTAATTTTTGGATCCCTTAAAGCATAAGAATACACTGCTTCAATCTGATGAGGAAGTGGATCAACCTGGGAAATATTGACTGCAAGCAGTGGATCAAATTGATAAGCAACCCTCAATATATTTGCTTCAATCCAGAAGAAAAAATCCTCACTTTTTTTTGGAATAAAAGCCTCTTCTGAACTTTCAATTTTTATTTGATTCAACTGTGATTCGGATAACCTGAATGATTTCCAATTTGCGTTATCGAGTAGAATTACTTCAAGCAGATAATATCCAGCTTTCCTTTCAAATTTTTTTACTTTCGCTTTTCCACTTAGAAAGGGAGCGGAGATTACCTGCCCTTCGAACAATTCCATATTTCCTCCTCCATTCCATTCCGTCAGAAAGGATTGTTCTGACAATGCTTACTATCGACATTTCGAATAGTGACATACGTTTATAAACAGTTCTATTTTTGAATTTTATGAAAATTTCAGCTTTTTTTTAGTGGCATATGGAAGTAAACGTTGAGGATTTTCTGAGCAACACTGTCCACGAAATACTAGAAAAATTATACTATGATATCCAATACCTGAAAGAGAACTTTTTTGAAGGGTTAATCACTTTTTTCCATGTTGAATGGGAGAAGAACTGGAATTATAACTTTTATATAGTCTTTAAATCAGCCGACCTGACGGAATAAAGATAATTTTTTGTGGCGTAACAACGGTTAGCTTCCTCAGTCATAAACATCAGACGAAAAAGGATATATACGTCGTTTCGATACTTGCTGAACTTCAAACAACAACCAAAGGAATGGTGAGGGAGATGCAACACAGATCAACAAACACTCAAAAGCAACGTACAACTCGATGTGCCGGCTGCGGAAAGACGTTCGGCCCGAACGAAATGACGGTCAGCTACGATTTCGAACGGTACTATTGTTTTCGCTGTGACGATACACGATAAGCGAGTTGCGTATTCGTTTTTTTAAATAATGAGGGATCATATCCTACAAATTCATAAGGAACCGGACGCCATGCGAAAGTTCACGAGAATCCCTCCGAAGTAACGCCCTGGAGAGTTGAGTACAAACGTACGAGAGTCGTACATAAAACCGTTTTTCATTAAAGTCCGAACAGAAGGATATCTCTCACTCTAAACCCAGACTTTCATACGGAAACGAATTATTTATTCCTTCTTATATTTTATGTTTTTATCCAGGAAAATCCAAAGGATTCGGTCGTAGCTGTTCCTTAATATAATTTACGGGACATACTACTTTCAGCGACCTCCCGGGTTAGGGTTTATAAGGATGGACCACCTTGCGAGGGTAATGAACCATGGGAGGTATAAGAATGCTTAAATATGTGAATCCACATAGTTAAGTGTAGTGAGTAATATGGCAAACATTACACTCTCAGTCCCAAATGAAATCCATACGCAGATGAAGCATTTCTCCGAAGTAAAATGGAGTGAAATAGCGCGAAAAGCAATCATAGAGAAACTCGAACTCCTCCAACTCGCGGAAAAACTTGCTTCTCAAAGCAAGCTGACAGAAGAAGATGTCGCAGCATTCAACAAAAAAATCAAAGCATCGGCAACCAAGAGGTTCCTGAGTTGAACATCGTTATCGATTCCAACGTACTTTTTTCAGCGTTAATTAAAAATTCGTTAACAAGGAAAATGATCCTGTTGTATACGGGGACCTTCCTGTTCCCTTCCTTCATTTTTGATGAAATGGAAAAGCATAAAGAGGAACTCATGAAAAAAATCAGAGATGGGGACAAAACAATTCGAAACCTTATTGTCCATCGTACTTCAAAAAGTACAAATCGTGCCAACAGATATTCTTCGTCCCTATGAAAAGAAAGCATATGACACGGTGAAAGACATCGATCCCGATGATACCCTTTTTATCGCCTGTGCTCTCGCATACCCAGGAAGCATCCTCTGGTCCGATGATAAAAAACTAAAACAACAGTCCGTCGTTCCAATCATCAATACCACAGAAATGTATCGTTTGTTTTATGGAGTATTATGAGAGATATCAACGACGAATACGAATGGGCCCATAATCAAAACCTGAAGAAATTCAGGGGAAAATGGATCGCGGTCATCAACAAAAAGATTGTCGGTAGCGGATTGTACGCAGATGACGTCGTCAAAGAAGTAAAAAAGAAAAGTAAAGAGACACCGTTGTTAATCAAAGTGCCGACAGAAAAATATCTGTTTCTATGAAGAAAGGAGGAAGCGTATGAAGAAAAAGACTACCAGTAAATCCTATATGGGAAAATGGTTGTTAGTCGATAAGCACCGTACAATAATTTTTGCCAGTGAAAATATTGCTGATGTCATCGAAGAAGGACGAAAATACAAACTAAACGAAGTATATATCGAAAAGAAACTCATTCCAGGTACCTGCTTCTTTTGATGTATGCCACGAATAACCCCTCTCTTAAAATTTGTTTTCGATCTCAATAAAATATAAATACTAGTTAATATCATATAGTTATCAATTAATAACAATTGGTGATTACTATGTCAAAAACTGAGCAAGAATATAAACTCGACCATTCCCCCACCCTCAACACCGTCCTTATGGTAGAACACACCCTCCAAACCATGAACGAAAGCCTCATCACCATCGCACAACTCAAGAAAATCCTTCCCAAACAAATCAACCACAACACCCTGATGATCATCCTGACATACCTCGAGGCAAGCAATAAAATCGCGGTCAGCCTGAAAGGGATCACCTGGATACACAACACCAACCAACGCCTCCGAAAAGCAATCTCCGAAGGACTCGAACTATGAAAAAAGTACGGGTGATTCTTTCACCGGAAGCAGAAGAAGTCTACAAACACCTCAACAAGGAAGCACCAACGTCAAAAACAGACCGCATGATTCTCAACGCAATCAACAAGAAAATCGATCTGATCAAAGCAAACCTTCATTATGGAGACCCAATAGCAAAGACACTCATCCCCAAAGAATATGTGGAAAAATATGAAATCACCAACCTTTTTCGCGTGGAACTTCCAAACTATTGGAGAATGCTGTACACATTAACAGATAATGAAACAAACATTGAGATCATCGCATTTGTCCTCGACATACTCGATCATCCTGCCTACGATAAAAAGTTCGGATATAGAAAAAAATGATGATCCTCCTTTTTTTCCTTCCTTATAATCCTCAAGATCTAGGATTATCCTTTTTTCCCCTTTTCGATTTCGTCTCGTAACTGTTTTATTGAGGTAAATTTCGTATACTTCCCTTTCCTGATTTTGTCAAGCTTCTCAATATATTCGGGTCGAAGCTCGGGTTCTAAGAGACCTTGTTCGTACTGTTCAGCCATAAGGTCGATTGCTTGGCTTTTATCTTTCAGGCCGTACTTCGCTTTGAGAATGTTGAGGTGCAACTTAACCTGTAATAGTCTTGTATCTTCGAAGATCCTGTCGTATCGTCTCCCATGGACTTCCCTTCTCAAACAGGATAACACCATGATCGTTTATCTCTTTTTTTAATGGAGGATCCATCCTTTCGAACTCAGAAAAGCTCAGAAAAAGTGGTTTTGCCGGATGGGTCGTCTTCTCGGAAGCATCTGCTAGCAGTCGTAGGATACTGTTTTGTTCATTTTTCTTCCATCCCTCCTCTATGAAAAGAAGGTCGATATCGCTTTTCCGGGTGGCGATTCCCTGGGCGACAGACCCGTAGAGGATGACAGTCAATCGTTGGATATCGGTCTTTCGGAATTCCTTCAAATAGGTCTTTATTTCATCTCGAAATTCTTTCTGCGGGATAAAACCAAGAGACAGAAATTCCGTATCAAGAGCATCATCGGCAAAGAAGCTAAACGCTGTTTTTGACTGGGGGTCTATCGATAGTACCATATGAAATGGTTGGAGGTGGTACCGGATGGTTCTCCCATCGACATTTCGTTCGTATGTCCCTTTGACGATATGGAGCTCTTCTAATTTTTTCAGATATTTTGATGTCCCTGGCTTACTCCCTCCAAGAGCGGTTGCAAGCTCAGGTAAGGTTTTATCGCTGGTAAGCAGCAGCTCAATGATCCGTTGTTGCGGAGGACTGAAGAAGTCCATACAAACCACCTGTTTACATATTAACTAATTAGTTAATAAGTTTTTTGGTTAGATATAACAAGATGGAAAAATATCAATAAAAATACAAAACATCTTGTTTTTCCTTTTTTGTCAACCGTTTTTTTTCCATGATTACCTTCGACTCATTTGAGGATAACTTATACTTATCACTTCCTCTTACAAATCTGGAAGGAAGATTTTGAGAAGTATTAATATCTGGGCTATCCCTTTTTTCATTGTTTGGTAAAAAAGAGAATTTGTATCACCTTAAATATTCTCAATCATATACACCAAAGTTAACAAAAATGTTAACCACGGTGCATACAGATGAGAATATCTTGTTTGGCTCTAATTCATGATTTACTAAAATTGACATATAAGTCAAGAATAGTTATACTAAAATTTAAATAAAGGTTAATAAAAGTCTATCCAATAATTTACCTAACATACTATATTCGGTGACCTCCCCAATCAGAGTTTATAAGGATGGAACATCTTGCGAGGGTGATGAATAACGGGAGGTCAACAATGATAAAAAAGATCCGCTCTTCTGGGGTAACACTTCGATGAATGAAAGGGCGGAATATTTCGTTATACAATATAACGAAAAGCTTTAAAACTCCTATTTCGTTATACAATATAACGAAAAGTGAGATCATGGGCAGTAAAAACAACCACTTCAACCTGTATCAAAAATTCAAAACAGATGCTATAAAAAAAGAAAATTTTGAAGGGACCCGAGTAGAAGCCTATTTTCTCTCAGCGTATCATCTTATCGAGAGTTGCGCAGCGCAAGAGCGAGTTCACATTAACAAACATCAATACGTGAGAACAACACTGACCAACAACACCTTCATCTTCAACAAAGACACAGAAAAAGTATGGACGAATTTTCAAAAAATAGAAAACCAACTCCGACCGAAATTCACCTATGGATTCTCCTGGACAGCTGATGATATGAAAATGGTTGAATCCTGCTACAAAACCATAGAAAAGATATGCCTGAAAAAACTAGGAGAGACGACGGATGAAGAATAATCCAACCTCTCTAGTTGAGGAAATCACAAATCTTTCAAAAAATAATCACACCATACAAACAATCATCCTCTTTGGATCTGTCGCACGAGGACAAGCCAGAGAAGAAAGCGACGTGGACATCTGCATCATACTGAAAAACGAACAGAAACAAAATACGTTACAAAATCAGATTCTTCAATTAGAAAAAAAATATGATAAAAATATCAATATCATCTTCACCAACCCTCAATTTACAGGACTCGACCGTCATTTCATCGAAACAATCCTGCGAGAAGGAATTATCCTTTATGGAACACTTCCGGCAATTCCAATCCAACGCCTCGAATTAGAACCATATGAAATCATCAAATATGATCTCAGTTCACTTTCTCATCCTGAAAAAATGAAAATCAAACGTTTACTCTACGGCATCACCACTAAAAAAACGTACAACGGAAAAACCTATGAAAATAAACAAAAAGGGAAAGTAGAAGAATTCGGTGGTATACGAATCGGAATTGCATCGATACTCATACCAGAGAAAATGTCCTGGCAAATAGAAGACCTCCTGAAAAAATATAAGATATCCATACGAAAAATAACCACCTGGTTGTCAAAAACCTAATATTCACTCTTACCGATTCAATGATGTCTCGAACAATACTGAATTGATTTTTTCCTATTTTTCACCAATGTAGCTATGTCTTGTTTTTCTTTCTTAGTCAAACGTTTTTTCACCATCATTTAACCTTTACTCAAATGTGGATATCGTATTCTTATCATTTCCTCTTTTTTAATTGCTTTATGTTAGTGTGCGGTGGAAAAAAGATTGAATAATTTTCTACTTTCCGAAGTACTGCAAACGAAGAAACAAGAATATATTCTGCTTGCTTGATCCAACACAACCAACACCAACCACTGCCAATGCAACATGGAAACTTATAATAAATGAAGATGTCATGGTCCTAGAATGATGCCTGAGAACGACATCATCTTCACATCGTTCTTTCTTAGATATCTAAAATGCTTCTGTATGCTGTTCTCTGCCGTCACGTTTTTAAAAGAACAGATGTTTCTATGATTGTACGACAAGGGGGTGTCAAAATGAAAGATTATACACACAGTACCATTATCAAGGTCAAATGCGACTGCTGCGGAAAAGATATCGAATGCCCGGAGGAAATGCTGAAAACATCAAAGAAACACCTGTGCTACACCTGTTTTCAGGACCCCAAAAGTTTCAAGAATTTCAAGCAGGACGAATTAAAAAACGTTCATGTGGACATTCCATTGGAGAAGTTTGCCGATGAGATCGCGGATAACTTTGCGACCATGATGGTCAACGAAGCGTTTCCAAAGATCTGGTCGGATAAAAAAGAAGATCTCAAGGAGTTATCAAAGAAAGATCTGTCGAAAGAGATGTTCGGCGCCGGCGTCTATATGGGGGTACAAGCCTTTGTGGATTCCATGCAAGAGTCAGGGAAAAAAAAGAAATAACCGCCACAGAGAACTTTCTTCCTTCCTTTTATCTCTCATAAATGCCTTGAGATAAAAAGAAAAGAAGGCAAGCCGCCGAAGGGATTACCCCAAAAGATGCAAATCCCACAGGAAAAAACAACTAAATTTCTTCTTTGCGATATTGTAATCATCTTCAGGTAAATAAAAGTATTACTAAATGTCATTCATGGAAGGGATTTGAACCCAAGAATACCTGCATGACAATGAATTGACGGATGATGAAATCAAGTGATGTCATGATAAGAAATATTGAGAGCGCAGGTCTAGAAGTATTTGTTTGCTGTTTATAGATTTTTTAATGCCTCTTCTTTCTATATCTTGTTGTTTTCTCTACGACTTTTACAGGCTTATATGGGGGTCTCTTTAACTCCATCTCCAGCTTCCCCAACCAGTCCTCAAGTTTGTACACCTTTTCATGGAATTGCGCTCTCTTATGTGCTTGTTTATATGTCAACCCTCTGGTTTCCATCAATTCCAGTTCGAACTTCTCATGTCCCTGAAGAATACGTTCCCTTCGTTGTGGGTCATCGTACACGTTCTTTCGTATCCAGATTTCATTTTCTGGTATCTTATGTCGAAGACTGACAGGCAATTCGTTTTCTGGAAGCAATCCATGCAGAGCGATATAATCTCCCATCACCGATCGTGGCTTCACCTTCACGATAAAAGGAAGGGTTTCCTTCCCACGGCCATACGGGTCATACCGCTTCGCATCAACTCTTTTTTTTGTTTCACTCTTCTTCTTTTCTATTGGTCGATCATTCCTTCGTTCCATTCAAATACTCTCCAAATGAAAACTATATGAACGATAAAAATGCATCGTAAAATTTTTCAATAGTCTAAAAAGTATATGCATCGTTGGCTGAGTTAATAAAAAAGTGCAGGGGAAGAGACTCCAACTCGAAGTTTAAATCTCATAACTCCTTATGGAATTTAATCCTAATGGGAATAAGTGCTCCCGTGGGGATTTATAATCATAGAGAAGATCTGCACAACGATTCATCCAGGTAGGATATATTACTACATTACCCTTTTTTCGTTTTTTACAATATTTAGAACAATTTGCGTGTTCGTTTTTTCAACATTATCCATAGCAAGAACACCTTTGATAAATCCATTTAAATCTCTTCTATCTTTAAAATGTGCAATAATTAACGAATCCCAATCTCCTGTGATGTCGAAGACACCACTCACATGTTTATCTATTGATATTTTTTCTTGTACTTCGATGAGTTTTCCATGGGATATTTTAACATTTATTACCGCTGTGAGATCATAACCAATTTTTTCTTGGTTTATTAACGGGATATATCCCTCAATTACTTTTTCGTCTTCCAATTTTTTAATTCTGTTAGATATTGTGGATAAAGATACTTTCAGTTCCCTGGCAATTTCTCTATAGCTTTTACGGGCGTTCTCGTTTAGTTTTTCTAAGATTTTATAATCTAACTCATCCATACTTATCAGAATGCAGAATCATTTTAAATGTTTTTGCACTATTTATTACTAAATTAGTAAACAATGTAAATTTTTTTGATAAAATAACGGTCAATTGAACGAATTTTTAAGCAAAGGATATATTAATTATTTTTTACATAATATTATTACATGGACGAAATCTGCTTAAATTGCCCAATCCCGGATAAGATGATGAGAAATTGTTGGGAATGCAATAAGATTAAATTAGTACATGGAGAAAATGATTAGATAATAATACGACAAAGGAGGAAAAAAGAAATGAAAACAGTTGGTTATTTAGAAGGAACAGACCCTGAGTTTTTAACGAGACTCGTATGTATGGGGTACAAAACGCTACCGATAGGAAACGATATTGATAACCACGGGAAAAACATAGCATTTATCTCGATAGCAGACAAAGTCGATCTTATTGTAGGATACGTACATAAAGTATCCCCTCTGCATACTATGACCAAATCTCTTAAAGAATTCTTGACACTAGGGATTATTCATCACATACCGATTTTGCTATTGGCCCCAAAAGAAACATTAACATATGCAAAGAAAATAGTATCCGAAGCGACAACCAGTACGTGTATAAAAGTTATTGATTATAAAAATCTCATGGATGAATCGATGAAAATTCTGAAATAAAAAATCATCCTTTTTTTATAATCAAATTTCATGTTTATCAACTTTTTACAGCAGTAGAAAGACATGCTCCTATCAGGAATACGTGCTAATGCTAAAATGCTCCAAGGAGAAGGGCATGTAATCCTTAACAACAGTGCCCACTTAGAGCTTTAAGCACTGGATAACCTAATGGTAGGTTCAAATCTCTTTTTTCAGATTAAAATTTACGTTTCGTTATAAAAACTATGATTTTCTCCTGCTCTGAAAAAGGGTAAAGTACAGGGGACGTGATACCAACTCGAAGTTTAAATCTTATTCTTACTCTGGAGTTTAATCCTTACTTTTCCAATATAACGGAAGCGGGGAGGAAGATTCAACTCGTATTTGTTGATAAATTTGAGGGAGAGGGACTTAAACCCATGCTCATAGAGGCCCTCATGGACTTATGTTTTTAAGGGTCGCCAACAGGAGAAAAAAGTCCGGATTACTATTATTAAAAATGAGAAAAACATTCCTCATTATTTTATTTATTGGCGAATATCCTCAGTAGCTTACATTTTTTCATAAATCAGTAATAAAATTGATGTTGGCTACTTCAGGGCAGGTCATATTTTTATTAAAATGATCTTTTGCATCGTTTTTACGATGCAGTGAAATGTTTTTTTTGT
>Ga0315280_10002294_pt1 | contig 31245 bp, 29 predicted proteins | sample YL17G06_40_MG_FD_203697 | JGI IMG/M metagenome (GOLD analysis project Ga0315280, IMG submission 203697) | Sediment microbial communities from Yellowstone Lake, YNP, Wyoming, USA - YL17G06_40 | ecosystem: Environmental > Aquatic > Freshwater > Lake > Sediment | place: USA: Wyoming | collected... | reverse complement strand
TAAGGTTGGATATTTGCGCGGCGGGGTCTCGTGACCCACCGCGCAGAATGGTGAAAGCAGCGCTTTCATATCAACCAGGATCGCGCGCATCGCCTTTCCCGCCGCCCTCGCGGAATCGGCGAGCGAAATCCTATTGGGGGACCCATAGCAGCGTGCCGCAGCGCAGCGTCAGGTCCTGCATCTGCGGCAACTTGGCGGTCTCCGGCAGGTCCGCGGCAGAAGTGAACGGGCTCTGCGTGATGGTTCTTTCGATGACTTTCTCGTCCTTCCAGTCCGGGGCTTCCTTGTAGCGGTAGATCAGGACGACCGGGTTGGCGACCGTGAGAGTCACCTTGTTCTTGCCGGGCATCAGGTGAGGTGCGGCCCTGGCATTGTGGGTGAAGATCGTCCTCAGGTGGAAGCGGTGGAGGGTGGCATGGCCGGCGGGCCGCCTGTGGGCCGTCGGGACCTTGCGGAATCATAGTACGACGCACACTGGCGCACAAGGAATCGTTGCTGCGCCGACCGCCTGGGGAAACAAACGATCATCGGGAACGGATGCCTGGCGCCCCGGCCGAAGGGGACCCACATTTCAGGGCGCCGGCCTCGTGGCTGCCGCCGTATCCGGATCCTGCCGCGGACGGTCAGTGTTCCTTCCGCGGATCCACTGGTAGGTCAGGGCTGCGGCTACCGCTCCAATGGTCGGCGCGCAGAAGTAGAGCCACAAGGTGCCGAGCGCCGGCCCCCCGGCGAAAACGGCGGGGGCGAGGGACCGGGCCGGGTTCATCGACGCCCCGCAGCATTTGCCGGCGGCCAGGCAGTCGATGCATACCGCCGCCCCGATGGCCAGCCCGCCCACGCCGCGCGGTACGCGGGCATCGGTAGCAACCGCCATGATGACCAACATCAGAATGAACGTAAGGATGAACTCGAAGGCGAAGGCGCCCGCCAGCGTTGTCCCGACGGGCAACGTGGCCCCAAACTGCGCTTGCCTGGTCGCGTCGCCGCCGAAGGTCATCAGGTGAGCGGCGCTGGCAACAAAGGCGCCCGCGCACTGGGCGGCGACGTATGGCGCCACCCCTCGGAGCGGAAAGCCCCTCACCGTTGCCAACGCGACGGTCACGGCGGGGTTGATGTGCGCCCCCGAAATGTGCCCCAGGCAATAGACCATGCATGCCACCACTCCGCCGAAAGCCAAGGCCACGCCGACGTGCGTGATGTCGTCGGGATGCCCTTGATGGGCGATGCAGGCCCCGGCGCCAATGAACACCAGGGCGAACGTGCCGATGAACTCGGCGGCCCACCTGCGCAGATTTGCTCCCACGTCGGGGACGGTCATGGCTGACCTCGGAGGCGGTCCACCTCGGCGGCGACCCGCTCGGAGACGATTTCAACCACCGCGAGTTCCGGCTCGGTCAGGCCACGGCGGGACTCGCGTTTGATCTTGAGGCCCGTGCCTTTCATAGCCTCCGGCACCGAGACGGTTGCCGCAGGGGCGCCGCCCCGGGAGGCCAGCGCGTACGTGGCGCAGCACTTCCTGCACCCTTCGATCACGACCACGGGGCACTCGGCGACCATGTCGAGGTCCTCCTGCACGCCTCGGACCAGGGCGGGCAGGCAGAGGAGCACGGTTTGTTGGGGCCGCAGGTCCTCGCCGACCCGGTAGGCCGCCTGGCGGGCTATGGTGCCGACGACCTGCCCGATCCCCGTGCACGGGAGGATGGCGACTTTGCCTTTGAACGACATGGGTCTTCCTTTCTCCGGTTTTCCGGCGGCCTGGTCCGCGCCGCCGACGCTTTCCGAGCGGCCGATAGCAGGTCCCCGATCGCCCGGCGGTAGACGGCGAGGGTCCCGACCCAACGACCGAGGCACTGCCGGCCTTCAGGCGTCAGCCGGTACAACCTCCTGGCCGGGCCGCTGTCCGAAAGGTTCCATGAGGGGACGACGAATCCTCGCCTTCCCATGAGGCGGAGCATGCGGTAGACACCGGTCGGGTCGGGCCGGCTCCCGCCCAGCATCGGCGTCTGTGCCAGGCGCTGCACGATTCGGTAGCCGTGCAGCGCCCCGCCCGCGAGCAGCGTCAGGATCGCCGGCTGGACGAGCCTGGCCAGCGTCGCCCCCGAGCAGGGGCACTCATCCAAATCCGTTTTCGGAGATCGTCTGCTAGTTGACATTATCTACTACCTCCGCCGCCGGATTCTAGGTGGTCTCGCCGAGTCGTCAAGTGTAAAGCGCGAGGTGGCAAAGCGGCTGGCCGAGTTCCTCAGGTGCCAAGACACCCAGCAGTGGATTGCCCAGTACGGCAAAGGCCGACTCGACGACCAACCGCTGTTCATGCGGGTGGAAGCCGGCGCTCGACCGCGCCCGTGAACGTTCCGCGCGAGCCTGGGGCAGGACCGCAAGTCGGCGTCGGGCGGCAGGCTGCTACAGGGCACTGCGCTTGAGATCCCAGGAAGAATGCGTGACGTCGTTGTATCCGCCCGGCCGGATGGCGATGTCTTCCCAACCGCTCCCGCCCGCCCCCAGGGCCGTCCACGTATGCGGCTGAATGGATGGATCCAGGCTGTTGCCGATGACCCAGTCGCCGCTGGCCTCGTGCATGGCTCCGGCCACGTTGTTGGTTGTCACGGTCGCCCCGTTGGGGAACACGATGACGAAGCCTTCGCCATCCCGATCGGAGATGTTCCTGGGCGGGTAGGGCACGACGGCCGCTGATCCCGCCCCCGCCGGGACCGCCATCTGGGCCCCGAACTGGGGGTCGGACGACATGACTTTGGTTATGGTGTAGACCCTCACGCCCCCGGCGGTCACCAGCGGACGCATCCAGAGCGTGAGGCGGAACCCTACGGCCCCGGATACCTTGTGGTCGTAGTCGGGCGGCGGGTAGTATTCGTACTGCTCGCTGAAGATACCGACATACATGACCTCCCCGGCCTCCGTCTTGGGAAGCCATTGCACGAATCTCGGATCAAGGCTGGGCGAAACGGCGTGGCCGGCCACGCTGGGGGAGCGCTTGAAGGTTCCGGCGCCGATGTACGAGTCATCGCTGACCGTCTTGCCGACGGTCAGCGACCCTATCTTGCCGCCAGTTCCATCGGCCGGCTCGTCGTCGCCGTCGTTGAAGACCCCGTTGACGGGGTCTATCCCGGCGGCCACCGTGGAGGAATCCATGTTCAACTTGATCGTCAGGGTTCCGATGTTCCCCGCCCGGAATACATCGTCGACCGGGCCGCCCGCGTCCAAGGCGGCGTCGGCGCCCAAGTCCGCACCGGCGAGCAGCCAGGCGTTCACCATGTCCCCGCCGATGGTGACCGTGGTGAAGTTGGCGGCCCCCAGGACACCCTCGAAGTTGCCGGCCACCGTCAGGGTTCCCAGGGTGCCGGTGATGCTGGCGTGCCAGTCCGCGGCCACCGACCCGGCGCTGATCTTGGTGACCGGGCCGTTGACAAGCCATATTGCGCCGCTCAAGTTGCCCTTTACCGTGACCTGTCCGAGGACCGCCCCTTTGCTTTCGATGGCCTGAGCCAGATCCAAGGATGCCTGGAAATCGCCCTTGACGGTCAGCGCGGCGAGCGAGTTGGCGCTGATGACGTTCGCATCCTCTGCCGCACCCGCGGAGCGCCGCCAATCCGTGACGGTGATCGCCTTGATGCTGCCAGAGATCGTCGTCAGGCACAGGTCCGTCACCTCGTTGGCCTTGAACGTCAGGGGCATCTGGACCCCGTCGAAAATGATGCTGGCCGGCCCCGTCACGTCGTGCAGCAGTATGGAGCCGATCTCGGTGCAGATCATCATGTCGGTCAGGTCGACGGCGGCGCCGGCAAGACTCTTGGCGGGACCGCAAATCGAGATGTCATGAAAGACGGCCCGGCCGTCGCCGCCCTTGACCTTGAGGGTTATGGCGGAAGTCTTCGTGGTGTCCAGCACCATGAGGTCCCAGAGACCTTTGTCGGCCGGCGTGATGCTTCCCTGGCCGGCCCCCGCGATGGTGAAGGTGACCACCGAGCCGTCGGCATCTTGAAGGGTGAGTTTGGCATTGCGGCGGAAATCCGTGGTCCCGAACTGCCAGGTCACCCACCAGGTTCCCTGGGCGGCGGCCTCGTTGTTGCCGGGATCGTCGCCCGGGATCGTCCCGCCCGTATCGATCCGGGCGGACAGCCCATAGGTTTCCTCCGGGCAGGTGGGCGGAATGACAAGGGTTGTCAGGAAGGACTTCGACTTGCCCGGCAGGAGGTTGATGACTTGCTTGGCCAGCGAACCCACCGGGACGTCGCCCGGGCCGGCCTGCCCACCCACGGTGGCAAAAACGCTCAGGTTGATCGTGCCCTTGGCCACGGCGTCGCCCTGGTTGGTCACGATGACGGAAATCGTGCCCTTGTCGCCGGGAATCAGCGTCGCGGGGAGTTTCGAGGCGTTCACGGCGATGACGGCCAGATCGGCGCTCAGGAGCGTGCGGGGTTCCAGCGTCTCCAGGCCCGTGAACGTTTCGCGGCGGCTTCTGGCGTGGCCCATGTCGAATACCCCTCTCCGCAGACAACCGGCTTCCACATTCAAGAATCAACCAGCCGCAAGACAAGCCCGAAGCCGCAAACCTGTGCTGAGCAATGTGTTACAAGCGCAGATTCCCGCGCGGCCCGGGCCCGTCACCATTGTGGGCCGTGTGTTCACTATACGCCATTTTTGCCGTCCTGCAACACCAATTTCGGCGCCGAATGGCGCCGTGGCCGCAGGCCTTGCCTGCCGGCGGCTCGTCGCTGGTGGCTCGTCGCTTGCCTCTCGTGGCTGGATTCCGGCAGGCCGCTGGGGTATATTCCGAGGGGCAATCGGCAGAGGCGTCGGGGCGTCGGCGAAGAAAGAGCAGGTGCTCGCATGAGAAGGTTTGCAGGGCTGGCGATTGCGGGTGTTCTGGTCCTGGGCTGGGCGGGGTCATTGAAGGCGGCCGCAGCGGCCGCGCCGGCGGGAGCGCCACCGCCGCAGACCACGACGCTCTGGCCGCGGGCGGCGCCGCTGGCGCGCGGCAACTCGGACGCCGACAAGCCCGCGATCACCATCTACCTGCCCACGCCGTCGAAGGCCACGTCGCCGGCCGTCGTCATCTGCCCCGGCGGCGGCTATCAGGCCCTCATGGAAAGTTACGAGGGGCACGACATCGCCAAGTGGCTCGTCGAGCGCGGCATCGCGGGCATCGTGCTCAAGTACCGGGTTAAGTACCCGCATCCCGCCCCGATGCTCGATGCCCAGCGGGCCATGCGGATCGTCCGGACCCGGGCCAAGGACTGGAACCTCGACCCGAAACGCATCGGCATCATGGGGTTCTCGGCGGGCGGGCACCTGGCCTCGACCGTCGGGACGCACTTCGATGCCGGCGACCCGAACTCGCAGGACTACTTCGAGCGCGCGAGTTGCCGCCCCGACTTCATGGTCCTCGTGTACCCGGTCATCACGATGGGCGAGAAGACCCACCCCGGTTCGCGCAGCGTACTCCTTGGCCCGAACCCCGCGCCGGAACTGGTGACCCTGCTCTCGAACGAAAAACAGGTGACCGCCAAGACGCCGCCGACGCTCCTCGTGCATGCCAAGACCGACACGCTGGTGCCGGTTGAGAACAGCGCCCTGTTCTACGAGGCCCTGAAGGCCAACAAGGTGCCGTGCGATTTCATGGAGTTGCCCGAAGGCGCCCACGGCCTCGGCTGCGGCCAGGGACCCCTCTGGGCCGCCTGGCAGGCCCGGTGCCTCCAGTGGCTGGCGACGCGCGGCGTCGTGAAGGCGGGGGCGCGGTAGGCCGGCGGCAGCGGCAAAGGCTTTAACCGCAAAGGACGCAAAGAACGCAAAGGAGAGACTTTTTCTTTTTCAGAACAAGGACTCTCTTTGCCTTCCTTTGCGTTCTTCGCTTTCTTTGCGGTTCAATCTGTTGTGCATCCAGGAGCGGCAGCCGTAGAGGACCTGATGGTTCGGTTCACGCTGGCGCAGGTGTTCGTTCTTTGGGTCCTGGGGTTTGGGGCATTCTCGCTCTGTACGCGCAAGGCCGTGGCCCGCGTCGCCCGCCAGACCCGGCTGCCGAGATTGGTGAATTACTACCTGATCCTGACCCCGCTCATTCTGATTGAAGAAGCCTTGACGATAGAGGTTCCGTACTTCTGGGGCATTCTGCCGATGGTCGCGGTGTTCTACATCATGTTCCTGCCCCTGTACCTCGTGCAGCGTTACAGCCGGTGCTCGTTCTTGCTGGTTTCGCTCCTGTTCGGAGCATGGGGCGTGTTCAATGAGTTCATCGTGGTCGGCAGGATCTACGCGCTGGGGGACCTGCCGCGTCTGGTGCTTCTGGTCCTGTGCGTGCTGTGCTTCTTGATCTATGCGGTGATGGCCGTTTGGCCATCGTACTACTTGCAGGCGTCGCTCAAGGAACCGCCGCCGCACACTCAACTCGCCGGGGGTTATTCCGAGGGGCGCAAGGGGTCAGACCACTTTTCCAAACAGCCGGAAAAGGCATCAGACCCCTCCCGTGACTGAGGCCTTACGCCCCAATCGCTTTTGAGGTTGACACTACCTTGGGCGCGTGCTATCTGTAGGTTGCTCGGCATCGCGGGAGGGGCGTGTCGGACACGGCAGCGCGATTGGCCTCTGTGGAGAAGGGAACCTTGAGATGGGTGATCGCATACGTGTGGCGATCGCGGGCGTCGGCAACTGTGCTTCGAGCCTGGTTCAGGGGGTCGCCTATTATGGCCGCCGGTTGGCGAAGGACCACGTCCGCGAGACGGTGGGCCTGATGCACTACGATCTTGGGGGGTATCTGCCGGGCGACATCGAGTTCGTGGCCGCCTTCGACATTGATAAGCGCAAGGTCGGCGGGCCGCTGGAGAGGGCCCTTTTCGCCCTGCCGAACTGTACGAAGACGTTCATGAAGGACGTCGGGCGGACGGGCGTGACGGTCCAGATGGGCCCGATCCTCGACGGGTACTCGGACCACATGGAGGCGTTTGGCGACCATCAGCGGTTCATTCCGGCCGCCAAGCCCCCCGTAGACATCGCGAAGGTCCTGAAGAAATCCGGGGCCGAGATCCTGGTCAACTACCTCCCGGTCGGATCGCAGAAAGCCACCGAGGAGTACGTCAAGGCGTGCCTGGCCACGGGCATGAGCCTCGTCAACTGCATCCCGGTCTTCATCGCGAGCGACCGTAAGTGGGGCGAGCGGTTCGCGGCGGCGGGCATCCCGATCATCGGCGACGACATCAAGGCCCAGTTGGGCGCAACCATCGTGCACCGGACGCTGACGCGGCTGTTCCGCGACCGCGGCGTGGCCCTCGACGCCACGTACCAGTTGAACACCGGCGGCAACACCGACTTCCTGAACATGCTGAAGCGCGAGCGGCTCTCGTCGAAAAAGATCTCGAAGACCGAGGCGGTCCAGTCGGAACTGGCCGAGCGGCTGCCCGACGACCAGATCCACATCGGGCCCGCCGATTACGTGGCGTGGCAGAAGGACAACAAGGTGTGCTTCCTGAGGATGGAGGGCCGCGGGTTCGGCGGCGTGCCCCTGAACCTGGAACTGAGGCTGAGCGTCGAGGATTCGCCCAATAGCGCGGGTTGCGGCATCGACGCCCTGCGCCTGTGCCGCCTGGCCCGCGACCGGGGCGCGGCCGGGCCGCTAGGGAGCGCCTCGGCGTACCTGATGAAGCATCCGCCGGAGCAGATGTGCGACGGCGAAGCGCGGGCCGCCGTCGAGGACTTCATCGCCGGCCGCCGCCAGTCGTGAGGCGATCGGCGGGGCCGGTGGGCCGGCCGCCTGCCGTTCGGCCCTCGCAGGGAAGGGCCCGGCGCTGGCAGTTATGAAGGCACATAGGTCTATCCTTTTCCGGCATCTCCTGGCATGGTGTCCAAACTCATAAGCGTTCTGGTCGGCCCGGTCCGCGACGGTCTGGCGCGCGTGTTGGTGCGCGCCGGCCTGATGCCCAATCACGTCACGGTCCTGGGGATGCTGTGCACGGTCGGGGCGGGCGTGGCCATCGCCGCCGGCCGCGCGCACTGGCGCCCGTGGGCCGTCAGCCTGATGGTGGCGGCAGGGGCCTGCGACCTGCTGGACGGCGCGATGGCCCAGGTCGGGGGGCTGCGGACCCGTTTCGGGGCGGTCCTCGATTCCACCTGCGACCGCGTGAGCGACGCCGCCCTGTACCTGGGGATGGCGTTCTACTGGGTGCTGAGGCCCGAGGAGTGGGGCGGCGCGTCGGCGAACGCCACGCTGGCGGTCCTGGCCGCCTTGGGCTTGGTATGGGCGTATCTCATTAGTTACATACGCTCGCGCGCTGCCAGCGAGGGCGCCGAGGCGGGCGGCGGCTTCTGGCAGCGGCCCGAGCGGGTCGTCACTATCCTGCTGGGCCTGGCGTTCCACCACCTGCCGACGGCCGTGTGGATTCTCGGCCTGGCGCCGATCGCCACGGTGGCCCATCGGCTGTGGCGGGCCCGGCGGGCCTTCGAGGCGCTGGCGGCGGGCCGGGGCGAGGCCGCGTCGGCCGACGGGCCGCCGGGACTGCTGGGGGTCCTCCTGTTCCGGTGGCGGCGGGGGAGCCTGCCGTTCGACATCCAGGCGGGGGCGACGATTGCCGCCCTCGTCTTCTGGAACCTCCCGCCGATCGACCCGCTGCGGGAGGCCGTCGCACGTCTTATTGGCGCTTGACTTGGCCCGCGAAACGGATAGACTCGGCCGCGCTGCGCGGACGCAGCCAAGGCGGGGAGGAAGTGACGCCGTATGGCAAGGTCGCCGATGTTCGCGGGAGCGCTCTTCATTCTGGCGGCAACGACCGTCACGGTGCCGACGCAATGCCCCCAGCAGGCGGCCCGGAATCCGCGGGTATCTCCGACGGGCGAGGTCGTCTACACGACGCAGGTGGCCGACACGCCGTGGCGGCTGGCCGAGCGCTTCTACGGCAAGGGCTACCTGGAGTACAAGATCCGCCAGCGCAACCCGCTGCTGCTGACGAAGGAGGGGGGTTACATGCCCGGGGTGGAGATTGTGATTCCCCCGGACGACCGCGGCATGCCGATCGACGTAACGCGCTTTGACCGCGCCCACACGAAGACCAGGTAAAACTCCGCCAGGGCGGAGGGGACAAGACCGAGAGGAAGAGCCATGCGAGCGTTGACTTTGCTGTTGGTGGTGCTGGCCGTGACGTTTCTGGTGATGGGCTGCGCGAATAAGCGCGAGGAACTGCCGCAGCCGGAACCCGGCGACCTTAAGCCGGCGACGCCGGCCTTGACGCCGGCCGTGGTGGAGAAACCGGCAGTGATCGAGACTCCGCCGGCGCCGCCGCCGCCGGTCCGGGTGGAGCGGCCCGCCACGATCAGGCCGCCTGTCGAGAGGCCGCCGGTTGAGAAGCCTTCGACGCCGGCGACCTACACCGTCAAGAAGGGCGACAGTCTTTCGAAAATCGCCAAGCGCATGTACGGCGACGAGAACGCGTGGCACAAGATCTTCGACGCCAACAAGGACAAGATCAAGGACGCCAACAAACTCAAGGTGGGCACGGTCCTGACCATCCCGCCGAAGTAGGCGGCCGGACGGACAACCGAGTTGGCCGGTGGGTCGCCGATGGGGCGGCGCCGTCAGAGGGACAGGGCAGTGCCATGCCTCGTCCTCGGCCAGTGGTCAGGCGGCCTGCCTGGAGCCTGTCCGAGAAACCGGCCGTCAGGCCTGCATCTCCACTCAACCGGACGTGGCGTGCGGGCCACCGGGCGGTCGGGCAACCTGAAACGTGGTCCCGCAGGGGTACGGCGTGCCGTGCCCCTGCGCCGCAATGCGACGACGCTGGATGGCGGTATAGCCGTCGCCGGCCTGCCGCGAGTCTCGGCCGAGCGGCACGGCGACGGGGTGCCGGGGGCATAAGAACGGCGGAGGCGGGCGGATACATGAGACCCTGCGCGATGGTCTTGGCCGCATGCCTGGCCTTGGCGATTTCAGCGATCGCCGGGTGCGGTGGTCCTCAGGCAAGCCGCGCCAAGGCTCATGCCGGCGAGACGAAAGCGCCGGGTGCGGAGCCGAAGACGGCCGCCCAGGCCGCCGGGACAAACAGGGAAGGGCCTGCGCCCGCGGAGCCGGCCGCGCCTACGGCGCCGGGGTCCAAGCCGGAGTCGCCGGCCGCCCCTTCCGCCGAACCGCCCAAGCCTGTCGTCAATCTTGAGACGCCGGTGCCTTTGGTGAAGATGCCGACCCTCCCCGTCGCGTATACTTGGCAGGCGGGAGACAACCTCTTTCTGGTGGCGCGGCGGTTCTACGGCGACGGGAGGCTCTGGCCGAGAATCGTCGAGGCCAATCGCCAGATCCAGGGCCTCGTTGAGATCCCCCCCGGGACCGTCATCACCATCCCCGCCAGGTAGGGGTATGCGTCGGCCGCGTTCGTCTCAAGCGCTGTCATCTCGAGCGGGCGGCCGGGGTGGCCGAGCCGAGGAATCCTGCTGAGGCCCATGCCGTTGGGTGGTGAGAGGAAAGTCCATGGCACCGCATGAATCGCGGGATGGTTCCGCGCACCAGCGCCACCTGACCCTCGGCCAGATCGGCGAGGAGTTCGCGCGGCGCGAGTGGTGCCTTGCGCGCAGGGCGGCCGCGGCCGGAATGAACCGCCGCGAGTTCCTCCAGATGCTGGCCGCTGGCGCCGCCGCCGCGACGGTCGTCTCGGCCTGGCCCGGCGGCGCGACGGGCGCCGAAGCCAAACCGCCCGCCACAAGCCGCGTGGTCGTCGTGACCCACCCGGAAGTCGTCGTGAAGGAGGGCCGCGTCAACCCGCCGATCATCCGGCAGATGCTCGACCGGGCCCTCGTGGAACTGACCGGCAAGCCATCGGAGGCCGAGGCGTGGCAGGCCATCGGCCGCGGCGACGACTTCGTTGTCATCAAGCACAATTCCATCGGCGGCCCGCTCCTGCGCACCCACCCCGAAGTCATCGAAGCCGCCGCCCGCCAACTCATCGCCCAGGCCAAGGTCAAGGCCGAGCGGATCCTGGCGGTGGACCGGACGGTTCCGCCGCCCTACGACGAACTCTCCGAGCCCTTCACGCTGCCGTCGCGCGGCCTGAAGACGTACCTGCGGCGGCTCTACACGGACCACGCCAGCGCCATCATCAACATGCCGATCCTCAAGGCCCATTTCGGCGAGGGCCTCTCGGCGGCGCTCAAGAACCATCTGGGCAGCATCAACAATCCGGCGACCTTCCACGGATGGGAGCCGGAGCGGATGCCCAGGAGCCTGCCGGAACTCAACGCCCTGGAGCCCTTCCGCAAGAAGACCCGCCTGGTGGTCATAGATGCCATCCGCCCGCTCTATGCCGGCGGCCCCGCCGACAACCCCGATTACCGGTGGGACTACAAGGGGCTGATCGTGTCGGCCGACCCTGTGGCGGCGTCGGCTGTCGGCCTGCGCATCCTGGAGGAGAAGCGCGCGGCCGCGCGCGGCAAGGAGTGGCCCATGACGGCCGCGCGGCAGATGATGGCCTACGCCCAGTCCATCGGCCTCGGCAACGCCGACCCCGACCGCATCGACCTGGTGCGCGCCAACATGGGCTGAGCCGTCCCGATGCGCCTTGAGCCGTTGCCGGCGCGGCGGTTGCTTCCCCGGTGCCCTCCTGCTATAGTTGCGGCTTCGGAAGGAGGAGTCCTTGCGAATCACCTTCGTGGCGCCCGGACGTGGCCTGCACGGCGGAATCAAGGTGATAGGCGAGTACGCGGGCCGCCTGCGCGCCCGGGGCCACGGAGTGACCGTCCTCTACCGCCACGCTCCCGGCGACGTGCGTCGCTGGGTCCGGTGGCTCCTTTGGTCCCACGTTCCCGATGCGCTGGACGAATCGGGCTGCCCGCTGGCGGGCGGGCTGGAACTGGTGTCGGAGATGGCGCCCGACGCCGACCTGCTGGTGGCCACGGGCCTGGAGGCGACGCGGGCGGCCGCCGCCTTCCCCGCCTGCAAGGGCCGCTTGGTCGAGATCGTCCAGGACATCGTGCCGATGGAGGCCGCGCCCGAACTGGCGCGCGCCGTCATGCAGGCCCCGGCGCTTCGCGTGGCCGTCTCGGACCACGTGGCCGGGTACCTCAAGACCAGGTTCGGCGTGGAAGCGGTGGTGGTGCCGAACGGCGTGGACCACTCGCAGTTCTACAACACGGACCGGCAGTTCCGCACGCCGCGCACGGTCGGCATGATGTATGTGCCTGGCTATATGAAAGGCACGGCCGAGGGGTTCGAGGCGATGGCCCGGGTCCGCGACTCGTGGCCCGAGGTCCGCCTGGTGCTCTTCGGGGCCAGCCGCCCCCGTCCCCGCCCGCCGCGTACCGAGACCTACGTGCGGCCGAAGGCGAAGCGCCTGCGGTCGATCTACTCAGGCTGCGAGGTCTGGCTCGGCCCGAGCCGCAGCGAAGGGTTCGGCCTGACGGTCCTCGAGGCGATGGCCTGCCGCGTGGTGCCGGTGGCGGCCAGATCGGGCGGCCACGAGTTCATCATCGAGGACGGGGTCAGCGGCTTCCTGGTGCCCGTGGGCGACGCCGAGGCGATGGCCAACCGCATCGGCCTGCTGGTGGCGGACGAGTCCCTCCTGAGGAAAATGTCGGAGGCCGCCTACGAGCGAAGCCTCGCCTTCGACTGGGAGCGGTCCACCGACCGCCTGGAATCGCTCCTGAAAGAATGGGCAACCTGAGGGGCGACGGACCTTGAGGCTGTGGCTCTGAGTGCTGCCAGAGCAAGTTGTCGTTTCGGCGACGGTTGACCGGGCAAGGCCAAGTAGGCAACCGCTGTACTTACATGCCACCAACTCCTTGGCAACTCGAAGAAGTCCCCTGCGACTACTGCGGAAGCCGAGAGGCCGACGTGCTGGTCACCGGTCGCGACCGGCTTCACGGGCTCCCCGGCGAGTTCAACGTGGTGGTCTGCCGCCGGTGCGGCCTGGCGCGGACCAGCCCGCGGCCGACCCTCGAAGGTCTGGGCGCCGCCTATCCCCCAGACTACTCGCCGCACAGAGACAAGGACCTGCGGGCGGCGTCTCCGGGCGGACTCCTCCGCTGGGCGCTAATCAACCTGAGGGGTTATCCTCTTGGCCGGCGCTCGTCGGCCCCCGTGCGATGGCTCGTGGCGCCCCTTGCCGCGGCGGCGCTCGCCGGGCGCCGGGCGGCCGGCTACCTGCGGTACGGGTCAGGAGGGCGCCTTCTGGACTTCGGCTGCGGCGCCGGTGGGTACGTGGCGAAGATGGCGGCCGCCGGCTGGAGGGCCGAGGGGCTCGACACCAGCGCCGAGGCCGTACGCCGCGGCCGCCAGGCCGGCCTTACGCTCCACGAGGGCACGCTGCCCGGCGCCGCGCTCCCGGCCGAGTCCTTCGACGTGGTCACCATGTGGCACGCCCTTGAGCACGTGCCGAGCCCCAGGGCGACGCTGGAGGCGGCGAGGCGCCTCTTGCGGCCCGAAGGGAGATTGCTGGTGGTCTGCCCCGAGATGGAGGCAATCGCCCGGCGATGGTTCGGCGCGGCATGGTTTCCTTTCGACCTGCCGCGGCACCTGACGCACTTTGCGGAGTCGACGCTCCGGCGGCATCTCGAGGCGGCCGGGTTTGAGGTCGAGTGGCTGCGGCCGGTCCGACGCCCGTCGATTCTCCGGCGCAGTTTCGCCCAGTTGGCCGACGACGCCGGCTGCCCTATCCACCGGTTTCTGGCCAGGTCGCGCTTCGTGGTGGGCCTGATGAGTTGGGCGCTGCTCTTGGTGGGCCGGACGGGCCAGATGATGTGCCTGGCCCGGCGAAAGGATTGAGAGATGCAACATAGTGTTGCGCGGTGGGCAGTCCTGCCCGCCGCGCAGAGTTCAAGTCACCCTATGCCTGGGTGATCAACGGCTGCTCGGCGATCTTGCGGACCAGGAACATCGGCACGGCGACGGACACGATGTTGGGGTCGAAGACCGAGCCGCTGCCGCGGACGAGGATGTCGATGGCCAGGGCGGTGTCGCGGGCCTCGCGATAGGGCCGGCGGCTGGTCAGGGCGTCGAACGTGTCGCAGACGGCGATGATCCGGGCGCCGACGGGAATCTCGTGGCCCATCAGGCCGTGCGGATAGCCGCCCCCGTCGAACGCCTCGCCGTGGGATGCCGCAATCGCCGTCACGGCCTCCAGGCCGGGGACCGGTCTGAGGAACTCCTCGGTCTTGACGGCCAGGTGCCGGACCTCGGCCAGTTCGTCGTCGGTCAGCATGCCCGGTTTGTCCAGCAGCGTCTTGGGCACCGCCACCATGCCGATGTCGTGAAGAAGGGCGGCCCACTTGATGTGCGTCATCTCGGTGGACCCCACGCCCATCGCCGAGGCCAGAAGGACCGCCAGCCCCGAGACACGCCGGCTGTGGCCGATCTTGTCTGACGCGTGCGCATCGGCGACGTTCGCGAAGAGTTCCAGGATGCCGGCCACCTCGGCCTCGGTTGCGGCAAGATCGTTGGCCGCCAGGGGGCGGACGGCGCTCTGGACCAGGAAGTTCACGTCCTCGGTGGTCAGCAACTGGGCGTAGAAGCCCGACTCGCCGAGCACCTCGAGCCCCGTGTCGGCCACCGGCGGGGAGACCTGGGGCGCCGTGCGGCTGCGCACCGCGTCGAGAAACGGGATGAGTTCCGGCGATCCCTGTTCCCTGAGGAGTATGTCGCAGGTGTCGGCGAATCGCACGACCTGCGCTGCGGTGGCGATCTCGTCGCCCGATTTGCCGCGAGGGTATCCGTGGCCGTTCACCCACTCGTGGTGGTCCAGGATGATCTCCGCGACGCTCAGGAGTTCCGGAATGGCCCCAATCATCTGGGCGCCGGCCAGGGGGTGCGACCGCGTGAGCGGCCGGTTGGCCTGCTCCTCGAGGTCCCAGAGGCGCGAGTAGTCTCGCGGCTCTTCCATCAAGCCGATATCGTGGACCAGGCCCGCGTAGAAGGTGTCGAGGCGGTCGATGCGATGGAGGCGCGAGGCCATCCGGGCCGCCAGGACCGCCACACGGGCGTGGTGCGGAATGTCGCCGCTCGGCGTGTAGTCCAGGACCCGGGCCAGCGCGGCCAGCAGGTCGCCTCGGCACAGGTGGAATTCGATGCCCGCGGACTGGGCCTCTTGGCGGGGAACGCCGTCCATAGTGGCTCCGTAACGGCTATGCCCCGTAGGGGTAGGGGTTGACCGAGAAGTGGGTGCTCCTCAGCGCAGTCTTCTTATCGTCGCTCGCGGGAGGCAAGATGAGGATTTCCGGCCCCCCAGGACCGTGTTCTTTTGGGTTTGACTCGGTTTGTGGCCGCTGTTAGGATACCCCGCCGTCGCCGTTCGGCGGAGTTTGTGGCACAGCCGTCCTCGGCTTTGCAGGATGTCCGAAGTGCCCAGGCGAGGGCGTCTGGGTCACCGGGCCGGCGACGGCGAGACGGGCCGAGAAGCCAGGGCTGCCGGCGACGAGCGAAGGAGTCACCTGTGCCAACCTACGATGTGGCGGTGCTCGGGGCGGGGCCGGGCGGCTATGTGGCCGCACTCCGGGCCGCCAAACGCGGCGCCAAGACCTGCTGCATCGAGGCCGGCCTCGTTGGCGGCGTGTGCCTGAACGTCGGGTGCATCCCGACCAAGGCCATGCTCCACGCCAGCGAGATTTTCCACCACTTCACGCGGGCCGCCGAGTACGGTTTCGTCGCCGGCCAAGCCACCGTCGACAGCGCGGCCTACATGAAGCGCGTGGCCTCCGTGACTGCGGGCCTCCGCAAGGGCGTCGAGGGCCTTCTGAAGGGGCGCAAGGTCGATCTTGTCCGTGGCCGCGGGCGGCTGACCGCGCGCGACGCCATCATCGTCGACACCGGCGCCGAGCCGGTCGAGGTCAAGGCCAAGGCCATCATCATCGCGACGGGTTCGCGGCCGGCCCGGCCGTCGTTCCTGCCGTGGGACTCCGGCCGCGTGTGGACCACCGACGAGGCGACCACCGCCCAGGCGCTCCCCGAGAGCATCGTGGTGGTCGGCGGCGGCGTCATCGGCTGCGAGTTTGCCACCGTGTACTCGGAACTCGGCATCAAGACTACCGTCGTCGAGATGCTGGAGCGGCTCGTAGCGAACCTCGATGACGACGCCTCGCGGGCCATCGTCAAGAGCCTGGATAGGCGCGGCGTGACCATCCGCACGGGCCGGCGCATCGTCGGCATGAAGGCGTCGGAGGCGGGCATCGCGGCGGAACTCGAGGGGGGCGAGAACGTGCAGGCCAGCCATGCCCTCGTGGCCGTCGGCCGGCCGCCGAACGTCGAGAACATCGGACTCGAGACCGTCGGCGTGAAACTCGACGGCAAGGTCATCAAGGTCGATGACCGCTGCCGCACGAGCGTCGAGGGCATTTACGCCATCGGTGACGTGGCCGAGACGAAGCAGTATGCCCACCTCGCGAGCCGCATGGCCGTCGTGGCGGCCGACAACGCCACGGGCCACCACGCGAGCGACCCGCGCACCATTGTCCCCGTCGGCGTGTACACGCACCCCGAGGTGGCCGGCGTCGGCCTGTCGGAGGCAGAGGCCGCCAAGACCGGAAAGAAGGTCCGCGTGGCCCGCTTCCATTACCAGGCCAGCGGCATGGCCCGCGCCTACGGCGACACCGAGGGGTTGGTCAAACTCATCGCCGACGAGGAACTCGGCGAGATCCTCGGAGCGCTGGTCATCGGCCAGCATGCCACCGACGCGGTCCAGGAGATCGCCCTGGCCATGCGCAACGAGTTGACGGTCGAGGAGGTGGCGGCAACGATCCATCCGCATCCCACCTTTGTCGAGGGCGTGATGGAGGCCGCCGAGGCTTGGCTCGGTTTCGCCGTGCACGCCGGCCATTAGCGCCGCAGCGCGAGTGCGTAATCGGAGGCGCAGCAAGCGCATGTTGCGCTGTGGTACCAGGGCGGCAGCGCCCTTGGGCGCGGCGGGCCTCGCGCCCCGCCGCGATAGGGCCATGCCGGCGCAGAAAAGTTGAGTCATGGCCGACCTTACATTCCTGGATGTGGGGCGGGCGGCTTACGGGCCGACGCTGCGCCTCCAGGAGCGCCTGGTGGCCGAGGTCAAGGCGTCCGGCCCTGAGCGGGCCTACCTGGTCCTCGTGGAGCACTCGCCGCCGGTCATCACGCTGGGGCGCGGGGCCGATGCCGCCAACGTCGTGGCGCCGCCGGCCGTCCTGGAGGCCGAGGGCGTCGAGATTCACAAGGCGAGCCGCGGTGGCGACGTCACCTACCACGGGCCCGGACAACTCGTCGGCTACCCGATCCTGCGGCTGGACCTTCACGGCCGCGACGTGCACCGGTACCTGCGGGACTTGGAGGAGGTGCTGATTCGGCTGCTCGCACGGTTCGGCGTCGAGGCGGGGCGCTCGGAGGGGCAGACGGGCGTCTGGGTCGGCCGCCGGAAGGTGGCCGCCATCGGCGTCGCCATTCGCCGCTGGGTGACGTACCACGGCTTCGCCCTGAACGTGTGCCCGGACCTGGGGCACTTCGGGCTGATCGTGCCGTGCGGCATCCGCGGCAAGGGTGTGACGAGCCTCGAAAAACTTCTCGGCCGCCCGGTATCGGTTGCCGAGGTGAAGGTGCCGCTGGTAGAATGCATGGTCGAAGTCTTCGGTTTCGCCGGCGCGCGGGCCGGCGAGGCAAGCCCTTGATTGTGTGAAAGGCAATAGCCTCGGTTCGTCTTTGCACAGCCTCAAGGGTTGGTTCAGTAGTTGGCTGCACCAAGGGCTGGGTTGCCCGCAATTTGGGTGAATCACCAATGGTGTTGGGGCACAGGACTTCTTATATTACAGTAATCTCATGAAGAGTCTAAGAGGACTGGCATTGCCGACCAACGAGAGTTTGTGGGTATTTGCGGGGAGACCCCAATGAGATCGCAACAAAGGAAGGAAGGAAGGAAACGCTTTTGGGGGTTGCGTTGTTCACATTGCGGCAACAGGGATCGGTTTCTCGAGGTGATGGCCTATGAGTACCACTGGGTCGATGCCAAGATGAACTACCTACACCTCGCCGATTCCGAGTTAGAGCGTTACGAGTGCGACGTTTGTGGACAATCCCTGGAGCCTGGATGGCATTGGACCTGTGGGAGACAAAAGCCATGAACGCCGAATTGATCGTAGGGGACGTTATCAGATTTTTGGAGCGCAACTTCGGGCGCAAACGCCAACTTGGAAGGGGAAGAATAACAGCATTCGGCTCGGCCATGATCTGCTCGATCAACTACTCCAAGTTGCTCCACGGTCACAAGTACTTCTACGCTGTGCCACGTGACATCATTGATGCCAATCACAAGTTCCCCGATACCACTCAAGGAGAGTTTGTGGCACTTATCTGTGGTTCGGCAGATAAGGTCTTAATGCTTCCCCGAGGACTGATGGTCAAAATGATGGCGGGAGTCACGACCCGTAGGGTTGACGTTTTCCTGGATGCGGGCTCTTACATCCTTCAGACGACGAAGCATCCCAAGTGCAACGTTACAGAATACCTTAATGCCTTCCCGGAAAAGCGCGAAGAATCACTCGAGTCGGAAGCCGAGCAAAGCGAACCCCGGCCTGAGAGCCGAATACACGTAAAGACCCAGTGGGCCCTTATCACACTTGGCCGGGCTGAGGGTTGTTCAGTTTGGGTGCCCATTAGTGACCGCAACCTTTCGTACGAGAGGCAACCTTTCACCAAATTCACGGCGAGCAGGTTGCCGAACTTCGGCTTCGACGAAAACACGCGAGTCATCGTCCAAAACATCGACGTACTGTGGCTGGCCAGAAATGTCATACTCAAGGCTTTTGAGATTGAGGCCACCACGGCAGTGTATAGCGGCATCCTAAGGCTGAACGATCTGGTTCTCTCGCAACCCAACATTCAGATAGAACTTTTTGTGGCGGCACCCAAGGCCAAACGGCCGCGAGTCGAGAGCCAGTTGATGCGTCCTGGCTTCCAACCCCTGCTCCCCAAGTGCCAGTTTGTATCATTCGAGCATATCGATGAGCAAATGGGTAAACTGGCAGAGTTTCCTTTGGACAAGGGTGCGCGCGTAAGCGGGCTGATACAGGGAGAGCGGTTCGAACTCCCTGACCATTATGCCTATCCAAGCGGTCCACTCTAATGGAGCCAAGTGAAGGTGCCGCCTTTGGTGCCTGCGTGCAAACCAGAGAAATTAGACCAAGATGCCGGAGCAACCAAGAACATCAGAGGGAATAGGCCGCTTTCCGCCGTGGCTGCGGAAGCGCGTGCCGGCGGGCGGCCAAGCCGCGCGCGTCCGGCGCCTTCTGGCCGAATTGGGTCTGGCGACCGTCTGCTCGGGGGCGCATTGCCCGAACCTGCCGGAATGTTACGCGCGCGGCACGGCCACGTTCCTGATCCTCGGCGACGCGTGCACGCGGTCGTGCCGATTCTGCGCCATCGAGAAGGCCAGGCCGGGCCCCCTTCGCGAGGACGAGCCGGAAGCGGTGGCCGAGGCGTGCTCGCGGCTCATGCTGAAGCACGTGGTGATTACGAGCGTGACGCGCGACGACCTGGCCGACGGCGGTGCGTGCCACTTCGCACGGACGATCCGGGCGGTCCGCTCGCGGATGCCGCAGGCGGTCATCGAGGTCCTCACGCCCGACTTCCAGGGTCGCCCCGAGGCCGTCGACGCCGTGCTCCAGGCCGGTCCCGACATCTTCAACCACAACGTTGAGACTGTGCCGCGCCTGTACCCGGAGGTGCGGCCGGAGGCCGATTACCGGCGGAGCCTCGGCGTGCTGGCCCACGTCAAGCGCCGGGCGGGGCAGGGCGGCGGCGCCGGCCCAGCGGGCCGGACGAGGCTTTACACCAAGAGCGGCCTCATGGTGGGCCTGGGCGAGGCGGCCGACGAGGTGCGCGCGGTTCTGGCCGATCTGCGCGGGGCCGGGTGTGATATCCTGACGATCGGCCAGTACCTGGCGCCGTCGCCGAAGCACCTGGCGGTGGCGCGGTTCGTCGAGCCGGGGGAGTTTGCCGCCTGGGAAACCGAGGCCCGCGCGATGGGGTTCGCCGCCGTCGCCTCGGGGCCGTTCGTGCGGAGCAGTTACCAGGCGGAGAGTGTTTTTGGCGGGCGGCGCGCGTGAGGCGGGTTGCCTTGGCCATCGCGAGGGCACGGTATCTGGCCGCGGCGCCTCGGCAGTCGCCGGCATTCCGCCGCAGGGGCGCGGCATGCCGTGCCACTGCAAGTCGCGTGATGCGTCCGCATGGAGGCTTGTTGCTAAACCAGGGGTATGCGAATGGCTGAATTTGAAGTGCTGTTGCCCGAACTGGGCGAGGATGCGGGCGAGGAAGCCAAGGTCTCGTTCTGGTACGTCGACGTGGGCGAGGAGGTCCGAGAGGGCGACGGCCTCGTCCAGATGCTCACCGACAAGGCCACGTTCGACATCCCCAGCCCGGCCGCGGGCAAGGTGACCGAACTCGTGGCCCAGGAAGACGAGGCCGTCAAGGTCGGCGGACTTCTGTGCCGACTTGAGGTCAAAGGCTGATGCTCTACGGCCATTCAATCGGGGGGTGGCATGCCCAGGGCATCCGTTCCGTGGGCATGCCGCCGGGCATTCCGCACTCATCCTGAAAGGATGGAACACCAGCATGGCCGAGGCGCTTCCGGGCAGATTCATCGTGCTCGACGGGCCCGAGGGGGCCGGCAAGACCACCCAGGTCGAGCGCCTTGTGCGGTGGCTCCGGGACGGCGGACGCCAAGCCACCGCCGTCCGCGACCCGGGCTCGACGCCCGTCTCTGAGCGCATCCGCGACATCCTTCTCGACCGGCGTCTGCCGGAGATGGACGTGCGGACCGAAGTCTTTCTTTACATGGCGAGCCGGGCCGAGATGGTGGCCCGGATCATCCGCCCCGCGCTGGGCGTGGGCCTGGTGGTGGTCGGCGACCGGTTCATCTCGTCGACGGCGGCCTACCAGGGCGCCGCGGGCGGCATCCCCCCGCCGGTGATCTGGGAACTCGGGCGGGTGGCCTGCGGGGGCATCGAGCCGGACCTCACGGTCATCCTCGACCTGCCGGTCGAGGCCGGTTTCGCCCGCCTGGTGCGGCAGCGCGACCGCATCGAATCAAAGGATCGCTCGTACCACGAGAAGGTCCGCGAGGGTTTCCTGTCGATGGCCCGGGCGCGGCCGGACCGCTTCGCGGTGGTCGATGCCCAGCGGCCGCCCGACGAGGTGGCCCGGGCCGTGCAGGAGGCGGTGGCCCGTGTCCTTCGCTGACGTGCGATACCAGGATACGGCCGTCCGGGTGCTGCGGGCGGCCGTGGCGGGGGACCGCGTGGCTCACGCGTACCTGTTTGCCGGGCCGCGAGGCGTCGGCAAGGGCCGGGTGGCCCGCGAGTTCGCCAAACTCCTTTTCTGCGAGTCGCGGCGAGGCAAGACCGCCCAAACCCTCGACCCGTGCGACAAGTGCGACCACTGCCGCCGTGTGGATCGCGGCGTCCATCCGGACCTCTACTGGTTCCGCAAGGAGCCCAACCGCAACGACTTCCGCCTGTGCATAGTTACGAGACGCGAGGGCAATGATGCCGACAGCCCCTCAACCACCGTTATAGAATCGGTGATGCTCACGCCTATGGAAACGGACTTCACCGTAACGGTGCTTGACGATGCCGAGTACTTGAACCGGCCGGCCGCCAGCGCGCTCCTGAAGTCCCTCGAAGAACCGTCGCCGCACGCCGTGCTCATCCTCTTGTGTGCCGATGCGTCGCAACTGCCGGGCACGATCCTGTCGCGGTGCCAGTGGGTGCGGTTCGGCCCGCTGCCGGAAGAGTTCGTGGCGAAGAAGGTCCGCGAGGCCCTGGCCGCGAAGGCCGAGGAGGCGCCGGCGCGCGGACGCAAGGCCGCGCCGCGCCCTCAGGCGACCGCCGAGGAGATCGCCTTCGTCTGCCGCTTTGCGGGCGGAAGCATCGAGCAGGCCGGGCGTCTGGCCGGCACCGGCCTGTGGGACCTCAAGCGGACGCTCCTGGACGAAGTGCTCGAGATGGGCCCGGCCGAGGCGCTCGACGCCGCAGCCGCCATCGACGCGTGGGCCCGCGGGCAGGTCAAGGAAGCCCACCTGCGGGCGGAGTCGCCCGAAGCGAACGCCATCCGCCGCTGGGCGTCGAGGCTGGCGCTGGCGGCCGTGGCGTCGGCGTTCGGCGATGCGGCCGTCCTGGCTGCGACCGGGAAGGCCGCCGGCCTTGTCAACGCCGACCAGCGTCCGGCGATCGAGGCGTTGGCCGCCTGGTCCGCCGAGTCCGCCGCGAGGGCCGTCGGCATCCTGGCCGAGGCCCAGGCCCAGATTGCCCGGTACGTTCACACGGAACTCGCCACCGAGAACGCCCTGGTTCAAGTCAGCCGGCTGAGGCCCGGCGCCAGTTAGTTAGCAATGATCATAGGTAGTATGGCTGGTGGCATGGCCGCGCTGGCGCTGGCGCGGGCACGCTTGGCGCGGGGGAAGAACATGCCCACGGCAGCGGCGCCGCGGGCATGCCGCCCGGGCCGCCGGGGCCGGCGGGGGTGCCGTTTTGTGTTGCAAAACGCCCTCGCGGCGCCTATGTTAGGGTCCCTTCGGCGTCTTCGATTGGCCGCATAAAGAAAGGTCGAATGGATGACACTCTCGTTCTTCAGGCGTCACCGCAAGGCGTTCATGGTGCTGATGTTCTTGAGCCTCATCAGCATCGTGATATTCGGTTGGTCTGGACAGGCTTGGGAGAGGATCCAGATTTGGCTCGGGTCCCACCCCAGCCAGCAGAAGGTCGGGTCGATTGCGGGCCGGCCGGTCCACGAGAACGAGTTGCAGGAGTTCGGCTTCGGCCTCCGTGCCGCCGGCGAAGCCGCCGAGTGGCTCCGCAGGGCTTTGGAGCCCCAGGCCACCACGCCCGAGGCCCGGTACCGCCTGGACTTGAATACGTGGGGGGCAAGCGCCTGGCACCTGCTGGCCCCGGCGGCTGACCGGGAGAAACCCGACCGCATGACGGTCATGACGTGGGTCGCGCTTTACGACGAGGCGAAGCAGAGAGGTCTCGAGACCTCGCCTGCCGAAGTGGAGGCGCGGCTCAAGGCCCTCCAGGACCTCGGCCTGACGGCCGGCGTGTTCAGGGAGATTGTCAACCGGACGGCCGGCGGCCAGCGGCCGCGGCTTCTCGAGGCCATGCGCAAAGACATGACCATCCGTACCTATGTTGGCTGGCTCGCCGAAGACCTTTCCGGGGTGACCGATCCGGAGTTGCGCCGCGAGTTCGCGCGGATGGACGAGCGCATCAAGGTGCGCCTGGAGGTGCTCAAGGCCGCCGACTATCTTCCCGAGGTCAAGGAGGTGCCCGAAAAGGACCTCCGTGAACAGTTCGAGAAGTATAAGAAGTTCCTGCCGGGCGAGGGGCCGGAAGGCTACGGCTACCGTGTTCCCGACCGCGTGGCCATCGAGTACCTCGTGGTCGACGCCGCGGCGTTCGAGGAGGCGGCCAAGCCGAAGGTCACCGATGCGGAAACCAAGGAGTACTACGAAAGCCGCAAGGACACGGAATTCGTCGTCAAGCCCGAGAAGCCGGCGGAGGAGAAAGGCGAGAAAAAAGACGAGAAGAAAGATGAGAAAAAAGAAGAGGCCAAGCCGCCGGAGAAGAAGTATCGGCCCTTTGAGGAAGTCAGCGAAGAAATCCGCAAGACCCTCGTCCACCGCGCGGCCGCGGTGATGGCCACCGAACTCCTGTATGCGAACGCGGCGGAGATCCGGGCCCTGAAGACGCCCCCCGATCTGCGGATCTGGGCCGACGGCAAACGCGTCCGCTACGAGGCCCTCCAGGGCTTCAAGACGGCCGCGCAGTTGGGGGAGACCAAGGGCATCGGCTCGGCGGTTCGGGGCAACGAGCGCCTGGCCTCCGCCGCCGTCCAGGTGGCGGGGCTGGTGCCGGCGAGCAAGTCGCGCCTGGCCGTCAACGAAATCAGCGACGTCTACACCGACGCCGACGGCAACGCCTACGTCTTCCGCGCGACGGCCATCGACGCCAACCACCAGGCGGCCGACCTGAATGAGTTCCGCGACAAGGTCATGGCCGACGTCCGCGAGGCCAAGGCGTTTGACCTGGCGCGCCAGCGCGGCACGGCGCTGATGGACGCCGCGGCAGCCAAGGGGCTCGAAGCGGCCGCAAAGGACGCCAAGTTGAAGGCCCCCGTCGAGACCGACTGGTTCCCGCGCGAGCACACCGTGCCTTACCGCGGGCAGTTCCTCACGATGCCTTCGGCGCTTCCCGAGGTGGGGCCCAACCGGATGGTCGTGACGGAGTGTTTCCGCATGGCCGGCGAGGGCCGGCAGCGCACCATGGTGACCCTGGCGGACAAGCGCGAAGTCGTGGTCGCGGAACTGGTCGGACGCAAAGAGCCGCGCGAGGCGCACTACGCCAGGATGCGGCCGTTCCTGGCCCAGATGGTCGGCAGCCGGGTAGCCGGTATCACCTTGCGGCAGGCGCTTGAGCCGGCGGCCATTCAGCGCCGCATGGCCGTCGTGCTGGACGTACCTGAAGAAAGGCGCGGGCCGGCCGAGCCGTTGGCGCCGGTTGAGGATGACTCGCTGTAGCCGCGGGCAGTTGGGGCGCAGGAGTTGACAACCCGCGGAGAAACGGGTATAGTGTCTCGTGACGCCTGGGTGGGTAGGTAGCTCAGGTGGTAGAGCACTGCACTGAAAATGCAGGTGTCGCCGGTTCAACTCCGGCCCTGCCCACCATCGTTTGACCATCGGCTGATCCATGCAGAGCCCCTCGTATTGGGGCTCTTTCGTTTGCCGCTTCGGCGTAATGGTTCTCCCAGGCCGCCCGGCCGGTCCCGCCCGGCCAGGCCGGACTTGCCGGCCAGGCTGGTGTTGTCGAAGGCGAGACGATGAAGGTCCGCTCGAAGACCGGCGGCGTAATCGAGACCCAATCGGAAGGCCTGTGGAGCGGCGGCCGGCAACTCTGGTGGCGAGACGGCAAGGTCGGCGACCGGCTGGAGTTGGTCCTGCCGGTGGCCAAGGCGGGACGCTACGCCATCGTCATGCAGAACACGCGGGCCTTCGACTATGGCATCTTCCAGTTCTACCTCGACGGGGAGAAACTCGGCGGGCCCATCGACCTGTTCGGCAAAGAGAACGTCATCAAAGTGGCGACATGGCCCGCCTGCGAACTCAAGGCCGGCGATCGCGTGCTGGCGGCCGAGATCGTCGGCGCCAGCCCCGACGCGGTCAAGCGGTATATGCTGGGGTTAGATTATGTGCAACTTGATGTCCCCAAGTGAGGTTTGCCGGAGATCAGGCAGGCAGGACCTGGCGGCGGCCTAGAAATTCAGGGTCACGCGCCGGCCGGCCACATCCAACACGACGGTCTGCGGCGTGATGGCCACGACCTTGGCCCCCTCGATGGTATCGCCTACGGTCACGATGTGACCATTGATGACGGCGGCCGAGTGCGTCGCACTCGCCGCAATCGAGGTGACCTGGAATTTCGGCGTGGCGGGCGGTGGGGCGGGGTCCTCCGGTTTTTCCTTCGGGGTCGCCGGCGGCTCGTGGGGCGGCGCCTGCGCGTCGCGAGCGGGGCCCGTGCCCGCTGGGCCGGCGGCCGGCGCTGCCGGCGGAGCGGGCGCCCGCTCGGGCGGTGCCGGCGATTCGGCTCTGGTTGTCTCAAGGTATGAGTCGGCGCTGCCAGGAAGGTCCACACGCAGGGACGGCGGCTGCGAGCCATTAGCCGGCTTCGCAGCAGGCTTCGGCTTGCGCGTTTCCACCGCGGCGGCAGTCGGCGCTCCGGGCGCATGTGCGGCGGCAGGTGCCGGGACCTTGGGGACCTCCTGACGGACCGGCGGCGCCGAGACCTGCGCCGCGACAGGGGGCACGTCCAGCCTTGCCTCCTGCGGCATCGCCGCAGTGGCCTGTTCAGGCAGCCCGTTGGCCAGAGCCCGCCACACCCAGATGCCGGCCGCGGCGCAAATGACCAGCACCGTGGCAAGCAGGAGCGTCTCCGTCCGCGGCCGCGCGCTGGCCCGCGGGGCGACCGCTTTCGGCATCGGCGGCGGCGGAACGGGTTCGCCGCCGGCGATGCGCTGGCGCTCGTCCGCTTCAAGGCGTTTCAGGGCTTCGTTGATCAGGCTGATGAGCAAGCCTCCTTCAGTTCGTCCGCGGCAATCCGGACCAGCCGGCGGTCGATCTGGCCGGTCTGGTACACGTAGCCGGCCAGCAGGGCCTTATCGCAGATGGCGTTGACAAGTCTCGGCGTGCCCTGGCTGTACGAGTAGATTTCGTCGACGGCGTCGGGGTCGAATCGCACGGTAGGGGCGTCGGGGTCTTCGCTCGCCACGCCAAGCCGGTGAACCAGGTAGGCCCTGACGTCGGCCTGCTCCATCCGTTGGAGATGGAATCGGACCGTGATCCGCTGGGTCAACTGGCGGAGCGCGGGCCTGGCGAGTTTCGCGCGAAGTTCGGGCTGGCCCAACAGGCAGATCTGGAGCAGTTTCTGCCGCTCGGTCTCGAGGTTGCTGAGGAGCCGGACCTGCTCGAGGGCGCCGGTCGACATGTCCTGCGCTTCGTCGATGACGAGGACGGCGTTCTGCCCGTCGGCGTTGGCCTTCAGGAGGAACTCGTTCAGTGCGGTCAGATAGCCGAGGCGGTCGCGCCGCCGGGTCACGACGCCGAATTCCTCGACAATGGCCCGCACCAGTTGCGTGTCGCTCATCATCGGGTTGAGGATGAGGGCCGTGTGGACGGTCGGGCCCAACTCCCTCAGGAGGGTCCGGCACAGGGTCGTCTTGCCCGTGCCGACCTCGCCTGTGAGCAGGATGAACCCCTTACGCTCCCGAACTCCATAAAGAAGGTGGTTGAGCGCCTCGCGGTGCTGGCCTGTCATGTACAGGAAGCGCGGGTCCGGCGTGAGATTGAAAGGTTCTTCGCGCAGGCGGAAATACTTGGTGTACATCGCCCCGCCCCCTGCCGCGGCCGCGCACCGGCGCGCCTGGAGGAACCCCTCCGGGAGAACTCTCCCGTATTGAATCGGCAAGCCGCCCGTCACGGCTTGAGGGGATTCTCGGGCCCATCAGTCGGGGGTGTGACCGCGCATTCTGGCACACCCGAATCCCTATTTGTCATGCTGAGGCCGCCGGAGGCGGCCGAAGCATCTCCCTCCGGCAGTCAGAGCGCCAAGATCGCAGCGAGATGCTTCGCTTCGCTCAGCATGACAGAAACGGGAGGCCCGCCAGAAAAAAGAGTCACACCCTCAGTCGGAGGGGTAGGTGACCTCGATGCGGTGCGGCGCGCCGGGCGTCAACGCCCCGGCAGGGATGAGCGCGTGACAGGGGCGGCCGTCGAGTTCCACGCCCAGTTTATCGCCCGGTGCGAAATCAACCAGGAAGCGGCTGCCACGGAAGGTGCGCATGACGCGGTAGCGGCCCCACCCGCGCGGCGGACGCGGATCGATGCACAGGCCGTCGAACTCCGGCACGAGGCCCACGACCCGCTCGATGCCCCGCCGGTACCACGCCAGGGACCCCGTGAAGTTGCTGAACAGGTTCGTCCCGTACGCCGCGTGGGCCGGGCCGACGAAAAAGTTCGACTGCTGGTGCGGCGGCGCCGTAGAGAGGTCCGGGATGAGGTTCGACGGCAGGGTCCTGGCGATCTCTTCGTACCAGCGGTCGGTCCGGCCTGCGCAGACCAGGGCGTACAGGTAGAACGATTCGCCATGGGTGTAAATGCTGCCGTTCTCGAACATGCCCGGCAGTTGGTCGGCGATGCGGCCGACGAGCGGCCGGCTGGCCGGGGCGTACGGCGGGGCCAGGAGCATGTGGCCGAAGGGCGTGGCCAGTTGCTCGATGGCGTCCCGCACGTTGAAGTAGCGGTTGAGCGACTCGTCGGGCGTCTGGATGGCGTTGGTCGCCACCTTCAGCAGCCCCTCGTCATCGTGAACGTCTTCGAAGGTCCAGTAGCGCGTGCGCAGCCGCTCGGTCTCGGCGGCGGTCAAGCCGTCGAGCGGCGCCCGGCCCGCCTTCAGGTTCTCGCGGCACCGCCGCACGAGCGCATCCATCTCGGCCTCATCGGTCATTCCTGCTTCTCCAGGGTCACGGCCACCAGCACCGGGGCGGCGGGCGTCCCGAGGTCTTCAAAGACGATCTTCTGGACTTCGACCGGCCGCAACTGGACGCCCAGGACGTTCAGGTGCCACGGGTCGCCCTTGAGGCCGACGAAGGCCTCATCCGCGTCGGGCGGCATGGCCCAGTCGTCGGCCGTGCGGCCTGTAATGAGCGGCACGATCTGCTTCTGGCCGTCGGCGTAGTGAATCACGTACTGTGCCACCGCGCCCCACGGGCCGGTTCCGCCGTCCTGCGCCGCCCAACCGTGCACGTTGCCCAGGAAGAAGAGCCGCCTGCCCTTGGCCCCGACGGGAATCTCCACCTGCTTGGGCCACTTGATTTCCTGGGGCGCCATCGGCGAATGGAGCACGACAAGACCGTGCCCGTTGTTCTTGGCCGGATCGACGATCCGAAACGGCACGCCGCCCACAGTCTGCTCCCCGACAGGCATGCCGGTAAATAGATACTTGCCCGGGTTGCGCACGCCGAACGGCGCGGCGAACGGGTCGGTGTTGGCCAAGGCCGCGAGGTCGAGCAGGCGGCACCGGTCAGCCGCGAGGCTCGTCCCCAACGGCAGCGGGACCAGGCCGGAAATCGGCCTGGCCGGAGTCGCCGCCTGCTCCCGGTAGATCCTGACGATCGTCGGAAAATCCCACCGCGTCTTCTGGTCCTGGCGCGTAGCGACCTCTACGCCGTCGAGGGCGCCGATGGGCGGCCGCGACTTCGGCAAGTGCAGGACGATGCGGCGGGGCTTCTCGCGCGTCGGCTTCTGGAGTTCCACCTGCACGCCGCCGGCCTTGCCCGTGACGAGGAGGCCCACACTGCCGAAATGCGTGGGGGCGCGCTCGACGCTGATCTGCCGGCCATCGCCGAGCCACCAGTCCGGCACGGCCCCCAGGAGGTGCAGTTCGTCTCCGCGCTCGTGCACCAGCATGTGCCGCAGCATGAGGGCGTAGTTGCTGGCCCCGGTCGCGTGCGGGATGGTGTCGCCCCAGGCGAAGCGGCGCTTGTAGAAGATGCCTTCGGGAAAGGCGTGCGTGGCCGTCGAATGCAGGAGGTACCAGTAGAAGTCTTCGACGACCTGCTCGTCTTCGCCGCGGTCCAGGGAGTCCATCGTGGTGTAGGCGGACATATAGGGATGAATCGCATCCTCCTGGCCGACCCACCGGATGGTGCCTTCGACGAAGCCGCCTGCAAACCGGCGCCGCGCCTCGTCGATCGACGCCGCGACGCGCGGATCGTCGGGCGGGAACAGTTCGGTCGGCCAGAGCGTTTCGGTGTCGCCCCAGTGCGTGCCGTCCTTCTCCCAACTCGGGGGGAAATGCGCAAGTTGCGTCCGCTTCCACGCGGCGTCGATGGCGGCCCGGTACTCGCCGGCCTCGCGGGCGAGCATCTCGGCGTCGTCTTTCTTGCCGAGGATCGCAGCCGCATCGGCCGTGCAGAGGATGCCGCGGAGGTTCCACAGGTCGTAGCCGACGATGTGGTGCTTGCCGTCCCACAGGTTTTCGCCGTCGGCGGGCGCGGCCGGCAGCAGGCCGGCGAAGGGCGAATCGGCCGGGGCCCGGCGCCGGGCCTGCATCGTCCAATCGGCGGCCTTTCGCATCTGCGGATACGCCCGCTCCAGCCATGCCCGGTCGCCGGTGATCTTGTAGAACTGCCAGAGCGTCCAGACGGCCTGGCCGTTGGCGTCGAACTGGCCTGCCTGCGTCTCGAACCGGCCGTCGGGCCGCTGGGCGCGGAGGTAGAACTCCAGGGCCTTGCGTGAGGCGTCCGTCAGGCCCGCTTCCTCGAGTTCCATGACCTGGTATGCCCCGTCGCGGATGTAGAACTCGTCATAGAACCCCTCGCCGGCGTGCAGTTCGCCGCGGTCGCTGGCGATCAACTGGCACACGTGCGAGGCCAGCAGGGCCTGCGTCGCCTTTTCGCACGGCACACGGATGCGGGCGCCTCTGGCCAGGAGGTCTCGCCAGAACGCCGCCGTCCGGTCCAGCCAGACCTCGGCGTTCTCGCTGTCGAAGGCGGTGGGTGCCGGGCCGGGCGCCAGCGGCAGGCGGACCGCGCTAGCGGCGCTTCGGCCGCCTTCCAGCGACCAGTTCATGGCGTAGGGTTCGGCCCCCGGTCGGCTCTGCTGGACCCGCACCTTCGCCTCTGCCGCCGCGGCGCCCGTGTTGGTCGCCTTCGCGAGGACCCAGACCAGGAAATTGTCGCCCTCGGTGGGCCAGTCGAAGGCCTTCTGCCAGTCCTTGACGCTCGGCAGCGGCGTGGCCCAAATGGTGAAGTCGTAGCGAACCGGACCATCGGAGGCGGACAGGAGGACGATCGGCAGGCAGCCGTCCATCAGGAGTTTGGTCTGCTTGCGGCTCAAGGGGGCCAGGTCGCGGCCGAATCCGAGCGTGACCACGTTGCCCGCCAGCAGGATCTTGTTATCGGGCGTGATTCGCGCGCCGTCGCGGTAGTCCTTCAACCCGACCACGCTCCAGGAATTGCGGAAGTAGTCGAAAGGCTCCTCGGACCGGGCCTCCGACGCGGCTGCGGACAGGATCAGCATCATCAAGCAGGCGGCGCCGAGCGATACTCGCACATGCTGCGGCATAGGCATCTCCTGACTCATACTGGCCGCCCCAATCTTGCCGTCGGAGGCTCTGGAATGACAATCAAAATCGCCAACGCGGGCCAGAGGCGCAGAATAGGCTTGTACCGTGTTGCGCTTGTGATATTCTGAATGCACCAAGCCAAGGCACTGTGCGATCAGAAGCCGGAAGGGAGCAGCCTTGAGAGACCGCCGCGAACAAGGGATCAACCGGCGCGCGTTTCTGGCGCGTGTGGCCTGTGCGGCCGGCGCGGGAATGGCGGGCGCGAGCCTCCTCGAGGCGCAACCGGCCCCGGCCGCGGAAGGGGCGTGGAAGATGCGACTCTCCGCCTCCTCAATCGACTACTCCAAGGTGCCCATCGAGCAGGCCTGCGAGCGGATTGCCGCGCTGGGGTTCGAGGCCATCGACATCTGGTCGGCCCACGCCGGTTGCCCGCACCTCGACGACGTGCAGAAGCGCCTCGGTCCGCAGGGCCTCAAGGACCTCCTGGCCAAGCACAACCTCAAGTTGTACGCGTTCTCGGTGTACGCGGGCGGATACACCCGGTACGCCGAACTCCTGGGCGGGGCAGGCGGGGGCGTGGCCGTTCACGGCAGCGCCGGGCCGTGCGACCCCAAGGAACTTGCCGCGAAGATGAAGGCCTTCATC
>Ga0315280_10002293_pt1 | contig 31255 bp, 31 predicted proteins | sample YL17G06_40_MG_FD_203697 | JGI IMG/M metagenome (GOLD analysis project Ga0315280, IMG submission 203697) | Sediment microbial communities from Yellowstone Lake, YNP, Wyoming, USA - YL17G06_40 | ecosystem: Environmental > Aquatic > Freshwater > Lake > Sediment | place: USA: Wyoming | collected... | reverse complement strand
GCATTGGTTTTGACTGGCCATGAGGAGACCATTAGCGGAACCAACTTCTTCACTTCTCAGCTCAACGCAACCGCAACTTTGCACCCGTAAAGAAGGCCAACCCACAAATAGCAAACGAGCAGATGCAAAGGGTGCCGGTGAATGACTTGGGTGTCGCAGGAAGAGACCAACTAACAAAACTGATCCAAGCTTACAAGTGCATTTATCCCTTTGACTACGCACTTCTCGATGGTGACGGCTATGTTCTTACCGTTCGTGATGAAACAACACTCCACTACCTAGAGCATCGCAACGTAGTCTCCTACGAAGTCGTATTTACGCCGCCCAACTACATTTCGCACTTGACAGCGAAGAGCAAGTATGGGCGGATGGGTCTATCGTTCCTAAATGCTGCGAAGGTTCACAGTGGTTTTGTCGGTCGCTTGGCTCTTGAGCTGGTGAATCTGAACAACAGTCGACAACCGATTACCATCAAACGCGGCGATCCTCTCATGCATATGGAATACATTTCGCGAGACGGTGAAGCTTCCCCTTACAAAGGGGATTACATGTTCCAGTACATGAGTGACGATGAAGTTGCATTATACACCGGTGTCTTGAAAGAACATTTCAAAGGTCTATTCGATCCTGCAGAATTGGAGAAGATGGCTAAAGAAAGAGTACGCGGCTGAAGCTACTTTCGTCCCATTCTCGCGAGTTTCTTCTTTCGGCGTCTGAATAGGATCTGAGCTGCAATAGCGGACACTACGGCCAGAGCAACGATCCCTGCCATTATCCACTCAGCAAGACCACTGCCCACATCTACAAGGAGTATATTTCCGTTTACGCGGGCCAAACCCGGAGCAATAATCTCGGCACTGTAACCGTAACGTGCGAGGAGTTGCTTCGTGTTGTTTCCCTCTTGAAACTTGATGGAGTCCGCAAGAAGTGGAGCAGGCGAATACCGCCATCTAGTAGTGTCATTTGACAGATTGTATGTACGCGCCCATTGGTCCAATTCAGGACTTAGGGATCTGAAGTCCAGTAAAGTGACGTTTCCTATCCTATTTGTGGCCTCTTCCCCTGAAATGGCTTGGGTTTCGTTCATGAAGAAGGAAACGCCTGTGATCGTCGCGTTTGGTCTGCCAACATATTTGCTTGCGTTCGTGTAGAATTCGTATACTGGCCTGAAGTACTTCTTTCCAATGACATTGTAGCTTAGATTGCCACTCGGGAGGTCAGGTGAAACGTTGAAGGCCTTCCAAGACATATTCACGGCTGACACGTCACCATGTCTCTCAGAAACCCCCGACAGACTCATCGTAACCGAAAGGTTAAGCCAACTTGTCGACGAGTCCACTTTGATCGTCAAGTCCGAGAGTGTTGCGCTTGGATTGAGTTCTCTTATCGCCTGACTAAAGCTGTTAAATGAGTTCGAGTCGGAACTCGTGATAGTCGCAGTCTGGCTGGGAAATGCTGTGACATTCTGATAGACCGATAGAAGCATTCGCGTTTGGACGCTCTCTTTCCCAACGTTGATCGTTATGTCCGCCGCGGATACTGGAACGGCGAAGATAGATGACATCGCCAAGAGTAAGATTAACGCTGCAACAGTTCGCAATGTTCAGCACTGCCCGTCTCATAGTTTCGGCTTCTAGCCGAACGAACACGCGCTTACTATTTAAAGTTCAGCAGCCGCTTCGGTTCCAATATGCGTTATGGGTACGGTATCAGTAATTGTAACAAGTCAAGCAATCTTTGATTGCGACTGAGCGCTAAATAAGAAGGAAATCCTTAGGTTTGAAAATTCAAATTGACCGCATTATCGCTATGCTACGAACTCGCCTGAGTAGCTCACGAGCGACGATACTGTCTGAGGTTCAAAGCAAAGACGCAAAGTCAACATCGATCGCGACGAGCTAGATTCTGAGGGCCCTTATCCTCTCGGTGAGCTTCGGGACGACTTGGTAGAGGTCTCCTACTATTCCGTAATCGGCTATCTTGAATATCGGCGCTTCCTTATCCTTGTTGATCGCGACAATCAGCTTAGAGCCCATAATGCCTACAGTGTGCTGGATCTGTCCTGAAATTCCGATTGATAGATGTAGCTTCGGTTTGCATCTCTTGCCTGAGATCCCAACCATTCGATCCTCCGAGATCCAATGAAAATCTGCAGAGAGAGCTCGGGTGCATCCAAGTTCTGCTTTCAGCGTGCTGCAGAACTCGTTGACAATTGCCAGGTCTTCCTTCTTGGAGATACCTTGCCCCACGCAGACCAGCGTCTCCGCTGATTCTATACTGACCGATTCGCCAATCTTCTTTCTTCGCTCGATGACCGTGACCCGTCGCGTCGGTGCCTTGATGTCGATAATCTCGACCTTTCCATTTGTCGGCGAGGGCTGGGCTTCGAATGTTCTCGGCATGATCGAAATGACCTTCTTCTTGGTTCTGATGATTTCTGACGATACTGTATTTCCTCCGAGCGCGTATCTGTCGACTACAAGGTCGGGGCACTTCGCGGTAAGACCAATAGCATCCGTGATACATCCGGCTTGGAGTTTCTGGGAAACGCGCCCCGTAGTCTCCTTGCCAAGTCGAGTTGAGCTGACTAGTATGATGTCGGGTCCATCTTTGGCAACCTCGAACAGAGCCTGAGTGTAGGTTTCGGCGTCAAGCATTTCAGAGTCGATGTTCGTCGTCATTAGAACCTTTTGCGCGCCGTAGTCGAAATAGGACTGGACATTCTTCTCATCCCTCTTTCCGATCACGAGTGCGGAAAGCTCCATGCCAAATGCCTTGGAGAGCTCGTGTCCTTTCGTCAGAAGCTCATGAGCTACATCGTCAGACTCAGAAGAGATCAGGATGCCTGAGGTCACGGAAGTGCTCCCTCCTTGCGGAGAGCGTCCACAAGTTTTCCAGCCGCTTCGTCCAAATCTCCCTCGAAGATCACACCTTTCCGCTCCTGTTCCGCTGCTACGTTGCTCACGACTTGGATATTGGAGGCCGCTGCCCCAACCGAATTCGCCTCTATTCCGAGATCCTTCAGGGTCCACATGTTCAACGGCTTTCGGGAAGCCCTCAGGATCTGTGTGAGCGGGGCTCTTCGCGGTTTGTTGATCTCACTAGTCACTGAGACCACTAGGGGGGTCTGGGCCTTTACGACCTCAAGCGCGCTCTCCAGGTCCCGAATTGCAGTGACGACGTTGCCCTCGATGGACAGTTCTCTCACATAGGTAACCTGAGGAATACCCAAGATTTCCGCCAGCCTTGACCCAATCTGGCCGGAGTAGTTGTCAGTCGAACCTTCTCCGACAAGTATGAGGTCATAAGAGCCGATCTTTCTGACCGCTGCCGCGAGCGTCATCGCAGACGCGGCCGTGTCAGATCCTTCACATGCGATGTCCACCACTATGCAGGCCTCATCCGCGCCCATCGCAAGAGCTTCGAGGATAGTCTCCTTTAGTTTGGATGAGCCGACGGATAGGGCAATAACCTTCGCTCCATGCTTCTCCTTGATCTTCACAGCCTCCTCAAGCGCATTCTTGTCCATGTCGCCGAAGAGAACGGGTAGACCTTCGAGCACGGGCTCTCGGGTCTCTCTCCTGATTCTGATTTGTTGAAGGTCGACCACCTGTTTCATACAAGCTATAACGTTCAGACTCTGTCACTTCACACGTTTTCCGTAACTTGAACGGGCAAGGTTCTTGCACCACATGACCTTTTCGGTCTCAACTGAACCGATATTGGACGCCGTGTCCTGCCTTGGGATAGTGCCAGCTGAGTGCTTCTTCCAGACACGCTATGACGCATGCTCCGCACTCTAGGCATCCGTCAGGATTAGGATGAACGTCGCCGTTCGGATCGAGCGAGTAGACCTTTGCAGGGCAGACGAAGAGGCAATATTTAGGTTTGCACTTGGCGCGGCAGATTTCTGTGTTCATTTCTATGTGCACTTCTTTATCGACTTTGAACACGTTCTTTCCGAGCTTTTCTTCGACCTTCAAGGTTGTGGCCTCTAGATTTTGAGTAGGTTAAGGGCGTCCTTCAAGGCGGATAGATTGAGAAAGTTCTTTCTGAAGTGTTTCAGGGCGGTGGATGAAAGCTTCGGCTTGGGCTCCGCGCCGATGGACATCAGATCTATCAGCAGTCTGCTCAACAGATTGGGGTACTTCATGAACAGTCTCTGATTGTTGAGGACTTTCCAGACATTTCTGAAAGTGTGGAGATCTTTCAGCACAAAAGAGTTGTCCAACATTGTCTTGTAAGCTGCCAGCGACTCAGCAGAATAGTTGCTTCTTTTCTTTGCTGCCTTAATCGCCTCTGCACCCATCACACCGGAAGCGATGGCAAGATCCATGCCCCTCACAATTATCCCCATATTGAGTGCGAAACCTGCCGCATCACCAACAACAAGCATGCCATCAGTAAACAAAGTCGGGATTGACTTGATTCCTCCTTCGGGAATCACGTGAGCCGAGTATTCTACCGTTTCTCCACCTTCAATGAGAACGGAGACCTCCGGACGAGCCTTGAACTCTTCCATCAATTGAAAGGTCTCAGTCTGCTGTGGACTGGCCATGAGGGAGCCGATTCCTGCCACAATTCCCAGCGAGATGCTTTCCCGATTGGTGTAGAGGAAGCCTCCCCCGGTCAAGCCTTTGGTTAAGCTTCCAAAATAGAGTTGAGCGGTACCCTCATCTCCGTGAAGATTGAACCTGTCTTCGATCACCTTTCTAGATAGCTCAATGGTCTCCTTCACGCCCACAGCAAAGTGCCCTGGTTCGTGCTTGGAGCGCAGTCCCGCTTGCTCTGCAATGAACGACAATGCTCCATCGGCCGCAACTACCACGTTTGCAGCGATGTCCTCGCCTTCCGCTCTTATTCCGGATATCTTGCCATTTTCGCGTAGGAGTCCATCAACCTTGTACTTTGGGACTATCGTGGCTCCCTCTGCTGCGGTTTTCTCTGCGAGCCATGTGTCGAAGACCGGTCGCAGGAGTGTGTAACTGTGGTAGGGTTGCTTCGTGTAGGCATCCGGGCGTAGTTCGAACGTGAGAGCCGATTCGTCAGAAAGCATCGTCACTCGCTCTCTCGTAACGTACCGTTCGAAGGGGGCCTCGTGCCAGATATCCGGCAGGCACTGTCTGACGGGGTTCATGTACAGCCTGCCTCCGGTCACGTTCTTGCTTCCTGGATAGTCACCTCGTTCAACAACGAGGACATCTATTCCTGCTTTCGCAAGTGTGTAAGCACATGACAGGCCTGCGAGGCCGGCACCTATGACTGCGGCGTCAACCCGCTCCACGCGTCATCGCCAGACTGAACGTAGGGTCCTTGACTATATTTGATCATGGAAGAGGGTGGAGATTGAGGCTTACCAGAGCGTGCTAGCGGTAGGGAATAGCCACGTCGCCCATAAGCTCCCTTGCAATGATGATTCTCATGATGTTCGCTCCGCCCTCTGCACCGACCACGTATGACATGAGTCCTCGCATGCACATTTCTAGCGGGCACTCTTTGCTGTAGCCCAGCGCGCCGTGATACATCATCGCATGTTTTGCTATGTCAACGGCCAATAGCGGCGCTTTCAGCTTGCACATTGCAATGATCTGGTTGATCTCTTTGTTGCTGAAACTTCCGTCTTTGTAGTGTTGGTCGATCATCCAAGCCCCCTTTAACAGCAGGTTCTTGACCAATTCAAGTTCAGTTAGGTCATCAGCAATTTCGAAGGATATTCCTTCAAATTTCGCAAGAGGTTTTCCAAAGAGCACTCGCCGTTGCACGTAGTCGGCTCCGAGTTCAAGGCATTTTTCCGCGCCTCCAAGGCACGCGGTCGCGACGAGAGTTCGCGCAACATTGAAGCCCTCCATGTTCACGTAGAACCCTCTATTCTCCTTGTCAAGCACGTACTTGGCCGGAATCTTAGCATCTTTGAAAGTGAACCCACCCGTGGACAGCCCCATACGACCCATGTCGTGGAAGGTGGTGTAGGAGATGCCTGGGGTCTTGGCTGGTACGTATAGGAATGTCATTCCTTTAGTGCCGAGTTCCGGAGCTGTTCGCAAGAGAGTTAGGTGTCCCCCTCCTTTCTTCGTAGCCTCAACGACACCGCTGATGTACGTCTTTTCTCCGTTGATCACATACTCATTTCCAATCTTCTTCGCGGTCGTCTTGATATTGGCCAAGTCGGAGCCGCCTCCTGACTCGGTCGTTGAGATTCCGAGGAACCATTTTCCAGCAGCGACGTTTGGAAGAACCTCTTTCTTCAGCTCTTCCGAGCCGTGCCTTACGACAAGGTAGCTCCAACCGAGGTTCAGCAGAGTATACACCGGAAGTGACATTGACAGCTCGCCACGGGCAATTTCGTGGACGGCAAGCGTCGCGTAGACCATCTCTTCGCCCGGGCTTGCGGAGCCTCCATATTCCTCAGGAATTGTCACGCCGAAGATTCCGAGTTCCACCATCTCCTTGATGATGTCCTCTGGAATCAAATCAGCCTTTTCATCAATCTCTCTAGCTCTCGGGAACACTTTTTCATCGCAGAACGCTCTAACGGTCTTTTTGAACAATTCCTGTTGCGGAGTGAGTCTGTACTCCAATACTCATCCACCCTAAAATGGCGGATACCGTAGCGATAATAAGGATTCTTAGTTCATAGAGTAGCGAGAGTAATCACAGATTCTATCGCACTTTCGTTCCAGGCGGAACGTCCTCGTCAACGGTGAGCCAGATCGGCTTTCCCTGCAGGTCCGCTGCGAGTAGCATGACTTCAGACTTCACGCCTGCAATCGTTTTCGATTCCATGTTTGTTAGGACAACCACTCGTTTTCCGATGAAGGTTTCTGGTTCGTAGTATTCGGCTCCTCCTGCAATGGCTTGCGCGACCCGGTCTCCGACATCGACCTGGACTCTGAGAATTTTCTTCATACCCAGTATTCTTTCAGCCGCCGTAATTTTCCCTACTTTGAAAATGAGTTTGTCGAAATCCTCGAACGTGACCGACAAGCCTAGTCTTCCTACTTGTGGAGTGCTTGAATCAACTGTTCAGCTACTTGAGTGCTTTCAAGGCGCTGACATTCGACTGTCTGCGCCCCAACATGTGACGTGCAAACTACATTCTGCAGTCCAACCAATTCTTTCTCCCAGTCATCGACGGGCGGTTCCTTGTGAAAGACATCTAGACCTGCGCCGCCAAGTTTGCCCGATTTCAAGCTGATAAGGAGGGCCTGCCCATCAATGATATCACCCCTAGAGGGGTTGATCAAGAGCGCGCCGTTCTTCATCTCATTGATCATTTTCGCGTTTATGAGATGGTGGGTCGCGGGCATGTAGGGTACGTGAATTGTGACGATGTCTGACTCTCGCAATAGATCAGGTAATTTTGCGATGGGCATGAATCCTATCTGCTTGGCTATTTCGCTGAATTCGATCACATCGTAACCCAGGACCTTGGAACCGAAACCGTCCACTGCTATCCGTGCAACCTCTGATCCTATTCGACCTGCTGCCCCCACGATTCCAACAGTTTTCGATTTCAGCTCTGAACCCATCAGCTCAGTCTTAGCCCATTTTCCCTGCTTCATCGCTCTATCCGCATACGAGATCTTTCGAAGCAACGACAAAATCAGGCCGATGGTCAATTCGGCAACGCTTGTTGTGGGCGCTGCAGGTGTAGATATGACCTTAATCGACTTCTTGCGAGCAGTCTCCAAATCCACGTTGTCTAATCCAACGCCCGACCGTGCGACGGCCTTGAGTTTTACTCCCGCGTTGAGAATGGCACCGGTAACCTTTGTCTTTCCGCGGACCACTACCGCGTCAAATTCCGATATCCTTTTCTCCAGTTGATCAGGAGTAAGCGTATGGTTTTCTTCGACTTCAAATCCGGCATTTCGGAGCATTGCTATGCCGTCTTTGTGGATCGGGTCGCATACGAGTATCTTGATCGGCATATGAGATCGGGCGGATTTGCTCGCCTTGACTAATATTGGCTTCTAATGGATTTCAGGTGTGAATTGACCTACATGCGCTTCGTTGCTTGATCGTGGAGTGCACACCGCTTTCGCGGCTGCAATCTATTCTTTCCTGAATCTTATTTTCAGTTTCTCTAGGACCTCAGGCAGAGTAGTGTACTCCATTTCCTCTGGGCCTAACCTATGTGGCATGAATGGGCCGTGTCTGCGCATGTAGTCTGTAATCTCGTTTGCCACTTGGCGCGTGCGGTCGAATGCCGGGTCTCCAAAGAGGTCAGCTGGACCGATGAGTTTGGCGTCTGATACTTGGAATCCTGCTCCCACGACACGTGGTGGTCCGTCAAATCGAGTCACCCTGTTCTGGGTATCGCTAATGCTTACCGGCATTAGTGGTCCATTATGGGATCCACGCATCCAACCCGCCACCAAGTGAGGAAACGCAAAGGGTTCTAGCACCTCTCCTACCGCTGGCAATCCATGCTGTGCTCTTACAATGCATACGGGGTCATCTTTTCCGACGTATCTTCCAGCAATAAGCGAGAGACGCGATGTGCTCGCAGCCGCGGCAGGGAGACCGTCTTTTCTGTAGATCTTGGAGATGACGTAGCGAGACGACGTACCGATCAGCGCCAGAAGATCATAGGTCTCCTCTGGGCAGTTCAGCCTCACCGTTTGATCTTCAATCACATCCAATATCTCAAATGTGAATCCACCATGCAGTTCGGCATCGATCACAAGGCCAGCAGTGTTGAATGGGTCTCCGAATATCTTGAACAAAGGTAGGTTCCATGCGCCAGGTTCGGTCTTGTCGGCCATAAAGATGAGCACTGGGTCACTCTTCCTTTCCTCAAACTCGATCTCAGCGACTCCTGGGCCCATTCCCTTGACGTTTCCGGAAAATGCCTCTCCAAGTAGATCTTGGCCAGCTCCATAGAGCTTCATCGGTTTCGAAACTTTCTCCGTAACCTCGGTGAAGGTCGACCAGGCCAATTCGTGAATACGCGAATTGTTCTCTCCTTGCCTATGTGACATGATCAACTCCAGATCGTCGCCTGCATGAGTCACGAAGAAGTCAACAATTAGCCCAGATTTCTTGGCTGCTTCCAGTGACGACTTAGCAAATTCAATCTGCTTGGGATGAACCATCCCATGACCTGGATAGGATCCAACATCAGCCTTTATGATAGAAACCGTTACCTTTTGCGGGGCCAAGATAATTCACATCGCGGATAGCTCTCAGTCGCTATTTAATTGTGCCGACCTTTCCAAGCACTCTTTCGTTGCTCTGAGCGAGTAATTACTGGAGTAACCAAACTTTCATAGAGGCGCGCGCCAATTCCACAGGCGATGAAACATGAGCAAGGAGCCCGCGGAACCCTTTCTGTTGATCAATTTCAAGACATACTTGGAGGCAACCGGTAAGCGTGCAATTGAGTTGTCTCGCAAAATAGAGTCAGTAGCACGCGAGACGGGCGTGAAAGTCGGACTAGCCCCACAGTTCTGTGACATAGATCAAGTCGCTAGTCATGTGAGTCTCCCCGTGTTCGCTCAACACATCGATCCAATAAAACCCGGAGCATACACAGGCCATGTGCTCGCGGAATCTGTCAAGGCCGCTGGCGCGATGGGCACGATCATCAACCATTCAGAGAAAATGCTTAGCTTGCACGATATCGAAAAGACTCTAGAACAAGCACGGGACGCCGGCCTTACAACTGTAGCTTGCGCTGGAACGGCAAGACTCGCCGCTGCAATTGCCTTGTTCGAACCTGACATGGTTGCAATAGAGCCTCCTGAACTGATCGGTTCGGGTCGTGCGGTTTCGAAGGAACACCCGGAGATCGTGAGTGACTCGGTAAGGAAGATTCGTTCAGTTAACTCCAAAGTGAAGATCCTTTGTGGTGCGGGAATCAGTACTGGCGAAGACGTTTATGCTGCTTTGAAGCTTGGCGCCGAAGGTGTCCTAGTGGCAAGCGGTGTTGTTAAGGCCGCGAAACCTGAAGAGGTCATGATGGATTTCTGTCAAGCTGTTCGTAGACGTGTATGAACTCACTCTAGCTACCATTTATAACGGCTTTCAGCACTCAGTGCCGCTAAACCGCATTCGTGGGAACAAATGACCAACAGTAACTTCCAGCAAATCCTCAAGCAAAAGCGAGAGATCGTCAACAAACGCATCGATGAAGTTCTCTCGACAGGGTTTGAGCAAAGCGAAGCTAATGACCTGGTGAAGTACACCTTTCGAACTGGTGGAAAGCGTCTTCGCCCTATTTTGGTCTTGTTGGCATGTGAGAGCGTGAGCGGTGAGTCGAAACACGCGCTCGACGCGGCTGTTGCGATGGAGTACCTTCACGCAGCGTCTTTGATCTTTGATGACCTAATCGACAAGCACCGAGTCCGGCGAAATCTACCGACAACTCAGCATGCCTTTGCAGACGATAAGGCAATTAGCGCCGGACTTTTCCTAGCATCAAAGGGTATCCAAATACTTTCAGAATACAAGGATTCTAGGATCACGAGTCTGGCAGGATGGGGCTTAGTCGACCTTAGCAGGGGAGAGATTCTCGATGTGATAACGCAGCTAGCGATCGATGTCGACCACTATCTGACCATAGCTGACTTAAAGACGGGATCCCTCTTCAGCGCCGCAGCAGGCATTGGAGGCGTGCTTGGAGGCGCCACCTCGGACGAAGTCAACTGCCTCTACAACTATGGCAGAGCGGTGGGCATAGCCTTCCAAATAAAAGACGACATTTTAGACCAGTCAGGAGACCCGGAAAGACAGGAACGAATGAACTTGGTAGTATTGCATTATTTGGACGAAGCCACTAAGAAGGAACGGGTTAGCGACCTTCTTGGTAACGAGAAACCAAGCACTCTGGAGATGCCAAAGCTGTATGAAAAGGCGATGGAATTCGCGCTTCAGAAGTCCAAGCAGCACGTCGAGAAAGCAAAGGAAGAATTGAAAGGACTCCGTGACCCTAAGAGGCGGAAGCTCCTGGAAGATTTCGCCGACTATTCACTTGAGAGAGCGTTCTAGTTTACATTATCCTTCAGTCATGTAGTCAGTGCCACACGAGCTGCATTTCCATTTCCACAGAACTCTCCCTTCTTTGAAGACCAGCTCCGACTCGGCGGGCACCTGCTTCTTGCACTTAGCGCACCAGAAATGAGTAGTTCCAGTTGACCGCCAAGACATAGCATCTCATGTCTCCAATAGTTGTCCGCTTAGCGAACCGTCCTCTAGCACAGGTTTTGAAATCGGCTAATGTTTCCGGTTACTTAAGAAAATACCTCTGTGCGAATAGAATCAATCTGAAGTACAATCACAGGGCTTTTTCGCATGATTTATATTGAATCGATTTTAGTCACAGGGCAAGCCTTCGAAGGTCCGCTGTGACTGAACATGGCGCTCAACCCTTGGTTAGCTATAGTCATCTGGGCCATTATCATAATAATCCTGACCGGCCCGATGCTAACGTTGCCAATGTTTTGGTCTCGCAGGAAACCCGATCCACTTCGAGATATGCCCTTCGAATCAGGGCAGGTTCCACAGGGAGAGGCACGCCGTAGGCTTGTCATGCAGTACTACCCATTTCTGCTGATGTTTGTTGTGTTCGACGTTGCAGCCATGTTTCTGTTCGCTTGGGGAATTAGTTTCACCAGGATACCGCTGGACGCATCGTTCCTCGTAATCCTCTTCGTAGTTCTTCTCGCAGCTCCATTGGGATACGCGCTGCGCTTGGCGTTGAATAGGGAGAACTGGTAAGTTGGTTGCTTTTCCGCCGACGCCCGCAGAAATAATAGCCCTGATAATCGCGATCGTAACCTCTCATGCCTTCTTGACGATCATAGTGTTCCCCGGGTTCATTCACCTCACGCTAGTTGTCATTATTCTGACTTGGTACGAGAGAAAGCTTCTCGCTAGGATTCAACTTAGGATTGGTCCACTGTACGCGGGTGGCCCAGGTGGAATACTTCAGCCACTGGCGGACGGGGTGAAATTGATTTTCAAGGAAGTTATGATTCCGTACAAGGCTGATAAGCCTCTCTTTCTTGGAATCCCACTGATGCTCGTGTTCCTTGCCGCCTTGCCTTTCGCTGTAATTCCATTCGGACACAATTGGGTCATAGCGAACCTTGATGTCGGAATAGTCTTCGTCTTCGCTATGACATCACTCTTCCCGACTATGATACTGCTCTTCGCTTGGGCCAGTAACAGCAAGTACCCGTTCTTGGGTGGATTGCGGTCGCTATTTCAACAGGTGGCCTACGAGATTCCGATGTGGATCTCGGCACTTAGTGTCGTAATGCTCGCAGGCTCATTGAACTTGGTCGATATTGTGAACGCTCAACTACGAATCTGGTTCATCGTACCCGCTTTTCTCTCGTTCATCGTCTTCTTCATAGCGATAATGGCTGAACTTGAGCGTCTACCGTTTGACCTTCCAGAAGCAGAGCCAGAATTGGTTGCGGGATGGTACACGGAATCAAGCGGTGCCATCTTCATGCTTATCTTCATGGGTCTTTACATGAAGCTATACCTAATGTCCGCACTTGTTACCACACTCTTTCTTGGCGGTTGGTGGGGACCGGGGCCTCTGCCTCAACCTGCATGGTTCATTATCAAGACCCTCATAGTAGCGACATTCATAATTATCCCTCGAGGAGTCTATCCTCGACTTAGAGTTGACATGCTGATCAAGGTGGGCTGGACGCGTTTGTTGATCATCGCACTGGTGAACGTGTTCCTGACGATATTCCTGTTGAACAGTGGCATACTGTCGGCATGGGGGTTTCTTTGAGTTGGCGTTGATTTCCATTCCACCGGACATAACTTTCATCGTGTTAGCCGTTGTGACGATCATTGGATCGATCATGGCGCTGCAGGCGAAAGAACTGATTTACGGTGCTGTAGCTCTCGCGGTTAGCTTCATTGGCATTGCTGGCTTCTTTGTCTTCCTCGATGCCCCGTACCTTGCGATGCTGCAAATCGCAATTTACGTTGGAGCAATCGTCGTTCTAATCCTATTCACAATAATGTTGGTTCGTCGCGAGGTTTCTGAGGAACTCGCAGATCGACCAGAGCATGCGGAGGGAGCTGCGGGTCTATGGCTTGCAGGACTACTAGCAGTATCGATAGCTGGTGTTGCGGCATTGGCAGGTCCGAATCTACCGACGGAGCCTCAATCCGCGAATCTACCCGTATCCGATCTCGGTCCCGTCTTGGCGACACAGTACCCAATTCCCCTAGTGATACTGGCTCTGCTTATGTCGGCGGCGCTCCTAGGTGCACTTGTGTTGGCAAAGGTGGAGAAGTAACAGCGATGGTTGCTCTCACTAGTTACTTAATCGTCTCAGCAGCCCTATTGGGTATCGGCATATACGGGCTCAGCGTGAAGAAGAATGCGATGCGAATTCTTTTTGCCATCGAGATAATCGTTAACGCCGCGAACCTGAATTTCGCGGCATTTACGCGCTACATGAATCCTCCACAAGTGTCTGGGCAGGTGATAGTCTTCTATTCTATAGCAGCCGCGGCGATGGAGGCTGCTGTAGGGCTTGCCCTAATCCTGGTGGCGTTCAGGCTCAATTCAACAATCGATGTGAGGAAACTAAACAAACTGAAAGGGTGAGGCACCATGGACGCTCAGATCCTTCAAATTCTCCTAGTGCCGTTTGTTTTCGTGTTCATCGCGTATTTCGCGGGCGTGAAGTGGGGAGCGAAGGCGGGCTGGGTCTCATTCATAGCCCTCGCGTATTCCACATTCCTAACGATTCTCACTGCGTGGCAGGGAGGCGGACAGGAATTCTATGACTGGCGTCCAATCGGGCTCTTTGGATTCAATGCAGACGGGCTCAGCATTCCAGTACTCTTCACGATTGCTCTGCTTTGCACGTTGATGTCGATTTACTCAATGCCCTACATGGCGCACATAATGGGAACCGAGCAGAAGCAATTCGGACTGTACTATGCGCTCTTGCTGCTCTACTCAGTAGGCATGATGGGCGCCGTGTTGGCTACAAACCTGATCGAATTCTATCTCTTCTTTGAACTCATGCTAGTCCCATCTTACTTCCTGATTGCGAAATGGGGATACGGCGACCGAGACAGAATTTCGTTCATGTACTTCATGTGGACCCACATTGGAGCACTTGCATTCCTTGCAGGCATTTTATCTGTTGGATACCTCAGTCACAGTTTCGATCTGCAAGACATCGTCACATCCACTATTCCTTCAGATTTCCGGATCTGGATTACACTCTTGATGGTTGTCGGCCTGCTCGTGAAGATGGCCGCGTTTGGTCTGCACATCTGGTTGCCTCACGCTCATGCAGAAGCTCCCACTCCAATCAGCGCTCTACTATCCCCTGCGATGATTGGTATCGGTGGATACGCGATCGTCCGAATCGTGATGACAATACTCCCAGATGCTGTTATGGAAATCTCTACGGCATTGGCGATCTGGGCGGTTATCACGATGTTCTACGGCGGAGCTATGGCACTAGTACAAGACGACATCAAACGTCTACTAGCCTACTCCAGCATCAGTCAAATGGGATACATTCTCCTCGGTATTTCGTCAGTCGCAGTCCTTGGCGTCTCGGGCTCAATGTTACAATACGTTAGTCATGGGTTAGGAAAGGGAATCCTGTTCATGACAGCTGGCGCCATCATTCTCCAAGCTCATGGACTGCGCAGCATCGGAAAAATGGGTGGGCTAGCGTCAAAAATGCCAATTACCGCAACGGCGGCTCTGATCGGATTCCTAACCATAATGGGCATCCCGCCAACTGCCGGATTCATCTCCGAATTTTTGATCTTCGCAGGTAGCTTTCAGGAAGCCTTCACTCTGAACTCTATGCTTCGCATAGTCATCTCTTTCTTGGCCGTGGTTTCTACAGCTTTGACTGCAGGATATTCCCTTTGGACCGTGAAACGCGTCTTCTTCGGCCAATTGCCGTCGGAACTTGAGAGCGTCCATGAAGCGCCTTGGACTGTGACCGCGCCACTGCTGGTGCTGGCGGCTGTCTCACTCATACTCGGAATCTTCCCAGACCTGATTGAACGTCTGTTGTTACCCAGCGTCAAAGTGATTCTTGGAGGTTAGAATTTGAACGAAATCTTCGGTTGGCTAACCTGGGGCTTCCCCTTCATCGGCGCCGCCCTAACTCCAGTCATGGCGCGAATCCATCCCAAGGCAAGAGACTACGGTCCAGTTGCATTCTCGCTTCTCGGCGCCGTTTCGGCACTATTACTCTTTCCCAACATCCTCTCCGGATCTGTTCAAGATGTTCAAGTTGACTGGATAACAAGCGTCGGAATCAAGGCAGGCGTACTACTTGACCCATTGAGTATCATCATGGCCAACACTGTCGCCTGGATAAGCTTCCTCATAATGGTCTACAGCCTTGGGTACATGAAAGGCGAGGAAGGGCTAACCCGGTACTGGTTCTTCATGAACTTCTTCATCGGAAGCATGCTGCTGCTAGTCATGTCCGATAACCTGCTTCAACTCTTCTTCGGATGGGAAGGCGTCGGGCTTTGTTCCTACGCGTTGATCGGCCACTGGTACAAGGACCCGCTCGACAAATGGGTCGGCACTCTCGGCGACAAGTCGATGAATGTTCCTATGGCTTACTCACCAAGCCATGCAGGAATGAAGGCCCTCGTAGTCACCAGGATCGGCGACATAGGTCTCCTGATCGCCATCTTCATGATCTACGCATACTCGGGCACACTAAACTTCGTAGAACTGTCACGCAACGTATCCTGGGCCTTACCTCTCAGTCGTCTGGGTCTGCTGATCCCTGTCGCGATATTGTTCTTCTGGGGCCCGATTGGCAAATCCGCTCAGTTCCCGTTACACGAATGGTTACCCGATGCGATGGCGGGCCCAACATCAGTCTCGGCTTTGATACATGCTGCGACCATGGTAACTGCGGGAGTATACCTTGCAGGCCGAGCAGGACCAATGTTCTACAACATCATTCTCCAATACGGTCAGCCAACCTACTTCTTCGAACTCGTCGCCTGGATAGGAGCCTTCACAACATTCATGGCAGCCACTCAAGCGGTTGTCTCAAAAGAGCTCAAGAAGCTTCTCGCCTACTCAACCGTATCCCAGATAGGATATATGATGCTTGGGATTGGCGCAGGAGGATTGGCAGCGGAATTCGTCACCGGCCTCTCAGCAGGAATATTCCACTTGATGACTCACGCATTCTTCAAAGCCGCCGCATTCCTTGCTGCAGGCGCAATCTTGCATGCAGTAGAATCTCGATTCATGCAGGATATGGGCGGGCTTCGTCACTCGATGAAGATTACCTTCGCCTCAATGTTAATCGCACTGCTCGCACTTTCCGGTGTGCCACCGCTGAGCGGATTCTGGAGTAAAGACGCTGTGATCGCGGTCACAGTGCTCACGGGACAACTGCCGCTAATGCTTTTCGCGTGGGGAACAGTAGCCCTCACGATCCTCTACAGTCTGAAGGTCATAGGGCTAGTCTTCTACGCACCACCAAGCGAGCACGTAAGGAAGTTGGAGGAAGAGGGCCATCACGTTCACGAGGCACCCCGAGTCATGTGGGTTCCCTACGCTATTATGGCCGCCGCTACCATAGCGATTGGCTTAGCTGGGCCTTACGTCGAGTCCTTCTTCAGGGCTTCACTCGCTACCACAACAACTCCACTAGCACAAATGATGTCCCCTACAGACCCCGCGTCCGCAGCACACGCAACTCTTGTCGCCACCGTTGGATCTCTAATCATGCTCGCGATCGGTGGAACACTCGGATACTTGATTTACATCTCAGGGAGAATCAAGCCCACGTCGATTGTAGGAGAGAAGGGAGTTGCCAGATCGATATACAACTTCCTCTGGAATCGTTGGTACATTAACCCTGCTTACTACAGAGCCTTCGTCTACGGAACGATCTCAGCAGCGAGCGCCATCAGGTCCTCTATTGAAAGCAAGTTCTTCGATAGAATAAGTGGTGCCGTTGCAGTATTCTCTATCGATGTCTCCGCGGGAGGGCAGAGAGTTGACATCGGTGTCGTTGACGGTATGATCAACTCTATAGCAGCTACAGGTCGCAGCTTCTCATCACAACTGCGCAGAATCCAAACAGGGGTCACACAGGAATACGTCACTATCTTCGCTCTAGGATTATTCGCACTCATAGTTGCCGTACTGTTCTTCCTGTTATGAGGGGATGCAATTGATGCTGCTATCCATTCTGGTCTTTACGCCAATAATTGGAGCCATAATCGTATATTTGGCCGGATTCGCTGGCGACAAGGTCTCTAAAGCGCTTACGATAGCGACTTCTGCAGCAACTATCGCAATCGTCTTATTCATTTTCTTGACCTTCAACTGGTCAGTTTCCGGTTTCCAGTTTGTTGAAAGGTATGAATGGGCGAGCGCTTTCGGGTTAAACTATACTCTGGGAATTGACGGAATCAGCCTACCTCTTCTCATCATTTCATCGTTCCTTACCACATTGTCTGCTGCAGGGTCTTGGGAACAGATTCGTTCACGCGTTAAGGAGTACAACGCTTTGCTGCTTCTTTTCGAAGGAGCGATTATCGGCGTGTTCACGTCCCTAAATTTGGTTGCCTTCTACGTGTTCTGGGAGCTCGTGCTCATTCCGATGTTCTTCTTCATAGGGGTCTGGGGTGGGCCACGCAGGAAATATGCGGCGATGAAATTCCTCATAATGACGCATGTCGGGAGCATCTTGATGCTCCTAGGTTTCATTGCGCTCTATGTTCTCTCTACGCCTCACACCTTCGACTTCATGGTTCTGATGAACCTTCGCTTACCGCTACTGATTCAGATCTTGATCTCAATTGGATTCTTCATAGGATTCGGCGTCAAGCTACCGATAGTTCCATTACACACTTGGTTGCCCGACGCTCATGTGGAGGCTCCGGCACCAATCAGTGTTCTGCTGGCCGGTGTACTTCTGAAGATGGGTGGGTATGGATTTATTCGCATGAACCTTTTCCTGATGCCGGATGCCTCACGGTTTCTTGCGCCTGTGTTCATCGGGTTCGGACTTCTCACAATGTTCTATGGGGCGATCGTAGCAATGGTTCAACAGGACTTTAAGCGAATGATAGCGTTAACCAGCATCAATCACATGGGATACGTTCTCTTCGGTGCATTCACGCTAACGACGGTTGGGCTGAGCGGAGCAGTATTCCAGATGTTCAATCATGCTTTGGCCATAGGCGCCTTATTCCTAATGTCCGGAGTGATCCACAAGTACATGGGAACTCGAACAATCAAAGAACTCCCAGGGCTTGGGAGCATAATGCCCAAGACCAGTTTCCTCCTAGTCTTAGCTTCACTTGCCGCGATGGGATTCCCTGGGTTCAGTAACTTCATCAGCGAGTACACAGTGATTATGGCAGGTATCTCAGTCAACGTGTTTTATGCGATCGCAGTCTTAGTGCCAGGCATAACTGCAGGATACTTCGTCTGGATGCTGCGCAGGGTCCTAATTGCCCCTCACGCGAAACCGGCCAAGGTGCGAGACGCCCCATACTACTTGCTGATAACGCTGGCCGCTTTCCTTGTACCCTTACTTATACTGGGCCTATACCCGGCGCTATTGCTTAACGTGATCAACTCAGCACTCCACACGGTTCCCCATATGGGATAGGATATCCGCGACGACGAGGCCTAGGCCTTAGAATCCGATCTTGACCGTTCGCCCATTGATCGGTACAGATCGGCAAGTTCAATCCGACTTAGTCGATCAGCCGTGACTTCAAGATTTTCACGATATTCAGCGGGCATGGCTAGGACCGTTCCTTGCCACCTAGATCCATATCCATAGACTGACAGAGACTCCACAACGGCAGCGTAGAAAAGCTGGTCAATTGGTGGTGCAGGCAAATCGGCTAGGGCTTCACCGCCGAATCTTACGACAAATATGAGACCTTCATCTGAGTGCTCGAGGTTGGAGTAGTGCAAGTGCAGCTTTGCAGTAAACTGTACCGCGAATCTATCGTCTTCTTCCTTCGCTTTGAGGTTCAAGACCTCTGTGTAGGGAGGTTTGAGCTGATATCCTAACCCGTCGGCTAGTTCACCCAACGCCTTCGTAAGAGGTGTCAGCGATTTGTCTCGGACTGCCTCTTCAAGCTTCTTCGAGTTCGGTTTCATAGGGCGGAAGCGGCGAGATGTTGGGTATTAGCTTTCTTGCAGCCGTCTAGATTCTCGAGTAGATTATAAAGAACATGGCCAGACCGTAGATTGCAATCGCTTCTATCAGCACGATGTACAGCAACGTTTGACCAAGCATTTGGGGTTTTTCTGCTATCGCTCCTATTGCTGCGGCGCTCGCTGTACCCAAGCCTATGCCAGCGCCAAAGCACGCTAGACCAGCTGCTATTCCTGCGCCGAGAAGGAAGAGCCCTTTCTCGCTGGCTCCAGCGTCTGTTGTCTGAGTTGGTCCCTGCGAGAATGCGACTACTGCCATCGATGAGATTGTAACTACGCCAACGATCATTAGCAATAGACTCAGTAAGAGTTGATGTCTTGGTTTCACCATTATTCAGCACCTGTTTCTGCGGCTAAGAACCCTGAATCATATTAAAACGCTTTCCCCGCACTCAGATGCCATGTAGAATCAGCGATCCGAGGATGCGGTCCGACGCGACGTTGTTTGCTTTACCGTTGATGATCGTGAAGAGATCATGTAACTCGTAGCTTTTCAGGAAGAGGAAGGCCAACGCCAGACCAATTTTGAACGGTGAGCCTGCGAAGATGTTCAAGCAGCTCAGCGCGTGGCTGCGATCTAGAGCACGTTCAACCTTCGTAACATTTGCTTCGAGCCCTGTCTGTCTCTCAAATGCACGAACGTAAGGAGTCTTCTCCACAGTTCGAATCAGGTTGGGTATGTTGGTGCTCTCGGCAAGTTCGTTGAGCGAATGCCCAAGCCTGTAATTTATCGGAATGAACAGCTCAGATGTTGATCTGGCATCTAAACCAATCAAGCGTGCCCGGAAGGCGAGTAGGATATTCAAATGATCCACTAACTCTCCAATCAGACTTCTAGCCGACTGTGTGTCAAGTTGGTCACGTAGCTTAGAGGCGGACCAGAGCTTCCAGTAATAGTACTGATCGATCGCAGACACCACAGCGATTCCGCTTTCTTCCCTAGCGAGTTTCGGAGCAATGAACTGTCTTAGAGCACCATCCTCCAGCACCTCAATCACTCTGGTGGCGTTATGGGTTTCGACGAGTTCTTTGCATCGTTCTGAAGTGAACTTGCCAGCAGGGACGATACGTGCAATGGCGTCTTCGGGGTCTTCTTGGTCTAGAATAGACCTAAGAATCTCTTTCACACAACTTAGCTCATATTTGGTCGAGAACAGTTTGATAAGCGGCCGAGAGCCATGAGGTGCGTAAGAAACCAATCGTTTGGCGAGTTCAGCAACCCGTTGGATTAGATATGATTCTGCAGCAATCAGGTTCGATGGCTCTACTGCGGTAACTCGGCCTGCTGTCAACATGGTGACAGTCTCGGAAAGAGAACCCGCTTCAATGAATCTCTCCATTTGACTAGGTTGGACGAGTTCTGCTTTGAGTGAGCGTACTGCAGCTGATAATTCGGCGTATCGCGCTGCGCTTGACATGATGACTGTAGCACACTCAGGCGTTATTCCCGAAGAGTGTTCGGCCGGCTTCTATAAGCAATTTTGATTCTAGGGCTTCGAACTTTTGATCTAGGGTACTGACAATGCGTGTCTTTCCATCGGTACTTGAGACGATGGCGCCTCCCGAGGCTTCTAATGGATTCTTTGACCACTCAACCTTTACTCGTTTGTCCAGCTTCTTTCCAACTTCTCGCTCAAGTTTTGTTTTATCGACGCGTTTGAGATCCTTGGCGTTGAGTTGCACCAGCACTTCTTCAAGGCCCAGTTCGCGAATAGCATTTGCTATCGACGAAACAAGGTACGGAAAGTACTTGCTCTCATCATCGGATATGTCGGCGATCCTTTTCTTTGTCTGTTCTAGAACATCGGTTAGAATCTGATCCTTCTCAAGTTGTTCTTGAAGTTTGACCTTGTGGCGAACTTCACTCATCTGGCGTCTCCTGATCCCCTCTGCCTCAGCCTTGGCATTGAGAATGATCTCCTCAGCCTCCCTAGAAAGACGAGTCTTCGCTTCCTGCAAAGCCTTCTGAGTTTCATTCTCGGCTTCGGCAACGATGGTTTGGCCTTTCTCTTTTGCCACTGTCAAGATATCTTCTGTGAATTTGCTGGTCTCGGACATTACTGTTCACTCCTCATAATAATGGTCACCAGCTTTTCCACAGCGGCTCCCTTTTGAGTTGAAGCGCGAGTAATAACCTGACGTTTAGCACTCTGCGAATTCTTCTCGAACTCTTGAGCTTCCACTTTAGCTTCACTCTCCGCTTGTTCCAGTATCGTCGATGCCTCGTTCTTCGCAGATCGCAGCAGACTTTCTCGTTCGGCCTCTATCTTAGAATCTAACCATTTCCGTATCTCTGAGGCTTTTGTCTGAGCATCTTCAAGGATCTTGGCGGCCCCTTTTTCCGCCTCAACAATGATCTTTACAGTTTCAATTCCCGACATTAGCTATTCACAAGTACCCAAAGGCGGTTTGAATCTGGAGGTCACCAAGAAAAACGTTTGCATGATTTCCAAAACGTTATTTACGTGAAGAAATTCCAATTAGGCAAATCTCTGAAAGGCGACATTGATGCAGCTGCCAACTGCAATATTGCTCTTTACACTACCTATCTTCAGTATCGTCGTTCCCCTGATACAAGGTCTATCCAACCGATTACACAGACGGTTGATCGTGCCCTATTGGTCGATATTGGGCCTCTTCATCACCATGGGAGGGGTGGCAGTCCTCTTCAGTGAAGGTATTCCGCAGCCGCAGTTGTTCTACGGAGTGCTTTCAGTCGACAGCTTCTCCCTCTACTTCACAGCCGTCTTTGTGGGCATTACGATACTGATCAGTATCGCGTCCATCCACTACATGCAAAACAACAAGAACTTGGACACCTACTACGGACTTCTGCTCCTCGCCACGTTCGGAATGATTCTGATATCGTTCGCGGTTGATCTGATCACGTTGTTCTTGGCGTGGGAACTAATGAACATCCCCAGCTATGTCCTGACAGGGATTCAGAAGGATGATCCGACCTCGAATGAGGCGGCGGTCAAGTTCTTCATCCTCAGTGCACTATCCTCAGCTTTGATTGTCTACGCCATCTCTCTTACCTTCGGCATTACTGGAACGACTAACATTTACGCGGTCGCTCAGGCGTTAAGCACGGCTGTTCCGAAGCTTAACCCGCTTGCACTTCTCGCTATGGTTCTCTTCATTGCCGGTTTTGGAATGAAAGTTGCGGCTGTGCCGTTTCACATGTGGATTCCCGACGCGTATGAGGGAGCGCCCATAACGATCGGAGCATTCTTAGCGGCTGGAACGAAGAATGGTGGTTTTGCCGCGCTCTTTCGGGTGTTTGCGGTTGCGTTGATTGCCCTACGGCTTGATTGGAGTGCAACCTTCGCAGTGATCGCAATTCTCACCATGACACTTGGGAATGTTGCGGCTCTGATGCAGAAGAACTTCACGAGAATGCTCGCATACTCAAGCATTGCCCAGGCGGGATACATACTCATAGGCCTAGCGGCGCCCAACCCTCTCGGAATCACTGGTGCACTATTTCACATCTTGAATCACGGTGTTATGAAAACAGCCGCGTTCATTGCTGCGGCCGCTGTCTACAGTAGACTCTCAACAACCTCTCTCGACTCGTACTCAGGATTAGGAACTAGAATGCCGATCACAGCATTCACGCTCACGATTTCTCTATTTGCTCTCGCAGGCGTCCCGCCCTTGAGCGGCTTCATGAGCAAACTTGTCTTGTTTACGGCTGCCGTCGACGGGCAAATGTGGTGGCTAGCGCTGGCCGGCGTCCTGAACAGCGCTTTCTCTATGGCCTACTACGGCTGGGTTGTGAAGCGAATGTACTTTGATGAACCGCCAGTAGTAGAGCGGCTAAGTGAGCCAAAATCGCTTCTGGTCGTCCTAATTGCCTGTACGATAATCATAGTTGTAGTTGGACTTTACCCGCAGCCCATACTGAACTACTTGATGCAGGTTGCGAATTACCTCATACCGGTCGCAAATGCGGGCCAATGACGCGCCTGCCGAATCACACTAAGCTATGTCTTAGAAATCGAATGAGATTGTATAGGTGCTGATGAATTGCAGAAATCAGTAGATCTCGTCATCGCCGGGGCAGGTCCTGGAGGCCTTTACGCTGCTCATCAGGCGCTTCAACGTGGATTGACCGTCCATGTGTTCGATAAGAAATCCGTAATAGGGATTCCAGTCAAGTGCGGAGAATACTTCCCAGTTCGAAAAGAGATGGAGTACCTCCTCCCCAGCGCAGGCGAATACATGCACGTGTTTGATGTTCCTCATGATGCGGTAGACAATGTCTGCAAGAGCATTCGAGTCATCTCTCCGAAGGGTCGAGAATACGAATTCGACTTCGAAGCGTACGTGCTGGACCGCACTGCGCTAGAGCAACAAATGGCAAAGAAAGTTGAGCAGTTGGGCGGAGTCATCCAACTTTCAACGCCTGTTGACCTCTTCATGCGGAACGGAGAGCTCCTAGTGGGCAGGAATCCTGCTGACTCAGTAAGAGCTAAGGTCGTCATAGCAGCCGATGGCTTCCCATCCAAAGTCACCAAATCAGCGGGAATCCTGAAGGATGAGTACATGACGGCGAACAACATTGCCATAAACTACGAGTATTTAACGAGCGAACTGGGTGTCGACCAGACTGTGACGGAGATGTACTTCGGAACAGAATTCGCGCCTGGGGGTTACGGGTGGATAATCCCGAAAGGAGATCGAACGGCTAACGTGGGCATCGGAATCAGGACTTCGTATTCCCAGCGGAACGACGGTAAAGGGTACCTGAAGTACTTCCTCGCGGATTGCCCTCTCACGAAGACCAAGTTGGAGGGAGGTAGGCCTGGAGCGATGATTGCGGATGTTCTTCCTGTCGACGGACCCTTCAATTGCACTTATTCATCGAACGTTCTAGCAGTTGGCGATGCAGCTGGGATGGTCATGCCAACGAATGGCGGCGGCATATCAACAGCAATGATCTCGGGCGAGATAGCCGGACAGACCGCGGCTGACCACCTTCAAAAAGGAATCTCTCTGTCCGAGTACGAGAAACATTGGAAGCAGGTCATGGGCAAGGAGATGCGGGTTTCAACAAAACTAAGAAGGCTCGCGGATCACGGTATGCGTAACGATCTTCTTTTCCACTTCATGCTTCGTATCCTAGGAGTAAGTGGGATCAAGGACGTCATTACATGCAGAGCGCCTAAGGGCCTCAAGCCATTCCTATGAAGCCTCACAAGATGCGAAGGAAGCTGTCGATTATCATCGCGAAGAATAGAGCGAATAGGTACGGGCTGGAGACTTTGAAGGCCTTGTACGCCATCTCATTATCAGGATGAAGGAACAGCTTAAGATTGATGTAAAGTACCCACAGACCAAAAGCGATCGCTATTGCCAGATAGATCAACCCGAAACTTCCTTCGTAGAAGATCCACAATGAGAACGGAATCATGAGAACAATCGTGGAGACTATGCACCTTAGTGCGGTGCTCAGCTTCGTAACCACAGGCAACATCGGAACGTGCGCTCTTGCGTAATCATCCTTGGTGAAGATCGCCAGGCTCCAAATATGCCCGGGGATCCACAACACGACCAGTGCCGCTAGGAGAATTGGAAGGAGCTCGACGGTATTTGTAACGGCGCTCCATCCGAACATGACCGGTAACCCGCCACTTATTCCGCCCAATATGATGTTGAGGGGATTACGTCGCTTCAGGAGAAGACTGTACACTATGACATTGTCGATTACTCCCAGTGCTATCCAAATGAAGGAGAGAAGGTTGACCCACAGTGCAAGTCCCAGCCCTACTATAGAAAGGAACAAGCCCCAAACCAATGCGTTATTCGGTGTGATCCGCCCACTCGGAATTGGTCGATGCTTGGTTCGATACATCACAGCGTCAATGTCTCGATCTAGGTAACTGGTCAGCGTGTCACAACCAGCACTGGCTGCAGTTATCGCAATAGTTGCAACCGCCAATATCGTGGGGGTAAGCGGAAGGAGCGTGTGCCTCCACGCAATCAGCATCGTGGCAACTGAGGTGAAAACAAGCAGGAAGACTATGGGGGGTTTAGTCACTTCGACATAGTTCTTGATGGTTTGCGTCGAAGTTATCTGCAAACCCCTCGCTCCAGACTGAGTCACGGCAGGACTTCGAAGAGCCCGTGCATGTTCGCGTGCCCAGCTCCGCAAAAGATCGTGCAGATTATCGTGTACTCACCAGGTTGCGTTGGAACAATTGTAACCGTAAGGTCGGTCCCTTTTTGCACAGTAGCGGGCACGTCCATTATGCCTTCAACAAAGAAACCATGCTCGCTGAACGATGGATCCTGTTGCCAGACTCCGTGTACATGAAAGGTAACATTGTCGCCCACATGCACAACGATCGGCGTTGTACGCGTGTCGACAGTGCCATTTACCATGAACGCCCATTGCTCAGCGGTAATGTTGATCACAACGTTTTGGGGGACATGCGGAGACCCAATCTGGGAAGGCACCACATAATATTGATAGTAGAACATGCCAGTTCCAATCAGCAGAACCAAAAGCACTGCTGTCGCTCCGACCCACGGCCCGTGAGCTGTCTCTTGCTGCGCCATTTTTCGGTAACCACGCCCCGGCAATTTCGCGTGTACTTAAAATCTTATCTCCTTACGGCTCTGATAACTTCTAGGGCGAGCGAGCGGTTCCAGACGGCCTGATAACCTTCGGGCGACGGAACTGAACGCTTGTTTCAATGAGCGATTTCCACTTGTTCTCTCCAAGCCCGAGATTCAAGCCTGTCGCTTCCGCAACAATTCACGAGGTCTGAGCATGACAAGCATTTGCTGGAAAAGGTTTGACCCCTGTGCGCGATGGTCTTGCTTGGAAGAGTCATCGCTTGAGACTTGGGGTGCACACAATTCACCTTTTAGTTTTTCAGTCCCAAAGATTCGCTCGACTAACAAAAAGGCATGCAATTTAAGTCTTTCAGGGGATCTATTCACGGAATTTGGTCGTTCCGATTTCGGTGTCTGTTGCGCGGCTAACACCAGAACGCCCATCTCGACCCCTTTCAGGAACGAGTAACAATCATCTCAACTAATGCGAATAGTTTTAAGCTCAATTTACTTGATCGAGATCGATCAATCGGAGTCCTTGATTTTCGTGTCACGTTTTCTCGGACCTGATGCCGCGCTTGCGACAGACCTCTATGAACTCACAATGGCGGCAGCATATTTCGACAACGATGAAAGAAGTGATGCCAGTTTCGAGCTTTTCGTGAGGAATTACCCTAAGAACCGATCTTATCTGGTAGCTGCGGGATTAGAGCAAGCAATCGAATACTTGACCAATCTTCGCTTCTCCGAAAAGCACGTTGACTTTCTCAGGCGGCACCCTAGCTTCAAACGCGTAAGCAAGAGGTTCTTCGACTACCTGCTTGACTTCAAATTCACTGGCGATGTCTGGGCTATCCCCGAAGGCACAGTATTCTTTACGGATGAACCTCTGTTACGCGTCGCAGCGCCTATCATCGAGGCACAGATTGTTGAAACCTACCTTTTATCACTCATCAACTTCGAGACACTAATTGCCACCAAAGCTTCTCGAGTCGTGCAGAGCGCTAAAGGCAAAGGCGTAGTTGAATTTGGTTCCCGCCGCGCACACGGCCCGGAAGCAGCGCTATTGGCCGCTAGGGCAAGCTACATCGGAGGCTGCATTGGCACGTCGAACGTGCTTGCGGGATACTTGTTTGGCATCCCAACCTACGGAACCATGGCCCACTCATTCATCATGAGTTATGACTCTGAGGTAGAGGCATTCAAGCGATTCTGTAAGGTCTTCCCATCCAACCCAGCCTTCCTCATCGACACTTACGACACCATTGAAGGCGCCAAGAACGCTGTCTCATTGAACGTCAATCCGTCATTGCTTAGGCTGGATAGTGGCGACCGTTATGAATTGAGCGTTAAGGTCAGGAAGATTTTGGATGAGGCTGGATTCAAGGATACGATGGTGTTTGTCAGCGGAGACCTAAATGAGTTCATTTTGGATGATCTCACATCACGGCGAGCGCCGATTGATATGTTCGGTGTCGGCACCGAGCTAGTCACGTCGCGCGACGACCCTGCTTTGTCAGGAATCTACAAGCTGGTTTCGCTGAAGAGGAATGGAAAAACGGTTTACCGCGTCAAAACGAGTGCAGGTAAGAGAACAATCCCGGGAGCCAAGCAGATTCACAGAACGTATTCCGATTCTCGAGAGATTCAAGAGGACCTCCTTGCACTTGAGGATGAAAAGGCTCCCCCGGGTTCAGAGCAGCTCCTGATTCAAGTCATCGATCAAGGAAGGCCTGCATGTAGCCTCCCGAAGATCGTGGCGATCCAAGATCGAGCAAGAAAGCAGGTTGCCTCACTTCCAGACAAGTACAGAGCTCTTGTTGGCTCAGAGAGACCACCAGTCAGACTCAGCTCCAAGTTGCAGGAAATAGCGAACTCAATGTGGAACAGCCACGGAGGTTCTAGGCATACCTAGGCTGATTTCCAACTAGTCCTGAGTTTTGATGAGTCACGGAAAAAGTGTGGGAACGAAGCAGAACCGCAGATAGCTGCTCCGTGAATCCTAGAGGAATCTGTTCAGGAGAGCCAGAATAAGCGTTATTAGGACTTGAATTTCGTCCCCAAAGTCCGCCGGATCTCCCATCTCAGCTGTAATTGCGTAGAGCTTGAAGATCAGCGCGACCACAAAGATCACTGCGATGATGTTGTGCTGCTTTCTCAGCTCTTGGAGTGATGCTTTCTTCCTCCACACCGCGATCAAGATAAGCACTATGATCGCTAAAGTTACGATCGCATACTCATCGAGGGCGTGAAGAAGCATGTCAGATTCCTCTTGAAGCGTACCGACCAATGCTATCGCAAGAAAGACCGCAAAGAATACGAATACTCGTCTTCTGCCAAGTTCTCGCGTGACTGCGTTCTCCTCAGTACTAGCCGTTTTGCGTGCACCTCCGTTCTCTTGAATTGGCGGGACGATTTTTGCGTCCTCTATTTATCACTTGTTCAATCGTGGTCTGATTCAGCGGTTCGAGCATAGTCGTGTCTCCCACCTAATTGTCATGAAATCCAGTTGTTGACTGGTTCCCAAAGGTATAATTACGTGCTAGCTTCAACGCTTACAAAATCTTACGCGGAAACGTGAAGTGGTCCTTTGAAACGTACGGTTGCTGCTTTCACCATACTAGTTGGGTTGACTGCGGTCATGATCGGTCTTTATCTGAATGAATTCTCCGGCCTCGCAAATCTACTCGGAACGCACATGATTCCATTTCCATGAAGGCTCTCCAAATGAGTACAGAAGAAGAGGATCTCAGAAGGTTCAAGTTCAAGTGGACCTTCCCACGAATGATCGTTCAGCTGATCTCATTAATTGCTGTTAATGCGATCGCCTTCACAGCCGTTTACCCATACCTTAACTTGAAAGCGATTCCATTCGGGCTACCGATCCTGAATAGTGTAAACTCTCCTTACAGTTCAGTTTATGGCACGCTCGATCTATTGCAGTTGGAGTTGGCGCAACCGGAATTCCCTTGGATAGTTCTAGGGACTGTCTTCCTAATTGGCGCTGTAATTGGTCGGGCATTCTGCGGTTGGGTATGCCCAATCGGATTTATTCAAGACATAATCACGAATCTCAAAGGAAAGCTAGACTTTGTTTCTCCGCGAACTCACAAGCCCTCGAAGAGGTTCAAGTACTTCGTACTTTTCATGACGGTTCTGATCAGCGGTACTCTCGCATTGGCACTGTACTTGGGATTCGGTTCTGATTACAAGGCAGCTTTAGGAGTATTTGCTAGTGGACCGTTCATCGTGCTGTCGCCTGACGCCACGCTTTTCGGAACTGTTCCCGCTTTGCTCACATTGGCGCGAGAGAATCTCCTGTCTTTCTTCACCAAGCCCCCCACTATGCAACAAGTTTGGGCCCAGTTAACCCAAATTCCACCGTTGCTTGCAGTTCGAATCTTGATACTGATAGGGTTCTTTGGTGCAGCGTGGAAGGTCCCGCGTTTCTGGTGTCGCTACGTCTGCCCAACTGGAGCGTTGATGGCGATCTTCCAGAAGTACAGTTACGCTGGGATCAAGCGAGACCCGGTAAAGTGCACCAAGTGCCCGCATTGCGAAGTCAAATGCCCGATGCAAATCAACATCCTCGATCTACCATGGGAGAAGTTCAACGACCCCGAGTGCATCCTTTGCATGGAATGCGTCGACGCCTGTCCGCACGGCTCGCTAAGTCCCAAGTTCCCATAGGAACTACGCATTCGTACTCCAACTGCGACATTACTGATTCAGGCACAACTCGCGTTCGTACACTCATGGATGAAATCGATTCAGTAGTAAGGAGTTGCTCAGGACTGTGACTGAACTTGTAGCCATAGCACCGGCGGCGAGAATTGGGAGGAAATTGTAGATGTCCGGCCCAAGAAACGGAACCAGCGCTCCAGCCGCAATCGGAACAAGTGCAATGTTGTAGCAGAATGCCCAGAACAGATTCTGCTTGATCTTCCGAACAGTTGCTTTGCTAAGCTTGATCGCGGTAACCACGTCTCGCAAATCATTTCGAATCAAGACAATCCCACAAGTCTCAACTGCGACATCGGTCCCGCTGCCGATTGCTATCCCAATATCAGAGGCCGCCAAAGCTGGCGCGTCATTGACCCCATCCCCAACCATGCCGACAACTTTCCCTTCACGCTGAAGTTCTTTGATGATTTCTTCCTTCTGTTGAGGAAGAACATCAGCGAATACCCGACTTACACCGAGTTTGTCGGCAATCGTTTTCGCAGTAAGCGAATTATCACCGGTGAGCATAACGACTTCGACCTTCATTTCCTGTAATTCCCTGACCGCATCCAGCGCTTCCTTCTTCAGCGTGTCTGCGAGTCCGAGAATACCAATCACCTCGTTGCCTGAAGCGAGAATCATTACTGTCTTACCTCCAGCTTCGAGCTCCGCTACCTTACGCTCTACAGGTTGCAGATCGAATTCGTACTGTGCGACTAGCCTCCGATTACCCAAGATTATTGTTGAGTGACCATGTTCCGCAACAACGCCTTGTCCGGAGACTGCTTTGAATGAACTTGGCTCGGGAATCCTAAGCCTCTTTTCCCTAGCCGCTTCGACGACCGCGCGTGCCAGAGGATGCTCCGACCTCAGTTCCGCGGTAGCGGCTAACTGGAGCACTTCTTCGCTCGAATGACCGTTGACTGAGATAACGTCGGTAACTGAAGGTTTTCCGCGTGTCAACGTACCCGTTTTGTCAAAGACGACGGTCTGAAGTCTATGAGCTATCTCTAAGTACTCACCGCCTTTGATCAGTATGCCATTCTGAGCGCCTTTAGCGGTTCCAACAAGAATCGCCGCGGGAGTAGCCAGTCCCAAGGCACAGGGACATGCAATCACAATTACTGAAACAAAGGCCAGTAGTGCAATATTCAGTGGCAAATCACCCACGAAATACCATCCCAGCGCTGCCCCTGACGCAATCAGCATAATTGCTGGCACGAAATATTCAGAGATCTTGTCGGCGAGCCGTTGAATTGGCGCGCGTGCTATCTGCGCCTCCTCAACCAGTTGAACTATCTTCGCGAGGACTGTGTCGGCTCCGACTTTGGTGGCGCGTATCTTCAGAAAACCTGACGTATTGATTGTAGCTCCGATTACTTCATCGCCGATCATCTTGTCGACGGGGATACTCTCTCCTGTGATTGTCGACTGATCAACTGCCGAATTGCCCTCCTCCACTACTCCATCAACAGGTATTCGTTCACCAGGGCGAACTGCAATCAAATCCTCAACATGCACCGATTCGATGGGTGTATCAACCTCCGAGGAATCGTGGATCACATGCGCGATTCGCGGTTGAAGGCCCAGCAATTTGCGGACAGAATCTGAGGCTCTTCGCTTCTGAAGATGTTCCAACAGATTTCCGAGAAGAATCAACGTGATGATAATCGCAGCAGCATCAAAGTACACTCCACTGACTGGGAAGATTGAAGGTAGGAATGTCTGAATTGCGCTGTAGGCCCATGCTGCACTTGTTCCTACAGCAACCAAGAGATCCAT
>Ga0315280_10002292_pt1 | contig 31258 bp, 19 predicted proteins | sample YL17G06_40_MG_FD_203697 | JGI IMG/M metagenome (GOLD analysis project Ga0315280, IMG submission 203697) | Sediment microbial communities from Yellowstone Lake, YNP, Wyoming, USA - YL17G06_40 | ecosystem: Environmental > Aquatic > Freshwater > Lake > Sediment | place: USA: Wyoming | collected... | reverse complement strand
CCGGCGGTTCTCAGCAAGAGCGGCCTGAGGTCCAGGCCGTCGAGCGGCTTGGAGCCAATGACCGGGATCCCGGCCATGCCGGCCAGGGTGGGCAGAAGGTCGATCGCCCCGGCGATCTGGGGGATCCTCGTGCCGGGCTTGACGTGGCCCGGCCAGCGAACGAGGCACGGGACCCGCACCCCGCCCTCGTCGGTCGAGCCCTTCCGCCCCTTCATCCCGCCGTTGTAGCGCCAGGTGTTCGGCCCGTTGTCGGAGAAATAGACGACGATCGTCTTCCTGGCGAGCCCGAGGTCGTCGAGCTTGCGGAGGACGCGGCCCATGTTCCAGTCGATGTTTTCGCACATCGCCAGGGCGCAGCGGGTCTTGTCCAACTCCTCGAGCTCGGGGTCGCGGGCCCGCATCGCAATCGGACGGTCTTTGAACCGGTCCCAGAAGCGGTCGGGCACCTGGAAGGGCGAGTGCGGCGTGTTGTAGGCGAGGTAGCAGAACAGCGGCCGGCCGCGGTTTTGTTCGAGAAACGCCAGGGCGTGGTCGGTCAGGTCGTCGATGATAAACCCCTTGCCCCGCACGAGCTTGCCGTTGTGCTCCAGGACCGGGTCGAAATACTGCCCCCAGTGGCCGGAGGTGAAACCGTAATACTCCTGGAATCCGCGGGCGTTGGGGTGGTAGGGGTACTGGCTGCCGTTGTGCCATTTGCCGAAGGCGGCCGTGGCGTAGCCCGCCGCGCGGAAGGCGTCGCCGATCGTCTTCTCGTCGAGGTTCAGCCGCTCGGCCCCGGTGGTCACCCCGTGGACGCCGCCCCGCGAATGGTAGCGGCCGGTGAGGAACTCGGCCCGCGTCGGCGCGCACAAGGGGCAGACCAAGAACCGCTCGAACAGGGCCCCGTCGCGGGCCAGGGAGTCGATGTTGGGCGTGCGGAGATTCACGTTGCCGTGGACGCCCAGATCGCCCCAGCCCTGATCGTCGGCCAGGATCACCACGACGTTGGGCCGCTCTTTCGAGCCGACTGCCGCCGCCTCGGAGAGCGTGGCGGCGGCGACCGCGGAAAGCAAAAAGGACCATCGAAGGATCTGCTTCACGGTCGCTTCCTTCTTTTGAAGGGGTGTGCCGCCGGCCCGTCTATCGTGCCTCGGTTTGGAGGGGCTTTCCCGGCTGCCAATCGAAACGCAAGTCGCCGGGTTCCAGGCGGCCGGGCTCGCGGACGCCCGAGCCCTTCTGCCCCGTCGACGAGTCGCCCAACTCCGCGCGGATCCGCTCGGCCAGTTGCTTGATCTTGGCCACCACGTCGGGGTGCCGGTCGGCGACGTTGGTTGTTTCGCCGGCGTCGTTTTCCAGGTCGAACAGGGCCAGACCGATCTTGGCCTGCTGGTAGGGCGCGGGGGTGCCCCCTTTGCCGCCGGGCCGGCCGCCCAGCGTCGGATAGCCGTGGGGGAAATGGAGCTTCCACCGGCCCATCCGGACCGCCTGCAGGTGGTTGACCCAGTAGAAGTAGTAGGCCTCGTGCGGGCTGGCGGCCCCGGGCTCGCCGGCCACGAGCGGCCAGATGTTCTTGCCGTCGATGGTGTGGTCCGGCAGCTTGGCCCCAACGAGGTGGGCGATTGTCGGCAGGACGTCGATCGTCATGGCGGGCGTCTTGCACACCGTGCCAGCGGGGATCGTGCCCGGCCACCACATCACCGTCGGCTCGCGGCAGCCGCCGTCGAACATCGTCCCCTTCCCCTCGCGCAGCGGCCGGGCCGACCCGGCGTGATCGCCGTAGGAGAGCCAGGGGCCGTTGTCCGCCGTGAAGATCACCATCGTGTCCTTGTCGAGTCGGTGCTTGCGGATCGCGTCGAGGATCTGGCCCACCGACCAGTCGATCTCCATCACCACGTCGCCGAACAGCCCGCGCTGGCTCTTGCCGCGGAAGCGGTCGGAGACGTGCAGCGGCACGTGGACCATCGAGTGCGGCAGGTAGATCAAGAACGGCCGGTCCTTGTTCTTTTCGATGAACCGCACGGCCCGCTCGGTATAGAGGGTGGTCAGTTGGTTCTGGTCCGCGTCGGTGAGCTTGGGATTGACCACCCGGCTGCCTTCCATCAGCGGCAGGTCGGGGAAGTTCTTGCCCGCCGTGGGGTGCAGCGGCCACATGTCGTTCGAGTACGGCAGGCCCAGGTACTCGTCGAACCCGTGGGCGGGCGGGAGGAACTTGGGGTGATGGCCGAGGTGCCACTTGCCGAAGCAAGCCGTGGCATATCCCTTTTGCTTGACGACCTCGGCCAGGGTCATCTCGCCGGAGCTGATGCCGTGGTTGGCACGGTGGGTGAGTGCCCCCTGGATGCCGATGCGGACGTTGTAGCAGCCGGTCATCAGGCCCGCCCGCGAGGCCGAGCAGACGGCCTGGGTGGCGTAGAAGTCGGTGAACACCCGCCCTTCACTGGCCATGCGGTCGAGATTCGGGGTCGCGTAGCCCTTGGCGCCGAACGGGCCGATGTCGGCGTAGCCCATGTCGTCGATGAAAATGATGACGAAGTTGGGCAGGCGGTCGGCCGCGGCGGCATCGGCGTCCGCCAAGCACGCCGCCGTCAGAAGCAGGAAGCCGAAGGTGAATCTGTTCATGACGCCTCCTATTGTCAGCACACACTGCCCGGCACAAGTGCCGGGGCTACTTTTCGCGCTTCTTGGCTTTCTTCGCTTTCTTGGCGGCGGGCCGGTAGCTGGCGGCCCAGTTCTTTTGCACCAGCGCCTTCAGCTCGGCGACCTTCTCGGCGTGCTGCGGATCACTGGCAAGATTGCGGAATTCGTATGGATCGGTTTGGTAGTCGTACAGCTCGACTCCTTTCCGCCCGTCGTCCCACTCCGTGTAGCGCCACCGCTCAGTCCGCACGCTGTACCCTGGGAAGCTGCCGCGCCAAACCTGGGTGAAGGCCGGCTTGTCCCAGGCCGCCTGGGGGTCGTCCAAAAGCGGCCTCAGGCTCTTGCCGGCCAGGTTCGGCGGCGGCACGAGGCCGCACAAGTCGGCCAGCGTGGGGTAGATGTCCACCAGCTCGACGGTCCGCAGACAAGCCTTGCCCTTAGCTTTCTGCTGCGGCGCGGCGATGATCATCGGCACCCGGGCCGAGCCCTCGAAGTCGCTCTGCTTCTTCCACAGGCCGTGCTCGCCCAGGTGGTAGCCGTTGTCGCTCCAGAAGACGACGATCGTGCGCTGGGCCAGGTCGAGCCGCTCCAGCGCGTCGAGCACCCGCCCGATCTGCGCGTCGACGAAGGAGATGGCCGCGTAGTAGGCCTGTTTCGACTCGCGGGCCTGGAGTTCGGTCACGCCGAACCAGGGTCGGGGAGCGGTGGACGCCAGGGCGGCCGGGGGCACGAGCTTCAAGTAGTCGGCCGGCTCCTTGGGCATGGCAATCCGCTCCAGCGGATAAGGGTCGAAATACTTCTTCGGCGCGATGTAGGGGCAGTGCGGCCGGTAGAAGCCGGCGGCGATGAAAAATGGCCGGTCGCGGTTTTCCTCCAAGAACTTGATGGCGGCGGTGGCGCCGATCCCGTCGGTCTGCTCCTCATCGGTCCCTTCGGCACGGAGGAAACTCAACGAGCTGCCCAATCCGCGCGTCGGCGTGTAGTTGGTCAGCTTGTCTTCTTCGTCTTTGTCGCGTCCGCGGGGGTTGACCCGCTCGTCCCAGGAGGCCGGGTCGTCCAGGCCGTTGGTGCCGATGTCGCCGGGCACACCGTAGTGATACACCTTGCCCACGCGGGCCGCGAAATAGCCGCTGCGGCGGAACATCTGCGGCAGCGTCACCACCTCGGGCAGCACCTCGCGAAAGTGCTTCCTGAGGTCGAAGACCTGGGTGGTGTCCGGGCGGAGGCCCGTCATCAGTGAAGTGCGGCTTGGACTGCACAGGGGGAACTGGCAGTAAGCTCGTTCAAACCGCACGCCCCGGGCGGCCAGCCGATCGATGTTCGGCGACTTCACCAACGGATTGCCGTAGCAGCCGAGGTGGCAGTTCATGTCGTCCACGGCGATGAACAGGACGTTGTACTTCGGCCTCTCCTCACCCAGGATCTTCTCCAGCAGGCGATCGACGTATCCATTGGCGCGGCCGACGGCCGAGGGGTCCTTGGAGGGCATCGTTTTCAGGAAATCCGCCAGGCCGGCCGCCTTGCCGCCCAAGGCGTCGATCGCATTGACGGCAAGCATCGACGCGTACGCCCCGTTCTTGTCCGCCGGCGCGAACTCCTTGAGCACCGCCAGCGCCAGGCCCAGATCCGCATGGTTGCCGTGTTGCCCCAGGGCCGCCGCGGCGGCGATGCGAACGCTCGGCGACGGGTCCTCGAGTGCGGCCCGAAGGTCTTCGCGGGCCGCTTCCACGTCGCCCGCTCCCCGGATCAGCAGGCCGGTGGCGGCCCACCAGCGGACGCCGCTGTCGCCGTCCTTGAGCCCCTCGCGCAACTGGGGGAGCGCTCCGGCCGTCCGCGAGGACGCCAACTCGGCCATCGCCAGGATTCTTTCCAGGGGGTACTTCTGCGGGTCGTGGCCCAGCTCATACATCGTCGTCCCGGCCGCGCGGCGGTGCTGCTCCGCCTCTGAAAGGAACCCGACGTCGCGGGTCTTGAGGACGTGCTCCTTGTGGGCCCGCCGCAGCCGGTTGAGGACCGCCTGGTGCTCGGCGGAGTTGACGAGGTTGTGCACCTCGTCCCGGTCCTTTTCAAGATCGTAGAGTTCCTCGGCGGGCTTGGGTTTCCAGAAAAAGGTCTGGGGCGGCGCGAGCTTGCCCTCGTCGTAGAGCCGCTTCCACACCCGCGTGGTGGGCGTCTGGAACATGTAGTCGAGGTGCTGGCCGTAGATCAGATGGGGCATGTAGTTGCGGACGTAGACGTAACGCCGGTCGCGGACGGAGCGGACCATGTCGTAGCGCTCGTCCATCCGGCCGCGGAAGCCGTAGAGGTACGGCTGCGGCGGGGCCGCGAACTTGCCCATAAACGCGTGCCCCCCGATCCACCCGGGCGGCTCGACGCCGGCCAGACTCAAGAGCGTGGGGGCCAGGTCCACGAAGCTCACCAGGCGATCGGAGGTCCCGCCGGCCGAATACTCCTTGGGGGCCAGGTGCTTGAACCGCTCGGGCACGGAGACCAGCAGCGGCACGTGCAGGCCGGAGTCGTACGGCCAGCGCTTGCTCCGCGGCATGCCCGAGCCGTGGTCGCCGTAGAAAAAGACGATCGTCTCGCCGGCCAGGCCGGCGTCCTCGAGCTCCTGGAGCCGCTTGCCGGCCTGGGCGTCCATCTCCGTCACCTTGTCGTAATACTGGGCCCAGTCGTGGCGGACTTCGGGCGTGTCGGGGTGGTAGGCCGGCAGGCGGACCTTGGCGGGATCGTGTTTCAAGGTGTGGGGCCGGACGCGGATCTGGCTCTCATGGCTCACGGTGAGGTTGAAGATCGCAAAAAACGGCTGGCCCGGCTTGCGGTTCTTCCAGTGCGCCTTGCCGGAGGAGTCGTCCCAGACCTTGCCCGGCTTGTCGAGGTTGTAGTCCTCCTTGCTGTTGTTCGTGCAGTAATAGCCGCGCTCGCGGAGCAACTGCGGGTACATCCGCATGAACGGGGGCATCGCGACGAGGCTCCGCATGTGCTCCGCGCCGGTGCTCGTGGGATAAACGCCGGTGATGATCGCAGTGCGGGCCGGCGCGCAGACCGGGGCATTGGACCACACGTGGAGGTAGCGCAGCCCCCGGGACGCCAGCCGGTCCAGGTTCGGCGTCTCGGCGTAGCTGTCGCCGTAGCAGCCGAGCTGCGGGCCGGTGTCCTCGCACGTGATCCAGAGGATGTTGGGCAGCTCCGCGCTCGTCGCCCAGACCGGGAGAACGAGCATCGCGCCCACACCGAGAATCACAAGCCGCAGGCACGTCCAAACCCTGGGAGCACGTTGACTTGCATCCATTGTCCTCGTCCTTCGGGCCTGTACGGCAAAGTGGATTCTATGACACGTCACGGTTTGCCTGCCAGTGTATCAGCCGGCGGAGGGCGATTCCACCGGTCGCGGTTAGCGGGCGCGTAGCGGGCGGGCTTGCCCGCCGGGTGGATCGTCGAATGGTTTCACAAAAGCGGCGGGCAAGCCCGCCCGCTAACCGGTCAGGCCGTGGGCTTCTTTCGCTTCTTGGGAGCGGCCTTTTTCGGCTCCGCCGGCCCGGCCTGGCGGCGGAACTGGTCCTCGCACTTTTGCCACAGTTCGGCCAGCTCCTTCACTTTGCCGGGATTCCGATCGGCGAGGTTCTTCATTTCACAGCGGTCGGAGCGGAGGTCATACAGCTCCCAGGGTCCGTCTTGCTGCTTGCCGCCGGCGGAGACCAGCTTCCAGTCGCCCACCCGGATCGCGCGGTTGGTCAGGTGGTGCCAATACAGGTAGTCGCGGGGAATCTCCACGTCCTTGGCCAGGGCGGGGACCAGGCTCCGGCCGGAAAGGGGCGGGGGAATCGCACCGTTCCACGCGCCCGGCTTCCCGCCCCCGGCGAGCTCCAGCAGTGTCGGGAGGACATCGATGAAATGGGCGGGGGTGTGCCGCAGTTGGCCGCGATCGGGGATGCCGGCAGGCCAGTGGGCGATCAAGGGCGAGGCGATGCCCCCCTCGTGCACCCAGGACTTGTGCAGCCGCAGCGGCGTGTTGGCCGCGGTTGACCATCCGGGCCCGAGGCACAAGTAGGTCTTGGCAGACCCCGGCGGTGCCGCCGGATCGTGGCGGTCTCCGCGAATGATCTGCTCGGCGCTGGCGCCGTTGTCCGAGACGAAGAGGACGAGCGTGTTCTCGAATACGCCCATCGCCTTGAGCTGCTCCAAGACGCGGCCGATCTCGCGGTCCATGCGGTCGATCATGGCGGCGTGAATCGCCATCTTGGCGGCCTGGAAGTCCTTTTGCACGTCGGAGAGGTCGTTCCACGGCACCGCCCGGCCCGCCTCGCCCGGCCCAAGCTGCTTTTTCAACTCCTCCTCCGTGAAATTCCAATTGGGGATGGTCATTGGATCGCGGGCAGAGAGCGGGCAGTTGACGATTCCCATCTCGCGCATCCGCCGGTAGCGGCGCTCCCGAACGACGTCCCACCCTTCCCGGTAGCGGTCCCGGTAGCAAGCGATGTCCTCCTGGCGGGCGTGCAGCGGGAAGTGCGGCGAGGTGAACGCCAGGTAGAGCAGGAAAGGCTGCTGGGCGTGCTTCTCGGCGTGCTCTCTAAGGAAGCCGATCCCGTAGTTGGCGATCGCCGTGGTGACGTAGAAATCGCTCCCGTCGGGGACCGGCGGGAGCCGCTCGTCGTCCAGTCGCGCGGTCTTGGGGGCGAAGTAGCGGTCGTGGTCGTCCAGGCAGTAGGAATGGTCGAAGCCGCCGTCCCGGACCGGCTGGGGCGCGCCCGTCAAGTGCCACTTGCCCGTGTGATAGGCCCGATACCCCAGCGGTTTGAGGTAGTGGGGCAAGACCCGCGTCCACGCCGGCAGCCTGCCCTGGGGCGGGTCCATGCGGACCTGTTGGGCGTAGTAGCCGGTGAGGATGCAGGTCCGCGAGGGCCAGCAGCGGGCAGTGGAATACGTCTGCGTGAACCGCAGGCCGCCGGCGGCCAGCTTGTCCAGGTTGGGCGTGGCGATCTCGCCGCCGTAGCAGCCGGCGTCCGAAAAACCCATGTCGTCGGCCACGATCACGAGGAAGTTCGGCTTGCGTGGGGCAGGATCGCGCTGGGCCGCCGCGGCCGGCCGCCCCGTGCACCAGCCCAGCACCAGCACCGCGGCAAGTGCCGCCGCACATGCCGGCCAACCTCGTCGACCCTGATGGCCTCCAACCGTCGCTTGCAGAATCGCCATGTTCGACCCCTTTCCAACTGGGAAACGTTGGCATTCTACCCCGCGGGCGGGCCGCACGGCAAACGGTCCGGGGCGTCGGGTGTCGCAAATCTGCCGGCCGTTGGGTGCCATGCCCACGCTTGCCGTGGGCATGTCGCGGACCCGGGCGCTTGACAGCCAACCCGGCGATGGCCAAGATCCTCGGAGGAAACGCCGAGGGGTCGATGGAGCCTTTTAGGAGGAGGTGACTGATGAACCCGAGACTTCTTCTTTCCGTGGGGCTGTGGTCTTTCTCGACGTTGGGCCTGCTGTGGGCCGCCGAGCCCGCCCAACGTCCCAACGTGCTAGTGATCGTCGCCGACGACCAGGGGTACGCCGACCTGGGCGTGCAAGGGTGCAAAGACATCCCTACGCCGCACATCGACTCGCTGGCCAGGGGCGGGATTCGCTGCACCAGCGGCTACGTTTCCGGCCCGTATTGCAGCCCGACCCGGGCCGGACTGATGACGGGCCGCTACCAGGAGCGATTCGGCCACGAATTCAACCCCGGCCCGCCCGCTACGGCCGGTGCCGACGTCGGCCTCCCGCTTACGGAAACGACCCTCGCCGATCGTCTCAAGGGGGCCGGCTACTCGACCGGCATCGTCGGCAAGTGGCACCTCGGGTACGCTGAAAAGTTCCACCCGCAGAAGCGCGGCTTCGAGGAATACTTCGGCTTCCTCGGAGGCGCTCACTCGTACCTCGACTGGGAGCGCGACCCGCGGAACCAAATCCTCCGCGGCGAGGCGCCGGTCGTCGAGCAGACGTATCTGACCGACGCCTTCGGCCGGGAGGCGCTGGCCTTTCTGGAGCGGCACAAGCAGCAGGCCAAGCCGTTCTTCCTCTACCTGGCCTTCAACGCCGTGCACATGCCGCTGGAGGCCACCGAAAAGTACCTCGACCGCTTCAAGTCGATCGACGACCCCCGCCGCCGCACCTACGCCGCGATGACCTCGGCCATGGACGACGCGGTTGGGGAGGTGCTCAAGAAGCTGCGGCAAAGCGGCCTGGAGGAGAAGACGCTGATCGTCTATCTCTCCGACAACGGCGGCCCGCCCGTGAACGCCTCGAACAACTTCCCCTTGCGCGGCTACAAGGCCCAGACGCTGGAGGGCGGGATCCGCGTGCCGTGGATCGTCCAGTGGAAAGGGCATCTACCGGCCGGCAAGAGCTACGACCAGCCGGTCATCCAGCTTGACATCTATCCCACGGCGCTGGCCGCGGCGGGCGTCCAGATCACGCCGGAAATGAGACTCGACGGCGTCGATCTCCTCCCCTATCTCCGGGGCGAGAACCGCGAGCCGCCCCACCAGGCCCTGTACTGGCGCTTCGGCCGTCAGATGGCGATCCGCATGGGCGATTGGAAGCTCGTGCACCACAACCAGTCCGACGGGCTGGAGCTTTACAACTTGAAGGACGACATCGGCGAGAGTAAGGACCTGGCCCAGAGCAACCCGGACAAGCTCAACGAGCTCAAGGCGGCGTGGGACAAGTGGAACGGCACGCTCGAGGAGCCTCGCTGGGGCGCCCCGGCCAAGGTCAAACCCAAGGCCAAGCAAGGCAAGGAAGGGAGGCAGGGAAAGCAAAGGAAGCAGCGGGCGAAGCCGAAGCCTTAGCGCGGATTGTTCATTGCGACGTGCCACTGCTTGCCGCAAGGCAAGCAGTGCATGCGAGTTATGGGCGGCACTGCTTCTGACGAAGCAGTGGCACACTGTCTTCGAGGCCTACAGCGTCCACCCCTGCCGATACTCGCACCGCAGCAGGGCGTCGGCTTCGGCGTTGTTGACGATCCTCATCGCGACAGGGTCGAATTCCAGCTTTTCTTCGAACTGCGTGGCGACGTTGCCGAGCATGAGGAACTCGTTCAGCGCCGAGGCGTAATCGAAGTTCGCCCACGGACGCTTCCCCCCCCGGCAGGCCGCGAACCAGTCCTGCTCCGGGCCGCGCGAGTTCTCCACCGTCTCCGGCCGCTGGCACTGCACCCCCTCGAACCGCTCCTTGGGCAGCAGGCGGAACCACATGTTGTGGCCGGTCGTGTGGATGCTCCCCTTGGTGCCGACGATCAGGGTCCCGGCGAAACGCCAATTGTTCTTGTCCTTGGCGGGCGCGTCCTTGAGGACGGGATCGAGCAGCTCGCGGATGCCCGGGGCCTCGCCGTTGTGCCAGTTGATCGCGATCGGCGGCAGGCCGGCCCGCGCGGGAATCTCCCACTTCACAAGCTCCCACCGCGGGAACGAGAGCCGGTTGATCCCCGAGGATTGGGCCTCGATGCGGAGGGTGGGGTGCGGCCCCGGGGAGTCGGCCAGCCACAGCTCGTGGACCTTCAGGGCCATGAAGCCGAGGTTCGCGGTGTGCGAGCCCCAGTTGCCCAACTGGCAGGTGCCGAACTCCCGCCACAGGTGACGCTGCATCCACTCGCGATGATAGGGGCGGCGGGCCGCCGGGCCGAGCCAGAGGTCCCAGTTCAAGGAGGCGGGGACGGGCTGGTCGCCCTGGGGCGGCTGGCGGCGGTCCGCACCCCCGCCGCTGTTCCACACGTGAACCTCCTTGATCTCCCCCAGCGTGCCGTTGCGCACGAGCTCCAGCGCCCGGCGGAACGCGCCGCTGTAGGTGCCCTGGTTGCCCATCGACGTGGCCACCTGGTGCTTGCGGGCGAGCTCCCGCAAGGCCCGCGACTCGTGGAGCGTGCGGGTCAGCGGCTTTTCGCAGAACACGTGCTTGCCCGCGCGGATCGCCGCGGCGGAAGCGACGGCGTGGGTGTGGTCGGGCGTGGCCACGACGACCGCGTCGATCCCCTTGCCCATCTCGTCCAGCATCTTGCGGAAGTCGTGGTGCACTTTCGGCCGGTTCCGCGCCAGGCGCTTGAACTCGACCGCCGTGCGGCGCTCCCACTCGTGCGGCGAGGCGGCGTAGCGCTCGCCGAATTCCTCCCAGTGCTTCAGCGCCCCGGCGATCTTCTCGTCGCTCACGTCGCACACGGCGACCACCCGCTCCATGCGGGGGATCGTGTCCACGAACCACTCCCCCCGTCCGCCGACGCCCACCAAGGCCACGTTGACCTTCTCATTGGCTGCATACCCGCGGGCCAGGCCCGCGGGCAGAATCATCAGGCCGCCGCCCACGGCAGCCGCGCAGCCCAAAAAGCGACGGCGCGAGACGCGACGGTTCATCAGTGGCCTCCAGAGTCTTGGGTGGTGGTACCGAGCAACATGGACGCCCGGGTTCTATCAAACCGTGACGGCCCGTGCGCGGGCCGCGTGGTGTGCCGCCTTGCCCCCGCCAGTATAGCCCTCCCGGGGGCTAGTGCAATGAGTTCCGCCGCTCTGTGGTGGGCTGGGGAAGTCGCCACCCGACCCGCTACGGTCGCGGCTTGAAAACGACGACGGCCAGCGGGGGCAGGGTGACTTCCATCGAGGCCGGCTGGTGGTGGCTGGGTTCGGGCCTGGCCTGGATGCCCGGGTAGTTCCCCATGTTGCTCCCGCCGTAGTACATCGAGTCGCTGTTGAAGATCTCTTCGTACCAGCAGGCCCGCGGCACGCCCAGGCGGTGGCGCTGCCGCGGCACGGGAGTGAAATTGCAGCAGACGACGAGGAAGTCGTTGGGGTCCTTGGCACGGCGGACGAAGCTCAGCGTGCTCTCTTCCCAGTTGTGGCAATCGATCCAGTAGAAGCCGTGGCCCTCGAAATCGACCTGGTGCAGGGCCTTCTCGCGGCGGACGAGCTGGTTGAGATCCTTGACGCACTTCTGCACGCCGCGGTGGGTGTCCCACTCGAGGAGATGCCACTGGAGGCTCTGGTCGAAGTCCCACTCGTTCCACTGGCCCCATTCGCCTCCCATGAACAAGAGCTTCTTGCCGGGATGGGTCCACATGTAGGCCACCAAGAGCCGCAGGTTGGCGAACCTCTGCCAGAGGTCGCCAGGCATCTTGCCCAGCAACGAGCCCTTGCCGTGGACCACTTCGTCGTGCGAGAGGGGGAGCACGAAGTTCTCGTGGAAGGCGTAGATCAGGCTGAAGGTGAGCTCGTCGTGGTGGTACTTGCGGTGGACCGGCTCGTGGCGGATGTAACTCAGGGTGTCGTTCATCCAGCCCATGTTCCATTTCAGGCTGAATCCCAGCCCGCCCAGGTAGGGCGGTCTGGAGACGCCGCCCCAGGCGGTCGACTCCTCGGCGATGGTCAGCACGCCGGGAAACTGGAGGTGGCACTGCTCGTTGAGCTCCTTGATGAAGGCGATGGCCTTGATGTTTTCGCGTCCCCCGTACTCGTTGGGGAGCCATTCGCCTTCCTTGCGGCTGTAGTCGAGGTAGAGCATCGAAGCCACGGCGTCGACGCGGATGCCGTCGACGTGGTACTTGTCGAGCCAGAACAGGGCGTTGGCCACGAGGAAGTTGCGGACTTCGTGGCGGCCGTAGTTGAAGATCATCGTCCCCCAGTCGCGGTGTTCGCCCTGGCGGGGATCGGCGTGCTCATAGAGCGCGGTGCCGTCGAACCGCCGCAGCCCGTGCCCGTCGCGGGGAAAATGCGCCGGCACCCAGTCCAGCACCACCCCGATGCCGTTCTGGTGGCAGAGGTCGACGAAGTACATGAAGTCATGGGGGGTGCCGTAGCGGGAGGTCGCGGCGTAGTGCCCGATGATCTGGTATCCCCAACTGGCCGACAACGGGTGCTCGCTCACCGGCAACAGCTCGATGTGCGTGTAGCCCATCTCGACCACGTACTCGACGAGCTGGTGGGCCAGCTCGCGGTAGGAGAGCCAGCGGCCGGGATCGTCCCCGGGACGCCGCCAGCTCCCCAGGTGGACCTCGTAGAAACAAAGCGGCTGCTCCAGCCAGTTCGTCGTGCGGCGGCGCTGGAGCCAGGCCTCGTCGCGCCAGTGGAAACGGTCGAGGTCGACCACCCGCGAGGCCGTCCGCGGCGGCACCTCGGCGGCAAAACCGAGCGGATCGGACTTCTCGAACGTTTCCTCGTGATAGCGAATGCGGTACTTGTAAAGCGTCCCTTCGCCCAGCCCGGGAACGAACAACTCCCAGAACCCGCTGGGGATGTGCTTGCGCATCGGGTGGCGGCGCCCGTCCCAGGCGTTGAAATCGCCGACCAGGCTGACGCTGGTGGCATTGGGGGCCCAGACGGCGAAATTGACCCCCTCCACGCCGTCGATCGTGCGGATTTGTGCTCCCAGCCGGTTGTACAACCGCCAGTGCCTCCCTTCGTTCAGCAGGTGGAGATCGTAGTCGGTGAGGAGATGCGGGAACGAGTAGGGATCGTGCATGGTGGTGTTCTTTCCGCCCTCGTCGGCGACGCGGAGCAGGTACCGCGACGAGCCGTTGCCGTTGGGCAGCGGACAAAGGGCCTCGAACAGGCCGGCGGGATGGATCCGCCGCATCGGCCGCAGGATCTCGCGGTGGGCCGGATCCACTACCCAGGCCTGCGTCGAATGCGGCAGAAACGCCCGCACGGCCATGGCCCGCCGCTGGCCGTCGCTCACCTCGTGGGGGCCCAGCAATTCAAAGGGGTTCTCGTGTCGCCCGTCAACCAGTTGCGCAACCTTGTCTAACTCCATCGCCGTTCGCACACCAACCTCCTTGGGGCTTGTCCATGAAGCCAACCGCTTCCCGCCGTATGACGGAACAGTCGCACGACGCCTCGGCCGGGGACAGGCGGAATCCCTGCCGGCGCTCCTTCGACTCAGAGCGAAGGATTCCGGGTGGTCCACCACTGCGCCAGACGGTGCTTGGCCCAGCGGACCCTGGTGACCACCCATCGCCCGGACCAGCGTGCGAACTGGACCACGCGATATTGTAGACGCTTGGGGCCCGTCATGGAACCGGCGCTGCGACCGTCTTCGCCCAGGGCGGCTGCTGGCCCACCCCGACCAGCCTGATGAGGGGGATCGAGTCGGTACATACGGCAATCGATCTGGTGGAACTGCATTGCCCGGTCGACCCGCTGCCACAGGTCGGCGTTCTTGACCGGGACCATCTGTCCGAAGCGCTCCCAGCGCCAGCCGTTGTGGCGCCATTCGCTTACTCCATGCCGAATCCCCTCCCGGACATAAACGCTCGAGGTAACCAGGACCACCCTCGAGGGCTGCTCCAGGGCCTCCAGGCCCCGTACTACGGTGAGCAGATCCAGGCGCTCTCCCCGCGCCTCGGGCTCCATGTCGCTTGCCTCCAAACGGCGGGAGCCGTCGGGCGTGCGAAGGACAAATCGCCAGCTCCCCGGATGGGTGTCGTCCATCCGCTGGGAAAGCAGGACGTAGTGAGGTTCCGCCTCATTCATGGGTCGGACTCTTCGGCCAGTCGCGGTTACCCCCCAGCTTGTTTCCTCTATCGTCACTTGCGACCTATACTCCCCAAATTATCCGCTTTGTGAACCGATTTACCGTCTGCACGGTTCCGACCACTTTTTCGCAGGGGTAGACCTGAAGTCCCGCCCGAGCGTCAGCCGCCAATCACAACGCGCTGCGGAGGCAGCGGGCCGCCGGTTGGCACGTCGCCATCTCGGCGAGTAATCTTTGCCAGTTCTGCGGTGACCCCGGTGTCAACTGCCCCAGCACCCTGGTGGTTTCCGCACCCGTGATCTCCGGGTGGTTAGCGGGGACCTGATCGACGTGCAACAACGCCAGGATGGCGACCGATGCCGGTCCGACGGCCTCGCTCGGCACCCCCAGTTCCCCGACGCGGACCAGGGGGATTCGGGGAAATCGCATGGCGATCTCCCGAAGCAGCATCCCATTGTGTTGCCCGCCCCCCGTTATCAGAACTTCGTCGATCTCGGCATGCTGGGGCAGATGCCGCCGCGCAGCCAGTGCGATCGTTTCGGCCACGAAGTGTGTCGCCGTACAGAGCACGTCCCGAATCGACCAGCCACGCTGGGTCGCCAGGTTCATGGCGTCGATCACGAACCGCTCGGGACGAATCCCGTGAGGATGCCACCTGGGAGGAGGGGTCCGGAAATAAGGCTCGTTAAGCCAGTGCCCCAACAATTCTTCCAGCAGGCGCCCTTGGACCGCGAACCGCCCCCCCGGGTCGAACCGGCATTCTCCCCCGCTGAAGCGTTGGGCGATCAGATCGACGAGTCCCATTCCCGGTCCGACCTCGCAGGCGAAGATTCGCGGGCCCGGAGGGCCACGTCTTTTGCGCGGCAGGTAGCTCATCCGCGTCGTACGACCCAGGTCGAGCAATAGGCGGTTCAATTTGGGGTGGCGCAGGAGGACCCATTCGGCCAGCGGAGCGATGGGTCCCCCTCGGCCATTGCTGGCGACGTCCCGGGCGGGAAAGGCATCGATCACGTTCAGCCCGCTGAGCTCGGCCAGCCGCGCCGCGTCACACAGCCCCAGGTAGGCTACCTGGGCCCCCTTCGCTGGACTCCACAGCCCCGGGTCGTGGACCCCGACCGCCAGCACGCGGCCGGGCGCCAAGCCTGCTTGTGCCAAGAGCCCGCTGACCAGGGAGGCTTGCACTTCGGCCAGCCCGGCCCTCAGCCCGCCGATCGCGTCTGGGACATCGGCCCCGCCCGGTGCACGGCTGGGATCGGACCAGGGTGAGAACCGGGATGCGGTTTCCTCCGGCACCTGGGCGGTCATGGTGGCGACCGTGTCGGCCTCGATTTCCAGGCCGTGACCGCGGGCGGCCACCAGGGCTGCCGTGATCCGCGTGCAGTCGGAGGAGACCTCCAGGCCGATCGCCCAGCGGCGCGGATCGGCCGGGCGAGCGCGATCCAACTTGAGGATGGTCGCCATCGTCGGCACGCCCTTCGCGCGGTCTTGAGAACCCTCTTGGAGCCCCGCGTCAGGCCACCATCCGGATTTCCGTCACGGTGCCCGTCACGCCGGCCAGGAACTCCTCGAAGATCCGCAGGTCGAGGGCGGAGGCCGAATCGGCTTCCGGGTGGAACTGGGTGCCCAAGGCGAACCAGTCGTCCATCGTGCTTTCGATCGCCTCGATGACGCCGTCGGGGCAACGGGCCGTCGCCGCAAAGCCCGCCGCCACCTCGTCGACCGCCATGTGGTGCATGCTGTTGACGCGGATCTCTCCCTCGCCGTATACCCGCTCCATCAGCGAGCCGGGAACCACTTCCAGGGCATGGCGGTGGGCCGGGTCCATCGGGTCGGAGTGGGGAATCGCCTTGGGAAGGTCCTCGGGAACGTGCAGGAACAGATTGCCCCCTTGGGAGACGTTCAACAACTGCATGCCCGCCCCGATGCCGAACACCGGCATCCGCCGCCGCGCGATCAGGCCGATCAGCCTCCGATCAAACTCTTCCCGCCGGGGCTCCAGCAGCCGGAGCGAAGGATGGAGCATGAATCCGTCGTGGCGGGGGTCCAAGTCGGCCCCGCCGATCATCACTACGCCGTTCAACAGATCGAGGATGCGGTCCAAGTCGCCGGCGCTGCCGAGCGGGGGAATGATCACGGGAACCGCACCCGCCTTGACCAACGCCTCGTAGTAGCCGGCGGCGACGTACGCGAAGGCGGGAACGTCTTTGCGGGCAGCGCGGTAGTCGGCATTCACTCCAATCAAGGGCTTGGCATTCATCAGGCACCCCTCCTTGGACACGTCCTGTGTCCGCTCGATGTAAGACCGGAATAAACCCGACAAGGCAGCCGGGACGGGCTGATGAGAAGGAGCATGCGGCGTGCGGGGCGAGCTGGCCCCAGAGCGGCGAAGACAGACGCCTAGCGCGGAGTTGTAGGGTTCGTCGGTCCTTGACGCCCACTCCTCATGCGAGTCTCACCGGCCCGCGATACCCGTCCCGGGTACCTCACCGGCGCGATGTCCTTATCGTTCGGTCCCTGCAACGGCCCGAGATCCGCCGCGTGCGTGGCGACGGAGGTTGCAGGGTACCGCGGAGTGTAGAGAGTGGATTTGCCGGTTTCAAGAACGAAGGGCATTTTGGGGATGCCCGCCCGCAATCCCCCAAGCTATTGTGCTGCTAGCCTTGCCAGCAATGTGGTTCTTCACAATCTTGGGCATCTCCGGCGATCTGGCCCGCGGCCACTTTACCCCGCCCGAAACAGGCATTATGCTGGTACGCTGCCTCGTCGCCGCGTCGCCAATTGTCCCTTATCCGCCGCCCGATGCAATACCAGAACGTCTGCCTGGAGGCCATCACCTGCCTCGTTCCTGAAGAGACCCTTTCCTCGCGGGAGATCGAGGCCCGCCTGGCGCCGCTCTACAAGCGGCTCCGCTTGCCGGAAGGGCGGCTGGAAATGATGACCGGCATCGCCGAGCGGCGGCTGTGGCCCGAGGGAACCCTCCCCGGCGAACAAAGCGCCCTGGTGGCCGACAAGGCACTCCGGCAAGCTGGGATCGACCGCCGTCACGTCGGCGCCTTGCTCCACGGTTCGGTGTGCCGCGATTATCTCGAGCCCGCCACCGCTTGCAGCGTCCACCGCAGGCTTGGCTTGTCCCCCGACTGCCTGGTCTTCGACGTCTCCAACGCCTGCCTCGGGGTGCTTAACGGGGTGGTGCAGGTGGCCAACATGATCGAGTTGGGCCAGATTCGCGCCGGCCTGGTCGTGGGCACGGAGAGCAGCCGCACCCTGTTGGACGGCACGATCCGCCGCCTCAACGAAGATCCCTCCCTGACCCGCGCCGACGTGAAGCTCGCCATGGCCTCGCTGACGATCGGCTCCGGCAGCGCCGCGATCCTTCTCGTCCACCGCCAGTGGAGCCGCACGGGCAACCGTCTTCTGGGGGGAGCGACACGGGCGGACACGGACTTCTGCGGCCTCTGCCACAGCGACCGTGATCCGACCGTAGGCGGCCGCCCCGAGCCGCTGATGTGGACCGACTCGGAAGCCCTGATGCGGGAAGGAATTCGAGCCGCTCAACAGCTCTTCCCGCGATTTCTGGAGAATGTCGGCTGGGACCGCGGCGAGGTCCACAAAACGTTCTGCCACCAGGTAGGCCAGACCCACCAAAAGCTACTATTTGAGGCCCTCCAGCTCGATCCGGCCATTGACTACCCCACCTTGACCTTCCTGGGCAACACGGGCTCGGTCGCCTTGCCGATCACCGCCGCTTTGGGGATCGAAAACGGCCACCTCCACAGGGACGACCACCTGGCCCTGCTGGGGATCGGCTCGGGAATCAACGTCTTGATGCTGGCCGTCGATTGGCAAACCAGCCTCGTCGAGGAGCGGTCCGGGTTGCCTTCCGGGCGATTTTCTATAAGCTAAAGGTTTGCGCCGGCCGGCTGGTGGTCCGGCGCACCTGACTTGACGGGCGCTGGGGCCAAGCTTCGGGTGCCAAGCTTCGGGTGCCATGGCCAAGCTCGCTTGGCCATGCTGCCCCTATAACATGCCCACGACAAGCGTGGGCATGGCACCCACGCCTGCCTGGCCATGCGGCTCGTACAACATGCCCACGACAAGGGACCCTCCGAAATGCCCAGGCCAGGACCAACCAGGACGACCCGCAAGACCGCGGCCAAGAAACGCGCGAAGAAGAAAGACCCCCTGTTCGTCGAGGGGCATCGGCCGCGCCCGGTCTACGTCGACTACAAGGACATCGAGCTGCTCAAGAAGCTGACCAATCGGCAGGGGAAGATCATCGGGCGGCGCAAGAGCGGGTGTGGGGCGGTCAGCCAGCACGCGGTGACCGCGGCGATCAAGCGGGCCCGCTACATGGCCCTGATTCCTTACGTCGGCGAGTAGCAGACCATGGCCTCGATCGGGCGGCGTCAATTCACAGGGGTGCTGGCGGCTGCGGCCCTGGCCGCACCCGTCTTGGGAGACTCGCCGGACGTGCTCCGGGCGGACGATTCGGGCAAGAAGAAGCCGATCCGCATCGGCCAGATCGGCGTGGGTCATTCCCATGCCACCAAGCTGGCCGTTTACCGGCAGTCGCCCGACTACGAAGTGGTGGGCATCGCGGAGCCCGATCCGGAGCTGCGGAAGCGGGCCGCGGCGATCAGCCCCTACAGGGACCTGCCCTGGCTGACCCGGGATCAACTGCTCAACGTCTCCGGCTTGCAGGCCGTGCTCGTCGAGACCCGCGTGCCCGATCTGCTCACCGCGGCGGAGGCCTGCATCGCGGCCGGGAAGCACGTCCATCTGGACAAGCCGGCGGGCGAGTCGCTGCCGCCGTTCCGCCGGATTCTGGAGGCGGCGGCCCGGCAGAAGCTCCTCGTCCAGATGGGCTACATGTTTCGCTACAACCCGGCCGTGGTGCTCCTCCGCGAGTTCCTCAAGAAGGGCTACCTGGGCAAGCCCTTTGAGGTCCACGCCGTGATGAGCAAGGTCGTGCCCCCGGTGGACCGGCGGAGAATGGCCTGGTCCCGCGGCGGGATGATGTTGGAACTCGGCTCCCACCTGATCGACCTGGTCGTCGGCCTTTTGGGCAAGCCTTGCCAGATCCACAGTTTTGCCGAGCACGTTTCCCCGACCGACGACGGCCTGCTGGACAACATGCTGGCCGTGCTGCGCTATCCCAAGACGCTGGCCAGCGTGAAATCGAGTGCCCTGGAGGTCGAGGGTTTCGAGCGGCGGCACCTGGTGGTCTGCGGCACGGAGGGGACGTTCCACATCCAGCCCTTGGACAACCCCTCCGCCCGCGTGGCCCTCGCCAAAGCTCAGGGCGGGTACCGCAAAGGGTATCAGGACGTCCGCTTCGGCAAGTACGAGCGCTACGTGGCCGACGCCGCCGACATGGCCCGCATCCTCCGCGGCGAGAAGCAGGCCGATTTCTCCTACGAGCACGATCTGGCAGTGCAGGAGACGTTGCTCAAGGCCTCCGGCTTGCCGTGCGACTGAAATGCAGCTCAGGCGGCGCCGCGCTCCACCGTCCGCCGGATCGCGTGCAGGTTCTCGACCGGCACGGCGAGCGGATCGAAGGTGCAGCCGGGCGAGATCATGATCGGCCGGCTGCCGGCCTGCGCGATGGCGTCGGCAACCTCGTGTGCACAGTCCTCAGGAGTGCCGGAAACCATGGTCCCGAGGTTGTCGACCCCTGCGCAGATTGCGGGCCGGGCCCAGCCGGCCACCTCGGCGATGGACGGCCCGGCCGCCCGGTCGGCCCAATTGATCGCGTGCACCGGATAGCCGGCGAAGCGGCGGAAGTCGAGCGCTTTTCCGCAGACGTGCAGTAGATTGAACGTTCCGCCGCGGGCCCCAGCGAGGATCGCCAGGTCGCCCGGCCGCACCAGCCGGTCGTAGGTCCCCGCCCCGTTTTCCGGCGTGTCCACCCAGTCGTCTCGCACCGAAAGGAACACGCCGTCCGCGCCGGCGGCGATGCAGCGCCGGGCGAAATTGGCCGTCGACTCGGCGATGACCTCCAGGGCGCGGGCCAGGGCGGCGGGGGCCTCGCGGAGCAGGCCTGTCATGGCCGCGTCGCGGCGGTCGGCCGTTTGGCCCAGCACGGGCGGGCCGTGGATTCCGTTGTCCGGCGCGGTCATCTGCCGCAGCGTGCTCCAGGCGTTGAAGAGCGTGGTCGCCATGCGGAGCCGGCCGGCAAAACGCCTGGACAATTCCCCGATCAACTCCAGTTGCCGCCCGAACGTGTCCTCGTCACCGCGAAGCACCGCCAGCCGCTCCAGGTCGCGCGGGCCGGCGATCACCCCGGTTGCGGTGGCGGACCGCGGGTAGCGGTTGTCGTCCATGATCTTGAGGAAATCGAGGTCGTAGGTCTCGACGTGGCGGACGTGGACCTCGACGGCCCGCGGACCCGCCACGCAGTCCGGGGCAAAGTGGTACCAGAACGACACCGGGGGGCGGTCCGCCGGGCGGCCTTCCAGAACGGCCGCGACGCGCTCGATCTTGTTCATCGTGGGGCCTCCGGATCATTGTAGCCGCGAGCCCGAAACGGTAAAGTGGAACACACCGCGCGGCTAGCGCGCGGGCTTGCTGGGTAGCGGGCGGGCTTGCCCGCCGTTTGATTGGTGCGCAAACGCGCCTGGAGTGAAACCGATGGCGAACAAGCAGTCGCGGCCCTACGGTGCGTGGCCCAGCCCGATCACCCCGAAGAGCCTGGCCGAGGACCGGCGCTTGGAGGCCGCGCGATGGGACAGCGACGGGCGGACGCTGGTCTGGCTGGAGGGGCGATCCGGGCACGGCGTGTTGATGGCCCAGAGCGACCCGGCCGACGCTCCCCGCGAGTTGTGTCCGGAATTGAACGTCCGGGCCGAGGTGGGCTACGGCGGCGGCGATTTCACGGTCGGCAGCGGGTTCGTGTATTTCGTGGTCTACAAGTCGGGCCGGGTCTGGCGGACCGCCCTGGCCGGCGGTCCCCCCCGGCCGGTCACCCCGCATTTCGGCAAGGCCGCTTCGCCGGCCGTTTCCCCCGACGGCCGCTGGCTGGTCTACGTCCATCACGACGAAGACGGGGCGGACCGGATCGCCGTGGTCGACGCCGAGGGACGGCGCTGGCCGCAGGTCCTCGCCGAAGGACACGACTTTTTCATGCAGCCGCGGTTCAGTCCCGATGGGCGGCACCTGGCCTGGATCGCCTGGGATCACCCCAACATGCCCTGGGACGGAACGGAGCTGCACCTGGCGCCGCTGGTGGCGGGAGAGGAGGGGCTGCCGCGGCTTGGGCCGCCGCGGGCGGTGGCCGGGGGGCCCGAAGCGGCCGTCTTTCAGCCCGAGTTCACCCCCGACGGACGCCGCTTGCTGTTCGTCTCCGACGAGAGCGGCTGGGGCCGCATCGCCGCGTTGGACCTGGAATCGCGGAGCCGCTCCTGGCTCACCGAGGACGGGGCGGAGCACGGCCTGCCCGCCTGGAGCCAGGACATGCGGACCTACGCCGTCGCTGCCGACGGCCGCCACGTGACGGCGGTCGGCAGCCGGAAGGGCTTCCAGCAGGTCGAGCGGATCGAGCTGGCCACGGGAGTCAGCAGCAAGGTCGAAGAGCTTGCCGCGTACGGCGAGGCGCTCCAGATGAGTGCGGACCCGCGGGCTGACCGGGTGGTGTTCGTCGGCAGCGCGGCGACGATCCCGCCGCGGATCGTCGAGCACGACTTCGCTCGCGGCACGACCCGCGTCGTCGCCCGGGCCTCCGCCGAGGCTGTTCCCCAAGAGTCCCTAGCGGCGGCCGAGGCGATTTCCTGGCCGACGGCCGGGGGCGAGACCGCGCACGGCCTGTACTACGCCCCGGCGAGCGATCGCTTCTCCGGGATCGGGAAGCCGCCGCTGGTGGTCGTGGTCCACGGGGGTCCGACGTCGCAGTTCCGGGCGGGCTGGAGCCCCCCCGCCCAGTTCTTCGCTACCCGCGGCTACGCCGTTCTGCTGGCCAACTACCGCGGCAGCACCGGCTACGGCCGGCCCTACATGCTGCGGCTTCGCGGCAACTGGGGCGTCTGCGACGTGGAGGACTGCGCCAGCGGCGCGCAGCACCTGGTCGACTCGGGCCGCGTCGATCCGGAGCGCACGGTGATCTACGGCGGCAGTGCCGGCGGCTTCACCGTGCTCCAGACGATGATCGACCAGCCCGAGGCCTTCACCGCCGGGGTTTGCCTGTACGGGGTGGCCGACCAGTTCCACCTGGCCTCGGAGACCCACAAGTTCGAGGCCCGCTATCTCGACTCGCTTTTGGGTCCGCTGCCCCAGTCGGCCCACGTCTACCGCGACCGTTCGCCGCTCTTCCACGCCGACCGCATCCGCCGCCCGCTGGCGATCCTCCAGGGGGAGATCGACCACATCGTCCCGCGGCGGCAGTCGGACGCGATCGTGGAGGCGCTCAGGCAGAACAAGACGCCCCACCTCTACCACGTCTACGAGGGGGAAGGCCACGGCTGGCGGAAGCGGGACTCGATCGAGCACTTTTACCGCACCGTGGAGGGCTTCCTGCGGCAGTACGTGCTGTTCGCGTAGCACCGGGCGGGACGTGGTCTGTCTCCGGGACATGGCCATTTGCCCGCGACGGGGGTATACTGAAACCAAACCTGGCGGAGATTAAAGCGACATGGCCCTGCGGCAGAAACGACTCTCGCGACGACGGCTGTTAGAGCGGACCATCCCCTTGGCGGCGACCGCCGTGGCGGCCCCTTACCTGATTCCCGCCAGCGTGCTGGCCGCGGCGGGCAAGCCCGGGGCGAACGAGCGGGTCATCGTGGGGGTGATCGGCGTCGGCGGGCGATCCGGCCTCTTGATCGACCAGTTGCCCGAAGGGGCCCGCATCGCCTCGGTCGCCGACTGCTACGTCAAGCGGTGCCGCGACGCGGCCAAACAGCGCAAGGCCAACTGGCGGATCCACCAGGACCATCGCAAGCTCCTGGAGGAAAAGGATATCGACGCCGTGATCGTCGGCACGCACGACCACGGCCGGGTGCTCCCTTCAATCCACGCCTGCCAGGCCGGCAAGGACGTCTACGCCGAGAAACCGCTGACGGTCTACATTGCCGAGGGCCGGGCCCTGGCTAGCGCCGTCCGCAAGCACCGCCGCGTGTTCCAGGTCGGCACCCAGCAGCGCTCGATGGAGATGAACCGCTGCGCGTGCGAGTTCGTCCGCGGCGGCGGGCTGGGCAAGATCAAGCTTGTCCAGGGGATGAACTACCCCGGACCGAACCGCTACACGGGCCTCCCCGAGGAGCCGATCCCCGAGGGGCTCAACTGGGACGCGTGGCTCGGCTCCACCGAGTTCCGACCCTACAACCGCTCTCTCCAGTTCGGCTGGATGGGCTGGCGGGACTACTCCGGCGGCGAGATGACCAACTGGGGCGCCCACGGCCTGGACCAGATCCAATGGGCCCTGGGGATGGACGAGACCGGCCCGGTCGAGATCTGGCCCCTGGGCGAAGGGACCAACGGGGCCGTGGCCTATCGCTACGCTAACGGCGTGACGGTGCGGCTCGACCTTACCCGCGGCCCGCACGGCGGGGCGATCTTCACCGGCGAGAACGGGAAGATCGAGATCAACCGCAACAAGTTCACCACGAATCCCAAGGACCTGATCAAAGAGCTGCCGCGGCAGGAGGACATCGACAAGTGGCGGGACGAGGTCGCCCTGTGGCAGGCCCGCTATCACATGCAGAACTGGCTCGACTGCATCCAGACCCGCCAGAGGCCCGTGGCCGACGTGGAGATCGGCCACCGCTCGATCTCGGTTTGCCACCTGGCCAACATCGCCCGGGAGCTCGGCCGCAAGCTCCGCTGGGACCCGGCCAAGGAGCGATTCGTCGACGACGCCGAGGCCAATTGCCTGGTGAGCCGCCCGCGGCGCAAAGGATACGAATTGCCGGAGTTATCCTAGATGATCACGAGAAGATATTTCGCCTGCGCGCTGCTGGCCGTCCTTGCCGGGGCGCTGGCCGTCGGCCTGGTCGCCCGGGCGGCCGAAAAAACGCTCTACAAGAAGCAGTCGCCCTATAGCACGATCGTAGTGACCGAGGACGAGCAAGGCCTGCGGACGCTGTGGTTCGAGGAGGACGGGGCCCGGCAGAGCGTCGTCAAGGTCGGCGACCCGGACCATCTCGACCTGGCTTACGCCCGGGTGATGCCCGTGGGCTTGGCCCTGGTCGAGAAGCCGCGGCGGGTGCTCGTGGTCGGGCTCGGCGGCGGCACGATCCCGATGTTCCTCCACAAACACTACCCCAAGACCACGATCGACGTGGTGGACATCGATCCGGACGTGGTTGACGTGGCCAAGCGGTTTTTCGGGTTCCGCGAAGACGCCACGCTGCGGGCCCACGTCGACGACGGCCGGCGGTTCATCGAGAAGTGCCGCAACCCCTACGACATCATCTTCCTTGACGCCTTCAGCGCCGAGAACATCCCCTACCACCTCGCCACCCGTGAGTTCCTCCAGGCCGTCCGCAAGGCAGTCACGCCCGAGGGGGTCGTGCTCGGGAACGTCTGGAGCCGTGGGCTGAATCCGCTCTACGACTCCATGGTCCGCACCTACCAGGACGTCTTCGAGGAACTTTATGTCGTCGACGTCTCGGGCGCGGGCAACAAGATCCTCGTGGCCCTGCCGCGCCGCCAGCGGGTCGATCGGGACGACCTGGCCCGCCGCGCCGCGAGAATCTCCACGGAAAAGCACTTCCGCTTTGACCTGGGGGACGCGGTCCAGTACGGCTTCCGCCGGCCGGGAGAAGACGGCGCGCGCGCGGAGGTGCTCACCGACAAGAATCGGCCGAAGCCGTCCGATTAACCGCTCCCGGCACGAGTGCCGGGGTTAAACCGTGTAGCGGGGCCGCTTGCGGCCCGCGGCTCCGTCAGAGCAGTGACGTGACTTCCGTGTAGCGGGGCCGCTTGCGGCCCGGGGTATTTCGCCAGCCACCGCCCGCGGGTTACGGGGGTGGATTCCCCGAGCCCGGCACGTAGACGCAGTCGGGCTCGGCGGCCAGCGGGTCGCCGGTCACGGCGTAGGCCCTCGCCCGGCTCCCCCCGCAAACGTGGCGGTATTCGCAGACCCCGCAGATCCCCTTGAACTGGTCGGGATCGCGAAGCGTCCGGAAAGTGGGGTGATTCTGGTAGACGTCCACCACGTTGTCGCGGGGCACGCGGCCGCAGCACAGGGGCAAAAACCCGGCCGGGTAGATCTCGCCCACGTGGCTGACGAACATCACCCCCTTGCCGTCGCCGACGCCCAGCGGGGCGCGGTGCAGCCGCTTTCCCTGCCCCGCCGCGCCGCGCTTCGGGCCCTCCAGCGGGTCGCCGCCGTGCTGGAGGACGTAGCGACGGTAGTGCGGGGCCTCGGTGGTCTTCACGGCGTACGGCTGGTGTTGGGCGTGGTGCCAGAGCTTCTCGAAGGCGATCTCGTACTCCTCGGGCAGGATCCGCTCTTCCTCGATGCCCCGGCCGACGGGAATGAGAAAAAACACCGACCACATCGCAATCGACCGCGTCGACAACAGCGCGGCCAGGGCGCCGATCTGGGCGAAGTTCCGCCGGGTGATCGTCGTATTGACCTGGACGGGCAGTCCAAGCTCCCGGGCATCGTCGAGCATCCGCATCGTCCGCTGGAAGCTCCCTTGCCAGCCGCGGAAGGCGTCGTGGGTCGCCGCGTCGGCCCCGTCGAGGCTGATCCCCAGGGCCCGCACGCCCGCCTCCTGCGCCCGGCGGAACGCCTCCCGCGTGGCCAGCGGCGTGGCCGAGGGCGTCAGCGCGACGTGCAGCCCGGCCGCCACCGCGCGGCGGATCAGCTCGGACAGGTCGGCCCGCTTCAGGGGGTCGCCCCCGGTCATCACAAGCATTGGCCGCCGCGGGAACGCGGCCACCTGGTCGATCAGGGCCTTGGACTGCTCGGTGGACAGTTCCTCCGAGTGCGAGGTCTCTTTGGCCGAGGCCCGGCAGTGCTTGCACACCAGGTCGCAGGCCTGCGTGACCTCGTAGTAGAACATCAGCGGGTTGCGGTCAAACTCGTCGGCGGTGTATTGGCTGGGATGCATGGGTTAGCGTGTGATTGTCACTGGAACGCCGCGGCTTGGCGCCACCACTTCATTTTGCCCTATCCCCGCCGGCTTGACCAGTTGCACTGCCGGCTCGGACGCTTGACGCCCTCCCGGGGCGTCCCTACACTGAAAAACCTGGCAGATCAGCACGCGATCCTTGTCGAAGGAGTGGACAATCATGGCAGTTCCGGGAACGATGGGCAGGATTCTCCTGGTGGACCTCACCAACCAGAAGCTTTCGGTGGAAACGCCCAGCGACGAGGTATACTTGACATACTTCGGGGGCTACGGGCTGGGGGCCTACTATCTTTACCGGATGCAGAAGCCGGGGGTCGATCCCTTGGGCCCGGACAACCTCCTGGGGTTCTTCACCGGCGTGCTCACCGGCACGCCCGCCCTGAGCGGCAACCGCTACTTCGTGGTCGGTAAGAGCCCGAAAACCGGCACCTGGGGGGACGCCAACTCGGGCGGGACATTTGGGCCGATCATGAAGGGGGCCGGCTTCGACGGGGTGATTTTCCGCGGCATCAGCCCCAAGCCGGTCTACCTCCTCTTGCGCGACGGCCAGGCCCAGCTCCTCCCCGCCGATGGCTGGTGGGGCCTCGATACCAACGACCTGGAGGACCGCGCCAAGGAGCAGTACGGGGCCAAGGCCGGGCTGGCCTGCATCGGGCCCGCCGGCGAGCGGATGAGCCTCCTGGCCGCCGTGATCAACGACAAGGGGCGGGCCGCCGGCCGCAGCGGCCTGGGCGCGGTGATGGGCTCTAAGCGCCTCAAGGCGATCGTCGCCGTCGGCGACGTCCCCGTGACGCTGGCCGATCCCGAAGGTCTCAAGCAGTCGATCAGCAAGTACCGGGAGTTTATGCAGAAGCAAGGCATGTACCAGGTCTTCCACCAGTACGGGACCTCGGGGATCACCGCCGGTGCTTGCATCAGCGGCGATACCCCCATCAAGAACTGGGCCGGCGTGCCCGAGGACTTCCCCACCGTCAAGAGAATCAGCGATGACGAAGTGCTCTCGATCCAGCGCAAGAAATACGCGTGCTGGCGGTGCTCGATCGGCTGCGGCGGCGAGACGGTCATCGAGCACGGCCCCTACCAATCACACAACCACAAGCCCGAGTACGAGACGCTGGGAGCCTTCGGCACCCTCTGCCTCAATGACAATCTGGCCTCGATCAACGCTTGCAACGAGATCTGCAACCGCTGGGGGCTGGACACGATCGGCACCGGCTGCACCGTGGCCTTTGCCATCGAATGCTACGAGAAGGGCATCCTGACCGACAAGGACACCGGGGGCATCGCCCTGAAATGGGGCAACGCCGAGGCCATCGTGGCCATCACCCGGGCCATTGCCGAAGGGAAGGGGTTCGGCAAGGTCCTCGCCGACGGGGCCAAGCGGGCCGCCGAGCGGATCGGCCGCGGGGCGGACGAGTACGCGATCCACGTCCAGGGGGAAGAGGTCCCCATGCACGACCCGCGGCTCAACCCCGGGCTGGCCACCAGCTACAAGATGGACGCCACCCCCGGCCGCCACACCCAATTGAGCGCCTGGACCGCCGAGGCCCAGTTCGCGCCCCCGGGGCTGGTGACCGAGCCGGTCGAGCGGTACAAGGTCGAGGGGAAGGGGCGGATGTATCGGCTGGTGGCCGACCACTACCACGCGGCCACCTCCGCCGGGCTGTGCATGTTCGCCTGGGTCTGCCTCCCGCCGGAGGCCCTCCCCGACACGCTCGCCGGCGTGACCGGCCAGCGCTACACGGTGGACCAGATCGAGAAGATCGGGGCCCGGATCGCCACGCTGCGGATCGCCTTCAACCTCCGCGAGGGGATGCGGAACGTGGACTTCAAGGTGCCGGACCGGATCATCGGCAGGCCGCCGCTGGAGTCCGGCCCCTTGAAGGGCGTCACCGTGGACATCGACCGCCAGGTCCGCGACTTCCTGGAAGCGATGGGCTGGGACGCCCAGACCGGCGTGCCGAAAAAGGAAACGCTCCAGGACCTCGGCCTGGACTTTGTGGCCGCCGATCTGCACGAGTGAGTTCCCTCTCCCTTTGGGACAGGGCTGGGGTGAGGGGCTGCGCTACGGGCGTTGGGTGCCATGCCCACGCTTGTCGTGGGCATGTTGCACGGGGCATGCTGCATGCTGACCCGGGCTCCGCCCGTGACGGCATGCCACCCTGGACGTGACGGCATGCCACGCAGGATCGCTCAGGTCGGTCCGCCCTGGTCTGTCCCGGCGCTTTCCAGCGGCGGCGCCTTGAGGAGCCATCCCAGCCCGACCGCCGCCAGGATCACGACCAGCACAGCGAAGGCGAGCATCGCCGGGGCGTTCCGCTGGGGGACTTTCAGGGTCGCAGCGTCGGGCAAGCGGGCCGGCAGCTTCAGCCGGTCCTTGTTCAGCTCAAACAGCGACGAGGCCTTGTCGCGGCTCCCCAGCACCTGCTCGGCGATTTCGCCCAAGGTCGCATCGGCCGGCACTTGATACTGTTCCTCGCCGGGGAGCTTCAGCACCGTCTGCCTGCTCACCTCGACGTAGCGGAAGAGCTGGGCTTCGTTGATCGTTCGGATCTCGCCGGCCAGCCGCTCGAGTTCCCGCTTCGGCGCACTTGCGCCCAACTCGCCTTCCGCCGCCGCCCGACACTGCTCGGGGAAGGTGGCCGCCGCGGCGACCGGCACCGTGCGGTACTGCCAGCGGGCGAGGAACGCGGTGATCGGCTCGCTCATCACGAGAAAGCCGATCAGCACCCCGGCCGTCGTGCCGCCGGCGATGTACCCGGTGGACAAGAGGGCCCCGGGGCTCATCTCGGCCTCCAGGCCGGACGCTTGCGATCCCTCCCGGCGACGGCCCAGCCGCTCCACCACGTACCGCAGCAGGCCGCCGACGAAGATCGGCGCGGACGTGGACAGGGGGAGGTACACGCCCACCGCGAACGGCAGCGAGGAGATCCGACACAACTCCATCACCAGGGCAATGGCCACCCCCATCAGCACCAGGATCCAGGGGAGCCGTTGGCTGAGGATCCCGTTGGTAATCAGGGCGAAGAGCTCGGCCTGCGGGGGGCTGTATTTCTGGACCTCGGCGCCGTCGTCGCGGCGGCTGAGCTTGCCGTTGATCCCTGGATCGACCAGGTAGCAGACCTTTCCCTGGTCATCGACGAGGTATTTTCCCCGGGGCACTGCCTGTTCGTTCCCTTCCTCGGCTTGCCAGACGTAGTACCACTGGTCGTCCCCGGGGGCTTGTTCCTTGCGCGCCTCGGCCCGGAGCTTGGCCACGTCCAGCGGTTTTTGGGGCTGGGGGACGTTTTCCGGGGCCTTGGAGTACACCGTGCTGGCCTGGTTGAGCACCAGCAGGACGACGCCGATCACCAGGGCCGACGAGATCGCCCCCACCAGAATCGCCCACTGCTGGAACTTGGGCGTGGCGCCGACGAGGAAGCCGGTCTTGAGGTCCTGGGAGGTGGTGCCGCCGTTGGAGGAGGCAATGCAGACCACGGCGGCCACGGAAAGGGCGATCAGGCGATGCTGCGGCTCGGTCCAGCCCAGGACCAGGAAGATCAGGCAGGTGAGCAAAAGCGTGGCGATGGTCATGCCCGAGATCGGGTTGCTGGAGGAGCCGATCTCGCCGGTGAGCCGCGAGGAGACGGTGACGAAGAGGAAGCCGAAGAGCACGATCAGCACCGCGGCGGCGAGGTTGACCCAGTTCACGACCGCGCGGAGCGAGAGGCTGCCGCCGGCCTGGGGATCCAGGCCGAGGAAGGTCCAGATCGCCAGCACCAGCAGCAAGGAGCCGAAGAGGACGACTTTGAGGGACATGTCGCGGTCGGTGCGGGGGGCCTGGTCCCCGGCTGCGCGGACCGCCCCCCGCATGTCCCGCAGGCCCGCCTGGATCGAGGCCACGATCAACGGCAGCGCGCGGCAGAGGCTGACGATGCCGCCGGCGGCCACCGCACCCGCGCCGATGTACAGCACGTAGGCCTTGCGGATGGCCTCGGCGTCCATGTTGCGGATGAGCGTGCCCGACGGCGCGGGGTAAAGGGCCTCGCCCATTCCCTCGCCGAAGAAGCGGATCGCGGGGACGAGCACGAACGCGGCCAGCACGCCGCCGGCCACCATGATGCAGGCGATGCGGGTCCCGATGATGTACCCCACGCCCAACAGCGCGGGACTCGCCTCCAGCGCCGGCGTGGCACCCTTGAACCACTCCAGCGGCCGGCTGACCGTCTCTTTCCAGAGCCGCATCGCCTGGCTGAGGAACTGGTAGACGAAGGCGATCCCGAACCCGACAAACACGGGCTGGGCGTTTGCCCCGCCGGTCTCGCCGACGATGAGCACGTCGGCGCAGGCGGTCCCTTCGGGATACCGGAGCGCGCCGTGCTGCTTGACGATGAACGCCCGCCGCAGGGGGATCATCATCAGGATCCCCAGCATCCCGCCGAGTACCGAGACGACCATCACTCGGGTGATCTCCATCTCGAAGCCGAGGATCATCACGGCGGGCATCGTCACGCCGACGCCGAAGGCGATCGACTCGCCGGCCGAGCCGGTGGTCTGCACGATGTTGTTTTCGAGGATCGTCGCCCGGCGGACGCCGAACGCCCGGGAGAAAGCCCGGAAGAGCGTGATCGCCAGGACGGCCACGGGGATCGAGGCCGAGATCGTCATGCCGACCTTGAGCACCAGATACAGCGAGGAGGCCCCAAAGAGGATGCCCAGCAGCGCGCCCACGGCCACGGCGGGCCAGGTGAACTCGGGGATCGCGGCGTGATCGGGGACGTAGGGCTGATGGACCGGCGCCTCCGCGCCGTCGGGTGCTGGTCGTTCCGCTGCCGGCGGAGCTGCCATGGAAACTCCCTTGGATCATTCAGGCCTGGGAACTTGGTATTTCGGCCTGTTCCTGGAGGAAAACCGTCTCCGTCGTCTCGTCGTAGGCAAATAGGTTACCAAACCGGGCCCAACTGATAAAGGTCTCGAAGATCTCCTCGGGGTTCTCCTGCGGCATCCGCAGGATGATCGTTTCGAGGACGAAATCGCGGTCCACGCGGTGCTCCGGGGCTCGCCGCAGCGTGGCCTTGATGGCCTTGAACAATCCCAGGGCG
>Ga0315280_10002291_pt1 | contig 31274 bp, 26 predicted proteins | sample YL17G06_40_MG_FD_203697 | JGI IMG/M metagenome (GOLD analysis project Ga0315280, IMG submission 203697) | Sediment microbial communities from Yellowstone Lake, YNP, Wyoming, USA - YL17G06_40 | ecosystem: Environmental > Aquatic > Freshwater > Lake > Sediment | place: USA: Wyoming | collected... | reverse complement strand
ATCGCCCCTTCAGCAACCCCGGTAGGGGACCGGCCGCTGGGGACAGTTACCTATTTCCCCAAGGGTTTCTGCTGCCCCCCTTCGGTTCTTTGCGGGAAATAGGTAACTGTCCCCAATGCTCCGGGGTAACATCACCCGTTGGGTGAGCGTGTCGCGCTCGTAATGCATAATCTCGGTTAGCAGGCCTGTGATAAAGTGGCTCTCGGGCTCAGGGACTGCAAGTCCAGGCCCTGTAGGGCGGGGATTCCTATCCCCGCCGCCTCTAGGCGGGCGTAGGAACGCCCGCCCTACAGGTGGAAGCCTGCTCGTCGCACAGAGGTATTGGATTTTATCACAGGCCTGTTAGACCCGATGTGGGGAGATGGACTCGACCACGGCGCCAACCAACGCGCCCATCGCTCCGCCGGCAATCGCCAGCACCACCGCGGTCAGCATGACGGCGGGAATCACCGCTGGGATCATGACCCCGCTGAAGACCGCCTGGACGAGCCACATGCCGGAAACCAGCGCCGCGCCCATCATCGCGCCGCCCCAGATGCCCCCGCCATAGTAGGCGACAAGCGCGCCGATGATGGCGCCGTTGACCGCCCCCATGATAAACCCCCGCACGACGGAGACGAGAACGGTGGCGCCTGCGGAGACGCCCCCGGGCTGAAAACCGGTGGCCGCGAGCAAGGCGAAAAGCCCGGCGAGCGCAGCGCCGCCGCTGATGGCGCCGCCGATAATGCTCGAGACGAGAAAGCGGCTCATCCTTCGTTCAGCCGCGTCCGGCTGCGGCGGGCCAGGCAAAGCATCAACCGGGCCGTCGGTGCGACGCTCCAGGCGCAGCGGCCCGAGGACGCCCAACTCCGAGACTTCGCTGTCGGCGGCTGGCGGCGCGCCGGTCGAAGCAGTGTCCTGCGTCTCGGCGCCGGGCTGGTCGCCGATGTGCGGCTGCTCGAGCGGCTCGCCGCAGTTCCAGCAGCGATCGCGCCCGAGCGGGTTATGTTGACGGCACTGCGGGCATTTCATCTCGCACGCTTTGGGGACGGGAACCTATTCCCGGTTGTCCGCGTCGGCCGCAAGCCTGCGGCAGCGCACGAGATAGGTTCTGGTCCCCGTTTCAGTAGCCGATGCGGAAGGAGCGGAACTCGCCGGTGGCCTGGCCCCATCGGAAATCGACCGCCTCCACGCGCGCCGCCGCTGGTCCGCGCCGCAGGTCGCGCAGCAACATCTCCAGCCGATCGCGGGGCCCTTCGGCCGCCACTTCGACGTGACCGTCGGGGGTGTTGCGCGCGTAGCCGACAAGGTTCAGGTCAGCCGCGCGGCGCTGCGCGAACGCCCTGAAGCCGACCATTTGCACCCGGCCTCGCACCACCGCCTCGAGCCGTTGAAGCATTGGGGACCGTCCCCCGCTTACGCCGACACTTGCGCGAGCGCCCGTTGCTTGACGATACGCCGTCCGCCCGCCGCGCGCTTGATCTCCTGAGCCATAAGGGCCGGTCCCCATTTGTTCGCTTACCCCTCTTGCGTCGCCGCCTACCCTCGCGGCTGCGACCGGCAGAGGTCAACCACGAGCAGCTCCAGCGCGATCTGCGGATCCGATACCCCTTCGCTAACGCCCTTGAGCGCCAGCTCCGTCTCGAGCAGCCGCCGAATCGCGTACGTCAGCTGCGGCCAGCCGATACGGCGCGCCTGCCCCGCCAGGCGGTTGACCAGCCAGGCGCGGTTCTCCAGCATGCGCAGAATGTCGCTGCCCTCGGGCAGCAGCGATTCGATCCCCTCCGGCGCCTCGCGCCCGGGCCGCCAGCCGCGATCCAGCAGCACCTTCGCCTGCCAGATGAGACGGATCTGCCGCGCCACGAAAGCCAGCGCCGTCGTCGGCTCGACGCCCTGGTACTGCATGAGATCGCGCAGCACCGCCAGGGCGTGGTCAACGTCGCCGGCGCCGATGGCATCGCCCACGGCAAAGATGTTATCCTCGGGCGTGCGCGGCGTCGCCTCTTCGATATGCTCCCTGGCGATCGCGGCATCCGCGCCAGCCACCAGCGCGAGCTTCTCCACTTCGCGCGCGAGCCGGCCGAGGTCGAGCCCGACCCGCTCGACAAGTAACGAAGCCACCGCCGGCTTGATCGGCGCACCAAGCGATCGCGCGTGATCTACGACCCACTTCACCGCCTCGTCGCGCGTCGGCGAGCGGCACTCGATCGCGCTGCCCGCCTCCGCGACCGCCTTAATGAGCTCGGTGCTCAATCGGCCCTTACGGTCGGCGCCGGAAGCGTCGTAGTCGCCTCGGCCACTGCGCGGGCTTTCGATGAGAATGACGGTCGTGCCCGGGGCAGCGGCGAGGTTGCGCGCCAGCTCGCGCTGCTCGGCGTTGGGCAGGTTCTCGATGCCGTCAGCGACGAGCACGCGGGTCGGGCTAAGCATGGAGCCGCTCTGCGCCGCCGCGGCGACCGAGGCGGCTTTGCTTGCTTTCGCCAGGGCGATGGTCTCGACCGCATACTCGCGGTCGGGCGGCGGCACGAGGCGGTTGATGATTCCCTCGCGGGCGCGCGCCTTGAGCTCGTACTCGGGACCGTAGAGCAGGCACCACTGGCCGCGGGGCTCATAGCCTTTGATATGAAACTCGGCGGCAGAGAGCCTGGGCATGGGGTGTGTCCGTCAGTGAGCAGGAAGTAGTGAGTAGGAAATAGGCAGTAGGCAGATCCCCATTTCCCCTATTCACTGGTCCCTACTGTCTGCTTTCTCTCAGGCAGCAGTGAGAAGGAGGCAGGGAGCAGGAAGAGCTCCGTCTCCCCTTACTCACTGCTCACTACTGCCCGCTTCCTCCCTCAGGCTTCCGCCTGCGGCCGCGGGCTTCCTGCTCGTTGCATCAGCCCTGGCGCACACGCTCCGGAACGCGGCTTCGCCGCGTGCGTCTATGCGCGGGCCTAGTGCTACAACGCGACTTCAGCCTCAGATTGGGCGATCGCGCCAATGCTGTGGTCAATATGGGCAAGCGAGCTGGCTTCAAACGTATGTATGAATGCGAGCTCGATTCTGACTGTCTCTGCGGGGTCACGACGACGGTTCTGCTTCTGACGGTCCGGAAAGTCTCGTTGTAGTACTAGGCCGGGGGCGGGTCGGAGAGGGGTTCGATTGCATAGAGCGGGGCCGTGAAATCGGTCATCGTCACCCGATAGGCCGGGCCGCCGATGGCGCGCGCAAAGACGCCGTTGTCGAAGACGATGCCGGCGGACACGCCGACGCCGAAACCGAGCGATGTCCTGGTCCCAATCATCGTCGCGAGAAGATGCCCCAACCGCCCTGGCTGGTCGAAATGAACGTCAACGATGACCTCGCTCACCAGCCCCAGGCCGACTTCGCTCCGGGTGGGAGGCTCGCCGGGAGCCCGCGTCTGCATCATGCAGATAGCGGGCGCGATCAGAGCCCCGGCGGAAAGCCCGGCGACGGGAACGCCTTGCTGGTGGCGCTCGCGAATCAGGCTGCGGATGGGTTCCGACGCATACAGGCGGTGGTAGGTCGGGGTATGGCCGCCGCCGATGAAGATGCCGGTGGCTTCGGCGATGCGGGCCGACGCCGCCTCAAGGTCGAGCTTGCCCTGGTCGTCGGGGACGATGACATGATGGCGGCGCGCGCTGCGATCCATCCACGGGGCGGTGTACTCCGGCGCGTGGTCCCGCCAGCCCGGGCCGCCCATCAGCAGGAGCGCAATGGCAGCGTCGGGCCCGCCGGCCGCAGGAACGAACTCGTCAGCGACGCGACCGAGAATATCCCCCTCGCTGCCGCCGAGCAGAAATAGCAGTCGGTGCACGTCGCTTTTCGCTGTCGCAGAGATTCGGGTGGACCAGAAACAGTCGCCGGTTCTGGCGATGCGCATCTATTACGCGCCGGCATCGGGCTGCGGCGCGGCCGATTGCTTGCGCCCCCAGCCGAAGGCGCCCATGCCATACAGGATCAGCAGCACGACGCCGAGGGTGATGAAGATGTCGCCGAGGCTGAACACCGACGGCCGCGGATAAGGATGCGGCAGCAGGAAGCGGTCGGCGAACCAGGGCAGCCTGGTGTGCGCGTCCATAGTCGTATGGGTGGGGTAGCGGCCGGCCCTGGCAAGGTCGAGTATCGGCCCCTGGCCGGCGGCGCGCGCCAGGGCGGCGTCGGCCGGCATCGCGCCGTGGTTGGCGGCGATGACCGCGAAGTTCATAACGACGCCAATCGCGGCGATCCATAACGGACGCAGGCGCCAGTTGGCGGCGAGGGCGGCGAGCAGGAAGACGTAGGAGAGGACATGCAGGGTTGGCGCCGCCACGATCATCGGCGGCCAAGCGCGCGCGCCGCCGAAGATGATAGCAAAGCGCACGCCGAAGGCGGCGACGAAAACCCACGCCCAGCGCAGGTCCAGGCGCGCCAGGCGCGAGAAGCGCCCGCCGGCGATGAGGGCGATGATGATGGCTGCGATGGCGCCGTCAAAGAGCATGGGCGTGGGAGGTAAGGGAGTAGGAAGTAGGAAGTAGGAAATAGGGGGTGGGTCGCCCGGCTGGCTTTCGTATTTGCGCCTGTCGCGTCGCGGCAGGAGTCGCTGCGGGCGATTGCGCCTTAGATGGCATGCAGCGCCTCTTCGCAGCGCACCGCGTCCACCACCGCCTCGCGCGCCAACATGCGCACGAAGGCCTGCACCGCGCGCGGATCCAGCCGCGATCCCGCCTCCTCGACCAGGCGGCGCATGGCCTCCTCCGGGGACGAGGACATGGAGGCGGAGACGGTCAGATTGTCGTAGCGCTCGGCGACCGCCAGCAGCCGCGACCCAAACGGTATCGGCTCGTGCTGGGGCGCGGATGAATAGGGACCCTGGTCGAAGCGCGCGTCATGGTAGCGCACCAGCGTAGCGACGCGGCTGAGGAACCTGATCGGCCGCAGAATGTCTGAGCCGATGTCGGCGTGACGGCGCAGCTTGTCGATCTGCTCCTGGGTCAGGTTTTGCCCGGCGTCGCGCGATGGCACGGCGACCTTGCCCACGTCGTGAAGGTAGCCGGCGTATTGAATCGTCTGCACCTCGTCGGCCGCCAGGCCGATCTCCTGCGCGGCGGCGGCGGCAAATCGGGCCACCCGCTCGCCGTGCCCCACCGCCTCGGCGTCGATGCCATGGACTTTGGTCTCCATCAACGCGCTCAGGGTGCGCAGCGTCTTGTCATAGACGCGGTACATGTCCATGAACAGGCGCGAGCTGTAAAAGAGCAGGCTGGTGGGCAGGATGATGACCGCGGCGACGAAGATCCAGCCGTAGCCGCCGAACAGCGGCTGGCGGTATTGGTAGAGGAGCGCGACCAGCAGGCCGACGCCGGCCAGGGCGGCGTCGAGGGGGATGACGAGCTTGGCGTTGCCCAGCCAGACGCTGCGCAGCGGCGCCTTGCGCTCGAGCGCGACCGCGGTCGTGACGACGCTGATCTCGCTGCCGAACAGGACCGCTGCGGAGCCGGCGACGCGGGCGAGATCGGCAATGCCGCTCACGCTGACGTGGCCGACGCGACCGCCCAGCAGCAGATAGTAAACCGCGCCGGCGACGAGCAGCGACAGCGCGGCGTGACCGACGTTGAACAGGGTCTTGTGGATGGGCACGCCGCGGCGGACGACGACATCGGTCCAGAGGGTGGCGATGACGGCGATGAATGCGGCGACGTAAGGGCCCAGGATCAACATGCAGGCGTAGAATACCGCGAAGCCGGCGGAGACCGCCCCGCCGCTGGTCATGGGGACGATCATCATGTCCAGCAGGCAGCCGATGACGAGAAAGAAAGCGACGTCGGTGAGCACGCCGCCGGAGGGACGAATGATGCCCTCGAGGTTGCCGAAACGGGCGGTGACGGCGACGGCGACCAAGCCGGCGGCGGTGACGAGCCAGACGTAGATTCTAAGCGTGCGGGACATTTGGCTCTCGATCGCGCGCGGGCAGCAGGCCCTGCTGCCACAATTCGACGAACGCATCAACGACCGCGGCGTCGAATTGCGTGCCTTTGCCGCGGGCGAGCTCGGCGATGGCGACGTGTTCGGGCATCCTGGCGCGGTAAGCGCGATCGGAGGTCATGGCCTGAAATGCGTCGGCGACGGCGATGATGCTGGCGGCGCGATCGATCTTGTCGCCGGCAAGGCCATCGGGGTAGCCCTTGCCATCCGGGCGCTCGTGGGTGGCGCGCACGATGTCCGCCGCGCCCGGCTGGATCTCGATCGCCGCGACGATGCGCTGGCCGTCCGCGGGGTGCTCCTTGATCAGGGCCCAATCCTCATCCGTCAGCTTCTCTTTCTTGTTGACGACCGGCTCCATGCGGAACTTGCCGATATCGTGCAGCCGCGCGGCGAACAGCAGCGCTTCCATGCGCGTCTCGGGAAACCCCAGCCGCCGCGCCAGCGCCTCGGCCAACTCCATGACATAGTGCGAATGCTCCTCGGTGTAGTGGTCGAGGGCTTCGAGGGCGGTGGCGAGTCCAGCGACCGTTTGCTGGTGTACCTCGCGCATGTCGATGTAGCCCTTGAACGCGTAGCGCGCCCAGAACAGGGGCAGCAGGAAAAGCGCGACCCCGAAGTAGCGCAAGTCCGGCACCTGGTAAACCATCGCCATGAGCACCCCAAACGGGGCCAACGCCAGGTAGCGCGGGCCCATCCAGCCAAAACCCACGCGCCAGGTGCCCAGCAGTTGCCGACCCTCTTGCAGCCCCACGGCGATGGCGACGGCGAAGCTGTTGACCAGCGTGTAAGTCAGCCCCGAGAGAATGATGGCGGGGCCGCTGTAGCGCAGCGAGAGATGGTCCTGCGACAGGGCGACGAAGTGGCCGCCGGCCCAGCCGTACACCAACCCGGCCAGGCCCACGGTGAGGACGAGCTGGCCGGCGTTGAAGGTGATCTTGTACCAGGGGCTTCGGCGCAGCAGGATGAGGGCGCTGAGGACGGCGACCCAGGCGGCGACGCCAGGGCCGTAGATGACGATGCACGCGTAGTCAACGGCGAAGGCGACGCTCATGATGCCGCCGCGCGGCAGTTGCACCGGCGACTGGGCGGCGATGATGGTCAGGGCGAGGAAGAAGAGGATGCCCTCGATCACCTTGATCTCAGGCTGGCGGGCGAGCTCGAGGTTGAGCCACAGCAGAAGCCCACCCCCGAGCAAGGGGATGACGATGAGATATGCTCGCAATGGCGGCGGCAAGTTCCGCATGTCTGTGAATGGACGCTTCCGTGGGGGACCGGGAGCACAGGGTCAACGCGCTCATTCAGCTACCGGCTGGCTTTAGGGCCACATGATTCTGGCGCCACCGGCCAGCATCAGCGACAACAGAGCCAGAAGCACAGACATCCACTTGCCCACAGCGACACCTCCTGGAGGTTCAGTGCTCTGCCTGGCTCCGCTAAAAAGCAGACAGGCGGTTTCGCTCCGCTCCAGGGGTTTCGCCCTGACGTACTGGCTCCTGGTCCCCCGCGACGGAAGGCATCACCGGCCCGGCGCGTGCGCCGGGCCGGGTGCTGGCTGAGATGTTATTGCGATGTCACTGCGTTATTCCACAAACCAGGGCAGTCTTCGGTTGACCGCATCGAGGGTCGCGCACGCCGCCGCTTTCCACTCATCCTGGCGGACGAATGCCGACCCCACCAGTGTTTCATCACCCCTTCCATGGACGAGTCTGACGGATACCGTCACCATATTACCGCCGGCGCCGAAATCGGCGACGCAAACCTGCTCCACCGCCAACTGCGGGCGCGTTTCATCATCCTCGACCGCGCTGTGCAGGTATTCGCTGACCGCGTGCAGCGTCGCCTCGGCCACCAGGCGCAGTTGCTTGTAATCGTAACTCGGCGCCGAGGCCAGCCCGGCGAAGGAGTCGTCGGCCCGGCTCAGCGTTACCCGGGCCTGGGCCGCGCGGCGGTCGACCGAGAAGGAGATATTGCTCAGCGCCAACCGCGCCGCAGCGAGCCGCCCCTCGGCCTCGCGCACCTGGGCGATGCTGATCTTGCGATGGTCGATGCGCAGCCCGTGCTCGCTCATCAGCGCCGACTCGATGTCGCGCCCCACCTGCTTGGGGTTGCGCTGGTTGTCAATCAGGACGTGGACCTCCTCGATCGCCCCCTGCCCGTTGCCCGCCACCCGCACCGACAGGACGTTGCGCAGCCGCTTGATGGTCTGCTCGATCGCCGCGATTGATGGAGCCTTGTTCGATTCGCTCATGCGTCATCACTACGTCGCGCGCAGCGCGACTCCGGAGTGACGCCGGAGCGTCACTACCGGCGCCCGCCGCCCGCGGCCAGCCGAACCCTGGCCGGGCAGGCGCTTGCGCGGGCAGCCTGACCGCCGCTCGACGCGCCGGGCCGTGGCCGAGCGCCCCGCCGGTGCGGCCCCGCCCGCGCTATGGATCGCTCTCGCTGATGTGACGTATGGTCCTGTGCCCCGTGCGCTTCTCGCCCTCGCGCTTCGCGGCAATGGCGCGGGAAGCGGGAAGCGCCAGCGATCCTCACGCCTGGTACAGCAGCCAAGCAAGGCACAATATCCTAGCACCCGCTCCGCGCGATGTCAAGATGCGTGGCCGCTGGGTATGTGCGCAGAGTGGGGATCAGGCGGCGCACCCGTCGGAGCCCGGTGGCTAGGTCTCCCGCCCGCCACGGCGGCCAGAAGGGCCTAGCCGCCTAGCCATCGGGGCGCGGAGTTTACTCTACGCACAGTCGAAGGGCTGACCCCGCGAAACGCGGCCTCAGGCGAGGCCGCGCCCAAATCGCGGCGACACGCGGCTCCCACGTAAGTGACACCTACTGAAAACGAGCATACCCGGCCGCCCGGATGTGACCGCGGGAATGGGAATCGGTCGCCGAGCCTGTAGGGGCGTGCGCCCTACCCACAGCCGATGGCGGCTGTGCGACATGCCGGCGCGCAACCCAGCCGCCCCAGCTAACGATGTTCACACCCGGCTGCCGCCGCCAGCTCTCCGGTTGCGTTGACACCCGCTGGGACGGGTGTTATAGTGAGATTGCGCATGGGTTAGCGCCCTTCGACGGGCTCAGGGCGGCGCCGTGTTCAACAGGTGGCACAGCCGCCCCCGGCTGTGTCGGCGCCGCGAGACGAGAGAGAGACTTTCTCACGAGGGTTCGACGGTGCCAATATACGAGTTCAAGTGCGCCGATTGCACGCACCAGTTCGAGGCGCTGTGTCGCATCGGCAGCAATGGCCGCGGGCTGGCCTGCCCGCGCTGCGCGAGCAAGCGATTGCGGCGGATGATGTCCACCTTCGCCGCGCGCTCGGGCAGTCGCTCCAGCGGCGCCGCCGCCTCCAGCGGCAGCGCCTGCGCCGGGTGCTCGAGCCGCAGTTGCAGCACCTGCCACTGAAGCCACATGCCGTGCGCTCAAGCGCGCGCCCTTGATTGGCGTTGCGCAAAGGCGCGACCTTGTGAAGCTTGCACGCCACTGGCGCGGCCACGCCCGGATCGCGGTCGCGCCGGTGCGAGTTCGCGTAGGGGGTATGTCCCGTGATCAGCATCCAAGATTTCCAGAAGGTCGAGCTGCGCGTGTGCGAGGTCATCGCCGCCAGCAAGGTGCCCGGCGCCGACAAGCTGCTGCAACTGACCCTGGATTTCGGCGATGAAGCGCGCACCGCCGTCGCCGGCATCGCGCTCGTCTATCAGCCCAATCAGCTTATCGGCAAGCGCCTTATCGCCGTCACCAATCTCCAGCCCGCCGTCATCCGCGGCATTCGCTCCGACGCCATGATTCTCGCCTCCGGCGACGAGCACAACCTGTCGCTGGTGGTCAGCGACCCCGAGCGCCTCGCCCCCAAGGGGGCCGCGGTGCGATAGGCCCGTCGCCACAGCCCGACCCCACTGTTCGCGCCGCTCCTGTCGTGCGCGACGCAGCCGCCGCCCGAGCGCCACGCTGCGGGTGATGATCATCGTGCTTCGCACTGCAACGCGCCCCTATCCTCCCGCGGTAACCGCACAGAAACCCCCTTCATTGTGGAATAGTAAGTCGTACCTGCAGAGGTGCCGTTCATGCTGGGCTCGACTGGGCGCGGAGGGGTGAAGTCTGCGGCGAGGGAGCCCCGCCATGCGCACGTGTGACAGGTAATGGAATGGCAACCGACGGCACGAGCCAGGCGATAGTGGAGCGGGCGGAGCGGCTGCGCGCGGAGCAGCGGGCGGCTCAGCGCCGGCCGGAGCTGATTGCGCTGGTGACCTTCCGCCTGGGGCACGAGGCGTACGCGGTGCCGGCGGAGCAGGTGCGCGGCGTGATCGCCCGTCAGCCCATCGTACGCATACCGTCAACGCCCATGCATCTGCTCGGCGTGACCAACTTCCGCGGCGAGATTCTGCCGGCCTTCGACCTGCGGGTGCTGCTCGGCCTGGCGCAAGCGCCGAGCGAGCCGGAGTACCTGGTGATCGCGCGGCCGGGTGCGGATTCGGCGGCGCTGGGGTGCGACTCCTGCCCCGACGTCGTGCAGGTCGTCGCCGATGACATCAAGCCTGCGCGCTCGACGGTCGGCTCGACCGTGGCGCGCTACCTGGCGGGGCACGTGGTGGCGCGCCAGGGCGCGATTGCGGTGCTGGATGTGGACAAGGTGCTCCAGTGTTAGACGCCGGCCTGACCGAGGCTGCGGGCTCAGACGCCGCGCGCGACGCGGTGGAGGTGGTGCTGTTCCGGGCGGGCGGGGTGACGTTTGCGGTGCCGTGTGAGAACGTCGAGCAGGCTCAGCGGCAGCGCACGACCGCGGCAGCCGCTTTCGATCTGGCGGCCGAGATGGGGCAGCGCGCGCAGCGGGACTTGACTCTGGCGCTGCGCTGCGGCGCCTTGCGAGTCCGGCTGCGGGTTGACGAAGTGGTGGAAGTGGCGCGGCTGCCGCTGACTGCGATCCACGCACTGCCACGCCTGGCGGCGCAGCGGCACGACGGGGGCTATGTCACCGGCGTGGTCGTACGCGAGACCGAGCTTGTCGTCTTGCTGGATGTGCAGCAGATCGCGGCCGCACACGCTCGACCTCGCCGCGCGGCGGCACCGACCGCGCCTTGACGACGCAACTCGGGCTCCCGCCGGCGCGTGCGCTTTCATTGCCGCGAGAGAGGGTGTGACCGATCTGGGTGGGGCAGGCGTCCCGCCTGCCAATTCGCAGCCGAGCCTACTTCGCAGGGCTTCGTAGCCCGAGGGACGGCTGCGCCACCATGGGATGCTCGCGCCGGAATAGACGAATCCCAACTTTTCGCAGCGACACCCGCGAGAGACATGATGGGCGATCATTTCGAGCTATCGCGTTTCCTCGAGACCTTCGTCACCGAGGCGCGGGAGCGCCTGGGGCGCCTGGAGCAGGGCCTGCTGCGCCTGGAGCGCGAGCCGGCGACGCCGGACCTGTTCAACGAGCTGCTGCGCGAGGCGCACACGCTAAAGGGCTCGGCGCGCATGATCGGGCTGATGAAGATTGACGCGCTGGCGCACCGCACGGAGGAGGTGCTGGGGGCGCTGCGCGACTCCGGCGAGGCGGCTTCGCGCGCGGTGATCGACATCTTGCTGGAGGCGGCCGACGCGCTGAAGGCCCTGGTCGAAGAGGCGGCAGGCGGAGCGGAGGCGCCCGATGCGGCGGAGCTGATGGCGCGCATGGTGCGGTGGGGCGGGCAGGCGATTCAGCCGGGGCCGCGCAGCGCCGAGGGCGCGGGGGCCGCGGAATGCGCTCTGCCGTATGAGGCGCGCGCGGAATCACGCGCCCAGCGCGCCGCCGCCTCCGAGAGCACGGTTCGCGTCGAGGTGGCAAAGCTGGAGAAGCTGTCGAACTTAAGCCTCGATCTCGTGGCGGCGAACGAGCAGATGCGGCGCGCCGACCAGCAGCTCGCCCATGCGGCGGGGGAGGTGCAGCGCTTGCGCCGCGCCCTGGCGGACCTGGCGGTGCGCGTCGAGGCGGCGGAGAAGGCGCCGCCCGCGGCTGTCGCGCGCGATGTTGCCGCTGTCGCCGAACAGCATCGCGCCCTGGCGGAGGAGGTCGGCGCGCTGCGCCAGTCGTTCCAGTCCGACTCCCATCGCACGGTGCTGGTGATCGACGAGCTGCGCGAGCTGGCGATCGATCTGCACATGCTGCCTATCGCGACCGTCTTTGACGCGTTCCCGCGTGCGGTGCGCGACCTGGCGGCGGAGCATGACAAAGAGGTACAGTTCATCATCGAGGGGGGCGAGGTCAAGCTCGATAAGAAGATCATCGAAGAGATCGGCGAGCCCTTGCTGCACCTGCTGCGCAACGCGGTGGTGCATGGCGTCGAGGCGCCGCAGGAGCGAGAGCGCGGCGGCAAGCCGCGCCGCGGCACGATCCGCCTCACCGCCGCCACCCGCGCCAATCACATCTTGATTACGGTGCAAGACGATGGCGGGGGGATGGACGTTGAAGCGCTCAAGGCCAAGGCCGTGGAGCGCGGCGTCATCGACGAGGCAACCGCGCGCGCCGTGACCCATCAGCAGGCGCTGGAGCTTGCGTTCGTGCCCGGCCTGTCCACCACGCGTATGATAACCGACGTCTCCGGGCGCGGCGTGGGGATGGACGTGGTGCGCGCCGTCGCGCGCCGGTTGAACGGCTCGGTAACCATCTTGTCGCACCCCGGGGCGGGGTGCGCGGTGACGCTGGAGCTGCCGCTGACGCTGGCGATGATGCATGTCATTCTGCTGCGCGCCGGCGGCTGCGACATGGCGATGCCGAGCGCGTTCGTGCGCGCGATACTGAAGTGCGACTCCGGCAACGGCGACCTGCCGCGCACTTTCGCCCTCGAGGATGAGACGCTGCCGGTGGTGAGCCTGGCCGGGCTGATGGAGCGCGAAGGCGGCAACGGCAGCGGCCGCCGGCGGCCGCATGAGAGCGGTCATCGGATCGTCGCCATCCAGGCGGTGGGGGAGCGACTGGGGCTGGTGGCCGACGAGGTGCTGGATGAGCGCGAGGTGATCCTGCGGCCCCTGGGCCCGCACTTCGCGCAGCAGCGCAAGGTGATGGCGGCGACGTTGCTGGCGGAGGGGGTGATCGCCCCGGTGCTGGATGTCGCCGGGTTGGTCGAGGCGGCGCGCAGCTATCAGCCGCAGCCGGCGGCGTCGGCCGCGCCGAAGCCGCGCCCGGCGGTGCTGCTGGTGGAGGACTCGGTCATCACCGCCGACCTGGAGCGCTTCATCCTGGAGCAGGCGGGCTACGAGGTTGCGGTCGCCGGCGACGGGCTGGAGGCGCTGGGGCTGCTGGGCAAGCGGTCGTTCGACTTGGTGGTGGCGGATGTGGAGATGCCGCGCATGGACGGCTTCGCGCTGCTGGAGCGCATGCGCGCGAGCGCCGAACACGCCAAGCTGCCGGTGGTCATTGTCACCTCGCGCCAGAGCCTGGAGGACAAGCGGCGCGGCCTCGACCTGGGCGCAAGCGCTTACATCACCAAGGGCACTTTTGACCAAAACGCGCTGCTCGACACCATCGGCCGGCTGATCGGGTAGAGCACAGTTGTGGCGAGCCGAGCCGGTAATCGCAGCGGACAAAGAGGCGCAACGAGTGGCTGCTGAACACATAGTCCTGGCCGATGACAGCTCGACGGTGGTGGCGATGCTGACGGCGCTGCTGGAGAGCGCAGGCTATCGGGTGACCTCGGCAACGGACGGCGTGAGCGCGGTGGAGAAGGCTTTCGCCGAGCGACCGGACCTGGTGCTGCTGGACGTGACGATGCCGCACATGAACGGCTACCAGGCGTGCCGTCTGCTCAAGAGCGATGCCGGGCTGCGCGACACGCCGGTGCTGCTGCTGACCTCGAAGGACCAGGTGAGCGATAGGTTCTGGGGCGTGCAGAGCGGCGCCGACTGCTACCTGACGAAGGAGTGCGGGCCGGGCGAGATCCTGGCCACGGTGGCGCAGGCCCTGGCCGAGCACGCGGCCGCGCAAGCTGCACCTAAGCGCGAGCACGAGGCGGCGGGCGCGAACGGAGCACGGCCACTCTTGCCCGTGGTGGATTCGCGCCCCTCGCAGCAGACGCAGATCGGCCAGCTCGACCTCCTGAGCCGCCTCAACGACCTGCTCGACCGACGCCTCTTCCAGGCCACCATCCTCAACGAGATCGCCCGCCTGGCGCGGTCCTTGCAGGACCTGGAGCAATGCGCCAACGCGGTGATGAAAACGCTCAGCCAGTTGGCGGATTACCACCTCGCTGGCATCGCGCTGGCGCAGGAGGAGCCGGGCGAGCTGTACGTGCGGCAGGCCAAGCCGGTCACTCGCTCCTGCCTCGACCGCTTCGAGAAGGATTGCTTCAACACGCTGGCGGCGCAGCAGGGCCGCGCCCCGGCGCGCGAGCAGTGGCGCGTCAACATCTTCGACGAATCGGCGCCCGGCGACGCCGCGCATGACCTGGAGCAGTTGATCACGCTGCCGCTGGAATCGGACCGCCGTCCGGTGGGGTTGCTGGCGCTGGCCGGCGGGCGGCAGATGGCGGTGGCGCAGGAGGATCAGCGGCTGCTGTCATCGCTCGCCGACCAGGTGCACATCGTGCTCGACAACGCGCGGCTGTATCGCAAGGTGCAGATCATGGCGGTGAGCGACGAGCTGACGGGGCTATACAATTTCCGGCACCTGCGCGAGCGCCTGGCGGAAGAGTTCGCGCGCGCGCGCCGCTACGGCTCCGAAATGTCGCTCATGCTGCTGGACATCGATCATTTCAAGGCGGTCAACGACCGCTGCGGCCACCAGACGGGCAACCTCGTGCTGACCCAGGTGGTGGCCATCATCCGCGCGCAGATCCGCGAGGGCGACCTCCCCGCCCGCTACGGCGGTGAGGAATTCGCGGTCATCCTGCCCATGACCGGAGTCGAGGGCGCCATGCCAGTCGCGGAGCGCCTGCGCGCCGAAGTCGCCGACGCGCGGTTCGGCGTGCCCGACGACCCGCTGCGCCTGACGGTCAGCCTGGGCGTGGCGTCTTTTCCCGCGCAGCCGGTGACCGCGCCCGATGAACTGATAACCAAGGCCGACAATGCCCTCTACGCCGCCAAGGCGGCGGGGCGCAACTGCGTGCGTCACGCCGGCGAGCTGAGCCCGCCGCGACCGGGGTTCGACCGTGCGCTCACATGATACGCCGTGCGACGAGATCTAAAGGCCCCGAAGGGGTGAAACCGATGGCGGATCGCCGCGAGACGCGGCTCCTACAACTAGAGGAAGCGCCGAAAGACGTCACGCCTGATCGCCTGACTGCGTCGCAGTTCGAGCGCATGCGCGACCTGATCGAGCAGCGGGCTGGCATCTACCTCCCCGATGCGCGCGGCGATGTCCTGCGGCGCGCGCTTGCCGAGCGCATGGCCGCCTGCGGGGCGAGCGGTTATGGCGATTACGCGCGATTGCTGGAGTCGAGTGAGAAAGGACAAGCCGAGCTGCGGCGGCTCATTCCTTACCTCACGATCTGCGAGACCGGCTTCTTCCGCGTGCCGGCGCACTTCGATGCGCTGCGCGCGCTGGCGCCGCAGGTCATTGCGGGCCGTCGTCCGGCGGTGCTTCACATCTGGAGCGCCGGCTGCGCGACCGGCGAGGAGCCGTACTCGATCGCCATGACGCTGGCCGACCTGGGCGGCGCGCTGCCCGGCTGGCAGACGCGCATCCTCGCGACCGATGTCAACGCCGATACCATCGAGCGCGCGCGGTTGGGCTGCTATGCCGAGCGGGCGCTGCGCACCTTGTCGGCGGCGCAGATCGCGCGTCACTTCCGTCGCCGCGACGGGATCTACGAGGTGAGCGCGGCGCTTCGCCGCCAGGTAACGTTTGAGGAGTTCAACCTGGCGCAGGCGCGCTATCCGCGAGCGCCGGCCGGCGGGTGGGACATCATCTTCTGCCGCAACGTCACGATGTACTTCCGCGAGCCGACGACGCGCCAGGTAGCGGCGCGGCTGCGGCAGGTGCTGCGACGAGGCGGGTTCCTAGTGCTGGGGCCGACGGAGATGGTGGGATGCTGGTGCGACCACTTTCGCACCGTCGAAGCGGCAGGCGCTTTCATCCTGGTCAAGGCGGCGCCGGGTCGCGCGCGAGCGGCGGTGGGCGGAGCTTTTGATCCTCGCCGCGCAGAAGGGGCGGCGGTGCCCGCGCCTGCCAACCCAGCGCGCGCGCTTACCTACACGCCTGCGTGGTCGCGCGCCGACGAGCACGAGGCCTGCGCGCGGGCGCTGGGCGCGATTGCCGCGGACCGCTGGGATGAGGCGGAGGGAATCCTGGCTGAATTTGGCGCGCAGGGCTGCGGTGGCGCGCATGACGCGGGGCGCGACGCGCGCGTCGCCGCATCGTTGCCGCGGCCGCGGCCATCGCTGCTGCTGGCGTGGCTGAGGGCGGCGCGCGGTCAAAGCGAGGCGGCGGATTTGTGCCACGCGCTGCTGGCCAGGGATCCGCTGCTCGGCGGCGCGCACTATGTGCTCGGCCTGATCGCGTGCCGCGCGGGGCAAGTTGAGGAAAGCGTGGTGCGCTTCGACCAGGCCATCTACAGCGACAGCAGCCTGGTTCCCGCGCACTATCACCTGGGCCTCGCCCACTCCGAGCGAGGGGATCGGTTGGCCGCCCGCCGCGCTTTTCGCGGCGCGCTGCGCGCGCTGGAGGCGGACCCCGCCTCGTGGCGCGACTTCGCCGAGGGCCTAAAGCCCGAGCAGTGGCGCCGCGCGTGCGAGGAGCGCCTGGCGGCGCTCGAAGGCGGTGATGTCGCTGCCAGCGCTTGCGCGGAGCGCCGGCAAGCGGCGACGGAGAGCCCCCGCGGCGATTGAGAGCGCAGCCCGCGTCCTCGCCCCATTCTCGACTGACGACTCCCACGGTACGGGATTTCCGCCTGGGCAGGGGAATGCGCCCGAGACGGATAACTCCGCTCTGGTTGATGAACCCACCACAAGGAGTCTCCCATGACCGCGCGCGAGCGTTTTCTGGCGGCACTCAATCACAAGCAAGCCGATCGCGTCCCCATTCACGACAGCCCGTGGGGGCACACGGTCAACCGCTGGCACCGCGAGGGCCTGCCCGCCGACCAGGGCCCGGGGCAGTACTTCGGCTACGACGAGCTGATGGGTCAGGGCCCGGACATCTCGTTCCAGTTTCAGCACCAGGTGCTGGAGGAGACCGATACCTACACCATCGCCCGCGACGCCAACGGCGCCACCCGCCGCAATTTCAAGGACCACGAATCCACGCCCGAGCTGATTGACTACACCATCCGCGACCGCCGCACCTGGGAGGAGCACAAGTCGCGACTGGCGTGGAACGACAAGCGCGTGGATTGGGATAACGCCCTCAAGGCCAACCGCGAGGCGCGCGTGCGCGGGGCCTTCGTCTGCCTGAGCAACGCCATCGGCTATGACCGCACGCAGGGCTTCATCCGCTCCGACTGGCTGCTGGCGGCGATCGCGGAGGATCCGGCGTGGGTCAAGCAGATGTTCGACACCACGGTGGATCTGGTGATCGCGGGGGCGGAGGAGATGATAGGGCGAGGGTTCGAGTTCGACGCGGCGTTCATGTTCGACGATTTGGGCTATCGCAAGGCGACGCTGTTTTCGCCGGCGGCTTTTCGCGAGCTGGAGTTTCCGTCGCAGCAGCGCCTCTACGATTTCTGCCATGCCCATAACATGCCGACGATCCTGCATAGCTGCGGCAACGTGCGGGGCATCGTGCCGCTGCTGATCGAGGCGGGGTTGGATTGCCTTCAGCCGCTGGAGGTCAAGTCGGGGATGGACCTGGTCGAGCTAAAGCAGAGCTTTGGCGATCGGCTGGCGCTGTTCGGCGGAATTGACGTGCGGGCGATGGCCAACCCCGACCCGAGCGTTATCGAGCGCGAGATCGCGACCAAGATCCCGGTCGCCAAGCGCGGCGGAGGCTACATCTACCACTCCGACCACTCGGTGCCGAGCAACGTCAGCTTCGAGCAGTACACCCGGGTTATGGAGCTGGTGCGTAAGCACGGGACGTTTTGAGGGGAAACGGGGGAAACCGCAAAGGCGCAAAGGGCGCCAAGAGCGGAGGGAACAGACATTGACCGCCGATAGACGCGGATTCCCAGAAGCGACAGGGCACTCCTTCGCCCTGGAACGGGGAGGAGATGTGATGCGCCGGCAGCGGATGCGCTACCGGAGCTCCGCGATCTTCACCGGCCGTTTTTCGTCGGCGGAGCGGTAGGCCGCCATCGCCACCTCCAGCGCGCGCAGGCCATCGCTGCCGGTGATGTCGAACGGGCGATCGTTTTCCACGGCGTCAATGAAATCGGCGATCAGCCCGAGGTCGGCGTTCGACCCCCAGTAGCTCCACGAGGTCGCGCCGCGGCGGTCGTCGTAAACATCTAGCTTCTGCCCGAAGGCGTCCACCGCGGCGACCCCTTTGGCGCCGACGATCTGCAGCGTGACATCGCCCCAGGTGGGATAGGTCTTCGGCCGCGACCAGCTCGGATCGAGCGTCGCGAACACGCCGTTGTCGAAGGTCATGTTGAGCGTGCCGCAGTCGTCGCTCTCGATGTCGTGCATCAGCCGATCGACCTCGGCATAGACCTCGACCACCTCGGCCTTGAGCATCCAGCGCATGAGGTCGAGGACGTGCACCGTGTGATCGAGCACCGCGCCGCCGCCGGAGAGCGCCTTGACCGCGAACCAGCCGCCGGGCATGCGGCCGCGGTTGGTGCCCTTGGCGGCGAGGAATGGCCCCAGGTCGCCGCTATCGCACAGCGCCTTGAGGCGTCTAACCGGCGGAATGTAGCGACAGGGGAAGGCGATGCCGAGCTTGACGCCCGCGTCGTCGCAGGCGGCGATGATGCGCCTGGCGTCGGCGATGTCGGCGGCGATAGGCTTTTCGCACAGCACGTGCTTGCCGGCGGCCGCGGCGGGCAGCGCCCATTCCGCATGCTTGGCGTTCTCGGCGGTGACGATGACCGCGTCAACGCGGGCGACCAGGTCGTCGCGGCTCATGAACTGGGTCTCGAACCGCGCCGCCATGTCCTTGCCGCGCGCCTCGTCGTCGTCGGCGATGCCGAGCAGGTTGGCGTTGGGCAAGCTATTGAGGCACGCGGCATAGCTGCCGGCGTGCATGTGGGCGAAGCTGAGGATACCGACGTTGACCATTCGTTTCTCCGATGTGTGAGGGAGCGCAGCGTGACGGAACCCGACCCCACGCCGTGTCGAGCGCACAACCCGGAACTGCGGGCAAGGGAACCTCACGCCGCCAGCGGCAGGGTCACCGGCACGCCGCGGCGCGAGCTCTCCAGGGCGGCGAGCGCCAGCTCGAGCGCGCTGTAAGCATCCTGCGGCGTGACGCATGGCGCGCGGCCGGCGCGCAGCGCATCCATGAACTCGCAGACTTCCAACTGGTAGGGGCTTTCCGCCAGCGGGCTCTCGGGCACGACCACCCCCGGCGCCCGCTCATCGCCCTGCGCTTTGCGCCACACCTGAAGCGGCGCGGCGGCGCGGCTGTCATAATCGAGCAGGCCGCTGTCGCCGGCGATCTCCAGCTTGGTGAAGAAGGTCCCCGGCGGATGCGCCCAGCTTCCCTCGACATGGGCGATGACGCGGTTGCGGAAGCGGATCGTCGCCAGCGCGTAGTCGGTGAGCTCCGGCCCGCGATAGGTCAGCGCTTTGCAGTAAACGCGCTCGGCGGCGCCGAAGCACCACAGCAGGAAATCCAGGTCGTGGATCGCCATATCAACCAGGACGCCGCCGCTCTGATCGGGATCGGCGAACCAATCGCCGGCGGTTCGGGGGTGGCCGCTGTTGCGGGTGGTGCGGGCGACGGCGGGGCGACCCACGCAGCCCTCGTCAAGCAGGCGCTTGGCCATGGCGTACTCGGGGAAGAATCGCAGCACATGGCCGATCATCAGGGTCACGCCGGCGGCAGACGCGGCCTCGATGGCGCGCCGCGCGTCGGCCAGCGTGCGGGCGAGGGGCTTCTCGCAGAAGACGTGCTTGCCGCGCTTCGCGGCTGCCTCGATGAGGTCCGCGTGCTGCGGCGTGGGGGTGGCGATGGCGACGATGTTGACGCGGGCGTCGTCGAGCAGCTTGCGCGGGTCGTGGTAGGCGCGGGCGCCATATTTCTCGGCGAGCGATTGCGCGGCGGCGAGGTTCGTGTCGGCGGCGGCCACGATCTGCACGTCAGGCAGCGCCGCGAAGTAGCCGGCATGGGACCGGCCCATCCCGCCGCAGCCGATAACGCCGACTCCGTACATGCGTCACCTCCCCAGCGAGTGTTGGTTGGTTCGCGTTGCGGGAAATGTCTGCACGGGGCTTCGCCGCGGCGCATCCCGAATCCTGCCGGGTTAGGCAGGATGCGCCTATCGGCGGCGGAGCCGGCGGCTGGCGCAAGACCCACTTGGAGTGCGGCGGCGGAGCCGGCGGCTGGTGCAAGACCCACTTGGAGTGCGGCGGCGTAGCCGCCGCTTTCACAGCGGAAGCTGCGCTTGCGCACTCCATAAGGCGCGCTCCGGTAAACATCGCGGTCAGCGACCCCGCGCCCATTCACCCCAGCGCCGCCAGCAGCTCCGCCTCCGAATAGATCACTCCGGCGGCGAAGGCGCCATCGAGCCGATGGGAGTCCATGTGATCGCCGGCGGAATAGAACACCGTGAGCATGGTGCCGTCGGGGAAGCGCGCCGTGCTGGGATAGCCGCAGTCGCCGCCCGGGCGGTCGTCATTGTAGATGAGCTTGCGCTCATGCTCCCAGGTGCGGCCGCGGTCGCGGCTGATCATGCCCTGCACGCCGAAGGGCGGGCGGCGATGGCCGTAGGCAAGCAGCACCCAGCCGTTGGACAACAGGGTCAGGTCCGCGGGATGCTCGCCCGGCTCGGTTGCCACCAGCGGCGCCGACCAGGTGCGGCCGCCATCACGCGAGCGGCTCGTATGAAGATTGGGCGCGGAGGCGGGCGAGCGCAGGGCGGCGAGGATCTCGCCGTCTGGAAATAGCAGGTACGCGGTCTCGTTGAACCCCTCGGCGACCAGACTTGGATCGCCCCAGGTGACGCCGTCGTCCGTGGACCGCAGCAGGTAAGTGGCGTACTTGGGCACATCCCACGGGCGGTCGTCGCCCATAGGCATGCCATAGATGCACATGGCGAGGGTTCCGTCGGGAAAGCTCAGCATCCGTCCGTAAGGCGAGCGACCGTTGAGCGGCGCGAAGTCGAGCTGGCGCGGGGGCTCCCAGGCTCGGCCGCCGTCGGGGGAGCGGATGATGAGGGTGTCCATGATGCCGAGCGTGCGGTCGTAACGCCCCTGCGCGTCATAGGAGCCCTGGTGGTGATAGGCGACGACGAGCGTACCATCGGCGGCGACGCCCACGCCGGGGTTGCGGTCATCGCGCTCGCTGTCGGCGATGACCGAGGTTGGCGACCACGTCAGACCGCCGTCGAGCGAGCGCACCATCTCCAGCCGCCCCGCCCGGCCAAGGTGGCCGGCGCCGCCGCGCAGGACAGCGACCACCTCGCGCTCGCCGAGCCGCGCGAGCACGGGGAAATAGCCGGCATCGCGCACCAGCGTCACTTGCTTCGAGGCGGGCAATCTCCGCACGTCCACTGCACCGCTCATGCTGCCCTCCCGGAATAATGGGGACAGTTACCTATTTCGCGCGACAAATCAAGGCAGCCGCAAGAACCGTTAAGAAACAGGTAACTGTCCCCGATTTCCTTTCGGCGCGGTGCGCGACGGGCCCGCTCCGCGGGCGCCCCTACGCACACCCGCACAGGTCCTCCAGGCAGGTCAACTGTTCCGGCGGGCCGAGGGCGATCAGGACATCGCCGGGCTTGAGGACGTAGTCCGGCGGCGGGTTGGTGCGAAAGCGGCCATCGGGCCCGCGCACGGCGACGATGCCGGCGCCGCACTGCTCGCGCACCGCCGCCTCGGCGATGGTGAGGCCGGCGAATGGCGCGCCCGCGGTCACGGTGACCTCGGCGATATCGACCTCCGTCTCCTCGGCCTGAAGCAATAGGTCGAGGAAGTCAACCATCACCGGCCGCATCACCGCCGCGGCGATCTGGCGACCGCCGATAACGTAAGGCGAGGCGACGCGGTTGGCGCCCGCGCGCTTGAACTTGTCGGCCGCCTGCGGGCTGGCGCAGCGGGCGACGATGTGGAGGTCCGCGTTGAGCACCCGCGCGCTGATGGTCAGGAAGAGATTGTCCTCGTCGGTGGAGGTCACGGCGACCAGGCTGCGGGCGGTCTTGATGCCGGCGGCGAGAAGCACGTCGTCCTCGGTGGCATTGCCGGCGACGTAGAGGATCCCCGCCTCCTTAAGCGACGGCAGGAGCTCGGGGTCGCGCTCGATGACCACCAGGTCGGCGCCGTGGCCCATGAGCTGCCGGACGATCTCCTGCCCCATGCGGCCGTAGCCGCAGATGATGTGATGACCGCGAAGCTTTTCGATGGCTCTCATTCTTCTCCGCCTGCCCAAGAAATCCCAAAGCTGCTGCTCGACGACGAGCTCGGCGCCGTGCCACAGCGCGAAGGTCAGGGTAGCGAAGCCGGCGATGATGAACAGAATAGTGAAGACTTTGCCCGCGGTGTTGACCCGCTCCGGCTCGCCCTGGTGAATGGTCGAGATGGTGGAGATGGTGGTGATGGTGACGAAGATCGAATCGAGCAGGCTGTAGTGCTCGACCAGACTGAAGAACGCCACCGCCACCACAAAGAGCGCCACCAGCGCCGCGGCGGCGACCTGGAGCGCGCGCACACGCGCGCGGCGATTATCGCGCGCGCCGCGGGAGGAGGCGCCCGGGGGGCCGCCTGCCGGGCGGGCCCGGGACGGAATCTGGCTGCGGCGGTTGATAGGCTGCTCCTATGTCACCCGGGCAATGCGAGGGGTCCCGTATCGGGGTTGCTGAAGGACGATAGGGGACGCCTTCGTCCGCCGAAGCGGAACTTCGTCGCCCGCGAAGGCGGATTCCTCGCTTCGCTCGGGATGACCGCCAGTGCGCTATTTTTCGATCTGGCTCTCCAGCCGGCGCATGGCGCGCTCCAGGCGCTCCTGGCGCAGGGCGTTGGTCAGGTCGCCGCGCGTCTTCTCGATGATGGAGCGGGTGACATCGGTGGCGCGCTTGAGGTTGCCGGAGATGGCGCTGGGATAATCGAAGGAGACGAGCAGGTAGTAGATGTCATCCATCGCGGTCAGCAGCTCCTCGCCCCAGCTTGGCTCGGCGCGGCGCATCTCGTCGAGGACGTGGCGGCGCAGCTCGCCGACCGCCTCGGCGAGGCCGTTGAGATAGGCGGGGTAGTCCACCTTGAGCTCGTCGGGATCGGGGATCTGCTCGCGGTGCACCAGCGCCAGGGTGATGTTTGCCTCGGCGTGCTCCTTCTGCGCGTCCTGGACGAAGCCGGCGTAGTAGATATCGGGGTGCGCCTTGAGCGACTTGGCGACCTGCGCCAACATGCGCGCGGAGGCGGCGATGAGCTTGCGCGCGTCGTCGAACTCGCCGCGATGGACGCCGCGGATGGCGTTGGCGCTGTTGCGGATGACATCGCGCGACAGGGCGAGCGCTTTTTCGCGCGCGCCGTCCTTCGCGTCGAAGTTGACGCGAATCTTGTCACATACCTGCACCAGGCGTTTGAGGTTCATCGGTTTTTTCCTTTCGCGGTCACGAGATTCCCACCCGAGGCGGGCAAGCGTCGCTGCGCGGCTAGGTCGCGGAGCGACCTAGCCGCTTCGCCTCGGAATGACATTCGAGTGCATCACTGCAGGTTCTTACGATAGGCTGTAGGTTGCCGCTCAAACCTGACGGCTCAATAGCATGAGAAACAGCGTCGCGCCAGTATAACACGCGACGCCGACGAAGAATGTCGCCGATATCCCCACCGCCAGCGCTAACGCCACCGCGGCGACCGAGGCGACGACCGAGGTGGCGCCGTTGATGCCCCACAGCCACGCCGTCGGCGGGGCGCCCACAGAGCGGGCCAGGCTGCGGCTCGCAAGCTCCATGCCCAGCGGAAACGGCGCGCCCATCAGGAACCCGATCGGCGCCAGCAGCGCCACCGCGAGCGCAATGCGCTGCGACGTCGGCCACGCGCGCGCCGCTTGCGTCAGCGCCGGCGTGATGGCGCCGAACAGCGCCAGCAGCGCGAGCAGCGCGCCCATGATCGCCGCGATGCGCCACTGGCCCCGGCGCTCGACGGCGACGCTCCCCGCCGCCAGGCTGCCCAGGCCGCTCGCGCCCAGCAGCGCGAATAGCACCACCGATAGCCCATAGACCGGATGTCCCAGGAAAACCACTAGCCGCTGCATCTGCGAAATCTCCACCAGCATGAACCCCAGCCCGATGGCGGCGAAGAAAAGCAGCCCCGGCGCGAGCGAGCGCACCGAGTAGCGGTCGCGGCGCTGGGTCAGCGCGAGCGGCACGACGATGAAGAACGCCGCCAGCCCGATGGTCACGACCAGCAGGCTGCCCAGGACCGACACCGCCTGAAGGTTCATGGTCGCCTTGCCGCCCTGGCGCGTCGATTGCGCGGCGGCCCAGTCGCGCAGGCGCAGCATGTTGAAGAAAAACGGGCGGTCATCCGTGGGCGGGGACAGATCGAGTGAGAAACCGTCGGTGAAATCGCGCAGGCGGGGGGCGGACAGCAACCGCGCCAGTTGTTCCTGGCGACACACTCTCGGTGAGAGGACGATCTCGAAGCCGACGCGGCGGGCGTAGTCCTCGAGGCGCCGCACATCGGCCGCGGTGAACGCGGCGCGCGATACCAGCAGCGTGGCCAGGCCGTGACCCCCGGACCAGCGCGGCAGGCTTGCCGCTCGCAGGCGAATGATGGCGAGGTGCCGCCGCGCGTCGGGCACGCCCAACTGCGCCAGGCTGGCGCGGGCGAGGCTCAGGCAGCGCAGCATCTCGCCGGGCTTGCGCGCAACGTACCAGCGAGTAACGCTGAAGATGCCGCGGTCGGTGAGATGGTTGAGAATCGAGACCCACGCCTCGCGCGTGTAGAGGCTGTTCTCGGACAGGACGAATGCGCCGGCGGCGGTGGCAGCCCAGGTGTCTATGAGCGAGCACTGGATGATGTCGAAGCGGCGGTGGCTGCGGTCGATCCAACTGCGCGCCTCGTCGGTGACGAAGCGGACGTTGGGGACGCGATCGAGATGCCCGGTGAAAGCGCCGTAGCGCCCGTTGACGGCGGCGACGATGTTGGGGTTGAGCTCGACGCCGGTGACCGATCGCTGGCGCATGGCAAGCGCGGTCAGGATGTCGCGCCCGCCGCCGATGCCGATAACGAGCACCTCCGCGCCCGGACGAAGCCAGTGCGCCGCGGCCGAGATGTCGTACGGCAGGTAGCCCAGCGGCTTGAGATCGCCGTCAAAATGCGTGAGAACGGTGGAGGCGCTGGCGTCGATGTCCAGACCCTTCTGCGAGACGCGATAACCGCGCGGACAGTTAGCGCCGCACAAGGCGATCGGGAGTCGCCCCCGGGGCGTGACGGCGATGCGCGAGAAGCTGTTCCAGCGCTCGTAGAGCACGCGGCCGGCGGGCTTGCCTTTGAGCCAGCGCACGCGCAGCAGCCGGCCGTGGGAATTGAGGGCGGCGAAGCCGATAAGCGCGAGAGCTGAGAGCGCTGCGGCAGCCCGCAGCGCGCCGGCGGGCGTACCCAAAGAGAAGGCCACGCCGCCCATGACGGCGATGGCGCCGACGGCGATGACCGCGCTCGGCGCATCCAGCAGGTCGAGCAGCACAACGATGGCGATGCAGCCGGCGGCGGCGCCCAGCAGGTCAGCGGCGTAGAGGCGATTGACGCGCGACGGGAAGCGGGTCAGCACGACGCTGACGACGATGCCGCTGAAGGTGAAGGGCACGGCGACCAGCAGGTAGAGCGGCCCGAGCGCGAGAAGGGCGTGGTTCAACTGCGGCGGCGAAAACTTGACGCTCAAGGCGAGGGCGAGCGCAGCGACGGCGGTCACCCCAAACAGGAGCGAGGCGCCGGCGAGGCGCGAGGCGAGCGCGGGCCCGGCGAAATAGCGCGGCGCCAGGTGGACGATGACCGCGCCCAGGGTCATGCCGAACAGCGCCACCGACACGGCGACGAAGGCGAAGTGATACCACAGGATGACGCTGAAGATGCGGGTGAGCAAGATCTCCAGCATCAGCGTGGCGAGGGTGACGGCGAACAGCCCGCTATAGACGGACGCCCCCGGCGCGGGCGGCGCGAGGTCGTGCGCGCGCTGCGCCGGCGCGGGCGGTCTCTCCGCAACTGTGGCCATGACGCGTTACGCCAACTCCACGCGCGGAGGATTGACGAAATCGTGGTACTTCTCGGCCACCGCGCCGTCCGAGGCATCGCCCAGGTGCACATAGACGCGGTAGCGGAAGAGGAGCTTCTCGCCCGGCTTGAGGACGTGGCTGCCGTCGCGCGCGGGGTCGTTATGGTAATAGGACCAGGCGAAGGGGTTGGCGGTCATCAAGCCGTAGTTGCGCACGTGCCAGTAGGTGGGGTAACGGAAGCTGTCGGGGTGATCGAAGATGGTGATGCCGACGATCTCGCCCCGCACCGGCCCGGAGTAGTCGCACCAGTGGGCGCGCTTGCCCCAGGTCTCGTCCTCGTCGATGCCGCCGTAGGAGTTCTCGATGCGCCCCTCGCCCGAGGCGTCCATCGAGCTCGCCACGCGCACCGCGCAGATGCCGCCCTCCTTGGTGTCGCCGAACTTGACCTCGCCTTTCACGGGGCGCAGGTCAACTTCGAGGTCGAAGCATCGCCACTCGGCGGGCTGGTCGTAGAAGGTCATCGCGCGGCGCTCGGTGAGCAGCGCCTCGCCGGCGGCGCTAAGCCACTCTGATTGCGCCTCCAACACGGCCGCGACCGGCCCCGCCTCGCGCCGCGAGAAGCTGCCATGCACGGTGCGGCCATGGCCTTTCTCTTCGCTCCAGTTGTCGGCGCCGTTGACATCGCCGTGGGCGACCCACACCGACCGATGGTGAACGTGGTCGCGGCGCTCGCCCTCGGGCCCGTCGGCCATGGGATAGTCGCGGGTCATGTGCCTGCCGCCGGGGCCGCACAGGGGATAGAGGTTGGGGCGCGCCAGCTCGCGGCCGAAGTTGTAGGCGGTGAAAAGGTCGCCCTCGACCATGACCTCGATGCGGCCGGGGCCGGCTTCCACCAGCTCGACGCCCGCCTGCTCGGACGAGGGCTTCGACGATAGCATGAACTCGCGCGTGTGGTTGGGCGCGAGGTCCTCGAGCATCCAGGCGAAGCAGATCTCGTCCGCGCCGGCGAGCCAGGGCATAAGCTGCGCCGGGGCGTCATGATCGGCGGTGAGGTCAACGATGCTGAGCTGCGGCGGCGCGGCGCCCGACCACGGGATGCGGGTGATGATCGGACACTGGTGGCGATGATGCGGGCCGGCGCTGACCTTGAGCCTGAGTTCTTTCATTCTTTCTCCTCAGCAACGCGGGCGCGTACACCCTCTCCCAGCCTCTCCCTGGAAGGGAGAGGGGTTAGAATGCGCACCTCCTCTCCCTTTGAGGGAGAGGATTGAGGTGAGGGTGCAAGTCAGGGTTCCCTACCCTCTCCCAGCCTCTCCCTGGAAGGGAGAGGAGTTTGATTGTGCAGTCACGCGCCTGCGATGACCTCCACCCCGCCCATATACGGCAGCAGCGCCTCGGGCACGCGAATGCCGCCGTCGGGCTGCTGGTAATTCTCCATCACGGCGATCATAGTGCGCGGCAGGGCGACGCCGGAGCCGTTGAGGGTGTGCACGAGCTGCGGCCGCGCGCCGGCTTCGGGGCGGTAGCGAATGTTCATCCGCCGCGCCTGGAAATCGGTAAAGCTGCTGCACGAGGAGCACTCGAGCCACTCCTGCACCCCCGGCGCCCAGACCTCGAGGTCGTACTTGATGGCGGCGACGAAGCTGAGGTCGGCGGTGCACATCTGCACCACGCGGTAGGGCAGGTCGAGGCGGCGCAGGATGTCCTCAGCGTCGGCGATCAGCTTCTGCAACTCGTCATCGGATGTCTCGGGCGTGACATGCTTGACGAGCTCGACTTTATCAAACTGGTGGCCGCGCTTCAAGCCTCGCGTGTCGCGGCCGGCGGCCATCTTCTCGCGGCGGAAGTTGGCGCTATAGGCGACATGATGCAGCGGCAGTTGCTCCGCCTCCAGGATCTCGTCGCGGAAGAGGTTGGTCACCGGCACCTCGGCGGTGGGGATGAACCACATGTCGTCCTCATCGTCGTGGTAGAGATTATCGGCGAACTTGGGCAGGTTGCCGGTGCCGACCATGCACTCGCGCCGCACCATGTAGGGCGGATAGACCTCGGTGTAGCCGTGATCGCGGGTGTGCACGTCGAGCATGAAGGTGATGAGCGCGCGCTGAAGCCGCGCCCCGAGGCCGCGCAGGACGTAGAAGCGCGTGCCGGAGATTTTCACGCCGCGCTCGAAGTCGATGATGCCGAGCTGCTCGCCGAGGTCCCAATGCGGCTTGGCGGGGAAGTCGAGCGTGCGCGGCTCGCCCCAGGTGCGCACGACGACATTGTCGGCCTCGCCGCCGCCCACGGGGACGGCGGGGTGGGGCATGTTGGGCACCAGCAGCAGCAGCTCGTTGAGGCGCGCGTCCACGGTCCGCACCTCGGCGTCGAGCTCCGCTATGCGCTCACTCAGGTCGCGGTTGCGGCCGATCATGCGGTTGCGCTCGCCGGCCTCGGCGCGGGCGACGCGGCGCGACATTTCGTTGAGTTGTTGCTTGAGCTGCTCGACCTCGGTCAGCAGCGCGCGGCGGCGCTCATCGGCCTCGAGGATCTCATCAATCGGCGCCTCCGCGTGCAGATTGCGCAGGCCGTCGCGCACGTCGTCGGTATGTTCGCGGATGAACTTCAAGTCGAGCATGGCGTTTCCTCGGTGGGGACAGTTACCTATTTCCCAAGGGTCTTGCGGCGCCCCCTCGATTCCCCGCGTGAAATAGGTAACTGTCCCCTAGTCGCCGATGATAGCGAGCTAAGGCAGGGGATGTCAAATGCGGGTCGCGGGCTGCATGGGGACGCTCGATGGGGACAGTGCCCTTTTTCCGGGCGGCCAGAGGGCGACGGGGCGCTCATAGGGGACTGTCCCCATTGGTCCGGATCGCTTGTTCGGCGGGCCGACATTGGCGAGCAGGGAGGTTACGCGCGCCGCCGCGAAATCGAGCGCCGAGTCCAACTAGCCAGGAGTGTAGCCATGACCGAAGACCGAGAGCGCCAGATGAAGCCCATCGCGCCGCTGATGATCGAGCACCGCCTGATCGAGCGCATGATCCGCGTCATGGCGCGCGAGCGAGAGCGCATGGCGAAGGGGGAGCCAGCCGACCCGGCACGTGTTGACGCCGCGCTCGATCTCATCCGCACGTATGCCGACCGCTGCCATCATGGCAAGGAGGACGACATCTTCTTCAGAGATCTGGCGCAGCGGGATATCTCGGCCGAGCACCGGCGACTCGTCAACGAGCTGACGCAGGAGCATATCCACGTGCGGGGGGTCGTCGCCGAGCTTGCCAGCGCGCGGGAGCGATACGTCGGCGGCGACGCGGCGGCGGCCCGGCAGATCGCGCAGCGTCTGGAGGAGCTTGTGGAGTTCTACCCGCCGCACATTCAGAAGGAGGACCGGCAGCTCTTCGTCCCGGCGATGGCGTATTACAGCGCCGAGGAACAGGCGGCGATGCTGCGGCAGTTCTGGGAGTTCGACCGCAAGCTGATTCACGAGAAGTACCGGGGGGTGGTCGAGGGGCTGGAGGGTGAGGCGGGACAGCAAAACCCGCGCTGATCGCGGCGGGGCCAGCGGCGTGAAGGCAGGGGACGGTCCCCCTTGTTGCTGGCCGCGGATGGCCCGCGGCGCCCTCAATGGGGACTGTCGCCTACGCGCCGGTTACGAGCAGGGCGATGAAGGCGGCGTAAAGGAGTCCGCCGACGAGCAGCGTCGCCGGGTGAAGGCGCGCGCGCGCCGGGTGGCCGGGACCGGCCTTCTCGCGCGGCGCGATCAGCGCCGCGACCAGCAGCCACGACCCGCCGGCGAGCGCCAGGCCCGCGGAATAGAGCCCCGTCTGCGGCTGGCCCGGCGGCGCCAGCAACTGCCACGCGGTGAAGGCCATGCCCAGGCTGACCGGGAAGGAGCTCTGGAAGACCATGGCGCCGGTGATGTTGCCCAGGGCGTAGGTATCCTTGCCCTGGCGGATCCAGACCACGCTGTTGAACTTCTCGGGCAGTTCGGTGGCGATGGGGGCGATGACGAGAGCGATGAGCAGAGGCGCCACTCCAAGCGCCTCGGCGGTGCGCTCGGCGGCGCCGACGAAGATGTAGGCGCCGCCGACGATGCCGGCGAGGGCGAGCAGCACTTGGCCGAAGATGACCCGCAGCCGGGGCGGATGGTGGGCCAGGGAGGCCAGCCGCTCGCGGTAGGTATCGAGGTCCTCGCCGTCGCTGCGCCGATGGCGAAAGCGGGTGATCAGGCGCTGGAAACGCAGGGCGTGAATCTCGCCGTTGGCCGCGGAGGGGTCGGCGAGGGTCAGCCGAAGGTACAAGATGTAGGCGGCGAGCGCGGCGAAACAAAGGCCGACGTGCAATGCGCGCGCGCGGATGAACGAGGCCCCGACCGCGACCGCGTACATGACGAGGAAGAAAGCCAGGTCACGCGCGATGGCCCTGCGGTTGATGACGATGCGGACGCCTTGCGGACGACGGGCCTGGCTGGCGACGGCGGCGACGCCGGTGACGAACATGGCGAGGGTAGCGAGCATGAACGGGGCGCCGAGGATGGCGCCCATGCCGATGTCCTTGTCCTGCGGGCTGCCGCCGATGAGGATGGCGACGAAGGGGATGAGGGTTTCGGGCAGCGCGGTGCCGACGGCGGCGAGGACGCTGCCGACCGCGCCTTCAGCCAGCTCGAGGCGATGGCCAAGCCACTCGATGCCGTTGGTGAACAGGTCCGCCGAGGCCAGGATGACGGCCAGGCTGGCGAGCAGCGTGAGCACGGTCTGCGCGTCGAGATGGTGCTGCATTGGTGTCAGTCCGATGGCGACGACGGCGGCAGGGGACAGTCCCCTTTGTTGCCGGCCCCGGATGGTCCGCGGCGCGCTCAATGGGGACTGTCCCCTACACGCCAAAGCGGGGATGAATGGCCGCGCCCCTCACCCTCACCTGAATGGCTAGTGCTCAGTTAACATAGTCACAGTACAATTTCGCACCGCGCTGCGAACTGTCGTTCCGGCACGAAACAGGCTATAAGACTCCCGCGCTGATTGTTGCAGGAACAAGTTAACTGAGCACTAGGCGGCTAAGCGCGAAGCGCCGCCGTGGCGGTGGCGGAGCCACCTAGCCACCTGAAGGCCGCCACGGCGGCTCCGACTGCGTCGGAGCTTAGCCGTCCTCACC
>Ga0315280_10002289_pt1 | contig 31282 bp, 33 predicted proteins | sample YL17G06_40_MG_FD_203697 | JGI IMG/M metagenome (GOLD analysis project Ga0315280, IMG submission 203697) | Sediment microbial communities from Yellowstone Lake, YNP, Wyoming, USA - YL17G06_40 | ecosystem: Environmental > Aquatic > Freshwater > Lake > Sediment | place: USA: Wyoming | collected... | reverse complement strand
AAGAATTCTCTCCAAATTGGTGGAGGAAGTGTTATCATATAATTAACAGAAAGGAGTGAGTGTGCCAAAATTATCAGAGAGCAGACCTGCTTCTAAATTAAAGGTTTTGGGCATTGCTGGCAGCCCTCGCCGGGATGGTAATACCGACCTTTTGCTTCGTCAGGTAATGGCTGGTGCTGCCAGCCAAGGAGCCGAAATGAAAACAGTCATCCTTAGTGAACTTAATATTTTGCCCTGCCGTCACTGCGATGGTTGTCTCAAAACTGGTAAATGCGTGGTAGATGACGACATGCAGTGGCTACATACTGACCTGAGAAAGGCTGACCGTGTTATTCTAGCCTCACCTATCTTTTTCATGGGGGTTACTGCCCAAACCAAAGCTATGATTGACCGCTGCCAGACGCTGTGGGTAATAAAATATGTGCTTAAGCTTCCAGTAGCACTTAATCCTGACAAGGAACGAAAGGGAATCTTTGTCTCAGTAGGTGGAACAAGGCTTCGCAATCTGTTTCAGCCAGCCATAGCTACGGTCAAAAGCTGGTTTACAGCCCTGGATATCAACTATGATGGTGAATTAGTCTTCTCCGGAATCGATGAAAAAGATGCCATTCTTCGATATCCAACAGCATTGAAAGATGCCTTTGTTGTTGGTCAAAAACTAGCCGCCAGTAACACGCCAAAGTAAACTACTCATCAAGTAAATACCTATCGCTAATGCTTTATCAGTCCTAGCAACTTATGCTAGAATGTCTCGGCCCAAAATTGCAGACTTAGCAGAGAGGAATCCACCCATGCCGAGCAAAAAGAAGCAAGAGTGGCAAGAAATCACGCTAACACCGGCTACAAAGCGTTCTCCTGAAAGACAGGAAAAATTTGAGACCAGCTCTGGGATTGATATCTCGCCTGTTTATACCCCCGAAGATATATCAGATTTCGATTATTCTGCTGCTTTAGGCTATCCTGGAGAATACCCGTTTACCCGTGGTATACAGCCTACCATGTATCGCGGTAGACTATGGACAATGCGTCAATATGCTGGCTTTGGCACTGCTGAGGAATCCAACAAGCGCTACCGCTATCTTCTTGAACAAGGCCAAACCGGCTTGAGCATTGCTTTTCAATTGCCTACCCAAATCGGCTATGATTCAGACCATCCTCTAGCTAAAGGTGAAGTCGGTAAAGTCGGAGTGGCTATAGATACTTTAGCGGACATGGAAATTCTGTTTAAGGATATTCCCTTAGACAAAGTCAGTACATCCATGACCATAAATTCTACCGCCTCCATCCTCCTCGCTATGTATATTGCTCTGGCTAAGAAGCAAGGAGTTGACCCGGCTAAACTGGACGGCACTATCCAAAATGACATCCTTAAGGAATATATCGCTCGGGGCACTCACATTTTCCCGCCTCGTCCCTCAATGCGACTGACCACTGATATTTTTGCTCATTGCAGTAAGCATATCCCGCGGTGGAACACCATTAGCATCAGCGGCTATCATATACGTGAAGCTGGTGCCACTGCTGCCCAAGAGATTGCCTTCACATTAGCTAATGGCATCGCTTATGTTCAGGCAGCCATTGATGCCGGACTCGACGTTGATGAATTTGCTGGCAGGCTTTCCTTCTTCTTCAACAGCCACAACAATCTTTTTGAAGAGGTGGCTAAGTTTAGAGCTGCACGTCGCCTCTGGGCCAAGATTATGGGCCAGAGGTTTAAAGCTAGAGACCCACGCTCGATGATGCTGCGCTTCCACACGCAAACCGCCGGCTGTACTCTGACTGCACAACAGCCATATAACAATATTGTTAGAGTGGCTGTCCAAGCTCTAGCTGCAACTCTAGGTGGGACGCAGTCGCTTCATACAAATTCCTTCGATGAAGCGTACGCTACACCATCACAAGAGGCGGTAACCATTGCTCTACGCACTCAGCAACTCCTGGCCTATGAGACGGGCATTGGTGATGTCGTTGACCCTCTCGGTGGCTCCTATTTGATAGAATATCTCACCAAAGCTTTAGAAAGGCAAGCTGCCAAATACATTGATAAAATCGACAAGATGGGTGGTGCTGTAGCTGCCATAGAGCAAGGCTTCCAACAGAGAGAAATCCAGGAAAGCTCTTATCGCCAACAGAAGAACATCGAAGAAAACAAGGCCACTGTGGTAGGTGTCAACAAATTTGTCTCACCGTCACCCGAAATACCAGACCTACTGCGGGTAGATCCTGAGCTGGAAAGGAAACAAAGGGAAAGATTGGCCCAGGTGAAGAAAAATAGGGACAATGGAAAGGTTACCAAAGCGCTTAAGAACCTGGAAGAGGTAGCCCGTAGCCGATATAACACCATGCCAGCATTTATCGATTGTGTTGAGGCTTATGCCAGTATCGGCGAGATATGTGATGTACTACGCAAAGTCTTTGGCACTCAGAAGGAATACCTTGTCTTTTGAAAATGCGCAAGTGTATGAAATATTGAAAATAAGAAGGAGAAATATATGGATTTCGAACTAACCGAAGAGCAAAAGATGTTCCAAGCCATGGTGCGCGACTTTGCCACCAACGAGGTCAAGCCCTTAGCAGCAAAAATCGATGAAGAGGGGAAATGCCCAGCCGAAATCATCAAGAAGGCAGCCGGTTTGGGTCTATTCGGCATTACTATTTCTGAGGAGTATGGAGGCAGTGGCGGTGATTATCTATCTATGGCTATTGCTGCAGAAGAATTATGTCGGGCTTCAGCTTCTGTGGGCACAGTCTTCCTGGCCAGCTTATCACTAGCCTGCTACCCAATTTACAAATTTGGCAATGAGGAGCAAAAGCATAAGTATGTTACACCTATAGCGAAAGGCGAAAAACTAGCCTGCTTCGCCTTGACTGAGTCCGGTGCTGGGAGCGACGCCGGAGCTTTGGAGACCACTGCCACACCACAGGGCGACAAGTACATTATCAACGGCACCAAGATATTTATAACCAATGGTGCTGAAGCTGAGGTTGCTATAGTTTTTGCCACCGTTGACAAATCGTTGGGACACCGGGGCATAACCGCCTTCATCGTCGAAAAAGGTACTCCCGGTTTCTCTGTAGGCAAGGAGGAGAATAAACTTGGCATACGCGGCTCATCAACAACAGAGCTAGTATTTGAAAACTGTCAGATACCGGCAGCCAATTTGTTGGGTGAGAAAGGTCGTGGCATAAGGGTAGCCTTGGAGGCGATAGATTCTAGCCGGGTCACTGTAGCCGCTCAGGCATTAGGTATCGCCCAAGCTGCTTTCGATGATTCTCTTGCCTATGCTAAGGAACGCCAGCAGTTCGGACAACCGATAGCCAACTTTCAGGCAATTCAGTGGATGCTCGCCGATATGGCAACCCATATTGACGCAGCTCGGCTGCTGACCTACCGAGCTGCCTGGCTCAAAGACCATAATATGCCGTTTATGAAGGAAGCAGCTATGGCAAAGGTCTATGCTGCCGAAACATCTAGAATGGTTACCAACAATGCTATTCAAATTCACGGTGGTTACGGCTATTGTAAAGACTACCCGGTAGAGCGCTACCTGCGTGATGCTAAAATAACCGAAATCTATGAAGGAACTTCAGAGATGCAGAGAATGACCATAGCCAGAGCTCTTATAAGAGAGGGCTAAAGGAGAGAAATGATTAAGAAAGTTCACCATGTTGCTGTTGTAGTCAAAAACCTGGATGAGGCGCTCGAACTTTATGATAAGCTTTTCGGTACTAAACCCAGCAAGATAGAAACGCTACAACAGCAAGGAGTAAAAGCAGCCCTCTTGCCTATGGCTGAAGGTGGTGAAATCGAGCTTCTCGAGCCGATTGACCCGCAAAGTAGCGTAGCAAAATTCCTTGAAAGCCGGGGGGAGGGAATCCATCACATCTGCTTCGAAGTTGAAAACGTTGACCAGGAGCTTTGTACGCTAGCTGATAAGGGCGTTCAACTGCTTGATAAGCAGGGTCGCCCCGGCTTAGCCGGTAAAGTCGGCTTCATACACCCCAAATCAACAAAAGGGGTACTTATTGAACTGGCACAAAAAGTATAAGGAGAAGGGTCAATGGCAGAAGAAACTAAAATCCGAGTGCTAGTTGCAAAACCGGGCCTTGATGGCCATGATCGAGGAGCCAAGGTGGTCGCCAGAGCTCTCCGAGATGCCGGCATGGAAGTAGTCTATACTGGAATCAGACAGACTCCAGAAATGATTGTTGAGGCAGCAGTGCAGGAAGATGTCGATGTCGTTGGCTTAAGCATTCTCTCTGGAGCACACTTGGAGCTTTTTCCACTAATCGCAGAAGGGCTTAAGAAAAAGGGAAAGACAGATGTTCTATTTGTTGCCGGTGGCATTATACCTGATGAGGATATCCCTGCTTTACAGAAAATAGGCATAAAAGCTGTTTTTGGCCCCGGTACCCCTACACCTAAAATTATCGAATTTATTAAGAACGAGCTCGCTGCCAGAAAGAATTAGGCTGGATTGTCAGCTTCTGGCCTTTCCAACGATAGCTTCCATATTCTTTAAGTTTTCTCTCTTCATAAATTGCCTGATGCCGTCCAGCACATCCAGAGCGGCTTGAGGGCTAGTCAAGTTAGCCGTACCAACCTGGACAGCACTAGCCCCGGCCATTAAAAATTCTAAGGCATCGTCAGCACAACTAATACCTCCGCAGCCTATTATGGGTATATCCACAATTCCAGCAACCTTGTACACCATGTAGAGAGCGATCGGCTTGATGGCTGGACCAGAAAGCCCACCAGCGATATTGCCTAAGGAAGGTCGGCGCTCATTTATATCAATTGCCATCCCTCGTATAGTGTTAATCAGAGTTATGGCATCGGCTCCAGCTTCGCTTACCGCTAAGGCAATCTCTCCAATATCCGTCACATTAGGGCTCAACTTTACGATAACAGGCAAGCTACTGACTGCTTTAACCGCCGCTGCAACCTTGGCAGCAGCTTTTGGATTTGTACCAAATTCCATCCCGCCAGATGCTATATTGGGACAGCTTATGTTGACCTCAATGCCACTTATTCCAGTGACACCCTCCAGCCTGGCAGCAATCTCCTCATACTGGTCTATAGTTTCACCAGCGATATTGACAATGACCGGCACCCGCCACTTAGTCCAAACAGGAGCTTTTTCTTTTATCACAGCTTCAACCCCAACATTCTCCAGACCTACAGAGTTAAGCACCCCAGAGGCTGTCTCCACAAGTCGCGGTTGCGGATTGCCTTCTCCAGGCTTCAGAGTAGTGCCTTTACAAACAATAGCACCCAGCATCTGTACATCAATAAGCTCGCTATACTCTATGCCATAGCCGAAGGTGCCAGAGGCTGTCATCACAGGGTTAACCAGACGTAAGCCTTTTGGGTGGCCCGGAGCTAGCTGGACGCTTAAGTCAACCATTTCAAGCTTTAATTGATGACCGCAATTTCATCACCGATTCTATTTTGCCTGTCATTGTTGATGGTTTGTCCCGACGGTCATCAATTTTGAGAGAAGTAACCACTCGCGATGCTCCTTTACTAAAAGGAACCTCGTGCATTTTGTGGATCACCTCGAGCACTTTATCAAGAGGGCCTTCAATGATAGTCCCCATCGGCGTTAGACGGTAAGATATGTCTTTCCTGCCTTCTAGAACCTCAAGGCACGCAGCAATATAACGGCTAAGTCCGGTATCACCGGTGCCTACCGGAATAATTGACACCTCAACAACAACTTGTCCTTTCATCACCACCTCCAACATTGAAAGATTAACAGGCATCAATAGTATAGCCAAGCCACTAAAGAAATGATAGTGTGCCTTTTTTATCATCTGCAAAGAAATGTGCTAAAATCTCAAAATAATAGCCGAAAAGGGCAAAATATAGGCATTCACAGGCGGCACATGGATTATATTATCAGACGCATGCAAGATAGGGATATCCCTCAGGCACTTGAGATCGACCGTGAGGCTTTTCCGACTCAATGGCCTCATCCTACATATGCTTCCTTCAAACAGGAGCTCCGCAACCGGTTAGCCTGTTATATGGTGGTCGCTAAACCAAGGGGAATTAAAGCAGCCAAACAAAACGCCGATAACAAGGGTTTTTGGCAAAGATTGCTGCACCTTTTCGACCACGACCGCTTCTTCGGTGAAGAAATACCATCACCCCCAAAGGAGTATATCGTTGGCATCGCCGGTTTCTGGATGATGGCGGATGAGGCACATATCACCACCCTTGCTGTGCGAGACGCTTATCGTCGACAAGGGATAGGAGAACGGCTGCTAATTCAAGTCATCGAGATGGCGGCACAGCTCAACGCGAACATGGTCACTTTGGAAGCGCGTATCTCAAATAAACAAGCCCAGGCGCTATACGAAAAGTATGAATTCCAAAAGGTTGCTGTGCGCCGGGCTTACTACACAGACAACGGCGAGGATGCAGTGCTTATGACTACAGATTCTCTGACCTCCAACACTTTCCAATCGCACTTTCAGCAACTCAAACAGAGTCATATGCATAGATGGGGAGAACTCTACGTAAATGAACTATCAAAAGTCGCTTAACAACCTTTCTGCATGTCAACAAACTCTCTTGACATGGGAGTGGTACCATGAGTGAGATGAAAAGCGCCTGGGAAAAAGCTATGGAAAAGGTAGAAAAACTGGGCAAGCTCTCCGAAGAAGAGCTTAAACAGCTGGAGTATCAGCCGGCTGGGAACAAGTTAGCTGCCAAATACCTTCAAGAGACGGGCTATAACCTGGATGCTGAGTTGACGAAATACAAAGGCACCGGTGTCAGAAAGTACGTTCTCCAAGGCGCCCAGGAGATATTCTTGCGCAACATAGTTCTTCCCAAAAACGAGCACGACATGCAGACAACAAGAAGAGCTATGGCAGGCCTCAGGCTGCTGAAGGAAAACAAGAATCTTCTCGATACCATCCTCGACCGGATAACCAACCTACTTAATTATTATGGACAAGCCAGACAGCAGACATACCTCCAATTCAAAAAAGTTTTTGAGGCTAAGCTGCAAGAGAGCAACCAAGCCATGCAACAACAGATGGGAGCCAAAGTCCGCATTGAGCCGGAGCAGCATCCACAGTTTCTGGAGGAATGGCGCCGAATCAGCAGCCAGCTCGATGCCCAGTACGAAAAGGCGCTTGAGGAGCATAAGCAGCAGATAGTGAAAATAGCCTAATGCTCGTTCTCCAAGAGCAAAAACCTCATTGCTCTTAACTATTGCCATCAGATGATTTACAATAGGGATATAGTCAATCAGAATTGAAAGGAAAAAAACGAGATGCGCTTTAAGTGTGTTACCTGTGGAATTGAGTTCGAAGATATTGAACAGCTAGCCAGACACAAGAAGCAGCACCAGACCAGTCCAACGGGTTCCACAGGAGTAATCTGTTTGGGCTGCGGCAAAGGCATCCCACTGGAGCCATCCAAGATGAATTACAGCGGTCCGCTCACCTGCCCTAACTGCCGACGGACAATGACGGTGGTCATAGAGGGCGGAGAGGTATGCGTGGCTCGCCTCGGCTAAAAGAGGTCTGGTGCCCCCAAGGGAATTCGAATCCCTGTTTTCAGCTTGAAAGGCTGACGTCCTAGTCCCCTAGACGATGGGGGCAATCGGACTTAAGGATAGACCGGCAGGGCTTCAAGCCCGTCAGTCTCAGGAAAGCCAAGCATTATATTCATATTCTGTATAGCCTGTCCAGCTGCCCCTTTGACCAGATTGTCCAGACAACTGATAACTATAAGCCTGCCAGTCCTAACATCAATAGTAGGATAAGTGAGACAAAGATTGCTTCCCCAGGTCTGTTTAGTCTCAGGCGGTTTATCAACTACCCTGACAAACGGTTCCCCTTTATAGTAATTGCGATAGAGTTTTATTAGCTCCTCTTTCCCCTTAGTCGGCTTCCCCTCCTTCAGCTTGGCATAGCATGAACTCAATATGCCTCGAGATGCCGGCACCAGATGGGGTAAGAAGGTCACCGAAGGGGAAAAACTCGGGTTAAGAAGTCCCAACTCCTGTAAAATCTCCGGCAGATGGCGATGCCCATGCACAGAATAGGCACGGACATTATCAACAGCCTCAGCGTAATGGGTCGACAGGCTTAAAGACCTGCCGGCGCCAGAAACACCTGACTTGCTATCAATGATAATATCTGGATAAATAAGGCCTTCTTTAGCCGCCGGTGCTAGAGCCAGCAAGGCTCCTGTGGGATAACAGCCGGGGTTGGCTACCAGGCTGGCTTTGGCGATTTCAGCACGATGGAGTTCAGGCAAGCCATAAACAGCTTTCCGCAACAACTCCGGCGCTGGATGGGCGAAGTCGTACCACTGCAGGTACTTACTGGCATCTTTGAGCCTGAAATCAGCACTGATATCGACAACTTTGATACCACGTTTAGCTAGAGGCAGTATGACCTCAGCGCTTGCCTTGTGTGGCATTGCTGAAAAGACGAGGTCGACTTCATCAAGCTCTGCAGTAATTGTCAGCTCAATATCAGCTAGATGTGGAAAGACTTCAGCTAGCTTCTGCCCGGCAGCAGTCCTGCCCGTAATTGAGCAAAGCTTCACCTTCGGATGCTTATAAAGCAACCTGGCCAATTCAACTCCGGCATAGCCGGTAACATTTATGATGCCAACTCTTATCTTCGACATATCCAACCCCAACTAAGACTCTAATTCAGCCCCTTCAGGTGACAGGTATCATTGAGTGACAGGGCCGATGGTATCCCACCTCGCACCTCAAAAAGGTTAACGGCGCAGACATCCTGATTGATTTGCCAGAAATGCGAATTATCTAAACCCAGCAAGCTGAGAATAAGAATCTGGCAGACCACCTTGTGTGACACCAAGACAACTGTTTCTTTTGGGTGCTGGGCTATCAAGCCATCAACTGCTGAAGCGGCTCTTTCTCTGACCTCGGCAAGGCTCTCACCGCCGGGGAATTTCACCTTATGCGGAGTCTCCAGCCATTTTGAGTAAAGGCCACCATCCTTGGCAGCAGCTTCCGCAGGAGACAAACCCTGCCACTCCCCATAGTCTATGTCAATAATCCCGGGCAGCAGCTTTATTTCCAAACCGAAAGGACGCGCCAGTATTTCGGCTGTGGCCAAAGCACGACGAAGCGGGCTGGAATAAACTGCCGAAACTTGCCAGTCAGCAATCCGGGCTGCTGCAGCTTCAGCCTGCTTAATTCCTACCTCATCCAGCTTGATATCTGCTCTACCACGAAACCTTTCCACCCGATTCCACTCCGTCCGTCCATGTCTAACCACAATGAGCCGCGTCAAATCTCCTAGCTCCTGACAGAGATGTTACCTTTCTACAACCATGGCCATCCCTTGGCCGCCACCAATGCACATGGTCACCAGCGCACCAAGATTTACTACCGGGACATCTCTCAAAGAACCACCGAAAGCACCAATGGTTGTTTTGACCCCGCTAACAATGACTACCTCTGACATAGCTCTCTACTCCTTATCTAGCTCAGGAATCTCTATTGTCCAACAGTTTACGGAAAAGCTCCGGGGCCAGGCTTTTAAGAAGCTTGCGACTAGAGCCATCAGGATTTCCAAATAAAGGAGTAACCGAAATCTTATTCTGCTCCAGTGTCCAGATATCAGTTCCTGAAGTCGACTGCCACTCAGACTTACCACGCATAATCCAATGATATTGTCGCTTTCCATCGTGTCCAGGTTCGATTCTGTCGGCATATTTACGTTCGCCTAACCTGGTAATCTCTATCCCCTCAAGCTCCCCCCGAGGCAGATTAGGCAGGTTAACATTCAACAACATTCTCCGAGGTAAGCCTTTACCAACGATTTCCCTGGCTATGAGCTTAGCCAGTCTGGCACCTATGTCGAACTGAAGGCTTCCAAAAGCGGCTATAGAAAGGGCGATGGCAGGAATCCCGTAGAAAAAGCCTTGCAAAGCAGCGCCAACTGTTCCTGAGATATAAACATCGTCGCCCAGATTCGGCCCCTCGTTGATGCCGGAAACTACCAAATCTACTCCATCTTTCAAGACAAGTTTAAGAGCCAGAATAACACTATCGGCAGGACTTCCCTCCACCGAATATGCAGCTATGCCATCCAACGGCGCTTTTATTTCAGTCATTCTCAATGGATGGCGCAGCGTCACCGAAGTGCCGGCGCCGCTCTGGTCTCTATCCGGAGCCACTACGATTACAGTGGCTATATCCCGCAGTTCCTTTACCAATGCCCAGAGCCCATCGGCATATACGCCATCATCATTGCTAACCAGTATCTTCAAAGCAGTCTCCCCAAAAACCATTTGAGTTTATCACATAAGCCAGCAGAGGACAAACTTAGACAGTGTATCACCTATTCAGGCTTTTCTAAGTCCAATGTAGTTGCGACCCTTTAGGGTCGCTTGAGGTCGGGATTTATCACACATGTAGTGGCGACCTTTTAAGGTCGCCCATCCACCACATACATGTAGCCTCGCCCCTTTAGGGTCGAGTTCAGCGAGGCTAAAGCCTCGCAGCTACATGTTCTGATGGTACGCTATCCCGCCAACAAAACCTTGCGCTATAAAGGAGTCAAGGCTATAATCTAGACCAAGGCTAATGATGAGCCAGAGTAGATTTTCTCCAGGACTTATTGCCGGCATAATAGTTGCTCTTTTCTTCGGCGTTGCCCTGTATCTCCGGGTTGCCCTTCCCTATGACCAGGTCTTCGTTGGCGACTGGATAAAGTTTACTGGCACCGATGCCTATTATCATATGCGTCTGGTGGACAACCTTGTCCATAATTTTCCCAATCTCATCACTTTTGACCCCTATACCTTTTATCCCTATGGTGCCCTGGTGGGCTGGCTGCCTTTCTTTGATTGGTTCCTGGCTGGAGTTACCTTGCTTGTCGGTCTGGGTTCACCAACTCAGCATACCATTGATGTCGTCGGCGTCTATTTCCCCGCCGTCCTGGGTGCTCTAACCGTTATCCCGGTTTACTTTATAGGTAAGACGCTGTTCAATCGCTGGGCTGGAGTGATAGCTGCTGGTTTGATTGCCATTCTACCCGGTGAGTTTCTCGGACGCTCAATACTTGGTTTCACTGACCACCATGTAGCTGAGGTGCTGTTTACCACCATAGCTGTGTTGTTCCTTATCCTGGCAGTGAAAAGTGCTAGGCAAAAGGAATTAACCTTTAACCATCTGAGAAAACGAAATTGGACAGCTATCACCAAGCCGCTTGTTTACAGCATGCTTGCTGGCATTTTCCTCGGAATCTATCTCCTCACCTGGGCAGGTGCCCTACTATTTGTTTTCATCATCTTTGTCTATCTCATAATCCAGTTCATTATTGACCACTTGAGGGGGAAATCAACGGACTACTTAGGCATTGTCGGCACGGTATCATTTTTGTTTGCCCTGGCTATCAGCCTGCCCCTTTTACCCCAAGTGAGTGCTACCCCGCTGTATCTAGCATCTTTATCGATTGCTATCCTGGCGACAGTGTTATTAAGCGGTATTTCCCGGCTGCTGACAAGCAAGGAGATAAAACCAGCCTACTATCCACTGGCTTTGGTTGGACTTGGCCTGGCAGGACTCGGAATTTTCTACGCTGTTAATCCCACTCTTCTCAGCACAATACTCGGACTGCTTGGTTACTTTAACCCAACCACGACGACCACTATCCTCGAGGCGCAGCCTCTGCTTTTACCAGGAGGGAATTTCTCCTTTTCCGTTGCCTGGGGAAATTTCACCACCGGCCTTTTCCTCAGCTTCATATCTTTAGGCATACTTATTTACTTCATCATCAAGCGAGGCGAGGCTGACAAGACACTATTCGTTGTCTGGAGCTTGGTGATGTTGGCAGCCACCCTGGGACAGCGCCGTTTTGCCTATTACTTTGCTGTCAATGTGGCTCTGCTTACTGGCTACTTATCATGGTTGATCCTCGAGTTCAGTGGCTTTAGGAGACCGGTGACTATGCCCTCAGAAGCACCCAAGGAAATGAAGAAGAAGGTCAAACAGAAAAAGAAGCAACGTGATGAGTATCGTCCTGCTGCTAATCGGGTAAATATGGTGCTGGGCGTAATTGTTGTCTTCGTTCTTGTCTTTTACCCGAACATTGGACCCCTGCCTGGTGGAGAGAAGCCTGCAATAGATGTTGCCAGTAATCCTCAGTTTGCCCCTAGCGATGCCTGGTGTGAATCTCTTTCTTGGCTGAAAGAAAATACCCCGGACCCTTTTGGCAACCCCGATTTCTATCATGAGCTTTATGAACCACCGCCATCAGGGGAGAGTTACAATTATCCTGAATCGACTTACGGCGTAATGGCATGGTGGGACTACGGTCACTGGATTACCCGCATTAGCCGCCGTCTGCCAAATGCTACTCCAGCTATATGGGGCGCATGTGCCCCGTTTTTTAGTGCTGAAGATGAAGCTGCAGCCAATAGACTGATGGACGAATTGAGGCTAAAATACGTAATCGTTGACCATGCCATAGCTATGCCAGTGGGCAAGTTTCACGCTGTGGCAACCCTTAGCGGCAGCAACAAGGAAAATTTCTACGATGTATATTATCAGTCTCAAGACGGCAGACTTAAGCCAGTGATACTGTTTTATCCTGAATACTACCGCTCCTTGGTTGTCAGGCTATACAATTTCGATGGTAAGCGAGTTATTCCCCGTAGCTTGACGGTGATTTCCTATGAGGAAAGGTTAACCAGAGAAGGTCAGCCTTACAAGGAAATCACTAGCGTGAAATCGTTTCCAGGCTATGAGGAGGCTGAAGCTTATGTTGGAGGTCAGAAATCGGGTAATTACAGAATAGTCGGTTCCGACCCGTTTGTCAGCCCTGTGCCTTTGCAAGCCCTAGAGCATTACAAGTTGGTTTATAGTTCTAAGGGCTCCAAGATGATGCCAAGCGGTGGTCTGATTTCCGAAGTAAAGATATTTGAGTATAGTGGAGATTAAGGCACAGGCAGCCGTCAACAATGGCTTGACGTCGCTAGCACCAGCGCTTACAATTTACCCCGACAAGATTCATCAGGGAACTATCAATGAATAGCATCAGCATTATCGGCAGTGGTAAGATAGGCACCGCTGTTGGTATAGGCTTCGAGCAGCTCGGTAACAAAGTAATCTTCTACGATGTAGATGAAAACCGAATAGAGCATCTGAAACAACTAGGGCACAGGATAACTTCAGACCTAAAATATGCCACCAGTGAATCTTCTTTAACCTTTATTTGTGTTCCTACTCCGTCGCAAGGTTCTATAGACTTGAGCCAGGTTATTTCAGCAGTCACAGGCATAGCTGATGCCATAAAAGAAAAATCAGCTTACCATCTGGTGGTCATAAAAAGCACAGTATTGCCTACTACCACTGAGCGCACTGTCATTCCTCTACTCGCTAATTCAGGCAAGAAACTTGGTGAGGAATTGGGGCTTTGTGTCAATCCCGAGTTCCTGACTGAAAGTGCCATTACCTGGACAGATGATAACCGCTATCAAAGGGATTTTTTCACTGAAGACAGGATTGTAATCGGGGAATACGACAGCAAATCTGGAGACATCCTGGAGCAGCTTTATAAACCGCTGGGAAAGCCAATCTTTCGGACCGATATGAGAACAGCCGAAATGATAAAATATGCTGCTAACTGCATGCTAGCCACAAAGATATCCTTTTGGAATGAGATACTTCTTATTTGCCAGAAATTAGGTATAGACTCTCAGCAAGTTGCCGATATTGTTGCTTTAGACCCCAGGATAGGCAAATATGGCTCTGTCCATGGCAAAGCCTTTGGTGGCAAGTGCCTGCCCAAAGACTTGGAAGCTTTTATTTCCTTCGCCCAAGAATTTCACAATCCAGCACTGTTGACGGCCGTAAAGCAAATCAACGATTATATGGCGGAGAATTATGGAGTAAGGGAGTAACGCTAAGACGTGGCGTACTGGGTAAAGCTCCCCTTCGTAAGCTGCTGAGAATGTTCAGGATGGAGAGATAGCAATGATAGACAGGATAGAATATAAAGGTAAAGTTTTCGCTCTGATTCTGCGCACCGATTACGATCAGGACGGCGTTAGTTTTGTCACCTCCGGAGACGAGCCTATCCAACTGGGTGTCCTCAATCATAAATGTGGTACTAAAATAAAGCCCCATATCCACAAAAACCAGCCAAGAACTATATCTGAGGTCCAAGAAGTGCTACATGTGGACTACGGAAAAGTAAAGGCTGAATTTTATGAAAGAAATGGCAAGAAAATAGGGAGCACAGTTTTGAATTCTGGTGATACCGTTCTTCTCCTCTGCGGTGGGCATGGATTTAACATCCTGGAAGACTCAAAGATAATAGAGGTTAAACAAGGTCCTTATTATGGGGTTGAAGAGGACAAGCAGTTCTTAAAAGCAAACGTAGGGGAAGAATGAAATCATTCGGGAAATATAGCAGATACTATGACCTGATATATTACGACAAAGATTACAGCCAAGAATGTGACTTTATCGAACAAATCCTCCGAAGCTATAGTCCTAAGCCCGTAAAAACAATTCTCGACGGTGGCTGTGGGACAGGGGGTCACGCCATCCTATTGGCCAATAAAGGCTATGAAATTATTGGCATCGATGCTTCGGAGGCTATGATAGAAAGAGCCAGAGAGAAGGTTGAGAAACTGAATTTGAACCTTGATTTTCGAGTATCGGACCTCTGCCAATTTGACCTGGGCATAAAATTCGATGCCTGCATATCTATGTTTGCCACAATGAGTTACATAACCGAGACTGAAAATATCCTCAGGGCATTAACCAATATTAGGCGGCATATAGAAACAGACCGTCTATTCATTTTCGATGTCTGGAACGGCTTGGCTGTTCTAAGGCAATTGCCTTCAGTGAGAACAAAAATTGCTGAGGACAAGGAGACGAAAGTCATCAGGATTGCCCAGCCGGAGCTAGATGCCTTCAACCATCTCTGTCGGGTTCACTACCACCTACTGGTAACTCGGGATAATTCCCTCATAGATGATATTGAGGAGACCCATGTCATCAGATATCTCTTTCCGCAAGAGATAACACACTACTTGAAAGATTCTGGATTTGAAACCTTAAAAATCTGCCCTTTCCTGAATCTAAACGGAAGGGTGGACGAAAATACCTGGAACATTGCTGTTATCGCTAAGGCTATTTAAGGGAAATGCTACCTGTATGTGAACCGTTCCTCAGTGGCAAAGAGTTAGAATATGTTACCGACTGTCTCAAGACGAACTGGATTTCCTCCCAGGGCAAATATGTAGAGCAGTTCGAGCGAAGGTTTGCCGCTTATTGTGGCTGTGAATATGGCATTTCCACTACGAGCGGAACCACAGCTCTTCACTTAGCCCTTGCCTCATTGGGTATTGGTTCTGGCGACGAAGTCATTGTTCCTGCTTTCACCATGATTTCCACAACTTTTGCCATTATTTACACCGGTGCCAAGCCCGTCCTCGTAGATGCCGAGCCAGAGACCTGGAATATAGATACATCCAAAGTCGAACAGAAAATTAATCAGCGGACAAAAGCTATACTGCCAGTTCATATCTATGGTCACCCCTGTGATATGGAGCCGATAATGAACATAGCTGAAAAATATAACCTGCATGTCGTAGAGGATGCCGCTGAGGCTCATGGAGCTGAATACAAAGGCAAGAAAGCCGGTGGTATCGGCCATATTGGCTGCTTCAGTTTCTATGCCAATAAGATAATTACAACTGGAGAGGGTGGTATGATAGTAACCAATGATGGAGCAGTTGCTGAAAAAGCCAGAGCCTTGAAAGACTTGGCGTTTTCCAGGCAAAGGAGATTCTTGCACACTGACCTTGGCTTTAACTACCGGATGACTAATATTCAGGCAGCCATAGGTTTAGCCCAATTTGAAAAGATCGACCAGTATATTGGCATGAGGCGAAAGAATGCCTATTTGTATAATCGCCTACTAAAGGACATACCCGGTATAACCCTGCCGCCAGCAAAAGAGTGGGCAAAGAGTGTTTACTGGATGTATTCCATCTTGATTGATGACAAATTTGGCATCGGCCGCGATGAGCTGATGGACCAGTTGCGAAAGAAAGGGATTGATACCAGGACTTTCTTCATCCCCATGCACCAGCAGCCGGTATTCCAGAATATGGGATTATTTAAAGCGGAGAGTTACCCCGTGGCTGAAGAGCTAGAGAGGCGAGGCCTTTATCTGCCGTCAGGCTCAGGGCTGACTGAGCAACAAATAAAGCAGGTCTGCCAGACGATAAGCAAGATAAGAGGGAAATGTAAAGGGCGGAAATGAAAATAGTCATAGCTTGCTTTGGCACCAGCCACTATCACGGCGCAGCCAAATATTTTTATTTCCTGGCTAAACATCTGGCTAGACAAGGCATTGAAGTTGAAATCATTGTCGATTCTGATAAAGGCAGGGAAAGGTTAGAAAAGGTCTGCAATAATGTCAAAAGCACTATTATTCACCCGTCTACTGGCGACAAGATAAACATTTTGGGGCGTTCCTTATACAGTATGAATCTAGCTCGCTATCTCAAGAATGAGAGTTTTGATATTTTACATACTTATGCAGTAATACCTTATGTTTATCTCCATATGAAAAACCGAGCTCCTACTGTGTGGCAAGCGTTAGGTAATGAAGCGTTCAATCTCCCTAGTGTGCTAAAAATAAGAGACGTGACAAAAATCTTTCTTCACTTTTTAGCCCAGCCTGTGTGGAGATATTGTGGGACTCAGGCTAATATAATCGCTGCTGAAGGTAATTTTCAGATTGAAGAGATAATGAAGATATATAGAGTTAGTCAAGATAAGATATTTGTTCTTCCAATAGGGGTTGATTCTTCACTCATAAAGGAAAGGCTTAAAACTAGAACAATATCACGGGAAGAACTAGGCCTGAGCAGTAGCGACTTTGTGATGTTATCTGTTAATACACTCCATACTGTGAAAGGCATTAATTATCTGGTTGACGCCTTTTATATGGTCAAACAAAAACTAACTAATGCCAAGCTGATAATCATCGGCTCCGGACCAGAGGAGAATAGAATCTATAGCCAGATAAGAGCTTGCCAACTAATGGATAGCATTATACCTTTGAAGAACGTGCCGGAGGCAGCATTATACGATTACTATGCCTTGTCTGACCTCTTTGTATCACCAACCCTGCAAAAAGATTTTATTATGGGAATACTTGAGGCTGAAGTTTGTGGCTTGCCTGTAGTTAGCACAGGGCAGGCTTGGCTAATCAAAGAGGGAGAAAATGGCTATGTTATACCCCCAAGAGACCCACCAGCAATGGTTGAAGCTATTCTCAAGGTGTATAATGGAAACAGGAAAGTAATGGGCACAGTGTCTCGAGAAATAGCCAAAGATTATGATTTTGAGGCGATTGCGCAAATAGCTATCAAGCAGTACCAGAAATTACTAGGTTAGCGGAATAAATGAGCTCTTCAGGTCAATAGCAGACAAGCAGGGGGCAAAGTGAACTTCAAACCTCAGGTTCCAAAACATATTATTTTCAAGAACTACGATGTAAAAGAGCGCTGGATGAGCTATTGGTATCAGATAAACCTGACTCTTAAAACCAATAGCAAAAAGGTTCTGGAAGTCGGTATTGGAAATGGCACTGTTTCTGATTATCTCAAAAGGGCTGGGCTAGAGGTAACCACTGTTGATATAGACCCTAAGCTAAATCCTGACCAGATATGCAGCGTGACTGAGCTAACTAATATTTTCGAACCGAATTCCTTTGATGCTTCTCTTTGTTACGAGGTATTAGAGCATATACCGTTCGAATACTTTGAAAAGGCGTTAGATGAACTCCACACCGTCTCAAATAAATTCGTTATACTTTCATTACCCTACTGGGGACCCCAATTGTCCATAAGGCTCAATGCCAGTCTCATTGGAACCAAAAGCTTTTGCATAAAATTACCTCTACCCACAAGGCACAGATCCCACAGTCACGCTGAAGGACACTGCTGGGAAATTGGCCTAAGAGGTTTCCCTTTGAGAAAAATTACCAAGATATTAGAAAAGGGGTTTAGCATAAGTGAACATTTCGTATGCCCCGAAAACCCCTATCACCTATTTTTTGTGCTAATGAAAAAGCCGCAATGAAACCCCCCTTGAAAAAGAACAAAATCGTCCTGATTCACAATATCATAACGCACTATATAATTCCTTTATTCAGTCAACTGGCTGATATACCTGATGTGGATTTACACATCTATTTCATGACGGTATCAGAGAAAAACAGGAAGTGGATAACTAAATTGGGTGGTCAATTTAAATACAAAGTCTTACCTGGCTTTTCCATTAATTTCTACACCAAGGATTCATTCTGCTACCATATTAACCCATCGATAATATCGGAGCTAATTAACAATCATTACGATGTTATCCTCGCTGCTGGTTACGACTCGTTCACCAATCAAATCGCCTTCTTTTATTCCAAACTATGCAAGAAGCCATTTATCCTGTGGTCGGGAAGCACAATTAACGAGCCAAGCTTCCTGAGAACAGTTTCATTGCCTTTGGTTAAATTTATGGTCAGGCATTCCGATGCCCTTATTGCCTACGGAACCAGAGCCAAGGAGTACCTTATTCACCTCGGTGCTTCTCCTGACAAAATCTTCCTTGCTTATAATACAGTGGACACGCATTTTTTTAAGGACCGAAGTGCCAAACTGAAAGCCGAAAAGGAAAAACTGAAGGAAGAGTTGGGGCTAAAGAATAGAGAGGTCATATTATACGTGGGTCAATTAATTGAGAGAAAAGGGCTAAAATACTTACTGAGGGCATACTCACAATTAAGGGATGAGTTTAATGTGGCTTTTTTGATTGTCGGGGATGGGCTTCAGAGAAACGAACTAAGAGATTTATGTATAAAAGACGGTATCCAGGATGTTTTCTTTGTTGGTCATAAACAGCTAGAAGAGTTACCGAAGTATTATGCAATCTCCGATATTTTTGTGCTGCCATCAACTGAAGAGATATGGGGATTGGTTTTAAATGAGGCCATGGCCTGCGGTCTGCCAGTCATAGCTACTGATAAAGTGGGAGCATCGGTAGACCTTATCAAAGAGGGGGTGAATGGCTATGTGGTTGAGGCTAAAAATGTAGAGCAATTATATCAGGCGATGAAGGGGATTTTGTCACACCCAGAACTTAAACAAAGCATGGGCAAAAAATCACAACAAATAGTGGGCGAAGGCTTCACTCTTGATCACGCTAAACAAGGGTTTATAAGTGTTATAGATTACACCACATCAAAAAAGCTAAGTAATAATTCGAAAGCGTCATGAGCGAAATTATTAGCCACCGGCATATCATGGGACATCATCTTGCGTAAAGGTATAATTTACAATTTAGGTCGCGTTCTTGTTCAACGGGTTCCAGGCTTTCGTTCCCTGGTGATTTTACTCTGGAGAGCTATTGGCTCTCACAAATTCAGGGGGGCATACCAAAATGCCTGTGCTGCAGGCGATGTAAAGCTCCATATTGGGGCTGGCACGACTCGGCTCGATGGCTGGCTGAATACCGATATTCTACCCAATGGTGAGCTATTCCTGGATGCTACACGCCATTTCCCGGTGCAAAACAATAGTGTCCACTATATCTTCTGTGAGCATTTTGTTGAACATGTACCAAGGCGTGCAGTCATTAAGTTCTTTAAAGAAAGCTTCCGTGTGCTGCATCCCAAAGGAGTACTAAGGATTTCAACCCCGGATATCGAAGCCCACGTTCGGGAATACCTCAATCGCTCCGAACGAATGCATTTATTACTTAAACGAAACAGGCAGCATGGTTATTTTTATAGCCGCTACCCAGTAGACATCCTCAACAAGACGTTTTACGAGGACAATCATGTTTGTCTATATGATGCTGAAGCACTTGAAGAAATGCTCCACTCAGTAGGGTTCAAAGATATTATCCGTTTCGAAGTAGGAGAAAGTCGCCATGCTGCCCTGTCCGGGATTGAACGGCACGATGTCGGCCCAATAACTGATAAATTTATGTTGGTACTCGAAGCTAAAAAGCCGCTCGCCTGAATCACTTTCAAAATTCATATGGTAGTGCCCTGGTGGGACTTCATGCGAATAGGTCTACTTGTTCACTTCTTTTAAAATACTCTTCAGAAAACCGTACTCGCGTCTAGTAAAGCCTCTTAAAAGTATCAAGGCCGCGAAGTATGTGATGGCGCCAGCTACAACGGAAGTCAGAATACGGACGGCGCCAGTTGGACTTAATACCCAGACTACAGCACCCATAATAAGCGACGATATTACCGCTTTGGCGATAAATTTCGGATCAACATCAAAGGATAATTGCTTGAAGCCGATAACGCTAAATACGATGAGACGAAGCATGAATACGGCTAAAGTAGAGATGGCTGCCCCTAAAATCCCCATCAATGGCACTAGAATTATGTTCATTACCACATTGATTGCAGCACCCGCGCCATCTACTAAAGCTATTACTTTTGTCGTCCCGAACAGCAAAGGAATTCTCATAATAATAGAGCCACAGGCCATAAAAACCTCAGCTAAAGCGATAATCGGCACTAGCGGGAGGCCAGCATCAAACTCAGCGGTCGTTAGTGTAGCCAGTAAAGGTTTGGCCAGAATCGAAAGTCCAAAGATAGCCGGGATGGCAAACATCAGATAAAACTTGAGGGAATATTTCAGATGCGTCTTGACCTCTTCAATCTTATTGTTTTCATACAAAAGGGTTATGGCTGGAAATAGAACGATCGCCAAAGGGGTAAAGAAAAACTCTACCGCTGTTCCTAAGACATAAGCTGCCGAATAGATGCCAACTGCCCCAGCACCCAGAAAATAGCCAATGATGTAGCGGTCACTCAAATTAAGAACCCACCAAGACAGTCCAGCCGAAAGCAATGGCAAGCTGAATGCCAAATAGGGTTTTATTACCGACAGGCTCGGAGCAGAGAAGTTAATTTGAGGTCTAATCACCAAAAATCCAATGATGAACAAAAATGCTCTGACAACCAGGAGGGCAGTAATCGCTCCATATAAGCCGAAGCCAGAAAATACCAGATAAGCAGCCAGGGCTACTTCCCCGACTGCCTGACCAATTATGAAAATTGAATACCTGCCCATTTGCCTGAAGGTTACGAAATACTGACTTATCACCTCGTCAAGGGTAGTTACCAGAACTAAAGATGCAGCTAGCTTAACGAAGGGCATTGCCTGAACACCACCGAATACAGCGGCGGCAAGGGGCTCAGCTAAGATAAACACCAGGATGGAAAGAAGAATTGAAGTCACAGAGGTTACACTCAAAATAGAGAAAAAACCAGTGCTTGTCTTGCTTTTATCAGTCTCAGCTGTCAGGAACCTGCTCATAGCAAAGCCCAGTTGCAGCATACCCACAGGCATCAGCACAAGAATGGTGACCTGAATTTGAGACCAGATGCCATAGGCTTCGGCGCCAAGGGTCTTGGATAATATCGGCAGAAGAATGAGCCACCTTAGACCTAATGCCACATTGGCAATGCCTGCCAGTATGGTATCTTTGGTATATTTTTTATAAGCGTCTACCTGTTCAGCAGGCATCAAGCCTATTGTACCACAGTATATGAAACTAGAGACATAGGTAGGAGCAGATGCGTTAGAGACGAACTACTCAATCGTGAGGCTATTTCCTATCATGGCGCTAATACCTGCGCTCCACCGTTATTATAGATTCTGCTTTTACCCTCGATGATATTGTTAAGCCCCGCATTATCAAAACTGACCGCGCGTCTCAGCCCAACTCCAGAATGAAGGGTTATCTCCTGCCTGTCTATATTCCAGGTCCTGAAGTATATATAGCTATCCTCAGGCACTTTGCCTATATCGTTGGGAAACCAACATGCTTGATTATGAAGCTCAGTTTGGTCAAAGAGGAGGAGCCCGCCATGTAAGTCGGCATAGACAATATCCTCATCGCCAAGATTTTGCCCCAGCCAATCAGCGCCGGCACCATCCTGCCGGTTAAAGACACCACCGACATCTACCCGGTGGCTGCTCAAGGCAATAGAATAGGGTTCATTGATGACATCGGTAGTTTCATCCTTAGTGACCTCAAAGGTAAAGCCAGAGGTGAACAGGAAGTAGGGTATTAGAATAGCCAAAGTCAGAAATTTAAGATAGGCCTGGTTATCCTCGCTTGTGGCAAGGCTAGGTTGCTTCGCTTCGGCTCGCAATGACATTCCTGGCACTACATGTCTTATTCTCCGCCATAAAGAGCTAATCCCCAGCCAGATAGCCTCACCGCCTAAGATACACAGCGGTGCCAGGAGGAGCAGAGCGATATGATAAAACCTGGTAGCATTAAGAATGGCTGAAAACCAGGGTAAAAATATGCAAGCCAGCAGCAGCAAGGCGCTTACTCCGGTAAAGGCAACATACTCAGCGGTGAACCTGAGGTTTCTAGGCTTAAAAATCAGCCTGATAAAGCCAACAACAATAAAGAGCTGGGTTATATATTGAAAGATTCTAAAGCCCTTTCCCTGGGGTGACGCTGAAGGAAAGTCAAGCCCGAAGGCAGTCTGGACCAGAGGCTCCCGGGCGGTAAAGTCAAAAAAGGCACTGGGCTTACCAGGCTCACTGGGCTTACCAGGCTCACTGGGCTTACCAGGCTCACTGGGCTTACCAGGCTCACTGGGTACCAACTTAGGAAGTTCAGTGACGATAGTAGTAGTTTGTGATTGCCCAATACCAATTATAGCATGTAGAGGTACTCCCGAGGCAGCCCAGCCATAGTAGGCTAAACTGCCAACAAAATAGATAACCACAATTATCACTATAGCTTTCAATGGAAAAGCTCGCGGCGATATCAGACTTTGTGGCAAACCACCAAACTTTGCGGTTAGCCACCCCCAGATTCTTCTCCCCCAGCCGCTTCTTATCACCGCTATCAACAGCCAGCCGAGGGCAAAGTAGATGAAGCAGACAGAGCCCAGCCCGTAATGTGACACTGCCGCTGAGAGAGCAAAGACGATAGCTAAGGTTAGCCTCTGACCCGGCCCCAGTTTTCTGTCCACCATCAGCAGTATAAACAGGGCAAAAAATAACTCGGCAATCTGCTGCCTAGCTAAGCCAATCATCTCCAGAGAAAAGGTAGGCACCGCCATAAAGAAAAATGCAGCCAGAAACGCCTTCCTGTCACTTATTTGCTGGCGAAAGATATGGAATAATGCCAAGGGCACCAGAGCGAAAATAAACGGATATATAACCTTGAACACCCATGCCCCATCAATGTTAAGTATCAGGGAATAGATTGGTGCCATGATGGCGATGCTAAGGGCACTATTGTACAGGTCTGGCATCGCTGAATTCCAATAGCCATCCTCGATTACAAACTGCTGAAAGAAATACTCGCCATGAATATCGGTGCCGGTCAAATACGGAGATATCAATGTAGTTTGATACAGGAGACATAAAGCTATTATAGCTATTGCCAGTGGGTATACCCTCTGGTGGATAAATTTGCCGAAGGCAGCCAAGCCAACAATACCAGCTACAACTATGATAAAGATAAGGAGAAGAATATTATTGTGGTAGAAATTGACCATGAGCGCCCCGAGAATGGTAAAGAGGAGGACTAAAATGAGAAACAAGACTGAAGGAGACAATGCTCCAAATGGCTTGGACTCGGCTGGCGCTGAGAAACCCTTGTCCCGCATATAGGCAACAGCCATCAATATTATGGTGAATATGGTCAGGGTGGCTATTACGGGAATGGTTGAAATTGGCTTGGAGATACCAATTAGAGGCAAGACCTGGTTTATAAATAAGCCAGAGAACATAACAAAGGCAAGGCTCAGCCCCACCGAATATAGCAGGCTTTCTATTATGCCTACATTATGGATTTTGAGGATTCTGAGAATGAGAATGCCGGGGATGAAGGTAAGAAAAATAAAGCCAATTACCTGCCTCAAACCGGGGATATCAAAGCCTAAGCCAGCCAGCCCAATTAGCCCCAGCATGGCTAATAAAATAGCCAGCGTTAAGCTCAGACACTTTCTGATTTCCCAATCGTTAGGGGGAGTCACCTTGTGCTCCTGTTATACCGATGTCGGGTAACCTAGTTGCGATAGGGTTGCCTTTGACACAGAGCAAGTTGGTTCCTCTGGCTTTTAGCTTTCTTGTCAGATAGGCAAAATCAGGGGCAATCTCTAACTGTTGTCTCTGCTCATCTATTATATATATTTTGAAGCCATGCCTTTGAAGCTCATCGAAATAAGCAGCAGGGGCAAAACCAGCCCTTTCAAGACCCTTTCCAGAAAGGAACTTATGACCCAATCTGAAGAGGGGAAGCGCCAGTTTAGTCTTAAATAAACTAATGGGTTTCCCGAATAGTTTCATCAAGAGGTAGCCTCCTATCTGCCTCTAGAGCAAATATAGTAACATCATTACCTGCCTCCTTCTGTTCTGTGGCTACCATATATACAGCCCGGCTGCTGCCACCAAACGGAGAAAATGTTGGTATGAGATGGGCAATCTTCATATTCTGAACCCCTTTTTCAGTCGGTAAACCTAACTCTACTCTTGACCGGTTACAGAGACAGGTCTAGAAAAATAGTCCAACTGGTCATTGATTATATCCCTAAGAGAATGGTTTATTTTAAAGCCAAGCTCTTGAATTTTTGCTGTCTCGCTTAATAAGATAGGGACATCAGCTAGTCTAAACCTTTCTTTATCAAATTGTATAGTTATTTTACCTTTATCGGTAATAGCCACGATGCCTATATCTGAAAGCTGAAAGTCTAGTTTGCCTTCTAGCATCTGCCTATCCACCTTGGTTTTTTCAAAGCACAGTCCAAACATCTGTGAGTTATCTAGCTCATTCGGCTTTTGTACTACCCTATTGCCGTTAATCGTTTCAATTCTATCTATAGTATAACCGGCACACTCCAGGCTCAATAGCACATAACTCAGGACTGAGTTGGTTCTCTGAGAACCTTGATTGTAAACCTCTCCATATCTACCTTTCTCGGCTAGGAGGCAATAACCCTTTAATATGTCGTTGATATGTGACCAGTCTCTGAAGGCGTTAACATTACCTATAGTTATTCTATCAATTTCGCCCCGCTTGAGCTGCATTACCTGGTGAGTTATCCCAGAAGTTACAAACACGCCGCCTCGGCCGGCGCCTTCACAATTGAAAGCCCTAGAGACTACTGTCCTGAGCCCGTAGGCGATATAATAGTTTCTCATAAGATAATCCCCATAAACCTTGCTAACCGCATACGGAGACATTGGGCGAAGGGGGTTGCTCTCAGTAACGGGCAATTCGGGGATGTTGGTCGGTGCTGGGAAAATTGTGCCATATTTACTCTTGATTCGCTGGTACTGAGAAGCTGAAAAAATAGCCAGCCCATACTCCTCACTACTACCGGCAAATACTACAACCGGGGCTAATCCTTGGGTTCTAATCGCCTCAAGAAGGTTAGCTGTCCCCAGACAATTCGCCTCCATAGTCTCCCAGGGATGAGAAAATGACCTGGGAATAAGGGACTGGGCAGCAAAATGGAAGATAATGTCTGGCTTACTCTGGTCCAAAGCAGAAGCAATGCTGGAAATATCCAGTATATCGCCTTCTAACACGGTTACATCATTCTCAATCCCTAAATATTTGATATTTTGTGGAATACTGCCATCCGCTCGTCTCCTAATCAAGCCAAAAACATTGGCTCCTTCATTAAGGAGATACTTAGCCAGGTGAGAACCGACAAAACCGCTCACACCGGTAATCAATACCCTTTTATTCCTTAAAACTATTATCTTCTCCTTTCTGGTCTCAGGATGCTTCTCGCCACGCCTCGTCTTCACCAATAATATTCCACACAAACCACAATACCTTTGACAAGAATTAAACCGCTCACGCCCTCACAGCCTCATCAAATATCCTCTTCAGCTGGTCATTCCTCTTTTTGATGGAAAAACTTCCGTGGTCAACTTCCCACCTGGCTGCCTTCCCCATCTTCCTCCTGAGTTCAGGATTTTCTATCAAAAGGCTCGTTTTCATCACCAGTTCGTCCACTACCTTAGGCTCAACGTCCCGGGTTGCCTTAATGAGCCGGCTTCGATAAATGGTCTCACTGGTAAGGATAAGGTTTTCCAAAAAGTAGGGTATTTTCTCAGGGCTGGCAGCAACAAATCCGGTTACCCCATCTTCTATATATTCTCCACCACTAGCCCCGATATAGGTAGTAACCACTGGCAGTTCGTAGCTCATAGCTTCTAAGACTACAGTGTTGTGCAGCAAATGTGAGGGGAATATGAATATATCTGCCTGCTTAAACTCCTGTTCCAGAAGATGCCGAGGGAGTATCTCTTCGATTATCTTGATGTTGCTAATGTCAGCGTATTTGCTTCTAATATGGTCGGGCAATTTGGCTCTGATGACTAATTCCAGATTCTTATATTTTCTACTTAGTATGATAAAGACCTCTAAGACCTCTTTGCCCCCCTTGATTTCAAAGTCCTCGGGGTCATTAGCTGAGCCAACAAAAAGCAAGATGACTTTATCGTGGCTATAGTCTTTAATAAAATCCTTGCTGTGAACGGCGGGAGGCATAACTTCTATCTTATGCTCAAAGTCGGCACAATCAAAATTCAGCAGGATTGACTTCTTGGCCATCTCCGTCCAGGTAAGTATCTTTCTGCAATATTCTGAAGCCAAAAGCCTTTCAATGGTCTCTTTATATCTGGCGAAATGCTTCAGGTCACGGCCTATGAGCACATGTGCCCATTCTACATTGACTACCCACGGTTTCTTTCGGAAAATCGGATGGTTATAGGCATAGATTAAATCTATATCTTCAGGGATTTTCCTCAGAAAGGTATCCAGCCGGGCTTTAGCCAAGTTCAGCGGCAGTAACCTGTCTAAAACCTGAAGGCGGAGTTTATGGAACATAAAGTCACTGCCAACAATCCTCTTATCCAGAAGCGTTTCGCTGGTTATAAACTGGTAGCCGTCTGGTGGGTAGTCAATAAGCTCTTGCTGAGAGGAGTGGATTCTGCCTGCTGGCTCAAAATAGATCTTCTTAGTTATATTCATTTACTGCAACTCTTCAGTCGCCCTTATGTCACCCTGAGCGAAGCGAAGGGACTCTGGGATTCTTCGCTAGGCTCAGAATGACACCAAGGTGGGCTGTTACCATTTACTTTTGCAAAGTAAGTTCCAGAAGAGCTATTGCCTCTTCATCTTTTTTCATCCGCTGAATTTTCTCCTCGGTTACAGGAACCCAGAACCCTTCGCTATCCTGCGAATAGAAAACCTTGTCCTTAATCTCCCAGCCGGAAAGCAAATTCCCCAGGCTGTTCTCATCATATACTCGATTCAAGGTTGTCTGCTTTTTCTCTTTCCCATAAGGCAAGGTGACCAGAAATCTACCGTTTTTATGAAGAACCCTCCTTATCTCTCTTACCGCTTTTGCGTCTCCTTCAGGGTCACCTTTACTAATGCCATATCTGCCACTTAGGCCGATATGCTCCAGGGTAGAGACAGCGTAAACAGCATTGAAAGAATTATCAGGAAACTCAGTCTTTGTTATGTCACCAAGAACGAAATGGAAGTTAGGAGCCCTGAACTTAAATTGTCTCATATCTATGCCGTAAACTTCCCAGCCAATAGAGGTGAGAGTAGCTGGGATGAAGTTTAGCCTAGCAGTACAGCCAACATCGAGTACCTTGCCTTTTTCTGGTGATGCTAGCTTCCCGATGACGAAGGAATATTCAATCATACGTCCATCGGGAGGAGATGCTTCCCCTGATGCCTCCACATCTACCAAGCGGTAAGCAAACCTTAACAATCCTGGGGTTACTCTAGGTTTAGGAAACCGCATTTTCACTTAAACTACTGTGGCCTTGGCTTTAGCCCGTTGCTGCTTATACCACTCAATAGTTTTCCTTAGACCCTCTTCAAACGCAGTCTTTGCCTTGAAGCCAAACTCTATTTTTGCCTCAGAAATATCCAAACATCTTCTTGGCTGCCCATCTGGTTTTGAGGTGTCCCATATTATTTGCCCATTAAATCCGGTCAATCTGGCAATTAAATTAACTAAATCCTTAATAGAAATCTCAAAACCGGCGCCGAGATTTATCGGGTCGCTCTTATTGTATTTTTCCGTAGCAAGCACGATGCCTTCGGCAGCATCCTCTACATAAAGGAACTCGCGTGTTGGCTTCCCTGTTCCCCAAACTATGATCTTGTCTTCTCTTTCCTCAACAGCATTTATACACTTCTTAATCAATGCCGGGATAACATGGGAGGATTCTGGCTCGAAGTTATCCCCGGGACCATAAAGGTTAACTAGTAGAAGGTAAATAGCATTAAATGCGTATTGTTGCCGATAAGCCTGCGCCTGAACCAAGAGCATCTTCTTAGCCAGTCCATAGGCGGCATTGGTTTCCTCAGGATAGCCATTCCATAAGTCCTCTTCCTTAAAAGGGACAGGGGTAAACTTTGGATAGGCACAAACGGTTCCAATAGCAACAAACTTCTGGATGCTTAACAGCCTTCCTTGCTCCATCATCTGGACACCCATCATTAAATTATTGTAGAAGAATTTCCCAGGATTCTCTCTATTGGCACCGATACCACCGACAACGGCAGCAAGATGGATGACAATATCTGGATTAGAATCTCGATAAAGCTTCTTGACAGCTTCGTTATCGACCAAATTGTAATCTTTGCTTCTGGGGACAAAGATATTCTGGCAGCCCAATTCTGTCAGCTTTCTGACTACATATGTCCCTAAGAAACCAGCTCCACCAGTTACGGTAATTCTCTTATTGGTGAGCCAGCTCATCCTCTATCTCCAAGAGCGGTATTAAGCAATGCCCGGTCAACGGTATTCAACCCGTGCTTAGCCAGAATAGCCTTTCCTTCGCCAGGGGCTTTTAAACCTATGGCCTCCATGTCCGCATCAACCATAATTCTGACAAGCTCCTTGAAAGTGACCTTTGGCTGCCAGTCCAGCTTCTTTCTTGCCTTTGCAGGATTTGCCAGTAGTAACTCTACCTCAGTGGGCCTGAAGTATCGTGGGTCAATCTTCACATGCTGTTTCCAGTCCAAGCTTACATAGGTGAAAGCTTCTTCCAGAAACTCCTTTACCGAGTGACACTCCCCGATGCCGATTACATAGTTGTCTGGTTCATCCTGCTGCAGCATAAGCCACATTGTCTCGACATACTCAGGGGCATAGCCCCAGTCTCTTTTAGCTTCGAGATTTCCTAAGTAGAGATATTGCTGTTTTTGAGCAAGGATGTGGGCAATAGCCCGAGTGGTTTTCCGGGTTACGAATGTCTCACCTCGCCGAGGGGACTCGTGATTAAAGAGAATGCCATTACAAGCAAACATACCATATCCTTCTAGGTAGTTTACCGTCATCCAATAAGCATAGACCTTGGCTGCGGCATAGGGACTCCTGGGTTGGAAAGGAGTATCTTCGTTCTGAGGTGGGGGTGCTGCCCCAAACATCTCACTGCTGGACGCTTGGTAGAACTTGGCTTTTATCCCACTTTTCCTAATGGCTTCCAGAAGTCTGGTAGTGCCCAGAGCCACAATGTCACCGGTATACTCGGGTATGTCGAAGCTAACTCTTACATGACTTTGAGCTCCGAGGTGGTAAATTTCGTTCGGGGTAATGTTATAAATTAAATTGGTTAGCTGGCTACTGTCGGAGAGGTCTCCGTAGTGAAGGAAAAACTTGGCACCTGGCTTATGAGGGTCAACATACAGATGGTCTATTCGAGAGGTGCTAAAAGTGCTGGCTCTTCTAATAATACCATGCACCTCATAACCTTTTGATAGTAAGAATTCTGCTAGGTAAGAGCCGTCCTGACCTGTAATCCCAGTGATAAGTGCTCGTTTTGACATTCCATTTCCTTTTCAAAACTGTGAGAGGATTCTCAATGCTCGATAATACCATAGAATCTTTTGGCTATCAACGCCCAACCTATCTTCATTCCATCCTTTAGCGAGCCGAGTTTAGCCGGCGTTGGCCGCCGCCGGTAATAGATGGGAATTTCAGCTATGGAATAGCCTTTCCTGGCTAGCTGGCTGAACAGGTCAGCTTCCAGGTCAAAGCCGGTAGCCCTAAGACTTAGACTCTTCACTACCTCAGCCCTAAACCCCCAGCAGCCGGTGCAGACATCGCTTATCCGTCTCTGGTAGACTATGGTAGCCATCAGGCTGAGAAGACGGTTGCCCACCACATTCAAGCGGCTCATAGCCCCTTTCTCTCTTTCCCCATTCAATCTTGAGCCGATTACCACAGCATAGTCTCGGTGCAAGACATCGAGCATATCAGGAATATAAGTAGCTGGATAAGTATAATCGGCATCGAGCATGAATATGAAGTCAGCTTTGACTTGCTCAAAGGCAGTCCTCATTGCCCTGCCTTTGCCTTTCCTGGGTTCAATTATAACGTCAGCGCCTTTATCTTGAGCAATTTGCCTGGTCATATCCCTGCTGTTGTTGTCAACGACCAAGACCTGAACCAAATAGCCGGCGTCTTCTAAGGCCTGCTTTGGTATCTCATCAATGACTTTGCCTATGGTCTCTTCTTCATTGAGAGCGGGAAGAATTATAGAAACCTTAAGCTGGCTCATTATAGCGTTCTTTCATCTCCTATCAAGTGCCCCTCATCTATCTGAACTAGCTCAGTCTTATTCAGCTTGCTCATGCTGTATCTGGTGCGAATTATACATAGATATTGCCTGGCTAGCAATGCTATGTACTATCTCAAGGGAGTTATTTCCCATGATGTATGTTATACCCGGTTACACTAAGTAAAGACGAACCAGGAAGGATAAATTTAGTAAGCGCTGTTACCAGCTCCTTAATCCGTGAGTGCAGATTTCCCTTCTGTCATTCTGAGGGAGTGGAGCGACCGAAGAATCTGGCTCAGGATAAACTCCGCGAAGCAATCTCAATCCCATAGCCCCACCGGGATTGCTTCATCGCCATACTCCTCGTAGTGATGCCTAAATTCGTGGATTCGTGTAGGATACTACCCGGGAGGTAAGCCTCTTAATTCTATATTCATGGATTAAGGCAACTCTCTTTGTCTTGAAGCTTCCTTGCGCCTGGCTCTCGCCGGCCTCTACTTCACAGTAACTGATTTTGCCAGGTTCCGTGGCCTATCTGGGTCATGTCCTCGGCTTACCGCTAAATGGTATGCCAACAACTGAAGAGGGACTACAGTGATTACGGGGTATAAGAGTTCGTCGGCTTTGGGAATCTTGACCCAGAAATCG
>Ga0315280_10002288_pt1 | contig 31285 bp, 32 predicted proteins | sample YL17G06_40_MG_FD_203697 | JGI IMG/M metagenome (GOLD analysis project Ga0315280, IMG submission 203697) | Sediment microbial communities from Yellowstone Lake, YNP, Wyoming, USA - YL17G06_40 | ecosystem: Environmental > Aquatic > Freshwater > Lake > Sediment | place: USA: Wyoming | collected... | reverse complement strand
GGAAACGAGGAACGAAGGAGAAGAGACCGCGCCTATGCAGAAAATGTGGGATAATCATCTTGGAGGAGCACTAGCATCTGTCACGTCACAGTATTTTCGTATGTCGGCTGTGATGAGTCTTCCATACGGCTCGTGCCTCTTGAAGTAATGCTGGAAAACTCTCGTGGTGCCTCCTACGTGTGTTCCTATTTCGAGGGAGACTTGTGGTTTCAGTTTGATCAGTGTGTTCAGCAGAGCCGTCTTATAGTAACAGCCAATGCCCTCAAACCTTCCTTTCCGTATTCTGCGATCTGGGCCGCCAAGAAATTCGACTATGGGAACATGGCAGTTCCGTGTTAGGAATCGATAGTAGTTACCTTTAAGGAACCATTGCACCGGTCCAAGAGCTGACCGAATTAGATTACTGCGCAAGTCTAGTATTCGCCTTGAGTATGATTCCAAATGGTTCCAAATTGCCTATTGATCTTTCCCAGTTCCCTGAGGCTGGAATCCATCTCTAACATCTCTGGCATATTGCATTCTCCTCTATCGTTCTGTTTGATATCTTCGACTTGCGTTTTGAATTATGGTTATCCCTTTGTTCTCCCCTTTGACTTCTATACCAGCGGCTTCAGCTGGCGTCTTATGATCAAGGGATTTGTGTGGTCGTACGTAGTTGTGGAAAAGCTGATAGCCTGTAAAGATCGGGCTGTCTCTCTCTGATTTCTCCGTTCATTCGCTCCATCTTGTTGTTATTGTGATCGCCTTGAAGCCTCACATGACGAATATGCTCAGCGCGAGTTTCCAGCTTCAAGGTTCTAAATTCTTGGCTGCAAGCCTCGTGGAAGTTTGCCGCACCGTCAGATACTAGCGTTCTAGGGCTCTTGCCCGCGATTTGTTTAGCTAATTGGAATAGTGGCCTAAGATGGCTGTGCGTGAATTTCAGGGGCGTCTAGAACACGATGAGTGACAGTCTCGACCGAAGAGCTTGAAAAGAGGTAACACAACTGATACGGACGCATCACATCAATAAGGCGTAGACCGCTGTATTCCGCTGAATAGATCGACAAGCGAGACGGAGACGATGACTGACAACAATTCGTTGGGAACAATGAAGGATATGATCACCTCCAAGAGAGCGAGAATCGGCATCTTCGGCGCTGGCTACGTGGGCCTGCCCTTGGCCTGCGCTTTTGCTCAAGCAGGCTTCAAGACGATGGCTGGCGACAGCGATCTGGATAAGATACGAGCGATTCGCAGCGGCAGTTCGTATGTGGAGGATGAGTATGTTTCGTCTTCTCTTCCGAGCCTGGTGTCGTCGGGAGCCTTGGAAGCTGACTCGGACATCACCCGCATCGCATCGCTAGTCGACTTTGCGATCATTACCGTGCCAACTCCACTCAACGATCGAAAAGACCCAGATCTTTCATATGTGATTAGAGTAGCGGAAACCATTGCCAAGGAGATACGTCGCGGGAAGTTCGTGATCCTGGAGAGTTCAGTCTATCCCGGGGCAACCGAAGAAGTCCTGAAACCTATACTGGAGAAGGGAGGGCTCAAAGCGGGGAGGGATTTCGGTCTCGCTCATTCCCCAGAAAGAATAGACTACAACAACAGGAAATTCAGAATACTGGATATCCCCAAAGTTGTTGGTGGCGTGACTCCCCTCTGCACCCAGATTGCCTGTGAATTGTATCGCAATGTTATCCGCGCCCCCGTTGTGCCCGTATCTAATACGAGAACAGCTGAGGCGACGAAGATGCTTGAGAACACGTATCGTTTCGTCAACATCGCTCTTGTCAATGAACTATCCACATTCTTCGAGAAGTTCGGCTTGAACTCTTTCGAAGTAATATCGGCGGCGGCAACGAAGCCTTTCGGCTTTCAAGCATTCTATCCAGGACCTGGTGTGGGTGGACACTGCATACCAAAAGACCCGCAGTACTTGGCCTACAAGGCACGCCAAGTTGGCGTGAGCCTGAGATTAGTGGAGCTATCGACGGAGATCAACGATGGAATGGTCGACCACATCATGGCACGCTTGGAGGAGAATCTAGCAAGACAACGGAGACCCACTAGCGGGTCTAAGGCCGTTGTTCTCGGTCTGGCCTTCAAGGCGGATGTTTCGGATTCGAGGAGAAGTCCGTCAATCGTCTTGATCGAACGGCTTGCGGATCGTGGGACCCACGTGGAGGCGTACGATCCTCTCGTGCGAAGCGTTCGCACCAAGAGAGGCGAGTTTCATTCGGCAGAGAACCTTGAGAAATGCGTGGAAGGCTCGGACATCTTGGTCCTTGCGACTCCACACGCTGTTTTCAGGGATATTGATCTGAAGAAGCTCTCCGCACGAATGCGTCCACATCCCATAATGGTCGACACGAGGGGATTCTGGTCGCGCGCCGAATGCGAATCGGCCGGGTTCGACTACCTGGGCTTGGGGCGGCCATAGCACGATTGACGAGGGATTGGGCCAAAGTGCATATCACACACACTCCTGCCCGCGTTCCCTCTGGAGCGGAGCCCGGTGTGCGACGGGCTAGGTTGCTAGGACAATGCAGAGTCGCCATCGTCACACCTGCATACAATGAGCAGGCGACACTGCCTGCCGTGGCGACAAGCGTATTGAAGCAGACTCTGAAACCAGCGATATGGGTTATCGTGGATGATGGGAGTTCTGATGAAACACTCCAGGCAGCGAGGAAGATCGCGGAAGGACGAGCTTGGATGAGTGTTGTGGAGAAAAAGAGAACCTCGGGGATCCATGATGCGAGCTTCATGGCGTTTAGGGTTGGAGTCGCTGCAACAGGCGCCAATTGGGATTATTTGATGAAGTTGGACGCTGACACCATACTTCCCGAGCATTTTCTCGAGCGGCTCATTGCGGAGTTTGAGGCTGAGCCAACGCTTGGGATTGCCAGTGGCATATGTGCAGGCGAGCCAGTGGTCTCGTTACACCCACGCGGGAACAACAGAGTATACCGAGCCGGATGCTGGAAGCAGATTAGATTTCCGGAAGATGGACTGGGCTGGGACACCGTTGACGAAGTGTTCGCGCGCCTGCACGGGTGGAAGACTAGAGCCTTGTCAGACCTCGTGTGCACGCACATGAGGTCAAGGTTGCCTGAAGTGAAGTATAGGTTTCATCAGGGACGGCTTAGCCGGCACCTTGGATATCGCTGGTGGTTCGTCATGGGACGCTCCGCCAAGATGTCACTGTCCTTCGGAATATCCCCCGCACTGGCCTATCTCACCGGATACCTGAGAGGCGGTTTCGGCTCAGTCGATGAGCAGCTCGTGAACGCAATCAGACAGGATCAATCGAACAGAGTCCGCAGAATACTAGATTTGGAAGCTCGACAGAAGGACCATGCGGGAAGATAGGGGATTTGCATGCGCTGCCCAACTCTAGCCGAATTACCATCGCCTCCCTGTGGCAAAACCGGGTGGCCGTGGACTGAGGAGAGTCCACAACAGTCCGGCGCGACATCCGATGGTCATCGGTGGCCGCGTGTGAGCATCGTTACGCCATCGTATAACCAGGGCAGATTCATCGAGGAGACCATCAGATCGATCTTGCTTCAGGGGTACCCAGATCTTGAATACATCTTGATTGATGCACGCAGCACAGACGAGAGCATCAGCATTGTCCGCAAGTACGAGCCCTGGTTCGCCTACTGGGTAAGCGAACCCGATCGTGGACAAGCCGATGCATTAAGGAAGGGTTTCGACAAGGCCCGAGGCGAGTTGCTTGGATGGATCAATGCGGACGATCTCCTGGCGCCGGGCGCGTTGCGCACCCTCGCCGAAGCTTATGTTGGGCACCCACATTTCGGCATCTACGCCGGCATGGTTGAGAACTTCAGGCACACACCTTCAGAAGAAGGCCGCGAGGTCGTCAAGCAGCACAACATCTCATTCGCGAATCTCCTTCTTCCCACGTTCGCGGAAAAGCCAAGATTTCATCAGCCGGGCATCTTCTTCACCTCAGACATATACCGAAAAGCCGGCAAGGTCGATCCCAACTACCAGTACCGAATGGACTACGACCTACTGATTCGAATGCTGGACGAGGGCGGGAGAGTATACTACTTGAACGAAAGCCTCGCCTACTTCCGGAAGCACACGCTGTCGAAGACAGGCAGACGCACCTACGCATACTTCCTTCGTGCATTCGATGAAACGAGTAACGTGACGAACAGATATGTTGATAGGCTGTCGGAAGAAGATCGTGGCAGACTGTGCCTCCAACGTGTCAACGATCTACTCCACGGCGCATGCTATGGTCTCATGAGTGCACAGCCAAAGGGGGCTGCGAAGTGCCTGCGTCTCGCAGTGATTCTTGGCCGATCAAGCATTTATCGTGCTCTTCTCCTTGGCATTCTGCATGCTGCGGTTCCACGTTTAGAACGCTTACTCGGAACTCGGTGAAGGAGGGCGTAGGGGTTTAATTTGTCGCGACTAACCATATGCGGCCCAGGTGTTGGAGACAAAGACAGGATATGATCATTAGGCCATCACGACGTTGGGCATTCCCTGACCTAGGCGAACTCTGGGAACATCGAGAGCTGCTTTACTTCTTTGCGTGGCGGGACATAAAGGTCCGCTACAAGCAGACAGTACTGGGGGCAGCTTGGGCTGTGATTCAGCCTTTCTTCACGATGGTTGTCTTCACGATCTTCTTCGGGAACTTCGCGAAGATACCATCCGAAGGCCTTCCATACGCAATCTTCTCCTACACAGCTCTGGTTCCATGGACGTACTTCGCTAACTCCGTCAGTCAGGCCAGCAGCAGCATGGTGTCCCAAAGAGGCATAATAACGAAAGTGTACTTTTCTAGAATGATTGTCCCTCTCGCGTCGATGATCTCAGGGCTTCTTGACTTTGCGATAGCCTTCGTCGTTCTAGTGGCAATGATGCTCTACTACCGGATCTTTCCCACATTCAACATCCTGTTGATCCCACTTCTTCTTCTCTTCTCCGTTGCTGCAGCTCTAGCAGCCGGATTGTGGCTTTCGGCCCTGAATGTTACTTACCGCGACGTACAGTATGCAGTCCCATTCCTAGTTCAGTTCTGGATGTTCGCTACGCCCATAGCGTATCCCAGCAGCTTGGTTCCTGCGCGATGGAGACTCCTATTCGGACTCAACCCCATGGCAGGAGTTGTTGAAGGGTTCCGCTGGTCTCTCCTAGGAAGCGGTGAAGGATTGGGCCCAATGTTCGCGGTATCCGTTCTTATCGTCCTACTATTGCTGATCACTGGGCTCTTGTACTTCAAGCACATGGAAAGGATGTTCGCCGATGTGGTCTAGCCAATGAATGCTGACCTTTCTATTCGCGTCGAAAACCTCGGCAAGCTTTACCGAATTGGTGAACGCGAACCCTACAAGACCTTGCGCGATTCGCTTGCTCGGTCTTTTCGAAGATGGCGACATCTGGGAAGCCTCGAAAAGCGTGATCAATACATATGGGCTCTGAAGGGCGTCTCGTTCAAGGTTTCAAAGGGCGAGGTCGTTGGTATTATCGGCAGAAATGGCGCGGGCAAGAGTACACTTCTCAAGATTCTTTCTCGTATCACGGAGCCAACTGAGGGCAACGCCGAAATCTATGGTCGAGTCGGCTCACTCCTCGAGGTTGGGACCGGATTTCACCCAGAACTCACAGGGCGCGAGAATATCTATCTTAGTGGTGCGATATTAGGCATGAAAAAGCGAGAAATAGATCGCAAGTTTGATGAGATCGTGTCTTTCGCGGAGCTGCGCAAGTTCAACGATACCCCACTAAAGTACTATTCCAGCGGAATGCAGGTTCGATTGGGCTTCGCAGTTGCTGCTCACCTCGAGCCTGAGATCTTGTTGGTGGACGAGGTACTGGCCGTTGGCGATGTGGCCTTCCAGAAGAAGTGCTTAGGGAAGATCGACGAGGTCACAAAGGAAGGGCGGACAGTCCTCTTCGTGAGCCACAATATGGCAGCCGTTCAAAATCTCTGCCAAAGATGCATCCTGCTCGACAGCGGGCAAATTGTTGCAGAAGGCGAAACCACCAAAGTGATTACGAAATACCTTGCTAGCAGTAGTCAACGCGAGGTAGGCGATCTTAGTTTGCGAAAAGACCGAGTAGGAAACGGATCGATTCGCTTTGAATCAATCTCGTTTCATCACGAAAACGGAGACCGAACATCGACTTTCCTGAGCGGCGAAGACCTACTAATAAGACTCAGCTACAGCGTGCATCAGGTACTGTCTCATGGTGCTACGATGTTGGTCGCTATCGGCGTCCAAGACGTGTATGGTGACACACTGTTCTGGTGCAGTAACGAGCTCACGGCCGAAATACAGCGAGAATGGCCCAAAGACGGCGAGGTCATCTGTAGAATACCCAAACTGCCTCTGCCTCGTGGTTCATACAATATCAACATCTATGTCGCTGCGAACGGGATCGTTGCTGATTGGGTGACAGATGCGGCGAGATTCAGCGTTGAGGATTCGGATTTCTATGGAACCGGACGGATGCCACCGTCTTCCCACAGTCGCTTTCTGGTCAAGTATTCTTGGTCGGTGGAGAGACCAGCACGTCCTCGCTCAACACGGTGATGTGTACCTCATGAAGACACTAGGGGTTATCTACGATTGTCTACAATAGGAGTAAGTCTCTAATGCCGCGCAGGTTGAGAGTTGGATTCCCGTCGAGTCTGATCCGTAGGAACTCGTTGAAGATCGAGAGCAGCTCCCTCTCCGATCGAACACTCTGGGTTACCTTTCAAGCTCTACCATTCATAGAGTCACTACTGACCTCCCAAGCAACGGTATTTGAATACGGATCGGGCGGATCCACAGTCTTCTATTCAAAGAGAGTGAAGCAGGTCATATCCGTGGAGCATGACGCAAATTGGTTCAGTGCCGTGAAGCGTGTTCTAGCCGAAGAAGAGATCTCCAACTGTCACTACCACCTGATTCCGCCCGACCATGCGAGCAAATCAAATGGTAGTCCGGAAGATCCAGAGGCATATTGCTCTAGTGATCCACTCTGTGCAGGTCGCTGCTTCTACAAGTACGTTACCCTAATTGATTCGTTCCCGGATCAGTTCTTTGATTTTGTTGCAATAGACGGCAGAGCCCGGCCTTCGTGCGTTCTTAGAGCCCGCTGTAAGGTCAAGGTAGGCGGATATCTCATGCTCGACAATTCTGAGCGTCCTCACTATCGAAAAGCAAGAGACCTTCTTTGGGATTGGGACAAGCACGAATTCTACGGGCCAGGACCCTACTCCAGCTACTTGTGGGAAACGACCATCTGGAAAAGGGTGAAGTCTTGACGTTGTGAGGATAATGGCCCTCGCAACTCTCGATAATAGTTCGAGTAACGAGAACAAGCAATAAGCCCTAGTTAGGGGGCTTGGGGAGAAGCCTAGGGGCCTGGCGGCCACCTTCTCGAACGGGTGCACTACCAAAGTATTACACTGCGCGAACCCATTGGATGAAAACGAACTTCTTTTGGAATGCGAAAGAAAAGGCCTAAAGCAGTCATTGTTAGCAGCACTAATCATGGGAGAAAAACAATGACAAGTGGTAAACCAACTGTCGATTTAGAAACTGCCCTGCTACGGCCAATTTTGGACGCTATTTCCTCCGGTATAGCGGTCCCTTCGTTTGCCCCGGCCCTCCTGAAAGAATTGCTATCGCACCCGGAGATAGCCGGGCTTGGCATGAATGACATTGCTGGGATTGAGGATGAGCAGCAAAAAACAATGGCAATCTTAGGCGAGTTTTACGCAAAGGTCGCCGGGAAAATTGGCAAAACGGCCTCCCAGCTTTTAATGAAGGCCCAATGGGGATATACACAGCCGGAATGGTTTGATCATCGCCATCATTTGCTCGATCCCGACGAATGGTTCACGGATCACTGGACAGCGCCGGCGAATCTCGTTATCGAGGTGTTGCCGCTGGACGGAACGCTCCTAGATCTGTGCTCGGGAGACGGCTTTTACGACTACCACTTCTATCGCAAGCGCGCCAGAGAGATCCTCTGCATCGACCATAACCCGGACACCTACCGGTATGCCTGCAGACTTCACAAAGCACCGAACATCACCTATGTCCTAGGTGATGTGCTTGCCTATTCTTACCGTGAAGCCTATTATGACGTCGTCATGATGCGGGGTGCCATCGAACATTTCAGCAGGGAGAACCAACAGATTATCTTCAAAACCGCCCTTGGAGCGCTCCGACCAGGGGGGTGGTTTTGCGGAGACACAATAGCGAAATCAGACACTGGTCAGAAGCATCTGCAGGCTCATACGTACGAGTGGCGTGATGAAGAGGAGATGCGGAGTGAACTGAGTACGGTGTTTTCATACGTGAAAACGCGCAGTCTGAAGATCCGCAGACACACGACAGACTACTATACATATCTTCTTTGGCAATGCCAAAAATGAATCACTGCAAAACTAAATTAGCCCGTTTTCCTTCCTAAATCCGCGATCAAGGTCGCCAAGTAGGAAACTTCAGAGCAGGTCTCTGCGCGGGCGAGAAACTGCGCGAATCTGCTGACCGCCGGCATGTTATCGTGTTCTTTACAGTAGCGCGTTGTCGTTCCACAAAAGAGGTCGTGAAGAACAGCAAGCTTAAGGGCCCTGTTGCCTTCACGGAGATGTGTGAGAAGAGCTGTCAACATGACCATGAAGGCGCTGATAACCGGGATAACAGGACAAGATGGGTCTTACTTGGCTGAGTTCCTCCTCCACAAGAGATACGAGGTCCGCGGCATAATGGTTCCCCCGAAAACCTTTGCCCGTGTGCAACGAGATAGATCCGGACACCAAGCGAACCAGCGTGCAAACGAGACGACGTGAATGCGACCGGTATTCAGAATGAAGCGATTCTTGCGCTCGCAGCTGCATCGCCTCGGATGGGACATCGTACGATATAGGCCGTCACCAAAGTGGATAGAGGACAAGGACAGCTTTCAGTACCAGAAACAGTTCGTCCAATTTGACATTTCGCTAGGTTCCGTTGTGCTTGATGTTGGTAGTGGACCTTATCCGTTCAGGCACGCCACTATTCTCGCGGACCTTTATGTCAAGGACAGCCCGCATCGAGTCGGAGAACTACTTCGAGATCATCGTCCGTTTCTGGTTTTGGATATCGAGCACCTACCGTTTCGCGACAAGTCGATACATTTCGTATACTGTTCACACGTACTGGAGCATGTAGATGATCCGAAGACGGCATGTTCCGAGCTGATGCGAGTCGGTCGCCGTGGGTACATCGAGACGCCAAATCTTGCAAAAGACTTGCTCTTCGCTTGGTCTGCACATATGAGACACAAATGGCACGTGGTAGCCATCAACAACGCGCTGCATTTCTTTGAATACACGGAGAGACAGAAGAAAGGCATCGGGTCCCCGGCCTGGGACCAGCTAATTCATGGCCCTGCCTATCACCCAATGCAAGAGGCATTCTTCAGGAACCAAGACCTTTTCAACGTGATGTTTCTATGGAAAGATCGATTTGAATGCTTCGTCCATCCGTTAAGCACGAGAATCTCGAACTGATTCTGGCGATGATTCCTCACAACAATCTTGAGGCAAGATTACGCACGTTCACGGATAAGGCTCAGTTTCCGATGCGACTTTGGTGCGTAGCCGATTCCTGCATACAGGAACCCCGCTTTCTTTGCGTCTTCCTCATTGAAGAGACCTCGCCCGTCGACGATTACAGGATTTTCCCCGGTCAGTTTCCTCAGTTGCTGAAGGTTTAGCTGGCAGAAGGCTCGGTGCTCAGTGACGATTACAATGCAGTCGGCTCTCTCCACGGCAGTTTCCAAAGTATCGCATCTTTGACCTCCAAGTGATTCATCAACCATCGGGTCGAAGGTGCGTACCAAGGCACCTTCTCTCAACAGCAACCAAATTATCCTGCGAGCGGGGCTATATGTTGTGTCATCTACATCCGGCTTGTAAGCGAGCCCAAAGATCGCAACGTGAGATCCCTTGGTTCTCTTTCCTACTTTTCTCAACGATTGGGCTACTAGCCTGACCATATCATCTGGCATTCTGTCGTTAACCTCTCTCGCTGCCCGCATCACGGAGACCGGTTTCCTTCTGCGAGCCGAAGCGAGGAGAAGATATGGATCCTTGGGCAGGCAAGGCCCACCCACGCCAGCTCCCGGATTGTGGATGTGAACACGAGGATGAGTATTAGCTATTCTAACGACCTCTCGGACTGACACACCTAGCCTTTCGCAGAGAATGGCTAGTTCGTTAGCAAATGCTATGTTAACATCACGAAATGCGTTTTCTGCAAGTTTCGACACCTCCGCGACAGAGGCTTCTGTCAACAATAGTTCGGCTTTGAGAACATTTGTGTAGAAAGACGCGGCCACACGAGCACACTCATGGGAATAGCCACCAACTGCTCGTGGGCTGTGGATGAATTCCTGCAAAGAGAAGTTTGGTGTCATTCTCTCAGGACTGACGGCCAACCAGAAATCAGTGCCGCACTGAAGTCCGGATCGCTTCTCCAAAATCGGCGCTATTCTTGTCTGTGTTGTGCTCGGTGGAAGGGAACTGTGAACAGTCACTAGGGCCCCTGCTTCGATCATGTCTCCGACAGATTCAGTAGCGGCAACAGCCGACTTGAGATCTGGCTTGTTTTGCCGACCAATCGGGGTCTGAACGCAAATGATGTAAACGTGCGATCCCCGATCACTGTCGCCCAACTTGTCTCTCAGCTCCAGCCTGTGAGTCTTGAGAGCGGACCGAACCTTTTCGTCGAAGCCGGTTTCCGAGTGCTTCAATTGGCCGTTTCGGATTCGATCGATTCGATCAGGGTTTACATCAACTCCAACTACTGGGTACCCGGATAGTGCGATGGCTAGAGCAGTCGGAAGACCGATGTGACCCAAACCTAGGACACAAACCCGAAGTCTGTGCTGCTTTGCCAATTCTGCGAATTGCTCGGGGTCCACGACAAATGCCCACCAAATGCTCGCCGAAATCATTAGCCTTGTTGACTAGCACATGTAGCTCTTGAGGCCTTGTGGATGGTCAAAGACTCGGTCGCTTGGCAGTCGGGGTGTCTTTCTTTGGAGCGTCTATGGCATGACTTCAAGTACTGTCTTCGGAGGCTATTCGCAACAATTCGTGAAATTCTTGAGCCAGCCGAACCGTCACCGAATGGAGATCGATTTGGCAGCCGAGGTATAGCCGCCCACGTTCTTGTCAGCGCGGATCTTAGTGAGAGATATTCCGTGCCTACCACCATTGCAAACCCTGCACGAACAGCTTCAGGTCGCTCGGTCGAGTTTCTCAGAACCAGAACGTACTTTCGGATTCGCGGAGAAGTTGCTTCCTCCTGCAATCCGCCAGAGTCTGAGGCGATGAATCTGCAGTGTTTCATGAGAACTAGAAGATCGAAGTAGCCGAGTGGTGGCAGGATTCTAACATTCTTGGCTTTGGAAAGTCTGGTCCAAAGAGAAGTATTGCGAAGCCTGAGCTCTGTGCGCGGATGAATGGGGAAGATGATCGGCGTTGGTGATCCAGTCATGGCCGCCACGAAACTCTTCAGTACGTACGGGTTGTCAACATTTTCTTGCCTGTGAAAGGTCGCCAAGATATACTCCGAGAATGGAATGGAGGAGAGTATCGTTGATTGTTTCTCGGCGACAGGGAAGTATTGGTCGACAGCGTCAATCACCGTGTTTCCGACAACATGGATCCTTCCCCAGACTTTCTCAGCTAGTAGGTTGGCCTTTGAAATCTTGGTCGGCGCAAATAGGTGGTCGGAGACATGGTCAACCATCCTTCTGTTGTGTTCCTCCGGCATTCTCCAATCGTAGCTACGCAGGCCCGCCTCTATATGGCCCACCGGTCTCCTGGCTTTCACTCCTGCTAGCGCAGCTGCTAGCATGCTGTTAGTGTCGCCCTGAATTAGGATAAGGTCTGGTTGACATTCGTTTATCGCCTTCTCAAGTTCCAAGAGGATCTCTGCTATCTGAGCAGCTGGTTGGCGTTCACCAAGTCGAAAAGAGTAGTCGGGCTTCGGTAAACCTAGCTCATCGAAGAATCTCAAGCCCATATCACAGTCGAAGTGTTGACCAGTGTGAACAAGTGTTGTTGATACGTCTCGACCGAGAAGGGCCTTGACGACTGGTGCCATCTTGACTATCTCCGGTCTCGTACCGACAACAATCATGGCAGTCGTCAATGGACATCGAGCTCGGTAGTGAGGGCGTCCCATTTAGAATCATCGATCTTCATGAAGACCATCAAGATCTCGGGATGTCAACCTGGAACACTGAGTAGGATATGTCTTGCATTTCATATTGGGTCACCGAACGGGACAGAGAGCAATGTTATGCCGTCAAGAAGGGCTCACAAAGGGCTTCTGGAGACCTAATTGGATGGCAGAACTCTGACGATCTCGATCTACCCGGATTCTTCCACACTAGCAGAGAGTTTCCGCGCACGCCGCTCTTCATACACGGCAGTCCAGTGATGAGGTTGGACGCTTGCATGCAGGCATACCGGTTGGCTTTGATTGGGATTGGCTCAGGGCGGGTAACCCTGTGGGATGCTCAGTACTACACGAGGTGTGGAGAATGCTGCAGGTGCCGTTCAACCTGAAAGTTCTCGGAACAATCGCACGAGTCAGGAATGCCGACTGAAGTGCAAGCCAGCCAGATCATGATCTCGGAGTAAGTGAAGAGCTACCCTGCAGGAAACAACTACGATCGCGAGTTTCGTCCTTAGGGCTCGGAATGATGGTTCATAATAGCCTATTGGATACCCGAAAGACTCATCACGTGCATCTGTTGATCCTTGCGTTCTTGAGAAGCTGAGGAGTATCTGCAAAGGCTTGAATGGAACTGAGGTCTCAACATCGGCTGGTCAAGGCATTATGCGCTGGGGGCGTCGATTTCGGCATCTGAAACCTGAGCACTAGAGGTTTGTCCTGACAAAGGATCTGTGGAAGAGGGGTGTTTCCCAGCGTGAGGATCGTGTTCATCTCCGAATGGTTTTCCGATAGGATGGGTTATGCGGAAAATTGTCTTCCAAAAGCCGTAGCCGCTTTAGGGCACGAGGTGCATCTCATTACTTCGAACGTGCAACCCTATTTCGACTCGCCAACTTACAGCGAGACATACGAGCCTTTTCTTGGCTCGGCAGTGTCAGTCTGTGGAGACCAGCAACTGGATGGGTATACTCTTCACCGATTGCCGTTCGCGAAGTTCAAGGGACAGCTACGTATGAGAGGGCTTGTGAACAAGCTCCGTGCAGTCCGGCCACATGTTGTGCAGGTATTCGACGAGATTTCTCTAACAACATATGAGGCCGCGCTCGCAAAGTCGTTTTTGGGTTATAGGCTGTTCTTGGAATCTCACAGACACAAGTCTGTGTTCTACACAAGTCTGTGTTCCGGACATCCAATGTGGTCTCGTTTCAGTTGGTCCTATTATGCGCCCAGTATAGGGCGACTGGTGAGTTTTCTCTCGGAGAAATGCTATGCAATCAGTGTTGATGCAGCAGACATCTCTACGCTTTTCTTCGGTGTTGAGAAGAAAAAGGTGAGTGTATGTTCTCTAGGCGTGGACACCGATCTCTTCAGGCCCCCTTCCAACGCAATGGCGCAGCAAGCGCGTTCACAGCTTCGACGGGAGCTTGGTTTTTCATCGTCCGACATTGTATGCATTTATACGGGACGATTCAACAAGGACAAGAACCCGTTGTGCTTGGCTCAGGCCATTGAGATCCTTGCAGGTCAAGGGAAGCCCTTTCGTGGGCTTTTCGTAGGCAACGGGCCTCAAGCAGAGGCCATCCGAGCCCATCGTGCATCCGTGATTTGTCCCTTCATGCCTTTTCGAGAACTACCTAGATTCTATTGGGCCGCAGATATCGGTGTCTGGCCCAAACAGGAATCGACAAGTCAACTTGATGCGGCTGCTTGTGGACTGCCGATCATCCTTGGTGACCGCGTACACGTCCTTGAGCGCGTCGACGGGAATGGCCTACTCTACGAAGAGGACAACCCACATCAGTTGGCTCATCAATTGGAGACCCTCTCTAACCCTAGACTCCGGCAACGGTTAGGAGAATGTGGAGCCAGAAAAATGCAAGAACACTTCAGCTGGAGCCACATTGCCAGACAGCGCATACATGACTACGAAGAAGCATTGCGACGCTGAGACACGCACCATAGGATTGAGTGCTCCGCTGGGGTTTGAATGACCTTAGGGGTTCTCTGGCTCGTGAGAGAGTATGGTTGATGAGGTCTCTTCTACGCTGACATCGTTGCAAACGATTGATTCTTATGATGCTTATCCAAGCTGATTTCACCAAGCCAGAAGGCCGAAATAGGGAGTGCAAGCCTCATGCATTTTGTTTTTTGCACGCTTTTCGATAGGAACTACCTGTACAAAGGTTTGGCTCTGCTTAAGTCATTGCGGGCGCACTGTCCGGAATTCACTCTCTGGATACTCTGCATGGATGCGCCAACCTATTCTGTTCTTGACAAGATGCGATTGGGGAATGTCAGGCTAGTCCGCCTAGAAGATTTCGAAGATGACGCACTGCGCAAAGCGAAGAAGAATAGAACCCTCAGCGAATACTGTTGGACGTGTACTGCACCGCTGATACTCTTTGTGATTCAGAACGAGCCAAAGGCGAACCTTGTTGCATATCTCGATGCAGATCTATTCTTTTACAGCAACCCGCAACCGATTTACGACGAATTGGGCGGTGGCTCGATCTTGATAGTTGGACACCGCTTCTCTGCTCAATACCAGGCTTTGGAAGAAACGTCGGGAATCTACAACGTAAGCATGGTAGTCTTTAGAAGAGATCGCGACGGATTGGAGTGTCTGGCTTGGTGGAAAGAGCGAGTTCTTGAGGCTTGTAGTCTCGACCCAGAGGCAGGGCTCTGTGGTGATCAGAAGTATCTAGATGATTGGCCAACCAGATTCCGAAACGTCGTCGTACTGCAACACAAAGGCGGCGGAGTGGCGCCGTGGAACATCTCAAATTATGACCTCAGCAGAAATGACGGACACACCTACGTCGACTCTGATCAGTTAGTCTTCTATCACTTTCACTCTCTGCAGATACTGGGAAAACGTTTCCTGACGAAGCGGGTGTTCCTAGCATCGAGAGGCTACAGATTCACAAAGGAGCAGCTCGCATTGGTCTACGAACCATACGCTCGAGAACTAGAAAGGGCCATTAAGAAGGTCAAGGAGATTGTTCCGGAGTTAATTTTGGGAGATGCGAGCTTGAAATTGTTGGACATCTTGAGGGCATATCGAAATGGAAACCTGCTATTGGTCTGATCGTTTGCCGACTTGAATGCGGAGAAGGCAGCTTAATGGGCGTGAGACAGCTAGCGAAAAGGGTAGGGCATCTCATCATACGTTTGTCCGAGTGCGGGAAAGCTACCCGTGCACTTGACTTGACTGGTGACCGCGGCGTGGAATGGTCCTGGGTCGCAGCTCATTTGCCAGACAAGCCTGGGGAAGTCCTGGATTTCGGAAGTGGTGACGCGCCTCTTGGTCTGATTGCCGCAATAAGAGGTGGCGCGGTGACTGCTCTGGATCTCCAGCAGATACACTTGCCGTATGCCATGAGGAGACTTGGAGCGGAGAAAGGTGACATTCTGGATTTTGATTTTGCGGGAAAGCAGTTCGATCTCATTATCAACTGCTCCAGTATCGAGCATGTTGGTCTAGCAGGCCGCTACGGCAGTAGAGATGAGCCAGATGGTGACCTTATCGCCATGGAGAGGCTGAGACGGGTCTTGCGGATGCCAGGAGGAATAATGCTTCTAACGATTCCTGTGGGAAACGATCTCGTCGTGCGGCCGTGGCATCGGGTCTATGGAATTCACCGGTTAGGCTTGCTCCTGAAGGGTTTTCGGGTTGTGGACAAAGAGTTCTGGTCAAAGAGGCCGGGTTCCAATTCATGGATTCAAGTCAGCGAGGCAGAGGCTTTCTCGGTTCGTGCGTCCGAATCGTTCTACGCTTTGGGCATGTTTGTCTTAGAGGCGGACAACTAGGTATCACAAAATGGAACGCCAAGCGACATTCACTTCTCGAGAAGTCAGGCAGTTCGTTTCCCGTGCGCTGTTTGACCCAAAGGTCCTGCTGTCCCATGACCCATCGTATCCCAAGATATCCGTGGTGATACCTTCTTACAATCAGGCCGAATTCCTCGAGAGAACCATCCTTTCCGTACTCAACCAGAACTATCCGAATACCGAACTATTGATCGTTGATGGCGGGTCGTCCGACAGCAGTGTCGAACTGATTCGACAGTATGAGCCATACATCTCGTATTGGGTGAGCGAGCCAGACAAGGGGCAACCTAATGCAATCAACAAAGGATTCGAGAAAGCCACTGGCAATCTGATCGGGTGGCAGAATTCTGACGACATCTACCTCCCAGGCTTTTTCGATAGCATCGCCGGAAGTCTGCGAGCGTATCCCAAGGCTGAACTGATGCTGGCAAATGTGTATCTCATCGATGAGGATGACCTGATTACAGGGGGCTCCAAGTATGTACCTTTCTCAGTTGATCACACGATCTACCTCGATTGGAATCTATCGAGCCAAGCCGCGTTCATGAAGCGCCAGCTTGTCAGACAGGCAGGACCACTCAGGGAAGACATACAGATCGGTTTCGACTGGGACTGGTTCATCAGAGTAGGAAAGTTGGTCAAGTACAGCGTCCTGCACAGGGCATATGGAGGGTGCTACAGGATTCATCCGACCTCCAAGCTCTCAAGATACTCACATGAATCAAGATGGCCTATCGAGGCGCAGATCCTGCGCAGTCACGGTGTCGACGTGAGGGAAGACCTACCCTATAGGCAGCAATTGCGTTGGCGAGCCCGTGTTCTTAGACTCAGAGAGATCGCATATGAACATCTATTGTATCGCGAGGAGTTCCGTTATCTGCGCCCGTGGGTTCTTTGGTTGCTTAAGATGCATGGGATTTCTTGCTGGGGGTTTAAGTAAGCCTGAAGTTCTTGATTCTCAACGCTGACTATCCTCAGTTTCTGCGTTGGCTCTATGAGCAGCATCCGGGGTTGGAGAAACGACCCTACGATGAACAAATGCGTGTACGCAATGAGAGCCTTTTCGGTGTGGCGGACTTCTACTCTAGGAACCTTCTCAAACTGGGGCATGAAGCATACGATATTCACGCTAACAACGAGTTCATGCAGAAAGCGTGGGCAAGAGAGCATGGAATCCGAGTTGCGGAAACAAAGCTTCCGATACGAAAACTGCGGAGCACCCTACGTCGTGTTTGGCGATTCGCGGAAGATACCGCCTTTCGGAGCCTTTTGTCGATCCTTACCCACACTGTGCCCTCTTTGGATGGCAAACGGTCTTGGTTTCACGATATCTTGACTGCACAAATCAAGTACTATGCGCCTGATATCCTCCTGAATCAGTCGATGGACGTCATCGACACCAAGTTCTTGCGGGAGATAAAACCCCATCTTCGACTTTTAGTGGGGCAGCACGCGGCTGCCCCGCTTCCTCGTAATGGTGATTGGAGATGTTACGACCTCGTGGTTTCGTCATTTCCGCCTACTGTGCAGTGGTTTCGTGAGAAAGGGATCCCTGCCGAAATGCATAGGCTGGGCTTTGAGCCGAAGGTGTTGTCTTGCTTGAAACAAGACGGGAGGGTCTTTGATGTCACGTTCATCGGGAGTCTCTATAGGATTCACAGTAGTAGGATCGAACTACTCGAGAGCCTCTGCAGTCGATTTAGCCAGATGAGAATCTGGGGGCCCGGCGTTGGACATGTGCCTACTGGTTCGCCGATCCGGAGGTGTTACGTCCGGCAAGCGTGGGGTGGAGAAATGTATCGAATATTACATGCTTCAAGAGTCACACTCAACCATCATGGAGATGTTGCGCCCTATGCGAACAATATGCGGTTGTTTGAGGCTACTGGTGTGGGGGCCTTGCTTGTGACGGACTGGAAAGTGAACTTGCACGAGATGTTTGACCCTGGCAAGGAGGTTGTTACTTATCGAAGTCCAGAAGAATGCGTCGAACTTGTCCAGTACTATCTGGAGCACGATAAAGAACGAGAAGCCATTGCACGGGCAGGACAGGAGCGCACGCTACGAGAACACACCTATTATCATCGCATGCAAGAACTAGTAGAAATCGTCGGCAGGTACCTGTAAGCTGGACTGGAGGCACGGATAACGCGGACTCCGTCTTCGATCATGGGATTGTGGCATCGGCAGAGCTAGTGGAAGAGATTCCATCCATGAACCGAGAATGTCGAGAGTCATGGTTGCAGGTAAGAATGGAAGATGAGCGGCAGTCGATGGTCCAGTGGTCTTTGCGTCGCCTAGAACGGAGTGCTGGCATTTTGGACCCCCGGATTCGATCGAGTAATGAAGTGAAACAAACCCATCATGATGAGACACCACCATGGGAAATGTGAGGGTCTGCTCTTGTTGAACGGCGTCTTGTCGAAAAACATAATCATCGAGAATGAGGAATCTCGGTGTATCTTGTATCTGGTTTGTAACCAGCATGAGGCACTTGGTGACAAACGAGGTATGAATCTCCAAGATTGAGATGGGAGGCTTGCGTTTTGGATAGAAGATACCTGGCCAAGCAGTTCTTGCCTCCTATCGCCGTGAGCGCAGCTCGGCGCTTCCTACAGTCGAGAGGGAGGCAGCCGCCGGAATGGGAATATGTGCCCGAGGGCTGGTCCGCGAAGGATCGTATCAGGGGATGGAATGAAGAAAGCGTTGTGGAGGCTCAAAGGGCACGTTGGTCCGCTTTTGTGCGCAGTCTTGAGGGGGTCGGTCCTCTCGGTATCGCGCATGAAGCAGCGGTTCCGACGCGCGAGGGTTGGGAAGCGCACAATACACTGATCTGCTATGCGTATGTCCTCACGTTGGCGGCAAGGAAACAGGACAGTCTGACGATTCTAGATTGGGGAGGCGGGGCAGGGCATTACTACCTGATCAGTAGAGCCTTGCTCCCAGATGTGGATATTGAATATCATTGCTATGATACCCCTGTGCTTTGCGATCTCGGCAGAGAACTCCTGCCTTACGCGAGTTTTCATGAAAACGCGGATGACGTTTTCAAAGGACGCTATGACTTGGTGTTAGCCAGCAGTTCAATACAGTACTTCGAAAACTGGTCGGAGATACTCCAGAAGCTTGCAGCAGTCACTCGGGATTATCTCTACGTCACCAGAGTACCAATCGTGCATCAAGTACCTTCTTTTGTCGTGGTGCAGAGACCGTACCAGTTTGGTTACAAGACGGAATACCTTGGGTGGTTCCTGAATCGTCGAGAGTTCTTGGACCGGGCGGAAGATATTGGGTTGGATTTGGTTAGGGAGTTTCTGATCCAGGAAAGGCCGATGGTCAAGGGGGCCCCAGAGCAAAGCGAAGGCCGCGGATTCCTCTTTCGCCCGAACCGCGTGAATAGGTGAGTATTGCAAAGACTCTCGTGGGAGGATCTCTGGGCTATCTCGATCTCCGTTGAAGGAACCATTGAGTCGTTGTTCCCAGGCCGTCGTGGAGTGTGACGCTCGGAGACCATCTCAGGATTCGATTTGCTTTGGATATGTCTGGGCATCTTCTCTGCGGATCATCTGGGCATCTCGGAAGTAACCTGATCTCGGATTGACTGTTCGTGATTGCTTTCACCTTCTCGGCAAGCTGGAGTATTGTCGTTTCAGTGGGGTTTCCGATATTGACTATTTCGCCGTTCATCTTCTCGCAAGTTGCCGCACGGATCATTGCGGCTATAGTATCTGTAACGTAGCAAAAGGATCGGGTCTGTGCTCCGTTCCCGTACACAGTTATGTGGCTACCGGACAGGGCTTGCTCAATGAACTTTGACACGGCGCGACCGTAGAGTCCGTCGGCTCTGAGGCGAGGGCCATACGTGTTGAAGAGCCTGAGAATCCTCACGCTCGATCCATATGTCCTATGATATGCCATACAGAGTGCTTCACCGAAACGTTTGCCTTCGTCGTAGCATGAACGCATGCCTATGGGGTTCACGTTTCCCCAGTAGCTCTCCGGAGTAGGAATGACCGTGGCATCGCCATAGATCTCTGAGGTAGAGGCGTACAACAGGACTGCATCATTTTTTCTAGCCAACTCCAGCATATTCTGGGTACCGCGGGAGTTAGTCACTAGGGTTTCGATGGGATGCGCCTGGTACTCCTCGGGCGAGGCGCGGCTCGCGAGATGAATGATCACCTCGCATTCCCCATCGTGAGAATTGGATTCCGTCACGTCCAACTTTCGAAATGAGAAGTTGCTGGCATCAGAGAGGTGCCGAATGCTTAATTCAAGCCCAGTCGAGAGATCGTCGATACAACGGACTGTGCAGCCTGCAGAAACCAGCAGATCACAGAGCCAGCTTCCTAGGAAGCCAGCGCCTCCTGTGATCAGAATTCGCTTTGATTGGAGAGAGCATAGGTCGGGCTGCTTCAGCATCGATTCTATCGCGGAACCGATTATTTGGTCACGCAAGGAGACTACCCACGCCACGGCGACTCTCCGCTGAAGCGAGTCGATGTGAAAGCTCAATGGCCTGCCAGTAGTTTTCGGGGGTACCTATGTCAAGGCGCATATCACTCTGCTTCAGCTTGATCGCCTTCACGCTGTGCTTTGTGTCAATTAGGCTTTGGATGGCATCTGTCAGTTGTAGCTCGCCCCCTTTTCCTGGCGTTATGGATCTCAGGGCCTGGAATATCTTCGCATTGAATATGTAGACAGGCATTATCGCCAGATTGCTAGAAGGTTGGTCTGGCTTCTCCACAACTCTTTTCAAGTCGAGTGTAGCGTTCGGTCGTTCGACCACTTCGGCTACGCCATATTGTCGAGGGTCCTCAACTTCCTGAATAGCTAAGGTGACATCAGCTTGGGACGTAGTGTGAGCATCCGAAAGCCGTCGTGTGACTGGGGGGCCGTCTGTTGAGACAATCAAAGTATCGCCTGCATGCACCAGAAATAGCTCACTACCCACCAGTCGCTGCACTTGGAGGACCGCGTCGCCAAAGCCTCTAGGTTCTGGCTGGTTCACCCATACAATCGTTGATTCTCTTATCCTCTCATAGAGTCTCTCGATGTGCATCGCTTGTGCATCTTTTCCGCGTGCATTTAGATCAGCGACGTGACTTGGTTCGAGAGTGAAGTGGTCCTCGAGAGCCCTCTTTTCCCTTCCCACAACGAAATAGAATTCTCTAATGGAGGAGTCGTAGAGCTGCTCGAAGATCAGCTGGATCATAGGTTTCAGGCACAAGGTCCCTTCTTCGGTCTTCGCGAAAAGGGGCAGCATTTCTTTGGGTTGCTCTTTCGTAGCTGACAGAAGTCTAGTGCCCAAACCAGCCGCTGGAATGACTACCTTCTCGAACGGTTGCGTGGTCTCGGCCATGGTCTTTCGAACTCCTCGTATGCGAAAGTAATTCAAACCTTCTCGACGCCTATCAATGATATTTATGTCCTGGCAAACGAGGTTATGGGCTGCACCATAATCCACCTCGTAACACGATCCACCTCGTAACACGCTTGAACGCTCTCTGTCTCAGACCGCTACGCGGCAATGGCCGGATACTACTAGACAATGGCCGGATACTCAGGTCTACGTGGATGCCTTCCTTTTCGCAGAGCTTCACTGCATCTGGCAACCACATCCCGTGAACGAGTGCCGTGCACACGTAGTCAAGAGGCGGTCCCTCTGGAAGGTCTCGCCGAACGCTTAAGAATGGTGCCTCCAGTGCCTCAGTTCTCTTGGTGCCCAGGCGTTCAAGCTCCCATGGGCTCTCTCCCCACCTCAGTAGCTTCAACAAGGTCAGCCTGTCCCATATCGCAGCCTGCAGCGACAAGCGGTACTTGACGCCTTTGCGAATCTCTCCAACTTGCGCATTGTCTGCGCAGAGGAGATCGGGGCCAGGTACTGGAAGCAACCTGATGCAGGCGGCTCCTTTGCTCCTCATGTAGTCCACTAGTCTGCGTATTCTCTGCGTATCCACCGGACGGTCCAGCAGATAGTCCTCCATCATAATCAGCACCAGGGGTTCGCGGATTTGGCGCAGGGCTCCAGCAAAGATGTAAGACCAATTCTTGTCCTTTCCCATTCTCAAGCTCCGGACTCTAGCGTCGGGATATGCTTCGAAATTTGTGATGAGGTTAACTGGATATGGGCAGTCAGGCCAATAACGGAAGAAGAGTGTGAAAAAAGGAATCCAAAGATCACGATATTTGTCGCAAGAGGAGATCGCAACCGCAACATCATCATTCGAACGCTTCTCAGCGGGTACATAGTCCTCTGTGGACCTGAGAAATGCTTCAGCGGCCAAGGCGCGCTTCACGACCGCCCGTCCGAGAAGTGTCTGTGAAGGTTGGCGAAGAATCCCTCTGGGGACAACCATTGTTCCCAAAGCGCACGGTTTTTCAGTTGGAGGTCCACAAACTCTCGCGAGGAAAGGTTGCTATGGAACTCGACCACTTTTTCTGTCACTTTTGGCAGTTCGCTAACGTTGGCCCAAACACAGCATCGCATCCAGTCAATAGCAAAGTCATAAGGCAACACGCAATCAGTATCCACGAAGATTGGGATCTTTCCACACGATAAGGTTTCGTACAGACGGTAAGAGAAATTGCCTCTGCCTCTTGCGCAGAGAACATAGTCACTTCCGATCAGGTTCTGCACGTACTCAAACTGAGCCTTTGAGAAGGCATCCAAGTCAGCTCGTCCATGGGCCAGTCGCATTCCTGTGTCCCTGATGATGAAGTTTGTCTGTACTTGGTTGCTCTGTGAGAGGGCTCGAAGCGCTTCCGTTCTTATGGCTGCGCCCAGGGTCAAAGGTCCTCCTTTTGGTTGCGTTCTTCTTTCCCGCAGGACAGCTGCGGCCGTTCTTAGCGCTGTCCAAAGCTTCCAATTGAAGGAGGGTTTCAAAGGAGCAGCATAGCCGCAAAACCCGACAACCGGTCTTTCACTCTTCTCCCGAACGGGAAGCTTGCCTCCTTGGTACTTGGCGACGAAATCGTCACTCCAAGAAGGCATTGCATATTCATTTGTTCTTCTCTTGGAGCGATACATAGATGTCCGAAAGACCACCGCGTTATCTATGGGCACCTCTTCGTCAGAATCACTCCAGAAAAAGATGATCATCCTCTTTCCAGACGCTTTCACCTTCTCCGCAAACTCATGAGCCAAGTCCATCGCAGGCTCGTTGTTTGTAACGAGCTCCCAAGCAACTGGCATCACGGCAATATCCGCTTCTTCTAGGGATGTCATCTCAAAGAAGGATCGGCCGATTTCACTGTAACGCTCGAAGCGGCCATTCTGGGGGTGCCCTTTTCCCCAGAATGGAAAGAGCATCATTACGTGCCCCATGCCATTGGGGATATAGTTGCGGTCAGAAAATATCTTGAGTCGCCTCATCCTCTCTCACCCGGAATCTCGAAGTGGATCGCACCCATCTAGAGAGCATTAGATCATTCTCCGATCATATTAAATGTGGGAACGTTGCGGAGCGTTCTTTAGGACAGGACATGGAACGAGCCTGATCGGACGATGGATCTGAAATTCTTCTCAGGAAAGAAGGCCCTCATCACCGGGGGTCTCGGCTTTATTGGCTCCAGTCTTGCGAGGGTCTTGGTCGAGGCAGGGGCCCAAGTAACCCTAGTAGATAGTCTGGTTCCCGAGTATGGCGGCAATCTGTTCAATGTCGTAGGCATAGAGGACTCGGTCCGCCTGAATATTTCAGACGTGCGCGATCAGCACAGCATGCACTATCTGGTGCAGGGGCAGGATTACCTCTTCAACCTCGCTGGTCAGACAAGCCATCTTGACTCTATGCAAGACCCGATAACAGATTTGGAGATTAACGCGAAGGCTCAGCTTTTCATTCTCGAGGCCTGTCGCAAATACAACTCAGGTGTCAAGATCATTTTCGCCAGCACTAGACAGGTCTACGGCCCGCCCGAATACCTGCCGGTGGATGAGAAGCACCCACTGCATCCCGTGGATATTAACGGCGTCGATAAACTGGCAGGTGAATGGTACCACCTTCTCTACAACAAGACCTATGGAATTCGGACATGTGTACTAAGACTGACCAACACGATTGGCCCTCGCATGCGCGTGAAGGACGCACGCCAGACCTTCTTGGGCATATGGATTCGGCTCCTGGTTGAGGGTAACCCGTTCGAAGTGTGGGACGGCGAACAGCTACGTGACTTCACCTACGTGGACGATGCTGCAGACGCCTTCCTCATGGCAGCGGCGAGCGATTCGACAAATGGTCAGATCATGAACCTTGGTGGAGACAAGACTATCAGCCTGAGAGAATTGGCGGAGCTGCTGATCAGAATCAACGGGAAAGGCGAATACATTGTCAGGCAGTTTCCAGAGGATCGGAAACGGATTGACATAGGTGATTACTACGCCGATTTCAGCATGATTCGCGCAAGCTTGGGTTGGGAGCCTAAGGTTCCTCTGGACGAGGCTCTCAGAAGAACTCTGGAATACTACAGGAAGCACCTGGACAAGTACGTTTAGGAGGCAGGTCGAGACGGGTAGGCCGTTGCGATTGCTACCCAGCAATCCTAAAGCCAACTGGTTAGCCCACAGAAAGGAGATCAGTTCGGCCATTGACCGCGTTCTGAGAAGCGGTCACTATATTCTCGGGAAAGAGGTTGCAGCCTTCGAGAATGAGTTCGCCGGCTACCTCGGCGTCCGCTTTGGTATCGGAGTGAGTAACGGCACGGACGCGCTTCATCTTGCCCTCCGGGCATGCGGAGTCGGAGACGGCGACGAGGTGATAACTGTCTCACACACGGCCGTGGCAACGGTGGCTGCCATCGAACTCTGCGGCGCAGAACCAGTATTGGTGGATGTTGACTTGAACACGTATACCATCGATCCTGAGACGGTGGAGCAGGCCATCACGAAGTCCACGAAGGCAATTGTGCCGGTGCATCTCTACGGTCAGCCCGCAGACATGGAGCGTATTATGAATATTGCCAGTGATCATCAGCTGCATGTAGTCGAGGATTGCGCACAGTCGCACGGTGCATCTTACAAAGGTCGCAAGACCGGAGCATGGGGCGATCTCGCTGCCTTCAGCTTCTACCCGACGAAAAACCTGGGAGCCCTGGGCGATGGAGGAATAGTGGTGACAGATGATTCAGGGATTGCAGAACGAGTAAGACTGCTGAGGGAGTATGGGTGGCGGAACCGATACGTCAGTGAAATTCCGGGTGTGAATTCTCGCCTTGACGAAGTACAGGCAGCGATTCTGCGAGTAAAGCTTCGTTACTTGGACAAGGAAAACCGGAAACGCCAGTCTCTGGCACGAACCTACGATAGCAGGTTGAAGTCCACTAGTCTCGTACTACCGACTTGTGCCTCGGACTCGACTCATGTCTATCATCAATATGCTGTTCGGCATAGAAATCGGGACAGCCTTAGGGAATTCCTCACGGGCAAAGGTATCAACACGTTGATTCACTATCCCGTCCCGGTCCACCAGCAACCTGCATATCGCGGACGGCTGCGTGTTGTTGGCTCGATGACTAATACTGAGAAAGTGGCCAATGAGATTCTTAGCCTGCCTATGTACCCTGAACTGAACCAGACCGATACGCGACGGGTGGCCGAGGCGACTGTCTCTTGGGACCAGAGTGAGAACGCGTGAACAAACCGCTTCACTTCTGCACGTATTTTGACTCCAACTATCTTTCAGCGGGGTTGGCGCTGTACAGGTCGCTGGAGAGACACGTTGGTGCGTTCCGCCTGTGGGTGCTGTGCCTCGATGATTCGGTCTACGAAATCCTCAGGAAACTAGCGCTCCCGTGTATGGCCCCAATCCCTCTTAGCGAGCTCGAATCAGGAGACAAGGCGCTCTTGCAGGCCAAGAGCGACCGCAACCGAGTTGAGTACTACTTCACCTGCACGCCCTCGCTGATCATCCACATTCTGAGGTATCCTGAAGTTGATATGATCAGTTACGTCGATGCTGACCTCTTTTTCTTCTCGAATCCAGTTCCACTTTACGACGAATTCCGAGCCGGGTCAATCCTTATCGTAGGACATCGTTTCCCTGAGCACCTCCACAAGCTGGAAGTGTTCGGCATATACAATGTCGGGCTTCTGTGTTTTCGAAGAGACGAAGCAGCTTTGGAGTGTCTTCATTGGTGGCGAGAGAGGTGCTTGGAATGGTGCTACGACCGGGTTGAAGACGGCCGATTTGCGGATCAGAAATACCTCGACGATTGGCCGACCCGCTTTCATGGAGTTGTGGTGCTTCAACACAAGGGTGCGGGACTAGCGCCTTGGAATCTGGCGAACTATCGTTTAGAAGCTGCAAACGGCCAGCTGACGGTTGACTCGCAGCCACTGGTCTTCTTTCATTTTCACGGCCTGAGGAGAATAGGTCGGTGGCTATATGATCCCGGGTTGCTTCGCTTCGGAGTGCACGTGACGACGTGGATCAAGCAGCAGCTGTATAGCCCGTACGTCCGAGAACTGCGCAAAGTCAACCAGTGGCTATCCGAGGTTGTTGATCTGCCGCATGTACACGAGATCCCGAGAGGTCGAACCGTGAGCGCCAGCGTCTTCCGCAGAGCGGCTAAGGCGTTTAGAGACGACCTGTCTCTTGTGATGAGGCTTTTGCGTGGCCAACTTCTAGTGGTAATCGAGGACAAGGTCACGTAGCGCCGAGTTCAAACTGACTTCGCGTCTCATGCCAGCGCGTCAGAGCAACACGAATTAACTTGTGATCCTCAAAATGAGGACCGGTTGTTTCTATGCGGGAAGTGGCAGTGGTGGGACTGGGTTACGTAGGCCTTACCATGGCGGCCTGTTTGGCGGCCCGGGGAATCCGGACCACGGGCGTTGATGTTGACAAAGAGAAGTTGGCCATGGTCGAAAGGCGTACGAGCCCATTCTACGAACCGGGGCTTCAAGATATGCTGTCAGAATCCCTGCGTAGCGGACATCTCGCTCTGACCGCTGACTGCGAAGAAGCTGTAGGGAGATCAGAACTTGTCTTTGTTACTGTAGGGACGCCAAGCAATCCCGACGGTTCGATAAACTTGGACCAAATCAAAGCCGCCTGCACCAATGTGGGCTCAGCTCTCAGGAAGAGTCCAAGATATCATCTGACAGTAATTCGCTCTACAGTCACACCTGGCACAACAGAAAACGTGGTCAAGCCGCTCTTGGAGTCGGGCTCGGGCAAGACTTGCGGATCAGATTTCGGCTTGTGTGTGAACCCGGAATTTGTCTCGGAGGGGCGTGCCGTGGATGGCACCATGAATCCTGGCAGAATAATCATCGGTGAATGGGACAGTCAGGCCGGTGACATCCTTGAGAGGTTCTATGCTGGCTTTTGCGATGGCAAGATGCCGCCAGTTCTCAGAACGACGTTCGCAAACGCTGAGCTCATCAAGTATGCAAACAATGCCTTCTTGGCAACCAGGGTCAGCTTCATCAATTCACTTGCCAATCTCTGCGAACGGATTCCGGGCGCGGACATCGAGCTCATCGCAAAGGGAATCGGGCTAGACCCTAGAATAGGTCCACTGTTCCTCAGGGCCGGGTTGGGTTGGGGCGGCAGCTGTTTTCCCAAAGATCTTAGAGCCCTGGTCGAGTTTGCGCGAGCGAAGGGAGAGGGGCTTCCTGTGATACGGTCAGCCTATGATGTGAACGAATTTCAGCCCCTGAGAGCAGTACGGATGGCAGAGCATTTGATCGGCAGTCTGAGAGGAAAGAGAGTTGCAGTCTTGGGAGTATCCTTCAAGCCTGAAACAGACGACACAAGGGAAGCAAGCGGACTTGTGGTGATTCACGGACTACTTCGCGAAGGAGCAGAAGTCACAGTCTATGATCCAAGGGCATTGCAGAACGCGAGGGCTGTCCATGGCGAGAAGGTTCGGTACGCTCAGTCAGCTCTTGAATGCATTGAGGGAGCTGACTGCTGCATCGTGGTTACAGAATGGGATGAGTTTCGCAAGCTGACGGCTGAGGACTTCGTGAAGAGAATGCGGATTCCGTCCGTGGTGGATGGAAGGCGCATATACGATCCAAATCTGTTCAAGTCGAAAGCGAGGTTTGCAGCAATAGGATTGGCATAGCTAGAGTTGGTCGCAATCAGAGCCTGCAAAGTCGCATGAGCTCGGGATAACATTTCATGTAGCGATATCGCTCTATCATTCGCCTGTAGTTCGCCCCCAGATCAACTGGCAGTCGGCTGGTCCAGCGGAAACTCGAGAACTCTTCGCCATCAGGCGTAGGTTCTCCTTCAGCGATTCTGCCAGCTACACAGATTGGGACATCAGCCCTCGAGGGAAATCTGATCGGAAAGACGCCGACCAGAAACAGATCTCGAACGGAGAGACAGTATTCGGCTAGGATTCTTGCCGCGGCTGCCTTGATTCCTTCTCCTCCATAGAGACGACCTCCCGGTAGGGCCCAGACTTCTCTGTAGGGAGGTATTCTACGCCAGCCCAGAAGTACATCTCCATCATAGTTCTCAAGGACAACGTCAAGGCAGGGAATAGGGGCGTATTGCTTCACTTGCTTCCAGATGCTCTCGGGCATCCAGTCGCGTCTAGGTCTCAAGCCGGCCTAACCAACCTCGGTCACGGCCGCTAGGGCTTCTCAATAGATACATTCGCGAGAGGTTTGCTGGAGGAATGCTCGTACCAGTCTATTGTTTTTCTTAATCCTTTCCGTAGATCCGTCCGTGCCTCGAATCCAAATTCTCGTTTCGCTCTGGTTGTGTCTAGGCATCTTCTGGGCTGCCCATCCGGCTTCGTTGTATCGTAGGTGATCCTTCCGTTGAAGCCTGTCAGTTCAGCTACCAAGCTGGAAAGCTCTCCTATCGTGATTTCCTTTCCAGTCCCGAGATTCACCGGGTCAGGCTTATCGTAATTTTCGGCCGCTAGGAGTATCCCCTCGGCTGCGTCCTCGACGTATAGAAACTCTCTTGATGCCTTTCCTGTCCCCCACACAACGACTTCGCCCCGGTCTTCCTTGGCGGCTTCCATGAACTTCCTTATGAGCGCAGGTATAACGTGGGACGACGCCAAATCGAAATTATCCCGTGGGCCGTATAAGTTCGCAGGAAGCAGGTAGATAATCCTCATTCCATATTCTTGTCGATATGCTTGACTCATCACCGATAGAGCCTTCTTGGCGATTCCGTAGGGCGCGTTTGTTTCTTCCGGGTATCCGTTCCAAAGTTCTTCCTCCCTGAACGGGACCGGCGTGAACTTTGGATATGCGCAAACGGTACCTATTTGCACGAATTTCTCGATCCCTTCGCGCCTTGCGGCTTCCATCAGGTTCACTCCCATCAGTATGTTGTCGTGGAACAATTCTCCTGGGTGTTTCTGGTTGAAACCGATACCGCCCACTCTTGCAGCCAGATGAATTACGATGTCGATCCCCTTCACAACTCTAGTGCAGTTCTCTCGTATGCGGAGGTCTGTATCCCGACTTCTCGGGATGAGGAGTTGGCTCCGCGGCACTCTTCGTCTTTGATTCAGGTTCTCCACTATATGAGAGCCGAGGAATCCCGCGCCACCTGTTACGAGAATTTTCTTGTTCTGCCAGAAGTCAGGTTCAGTCAACTCTCCACCACCTGGACGGGTACTTCTTCTCCAAAAGGGCATCCCCTTCCCCTGGCGGTTCTAATCCAGCCTTCTTGATGTCAGCGTCCACCATGATCCTAACAAGCTCCTTGAACCTCACCTTGGGGTCCCAGCCCAACCTCATTCTTGCCTTGCCGGGATCCGCTACTATTAGTTCAACTTCTGTAGGTCTGAAGTATCTCGGGTCGGTCTCAACGTACTTTTCATAGTTCAAACCAGCGTACGAGAACGCTTCTTCTAGGAATTCTCTGACCGAGTGTGCCTCGCCGGTCCCTATTACAAAGTCCTCCGGTGCCGAGCTTTGTAGCATCTTCCACATCATTTCGACGTATTCAGGTGCAAATCCCCAGTCTCTCTTGGCGTCGAGATTGCCTAGGTACACCTTCTCCTGCTTCTTGGCCAGGATGCTCGCTAGCGCACGAGTTATCTTTCTGGTTACAAAAATCTCGCCGCGTCTAGGAGACTCGTGATTGAACAAGATGCCGCTGCAGGCGAACAGTTTGTAACCTTCTCTATAGTTGGCGGTCATCCAGTGAGCGTAGACTTTCGCACAAGCGTAAGGGCTCCGCGGGTTGAAGGGCGTGCTTTCGTTCTGCGGAGCGGGGCTGTTGCCGAACATCTCGCTACTGGAGGCCTGATAGAACTTGATTCCATTCTGGCTTCTGCGAATCAGCTGCAGAATCCTCGCGGTAGAAAGCGCCGCTATGTTGCCTGTATATTCTGGGACGTCAAAGCTGACTCTCACATGACTTTGCGCTCCGAGATGGTATATCTCATCGGGCCTTACGTTGTAGATTATGTTGGACAATTGCTCCGAATCAGCCAGGTCGCCATAATGCAGAAACAGCCTTGCGCCACGCGTGTGTGGATCTACGTAGATGTGGTCGATTCTTGATGTGTTGAAAGTGCTGGCCCTTCTGATTATGCCATGGACCTCGTATCCGAGAGATAGGAGGTACTCTGCAAGATATGATCCGTCCTGCCCGGTGATTCCGGTTATCAACGCCTTTTTCATCAACTATATTCACGTGGCCTCGAATGGGTCTCTTACTGGATGCCCACTATATCTGCAAAAACTTATAAGCACTGGTCGATGTCTGCCGCGATCAGTTAGGTCTACAGTGGAAGGTTCGCTGTTAGCCGTAACGTGTATGCGTGTAGGCCAACGCTCCTTTTCCCTGTCCTAGCGTAGAACGACTATGACGCGAGGTGAATCTGTTAATGTCCGAGGAAAGATCCGGTGGCAGATCCTTCAACAAGCCAGTTGAAGAGGGCAAAGAGTACGAGGTTGACATCAAAGAGACCAGCCGCAGAGGCGACGGTGTCGCCCGCGTGGAAGGCTTCGTCATCTTCGTCCCCGAGACCAAACCTGGTGACCACGTTAAAGTACGTGTAACTCAGGTCGGCCCCAGATTTGCAACCGCCGAGGTCGTCAAATAGACGCCCCCTACAATAACCACCGAACGTTTCGGTGCCACAATACTCCGCTGTTTTTCTTTCGACCTATGGTTCTGTTAACTCTTCGCCTCATGGCTTCTGAGTTAACTCATCTGCATCGACTTTCAGGATTACCGTCAGTCACGGATTCCTGTACCATCGCTTCAAGTGCAGACGCGACTGGGGCGAACCTCACCCCTCTCGCTTCGCATTCA